>Ga0154567_102_pt2:12500-138376 | contig 138376 bp, 120 predicted proteins | sample RifGroF2_FD_105710 | JGI IMG/M metagenome (GOLD analysis project Ga0154567, IMG submission 105710) | Nitrospirae bacterium GWF2_44_13
TAACCTGCCTTTTCCATGCTCCTGCCGCTCTGTTTCCATATCTCTCCGTGAAGTAAAAACCAGCCTGCGGCACCCATTGCAAGAGAGGCAAAAGATATCTTTAAAAAAGATTTAATTATCCTTCCTGCTCCCAACCTTTCCAGTTTTTTTCTCAGAAAATAAAAAAGAAGAAGAAAGTTCACGGTTGACGCAAGGGCATTTGCAAGAGCAAGGCCGCTGTGTTTTAACGGCCTCATTAGTATCAGGCTAAGGATAATATTTGTCATTACTGTAACCACAAGAATTTTAATCGGCGTTTTCGTGTCCTGCATGGAATAAAAACTTGCAGTCACAATCCTGACTCCGACTATGGCCCATATGCCAAGGGAATAAAACAGAAGCGCATCAGCAGTTCCTGCTGTCGCGGCATAATCAAACTTTCCTCTCTGAAAAAGAATATTGACAATCGGCTCTCTTAACGCAATCAGCCCTGCCATTGCCGGAATCGTTATGAAAAAAAGAAGCCTTAGCGCAAACGAGAAATCATCCCTGAGTTTTTCATAATCCCCTTTCAGCGCATGTTCCGACAAGGTTGGCAATACAGCCATCCCCATAGCAACCCCGAATATCCCGACAGGGAACTGGACAAGGCGCATCGAATAATACAGATATGTGATGCTTCCCGCAGCAAGGTATGACGCAAGGATTGTGCTTATAAAAATATTTATCTGTGCAACAGCCATCCCCATGGTTGCGGGAAGCATAAGAACAGACATCTTCTTAAGCCCCTGATGCCCTAAATCATACTCCGGCCTAATGCTGTATCCGTTTTTTAAAAAAGACGGTATCTGAAATGCAAACTGAACAAAACCTCCCAATGCAACGCCTATTGCAACTGCGATAATAGGCTGTTCCATTTTTGAAGCAAGCGCTATAACTGTGACAATTATTGAAACATTAAGCATTGCCGGCGCCAAAGCCGGAATAAAAAATACGCGCCTTGAATTTAATGCGCCCATAATAAGCGCTGCAAGACTGATGAATAAAAGAAAGGGAAACATTATTCGCGTAAGAAGAACAGTCAAGGAAAATTTCTCCGGCATATTTAAAAAACCCGGAGCTATCGCTGTAACAATTGAGGGAGCAAATATAATTCCGATTAGACAGATTAAACCGACAAATATAATTATAAAAGTAAATGTAACCCTTACAAGTCTTTTCGCTTCATCTTTACCGTTCTTAGCCTGATACTCTGTCAGTACAGGTATGAACGCAGATGACATTGAGCCCTCTGCAAAAAGTTCCCTCAAAAGATTCGGAATCCTGAATGCAACAAAGAAGGTGTCTGAAAGTCCCGTGGCCCCGAAATAAATTGCAAGAATCATGTCTTTAACATAACCGAGGACACGGCTGATAAATGTGGCCGCGGACATAATGCCGGCAGCTTTGGTTATATTTCTTTTTTCGTCCATGCCGCTGTTTGTTATCCCCTGACCGCTTTAACCTCTCTGATGCTTTCGGATTCACCGATTAGTATTACAGCATCTCCTGTTTCAATCCTCTCATCGCAAGACGGATTAAAAATGTATCTGTCGCCTTTTCTTACGGCAACCACAGAGAATCCTTTTCTTTCCATAAGGCCCGAAGTTTTCAGCGTCTTGCCTGTAAATACAGAATCAGCATCCACAAAAATATCTTCAACCCTGTACACCTCTTCCTGATCTTTCAGCATCTTATCCAGAAATGTAACGGCCTCCGGCCTGACCATAGCAGACGTCATCCTGAGCCCGCCTATAAATTTTGGCAGGACTACGCCGTCAGCGCCTGCCCTCCTCATCTTTTCTTCAGACTCATCTTCTTCAGCCCTTGCAATAATTTTCAACGATGGGTTAATGCCTCTTGCCGTAAGGATTAGAAGAAGATTTTCCGCATCAGTCGGGAGAGAACAAAATACGCCTTTTGCATTCGTGATATTTGCGGACTTTAAAATAGAACTGATCGTTGCATCGCCCTTAATGAATAATCTCTTTTCCTCTGAAAGCCTTCTGCATTCCTCTTCATTTTTATCTATGGCAACACACGGCCTTCTTGTTTTATGGAGCTCGTCAATAATATGCCTTCCTATTCTTCCCATACCGCAAACAATATAATGCCCTTTTAATCCTGCTATTATCTTTTCCATTTTTCTCCTCCTGAGTATTTCGCTCAACTCTCCCTCAACCAAAAAAGCGGTAAATGTCGATATGCCAAATAAGAGAACACCCATTCCAAATATAATCAGGAATATAGTAAACACCCTGCCATTCGGGGATAATGGATTCACCTCCATATAGCCTACAGAAGCGATGGTGATGACCGTCATATACAATGAATCAAGCATGCCCCATCTCTCTATCAGGGCATACCCTGCTGTCCCCGATATAATTACAATGGCAAGAAGTATGAGAGCAAAGACAAGCCTTTTTATCATTTCATGAATTATAGCAAAAAACTATTCTAAAAAATCCATTTGCAAAACACCTGCCCCTTTCTTTAAAATCCTTTCATGGGAATTTTAGATGAGATAGTTTCAAAGAAGAAAGGAAGGCTTGGCATCGCAAAGTCCGGCGTGCCCTTGAAAGGCATTAAATCAAGGATTGCCGATGCAGGGAAACCAGGGGATTTCAGAAGCGCAATAAAGCGGAATCCTTCTGAAAGAATAAAACTTATTGCCGAGATAAAAAAGGCATCTCCGTCAAAGGGGGTTATAAGAGAAAAATTTGATCCGGTTGAAATAGCAACAATTTATGAAAAAAAAGCGGATGCCATTTCAGTGCTCACAGAAGAGGATTATTTTCAGGGCAGGCTGGAATTCATTTTAGCAGTGAAAACGATAACCACCATACCACTACTCAGAAAAGATTTTATATTTGACGAATATCAGATTTATGAGTCAAGGGCCAACGAGGCTGATGCAATACTTTTAATCGCCGCAATACTCAGTAAAAATCAGGCTGAAGAATACCTGCACCTTGCCGGAGAACTTGGGTTGTCTGTGCTTTTTGAAGTCCATGATTTGAAAGAACTTGAAATGGCGCTTTCAGTAAATGCAGAAATAATCGGCATTAACAATAGGGACTTAAAGACATTAAAGATTGACCTCAACAATACATTCAAAATCAAAAAAGAAATCCCATCCGATAAAATCGTTGTCAGCGAAAGCGGAATCAAAACCCGTGATGATATCCTACAGCTTGAATCAGCCGGCATTGACGCCGTTCTCATTGGCACTTCATTCATGGAAGCAAAGGATATAGGGAAGAAGATAGAGGAACTTTTCACCGCTTCTTAGAATCGAAATCGTCCATTATTTTTACCAGCTTCTTCCAGTCGTATGCCTGAAGGTTGACAACCTGCGCATGGATGAGATTGTTTTCTATGAAATGAATTTGTTCCTTCTCGTCAGTAATGCCGTAAAAAGGCAGTGTTGCCAGAAAAGCCTTTTTAGTGTAATCCTCTATCGGCGTCAGCACGTCATCTCTTCTTGTATGGTACGGGTCTTCGCCTTCAGCGCACGGCTTGTTGAAGACATTAAACTGCCGGCATGAAATAGGACGGATAACATGAATTGAGCAAGAGCCGTTTATGAGAAAAGAACAGGGGTCATTTTTTGTATGGCTTGAGAGTTGTTTTTTAAGTGTCTCACGAAGAGCCTGCTCTGCTTTCTCAGTAGCAAACCAGTAAATCCCCACAAGTTCTATTGGATAAACAGGGATGTCTTTATTCACCCTGCAGCAAATGTCACAGCTTTCTTTACATGCAAGCTCTCTATTTCTCCCGGCTTCTTCCTTGACTATTGCAACTGAGAGCCCTTCATCTATGATTGCATAAGAGTCCAGCAGAAGTGACAGCCACGGGAATCTTGGTTCGTCATCCGGGAAACGCAGATGCTTTGAAAGATTTTTATTTGGCTTTTTCATGGTGGCCTGTTTAGCTGATTTGAAGTTATAGTGTTGTTTTATTTTTTAAGCATTCTGTTCTTTACGCTGTCAAGATACTTTATGAAAACCTCATGCTCTATCTTATCTGGAAAACACATCCTGCCTGCCTCAGGCTCTTTTATGACATTGCCGTTGTAATCCAGGAAAAGCAGCAGGCAGTCATTCTTGAAATCGTATTTTTCTCCGAGCGCCTTTTCCTCGGGCGAAAATTTTTTTGAAAGGTCTATAAATATCGGCACAAAATCAGAATTTATCTTTTTTACAATCTCGTCCTTGCTGTAAACGTTTTTCTGGAGGAATTCACATCTCGGGCATCCCCTTGCAACAGCAAAATCAACAAGCATGGGTTTTTTCTCAGCCCTTGCCTTCTCCATGCCCTCGTTAAGAGAGAACCACTTGACCTTCCCTGCGTATCTCTCCTCCGCCCACACGTTAACAGACAGTATCAAAAAAATTGTTAGGAGTATTCTTGTTTTCATCGTTATTATGATTATAACATTAGTCCTTGCAGATTCTTCACGCTTCCGGTTTTAACTGAGGGAAAAGGATTACATCCCTTATTGACTGTGAATTTGTAAGCAGCATTACAAGCCTGTCAATTCCTATGCCCTCTCCTGCCGCAGGAGGCATCCCGTGTTCCAGGGCGCGGATAAAATCCTCGTCCATCCACATCGTCTCTTCGTCTCCCTTTTCCTTTGCCTCCACCTGCCTCTGGAATCTCTCCCTCTGGTCCATAGGGTCGTTGAGTTCTGAGAATGCATTGGCAATCTCCCTCGCCGCAACAAAGAGCTCAAACCTCTCTACAAGTTCAGGGCTGTCTTTTTTCCTCTTAGCAAGCGGTGAGAGTTCAACAGGATAATCAATTATGAATGTCGGCTGCGTAAGATACGGCTCAACCTTTTCTTTGAAAATCTCATCAAGAACCTTTCCAAGCGAAGCGCCTTTGTCTATCTCAATTTTATTTGCCTTTGCCCATGCCAATGCCCTGTCAATATTATTCAGAATGTCTGCAGGCACGCCTTTTTGAGTCAGCGAATAAAGAAAAGGTATCCTGGGCCATGGAGGGGTAAAATCTATCTCTCCCTCTCCAAATGGGACTTTCAAAATCCCGAGAGTCTTTTCTGTCACATAAGAGATAAGCTCTTCTGTAAGGGACATGAGATAATTGTAGTCTTTGTATGCGATATAGAACTCCAACATTGAAAACTCTGGGTTATGTTTAGTTGAGATGCCTTCATTCCTGAAATTTTTGTTGAGTTCATAAACTTTTTCATATCCTCCGACAAGGAGCCTCTTGAGATAAAGCTCAGGGGCAATCCTGAGATACAGTTCAATATCAAGCGCATTGTGATGAGTCTTGAAAGGCCTTGCAGCAGCGCCTCCCGGTATCTGGTGCATCATGGGCGTCTCTACTTCAATAAAACCCTTTGTCTCAAGGAAATCCCTCACAGCCTTTATAATCGTGCTTCTTTTCTTGAATGTTTCTTTAACTTCCGGATTGACAATAAGGTCAACATACCTCTGCCTGTACCGCGTCTCTATATCTTTAAGGCCGTGCCACTTCTCAGGCAAGGGCCGCAGTGATTTTGTGAGAAATGTGAAGTCATCAACCTCTATTGTAAGTTCATTTGTCTTTGTCCTGAAAAGCTTTCCGCTTATGCCAATGATGTCGCCGATATCCAGTTTTTTAACCACGCTGTATTTTTCATTGAGAATATCTTTTCTGAAATAAATTTGAATTTTCGCGGTTGAATCCTGCACATGCGCAAATGCAGCCTTTCCGAAATCACGCATCATGATTATTCTTCCGGCTATTACGCACTGAACAGGGGACGCCTCAAATTCCTCTTTGGCTGTAGAGCTGTGCTTATTAATTAAATCCGATGCGTAGTTCTTTATGTCAAAACTGCCGCCAAAAGGCTCTACGTCTAACGCCTTCAGCTCATCAAGTTTTTTAATCCGCTGCTCTATGAGATCATTTGTTTCTTCCATCATTTCCCCTATAAAATTTTATGTTTAAGTTAAAAGTATAATGATTGCCTCTCAGGCAAGTCAAGGAGACAAAACCCTTATCCGCTTTCTTGCTTCATCGGCAAACAGCAGGAAAACCGCAAAAGGAATCAGGACAAGCCATGCGCTGAAAGATATGGGATATGTGCCAAATATCTTATTGCCCCAGGGATGATAGACAATGAATAACTGAAGGAGAAGCTCTACGGCAATGCCTAAAAATATCAGCCTGTTTGTAAAGAATCCTATGCTGAATACGGATTCCCTCGAAGAGCGGCATGCAAAGACATTCCCTGTCTGGGTGATTATTATCGCTGTAAGACATGCTGTTGTCGCCTGCATGTAAAGGATGTTATTCGGCGAAAGCATCTCGCCCCATCTCCATCCTCCATTAAGCATCACATAGAAAAATCCGAACATGCATGCAGCAACCTCAATCGGGCCGAGGAAGAGATACGCCCTGCTGATTAAAGAAAAATTCAGCAGTCTTTCCTGTAATTTTCTCGGCGGCTGTTTCATTATTCCCGGCATTGGCTTTTCTGCGCCGAGCGCAAGCGCCGGAAGCATGTCTGTACCGAGGTCCACAGCAAGTATCTGTATTATCGTAAGCGGAAGCGGAATTTTCAGGAGGATATATGCGAGATACGGCACAGCCTCCGGGATATTGGATGCAAAGATGTATGTTATGAACTTCTTGATATTCTCATATACTGTCCTTCCTTCTTCAACTGCATTGACAATAGTCGCAAAATTGTCATCAAGCAGAACCATATCAGACGCCTCTTTTGCAACGTCAGTGCCGGAGATTCCCATCGCTATTCCAATATCAGCCTTTTTAAGCGCCGGCGCATCATTGACGCCGTCGCCTGTCACAGCTACAACCTCGCCTTCTTCCTTTAATATTGATACAACCCTCATCTTGTGCTTGGGCGTCATCCGTGCAAATATAACCTCTTTTTCTAAAAGCTTCTCCCTCAATTCCTTATCACTCATCCGGATAAACTCAGGCCCTTCAATAACAACAGGATTCCCCTTAACAAGTTCTATCTCTTTTGCGATTGCAACCGCAGTCCTGCTTGCGTCTCCTGTAATCATTATTACCTTTATCCCTGCTTCGTGACATTTCCTGATTGCCTCAGGCACCTCCGGCCTTGGAGGGTCTTCAAGCCCTGCTAATCCGGCAAAGACCATCTGACTTTCGAGTTCGGAGTTCTCTAACTTTTCACTTTTAACTTTTTCCGCCTCAGGCGAACCCGCCGAAGGAGGGAACTTATAATTGTCATCAATCTCTTTGTATGCAAAGGCAAGCACCCTCAGCCCCTTATCCATCATGGCATGATATTCATCGTTGATTTTTCTCCTTACCGTTTCATCCATCGGGGTTTTATCGCCGTTTATCAGGCTGTCGGTGCATAATGGAAGAAGGCCTTCCATCGCGCCCTTTGTGAAAGAAACAAAGGATGCACGATTTTTTTCATCCTGAATCGTGTATCCTGTCTCCTCGGCGACTCGCCCGAGGCGAGTATCCTGCATCTTGTATACAGTGGTCATCATCTTTCTCTCGGAGTCAAAAGGTATCTCCGCTATGCGTTCGCCTTTAAAATCTCCTATTGTTTCTCTTGCAGCCTTAAGCAGTGCAACTTCTGTCGGATCGCCCCTGTATTGCCCTTCAATAAAACGTGCGTTATTGCAGAGATACGCTATTTTCAGCAAACTCTCCCGCGCCTTTTCTCCCCCGTCTATAGTCCATACCTTTGTTGCAGCCATCTTATTCTGAGTGAGAGTGCCTGTCTTATCCGTGCATATCACGGTTACAGAGCCGAGCGTCTCAACCGAAGTCAGGGTTTTGATTAATGCCTTTCTCTTCGCCATCCTCTGGCTTCCCATTGCAAGGGCAAGCGTTACAGTAGGAAGCATTCCTTCAGGGATAAGGGCCACTGTTATCCCGATGGCAAATATGAAGTTGTTCCAGAAACTCCTGCCGATTAAAAACCCAAGCAAAAAAAAGAACACTCCAACCACAGCAGCTATTACAGCAATGACTCTTGTAGCCTTAACAATTTCTTTTTGAAGAGGGCTGAGCCCTGCCTCTACAGCGCCTGTCAGGTGCGCTATGCGCCCGAACTCTGTCTGCATTCCCGTTGCAAATGAGACCGCCCTTCCTGAACCGCTCACAACTGCCGTGCCCGCAAAGACAAGGTTATGGCTCTCGATAAACTCTCCCTCATATGCCTCATGCCTTCTCAGCACAGGTTCTGACTCACCCGTGAGAGGAGCGTTGTTCACCCTCAACCCTGAAGTTTCTATGAGCCTTGCATCTGCAGGGACTTTATCGCCCTCTGAAAGCAGGATGACATCGCCGTGGACAACATCACGCGCGTAGATTTCTTTTTCTTTCCCATCTCTTAAAACCTTCACGTAAAATGGCAGTAGTTTTTTTAATTCTTCAAGCGCCTTTTCAGCGCGGTATTCCTGAATAAAGGTGAACCCTGCATTAATGAATATGACGGCTATTATTGCTATGCCGAGGGTGAGCATGCCCTCGCCAGGATGGAGGTATTCAGACAAAAATGACATGAAGGCCGCTATCCAGAGGAGCAGCGCTAAAAAATGAGTGAACTGTTTAAAGAATCTGATATAGAGAGGTTTTTTCTTTGCCTCTTTTATCTCGTTAAAGCCGAATTCGGAAAGCCGCCTTTTAGCCTCCTCTTCTGAAAGCCCGTTCTCTGACGTAACAAGTGTGCGTAAGGCTTCTTCTTTTGTGAGATTATGTATCTTCACCCTTCACGTCTTGGCTTTAGAATTATAAGGTCGCAGGGAGTATTCCTCAGCACTTCCTCAACAGGATTGCCTTTTAATATAGAACTCAGCATGCTCCTCTGTCTGGCTCCCATTATTATAAGGTCATGCCTCTTAGAGAATGCCTCTATAGTAATCATCCTGCCTATGCTTCCGGGAACAGACCTCCCCGCATGGGCAATCCTGTATCTCTTCATATGCTCCATGAAATCTGATATGTCTTTGGGAAGGTTCTCTGCCCACTCAATCGGCGTCAGATGAATTTCTCCATGAAAAAATTTTGACACTGTTTCCGGAGAGTGAAATATAAAAACCTCCGAGCCGAATGCCTGCGCGATCTTTGCCGTAAAATATGCCCTTTCTTCAACATGATCTATTCTTGCTTTTAGCGGGACAAGAATCTCTTTTGGATGTATCCTGCCTGTGTGCACCACCCTGACGATAGCCATTGAACAGGGAAGGCTGAGAGAAAGGCGTCTTGCAATAGTGCCCGCAAAAAATCTCCGTTCAATATCTTCCTTTCTTGTTGAGGCAAAGACAATATCTATCCTCTCGCCCCTTACAAGTTCGCCTACCTTCCTTACAGGGTCTCCTGTCTCTGTTATAGCCTCTATCTCTATGCCGATTTTTTCTGCCTCGAGAAATATCCGCTTCACCGCCTCCTTTGCCCTGTTAATTGTAGAGGCCGTCATTTCTTTCTCAGCAACAAAGCAGAGATAAAGCCGTGCACCGCAGATTCTTGCAAGATTCATCGCATACCTTGCAGTAACCTCTGAGTTAAGGTGTTCATTCACTGCGGTGAGAATTTTCTTGTACATACAAAGATTATACTGCTGTTTGATTAGACTTCTAAATATTTTATTGTATTGTATTTGGGGGGGATGCCGGCAGTGCGGAAAAATTCAACGAATAAAGGCTGTGTGGCACAACGGCCGGATCTCAAAAAAAAAGGATGCGACAGTTATCTGTCTCATCCTTTCTGCGTCTAAAATCTCAACCCTTCTGGATATAAATATCCCAGGAGCCTTTTGCATCGTCTTTTACCGACTCAAACTTATGCCCCTGTTTTTCGCACCATTTTGGAAGGGAATCTTCTGCTGACGCAGGCGCGTCACAGAGTACCTTTAATATCTGCCCGCTTGACATCTTCTCCACTGACTTCTTTGTCAGCACTAACGGATAAGGACATACCCTGCCCAGTACGTCAAGCACTTGGTCCGGTGTTTTGCTGCTTAGTTCTCCCATTTGTAAAACCTCCTTTTTATTAAAAGAATAAAATGTGTTTTGCGTCTTCCATCGCTTTCTGTATCTCAGAAAACGGAGCAACCTTTATCTTCTTGTCAGCGCCCATATCTTCGGCATCAGGCATCATATCCTCGGAGATGCCATATTTAGCAAGGTCTTCCTTGCAGACAAGCACATCAAGGTCCACAAGGAGACAATTTTTAAGATGGGTTTCCGTGCTTGTTACCTCGTATAAGTCCATTGCCTTCTGCCCCTTTTGAAGTCCAAGCACCCCTTCACCGACAAAACATAACGTCGGCGTTACTGTATCGCCATCCTCAAGCAGTATTTCAACAGTCTGATAAGCTATAGCGTGGGTTATTGCAAGCCTTGATGTTTCACCTTTATATTGAGGTTTTTGCACCACAAAAGCAAGTTTTACATCACCCATCTTATTCCCCCCCTATCTGAAGCACTCTATCCGAGGCGTGTATCTTTGCAAGATACCAGTGCATGGCATTCCATTGTATCTTCTCAATGCCCTCAGGTTTCTGGATGCCTCTTGCCACCGTGCAAGCCTCGCATGTGCATATTTCCACACCCTTTTCAATAAGCGCCTTTAAATGTTTCTCGCCTGTTGAATAGTCTTTTAAGTGCTTCTGATGAGCCTTGACAGACCCTGCTGCATTGCCTGCAAACCAGATATTCACTTTATGCCCTTTATTTACTGCGGCCCCAGCAAGTTTTACGACAAAGTCATAACTCATATTGCCAATAAGTCCCGGAAAACATCCTACGGTTAAAGTCGCCATCTTATACCTCCTAAATCCACGCTAATTTATCGTATTCATTAAAGATAAGATCCACCACATCGCTGTAATTCACAACCCTTACACGCTTGTCAACATCCGCATCCTTCATCCCTCTTGTCTGTATATCTTCAGACAGGGCATACAGATTCAGTGTTTTATTCAGTAGGGAAGACGCTTCCCCGTTTTCTTTTGTAGTTGCATGATAAACACCGTTTGCCACAAATATAATACCGAGTTTATCAGCCTTTAATCTGTCCAGTGTATCGTACGTCAATTTAAAATCGCTGACAAATACAGCTAATTTCATGCCATTTCCTCCCATCGTTAGATTTTTTTCTGAAGAAGAATCCTCACAGGGATAGATTTTATACCAAGTTATTCGCCAGTTTGTCAATAAGAAAACCCGTACAGGCAAAGACCTGGCATTGAGGTGCACATCATGGAATAATGTTGAATTGTGGCCAGCTTAAGGCTTAAAATTCCCTATGGGCAATTTCAGAATCTCCACAGTCTTCACGCCAAGAGGCGACCAGCCCACGGCAATAAAAGAACTCACCTATGGAATAGAAAAAAAGCTGAGGCATCAGGTGCTCCTCGGAGTAACAGGCTCGGGCAAAACGTTTACAATAGCTAACGTCATTGCAAACGTGAACAAACCCGCTCTTGTCATAGCGCACAATAAGACACTTGCAGCGCAACTGTACGGCGAGTTCAAAGAGTTATTTCCGGAAAATGCAGTAGAGTTTTTTGTGAGCTACTATGACTATTACCAGCCCGAGGCTTATATCCCTACCACTGACACATATATAGAAAAGGATTCCTCAATAAACGATGACATAGACAGGCTGCGGCACTCAGCTACAAGGGCAGTGCTTGAAAGAAGAGACACTATCGTTGTTGCATCGGTCTCCTGCATATACGGCATCGGTTCGCCGGAGGATTACAGAAATATGCATCTTCTGATAGAGGAAGGAATGCATACAGACAGGGATGAGATACTGAAAAGGCTTGTTGAGATGCAGTATGCGCGCGCTGATACGGACTTCCATAGAGGAACCTTCAGGGTAAGGGGAGACATTGTGGAAGTCTATCCATCCTTCTCTCTTGACAGGGGGATAAGGATTGAGTTTTTTGGAAGTGATATTGATGCAATCAATGAATTCGACAACCTGACAGGCGACAGGACACGCAGGATTGAGAAAGTCGCACTGTTTCCGAACAGCCACTGGATAACGCCGAGGGAAAAGCTTGAGCCGGCGTTAAAGAGAATAGAGGCTGAGATGAATGAAAAGATTGAGTCTTTTCTGAAAGAAAAAAAGATATTTGAGGCGCGCAGGATTGAACAGAGGACAAGGTTTGACCTTGAGATGCTCAGGGAATTCGGATACTGCCACGGCATCGAAAACTATTCAAGGCAGTTGAGCGGAAGGGCAGCAGGAGAGCCTCCGTATACACTTATTGATTACTTCCCTGAAGACTTTTTGATTGTGATAGACGAATCCCATGCAACAGTGCCACAGATAGGAGGCATGTATGCAGGTGACCGCTCAAGAAAACAAACGCTCGTTGATTACGGCTTCAGGCTGCCTTCAGCGCTTGACAACAGGCCTCTGGCATTTGTGGAATTTGAACATCGGGTAAAGCAGGCCATCTATGTCTCGGCCACGCCGTCTCAATATGAAATAGAAAAATCAGGAGGGAGAGTCACAGAACAGATTATAAGGCCGACAGGGCTTGTAGACCCGAAACTGACAATAAGGCCTGTATCATCTCAGGTAGACGACTTGTTAGAGGAAATACGGAAGAGAGCAGAAAAGAAGGAACGCATACTTGTCACAACGCTCACAAAAAAGATGGCAGAGGATTTAACAGACTACTATGCCAATCTAGGCATACTGGTAAGATACCTGCATTCCGATATAGCTACGCTTGAGCGTGTTGATATAATAAGGGACTTGAGGCTCGGGGAATTTGACGTGCTGATAGGCGTAAACCTCCTCAGGGAAGGGCTAGACCTTCCCGAGGTGTCGCTGGTTGCGATACTGGATGCCGACAAAGAAGGCTTTCTCCGTTCAGAGCGCTCTTTAATACAGACAGTAGGACGCGCGGCACGGCATATAAATGGAGAGGCAATTCTGTATGCAGACAAAATAACGGGCTCTATAAAAAGGACTATGGATGAGACAACCAGACGGAGGAATATACAGGAAAGGTACAATAGGGATATGAATATTACACCTGAGACTGTTAAAAGCAATATAAAAGATATATTAAGCTCCATCTATGAATCGGACTACTGGACAGTGCCTGTTGCGGCAGAGGGAAAAGCAGAATACGGATATGACGATGAAACGCTTAAAAGGCTTGAGGGAGAGATGAAAGAGGCTGCCAAGAAACTTGATTTTGAACGCGCGGCGGCAATAAGGGACAGGATTAAAGAGATAAAAAATAAGATGATTGAGATAGGAATAAAATAATGGATAGAAGGCCGCATATCCTGCCAAAATACATAATATATGGCTTCTTTGTTATCGGCCTTATCTCTGCGATAGCATTCAGGGCAATTATAGTATTCCAGCATCTCGAGCCTTCATGGGTAAGGCCTGTGTGGTATGCAGGCATTGTCGGATACATCTTCTTCTTTCTCTACAGATACAGGATAACAAAGAAGAGGAAGAAGGCTATAGATGATTTTGAGCTCATTGCCAAGGTGAAAGCCAACGCCTGCCTCACTGAAGAGGACAGGGAAATAGTTCTGTATCTTCTCTCATCAATAAAATCCTCACCCGAAGACCTGAACTATGCGATAATCTTCATCCTTTCAATTCTCGCAATACTCGCAGATATTTTGCTAAGCATCTTAAGGTGAAATTCCCAGCCTTACAGTTGCAGAGCAGAATCGAAATGAAGTATTATCATCACATTGGGAGTGCATAGGGTTCTGGTGTCCCTCCCGGCCTTCAAAGCCGGTGTTTCCGGCCACAAACCGGAAGGGTGGGTTCGATTCCCACACGCTCCCGCCATTAAACTTCTCTCAAATATAGCCAGAACTCAGAGATATTGTGAGATAAACCTGTTCAGCCCGTCAGTGTAAATTTTCCCGGATGTCAGAAATCCATCATTATGACCGTCTGTTATCTGAAGAAACTCCTTTGGCTCTACTGCCTTTTTGAAAAGCGCAGCGCCATGCTCATAAGGAATCATCTCGTCCTGTGGACTGTGGATAAAAAGTTTCGGCATCACAATCTTGTCCACTTTATCAATAGTTGGATATTGAAAACGGCTGATTAATCTTATAGGAAGGTACGGGAAAACCTTTGCGCCGAGAGCAGGAATAGATTTAAACCCCGATTCAATAATAATCCCTGCTGCCTTATGCCTGAGCGCAAGCTCTGCTGCAACAGCGCTTCCCAAAGAGCGGCCGAATAATATAATTTTTTCAGGAGGCGCGCCTTTCACATTAACAAGATAGTCCCATGCTGATTCTGCGTCAAGATAGGTCCCCTCTTCTGTCGGCAAGCCTTCACTTCTTCCGTAGCCCCTGTAATCAAATATAAGAACGCTGAGGCGGAGGTCGTGAAATATTTTTATGGAATACAGACGGTGTGAAATATTGCCTGCATTCCCGTGGCAGAAAAGCACAACCCCGCGCTCATCCTTTGCAGGCACATACCATGCCGAGAGATTAACGCTGTCTTTTGTTGTCAGAGTAAGCTCTTCATATTTTAAGCCTATGTCCGCTGGCGTTCCCTCTATATCCTTTGTGGGATAATAAACCATGCTGCCCTGTCGCAGATAAACAAAACTGACAAGGAGCAGATAACCAAGGGCCAGCCCGATAAAAATTGTGTAAATCATTCTTCTTGTCTTTATTGCCATAATTCAATAACTGACAGCTGCTGCATCGCTTCCAAGGAATATTATATAATACTTACAGCCGAAGTGGCGGAACTGGCAGACGCGCTAGGTTCAGGGTCTAGTGGTCGAAAGGCTGTGCGGGTTCAAATCCCGCCTTCGGCACCATTCATTCTACCTTCTGCTATACTTTACTCATGAAGAATCAGGAAATAGCCGCTATCTTCAATGAGATTGCCGGCCTGCTTGAGATAAAAGGCGAGAATCCATTCCGCATCAGGGCATACAAACGGGCTGCGCAGAACATTGAGGGACATGCTAAAAACATCGCAGGCCTGACCAGAGAAGAACTCCTTGAAATACCGGGCATAGGGAAAGACCTCGCTGACAAGATTCAGGAATATTTAAAGACAGGAAAAATCGCAAGTTATGAAGAGCTGAAAAAAGAAGTTCCCGAAGGCCTTTCTGAACTCCTTTCCGTTCCAAGCCTAGGCCCGAAAACAGCAAAACTCCTTCACGAAAAACTGAAAATAAAAAACATTGACGAGCTTGAGAAGCTTGCCGGAGAACATAAACTCGTCGGCCTCCCGGGAATAAAAGAAAAGACAGAGGAAAATATAATCAGAGGGATTGAGATGCTCAAAAGGGGCAAGGATAGGCAGCCGCTTGGAAGGGTGCTGCCGCTTGCCTCTGATATTGTGGAATACCTCAAGAAAAATGCGCCTGTTAAAAAAATAAGCGTTGCAGGAAGCCTGCGGAGGATGAAAGACACTGTAAGGGACATTGATATTCTGATAACCTCGTCCAATCCGCATGATGTCATGAAAACATTTGTTCATCTTCCTGATGTAAAAGAAGTATTGATGCAGGGCCCCACAAAATCAAGCATTATAACGAGAGAGGAAATTCAGGTTGACCTGCGGGTAGTTGAAGAAGAATCTTTCGGAGCAGCGCTCGCTTATTTTACAGGCAGTAAAGAGCACAATATACGTTTAAGGGAGATGGCTGTAAAGAAGGGGCTTAAGATAAATGAATACGGCATATTCAGGGAAAAAGACAACAAAAAACTCGGAGGCAAAAACGAGGAAGACATCTACAACATACTCGGGCTTCAATACGTCCCGCCTGAAATGAGGGAAGACAGGGGAGAGCTTGAGGCTGCCCTGAACAAGGCCCTTCCTAAACTAATTGAACTTAAAGACATAAGAGGAGACCTTCATGTGCACAGCGAATGGAGTGACGGAAGCCACACATTTGAAGAACTTGCCGGTGCGGCAAAAGAAAGGGGATATGAGTATATAGCCATAACAGACCATTCAAAAGGGCTTGGCATTGCAAGGGGGCTGAATGAGGAAAGGCTGATGGAGGAGAAAAAAGCAATAGACGCTCTAAAGAAAAAACTCCGCGGTTTTAAACTCCTGATGGGGATTGAGGTTGATATAAGAAGCGACGGCAGGATGGATTTTTCTGATGAAGTCCTTGCAAAGATGGATATTGTTGTTGCATCAATACATTCCGGGTTCAGACAGAGCAAAGAGCAGCTTACAAAAAGGCTTGTCTCGGCAATGAAGAACCCCTATGTATCTGTGATTGCGCATCCAACAGGTAGGCTTATTGGAGAAAGAGACCCCTATGAGGTAGATATGGACTATATCCTTAAAATTGCACAAGAGACAGGAACTGCCATTGAGATAAATGCATACCCGCTGAGGCTTGACCTCAATGACATCTATGCAAAAACAGCAAAGGAACTTGGGATTAAGTTTGTCATAAGCACAGATGCACACCTCACAAGCCAGTTTGACTATATGTCTTACGGCGTAGCAATAGCAAGGAGGGGATGGGTTGAGAAAAAAGATGTGCTGAATACAATGAGCTATAATTCTCTTTTAAGGGCCCTTCGCAGCAAAAGACTGAAAAAGAATATGCTATATTAGAAATGATGAAAAAATTTGTATTACTGATAATTTTAATTCTTGTTCTCCCCCTGTCCCTCAATGCGGAAGTAAAGGAATACAAGCTTGACAACGGCTTAAAAGTCCTTGTCATTGAAGACCATAAGGCTCCGCTGGCGACTTTTCAGATATGGTACCGCGTCGGCTCAAGGGATGAGCCTGCGGGAAAAAACGGCATAAGCCATCTGCTTGAGCATATGATGTTCAAAGGCACTCCGAAATACGGCTCTAAGGAATTTTCAAAGATGGTGAAGAAAAAAGGCGGAGTTGACAACGCCTTCACAACCAAGGATTACACCATGTATTATCAGACGCTTGCATCAGACAGGATAGACATATCCATAGAGCTTGAGGCTGACAGGATGCAAAACCTTATCCTTGATCCAAAAGAGGTTATTGCGGAAAGAGATGTCGTGATGGAAGAGCGCCGGATGCGGTATGACGACGACCCTCAGAACTCATTATACGAAGAGGTGTTGGCTGCTGCGTTCAAGTCGCATCCCTATCACTGGCCTGTGATAGGCTGGATGTCCGACATTTCTTCAATAGAAAGAGAGGGCCTTCTCAGTCATTACAAGGCATATTATTCGCCTGACAACGCAGTGATTGTTGTTTCAGGAGATGTTCAGGCAGATGAAATTATCAAAAAGATAACAGCAGCTTTCGGAGACATTTCTCCCGCTTCCGGCAGAGCAGTTGTCACTTCAAAAGAAACCGAACAGAAAGGCGAGCGGAGAATAAGCCTAAGGAGAGAGGCGGAACTTCCATATATAATCGCTTTATATCACACGCCGAGTTTTCCGCATCCGGACAGTTATGCCCTTGAGGTGCTTGGAATGGTTTTATCAGGCGGCAAAAGCTCGCGGCTCTACAAGTCAATGGTCTATGAGAAAAAACTCGCCATCGGCGCTTCTGCCGACTACAGCGGTTTTAATAAAGACCCGTATCTTTTTTTGTTTGACGCAACAGCAGCTCCCGGCAAAGACATAAAGGATGTTGAAAATGCGCTGTACGTTGAAATAGAAAAAATAAAGAAGGAGCTGCCGTCAGAGCGCGAAGTGCAGAAGGCAAAGAACCAGATTGAGGCGTCGTTTATAATGGGGCAGGACTCAATATATTATCAGGCGCAGATAGCGGGGATGTTTGAGATGCTCGGAAGCTGGAAACTTAAGGAAGACTATATGGAAAACATAAAAAAGGTTAAGCCGGAAGATGTAACCCGTGTTGCAAAAAAATACCTCCATGAAGATAACAGGACTGTGGGAATTCTAATTCCGACAAAAAATCCAAAATGAAAAATTCAAAATTTAAAAAGGTCATAATTTCTTCAATAATTTTTAACTTTGCACTTTTACTTTATAACTTTCCATTATACGCCCTTGAGGCAAACAAAAAGATTCTTCCTAACGGGCTTACGGTTCTGCATTCTGAAAAGCACAATCTGCCTATTGTCATGATTACCATGATTGTAAAAGCAGGCGTCCTTGACGAGCCCAAGGAAAAGGCAGGGCTTGCCTATCTTACGGCGGAACTTCTTGATGAGGGTACCAAGAGCAGAAAATCCTCTGAGATAAGCGAGGAGATTGAATTCATAGGCGCAGGGCTTGGCGCCTCGGCAGGAAGCGATTACACAACAATAACACTTTCCGTGCTTAAGAAAGACATAGAAAAGGGATTTGAGCTTTTTTCGGATATACTTCTGAATCCCGTATTCCCTAAGGAAGAACTTGACAGAAAAAGAGAACTGATAAAAGGCTCTCTGAAACAGAGGGAAGAAGACCCCTCTTTCCTCGCAGAGCGTTCGTTTAAAAAAGAGGCCTTTGGAGAACATCCTTACGGCAGGCTCGTGGAAGGCTCAACAGAAACCCTTTCAGAAATAACACGCGAAGACCTTCTGGGATTTCATTTAAAATATTTCATCCCCAATAATGCAATGCTTTCAGTTGTCGGAGACCTTACGCCTGCTGAATTAAACTCTCTTATTAAACAATATCTCTATTCATGGGAAATAGCTGAACTGCCCGAGAGGAAAATTCATCCCATGAACGAGGAAAAAACAAAAAAGGCCGTGAAGATAGACAAGGACGTTACGCAGGCAACTATAATCATCGGGCATCTCGGAATAAGCAGGGACAATCCTGATTACTATGCCGTGTCTGTTATGAACTATATACTCGGCAGCGGCGGTTTTTCATCAAGGCTTATGCAGAAGATACGAGACGAGCTGGGGCTTGCTTATGACGTCAGAAGTTTTTTTACCGCAAGCAAGGAAAAGGGTTTATTCCAGGCGGAAGTACAGACAAAAAATGAATCGGCAAATACAACGACAGAAGAGATATTGAAACAGATAGAAAAAATCAGAAGAGAGGAAGTCTCTGACGAGGAACTTTCAGGAGCGAAAGACTATCTTACAGGGAGCTTCCCAAGAAGGCTTGACACCAGCAGGAAGATGGCAGATTTCCTGGCTACTGTTGAGTTTTATAACCTTGGCTTGGATTACGCAGAAAAATACGTTTCTTTCATAAATGCGGTAACTAAAGAAGATGTGCAGCGTGTTGCCGGAAAATATCTTGATGCGGAGAATTTTGTGCTGATTGTTGTTGCCAACCAGAAAAAAGCCGGGATAAGATATTAGGCTATTACCGTTTCATAGCCAGAAAAACAGTTAAAACCTCAGGATCAAAGTGTGTGCCTGCAAGGGAGCGCATATGTTTTATTACCTTTTCTTCTTTAAATGCCCCGCGGTATGATCGATTAGAGCAGAGAGCATCCCAGACATCTGCTATTGCAAAGATTCGGGCTGCTATAGGGATATTTTCTCCTGTTAATCCCTGAGGATAACCTGTGCCATCCAATTTTTCGTGGTGGCAGTAAGGGATATCAAGTGCAGGGCGCAGAAAATTAATTGGTGAGAGCATTTGGTATGCATATAGAGGGTGCCGTTTCATTATTTCCCATTCTTCTTCATTGAGAGGGGAAGGCTTTAACAATATGCTGTCAGGGATTCCAAGCTTGCCTATGTCGTGCAATAAAGCGCCCCTGCGAATGTGCACAAGTTCAGATTCGGTCAGTCCTACAGCGCGGGCTATCTGCAGAGCTATCTCTGTGACACGTTGAGAGTGCCCCTCGGTTTCCTTGTCTCTTAGGTCGAGAGCGCGAGACCAGCCAACCAGGGCAGAATCATAAGCAAGTGTTATCTCTATGTTCGAGGATTGAAGTTCATTGAATAGAGTTGCATTATCTATTGCAATGGCAGTCTGAGCAGCAAGGGCACCCATAAATTCTAACCATTCAGAGTCAGGGGTTATAGGGGTGCGGTGAAAAAGCTCGAGAGTGCCATTGACATGTCCCCTGGCTATTAGCGGCAAGCCATAATAAACGACTATCCCTTCTTTTTCAAAGAGAGAACGGTTAACACCGGGTATTTCTTTCTCATGGAGATTCGGGATGCTAATGAGACGCCGCTCAAGGGCAACCTGGCCTGCAAGGCCTTCTCCCAATTTAAGTTTAATATTACGTATGTCATGGGAACGAAAGCCACGGCTTTCAGCATATTCCATAGTAAGTGTATGCCGGTTGAGTAACATGATTACAGCTGCATCAATATTAAGCCGATCTATTAAATGATCCAGCAAAACATTGAGTATGATTTTCAGGTCTAAGCTGGAGAGGATCGCCATATCAATATCTCGCAAGGTTGTAAGACGCTGAATTTGACGCTGAATCTGCTCCTCAGTCCTTTTACGCTCTGTGATATCTTCGCAGGTCGTAACAATTCCGATGGGCTGGCCCTCCCTATCTTTAACAACATCCGACATCAACTGTACAGGGAAGGAACTGCCATCTCTGCGTACATTAACCCCTTCTCGCCTCCAGCTTGTAAGCTCATTCAACTGGCTGAGCGTTCTCTTCTTCCGGTAAGCAGAAGGAGCAAAACGGTTTACTTCTCTGCCTAATAACTCTTCGACAGAATATCCGTGCATTCTTGCTTCGGCAGGATTTGTATATAAAATCATTCCTTCGGCATCAGTGGTTGTAACGCCAAGCTGCATTGTCTCAACTGCCTTCTTCAATGCAAAAAGTTCTTTTTCATCTGATTTCTGCTTCGTAATATCATGTGAGGCAGCCAAAACATAAGCAACTTTTCCCTTATTTGTCCAATATGGATAATAAGTCACATGTATAGTTTTCAATCCTAATGCAGAAAATTTAAACTTTACCTGATAATGAACCTTTTTCCCTTCAAAACAATTGTCCAGATGGGGCTTTATGACTTTTTCAAAAACTTCCTTGCTCCATATATCAGATACAGATTTATTAACCATTTCCTGCCGTTTCTTATTGTGGGCCATACAGTACGAGTCATTTACGGCAACATATTTATAATCTGCATCTATGAGGCATAAAAACCCATGGGGGTGGTTGCTAATGAACTCGTATTTTCTCCCCATTTCCTTCAGGGCCTTTTGGCGGGATTTTACTTTCTCTAACTTAGCCGTTGTATTAGGCCTCTTCTTTGCCATCATTTTTATAATAAGACTTTTTATAACCTTGTCAACCTTTCTTTTATAAAGTTATAATCTTTAAGCAGCAAAATTAGGGATAAAATAGATTCCGGTTAACTTTTTGATTGATATGGCGTTCAAAGATATTATAGGACAGAAAAAAGCGGTAAACATCCTGCTTGGCACGATGGCAAGGAACAGGATTCCTTCGGCATATCTCTTTGCGGGCGAATCAGGCATAGGCAAAAAATTCACTGCGATTAACCTTGCAAAAACTTTGAACTGTCAGAAGCCAAAAACCCCTATTGATTGCTGTGATGAGTGCCCCTCTTGCAAGAAAATAGCCTCGCAGACACACCCTGATTTTCTCATGGCAGCGCCTGAAAAGGGAGAGATACGGGTTAATGAGATAAGAATGATTGAAGAAGCTATTTCACTTGCGCCTTACGAGGGAAAAAGAAAAGTCGTGATTGTTGATGACGCGGAGACAATGAACCCGTCTGCCGCTAATGCATTTCTTAAAACACTCGAGGAGCCTCCTCCGCAGAGCATCATAATTCTTATTTCAGCAAGCCCTGACAGCCTGCCTGAAACAATAAGGTCGCGGTGCTCAAGGATAAATTTTTCGCCTCTGGCTCCTGAGCAATGCAAAGAAGTCATAAGGGGCATTGACAATCAGGATGCGGAGCTTACCGATTCCCAACTGTCAACTCTTTCAAGGCTTTCCATGGGAAGGCCCGGACTTGTAATCTCAAGCGACCTCATGGAAGAGAGGGACTGGTTTTTCAATCTTTTCGGGGAAATGTCAGGAGGCAGAAATAAAGAGACATGGGCAGACAAGGAAGAGATGGAATTATGGTTTAATAAGGCCTTCATGCTTTTAAGGGATATTGCCGTATTAAAGATAACAGGGAAAAGCGACATGCTGATAAATACAGACCTTAAAGACAGCTTCGCCGAGATGAGCAAAACGATAGTGATGAAAGATATAGTAGATATTTACGGCAGGCTGTCATTTTTGAAGGGTTATCTTGGCTTTAACTTGAACAAATCAATTACATGGAATTATGTAACAATTATAATGCAGAATTTAAAATTAAAAGGATTCCATAATTTTTAATTTTGCATTTTGAGTTTTTAATTTGCCGGAGGAATAAATGCCAGACGTTATCGGAATAAGATTTAAGGACTGCGGAAAGATTTACGACTTTGAGGCCAATGGTTCAGGCGCGGAATTTAAAAAAGGAGACTGCGTAGTAGTTGAGTCCGACCTTGGCCTGAGCATAGGGAGCGTAATTATAGAGAGGCGCACAGTTGATACATCTGCCAGAGAACTAAGTAAAGTGCTGAGAAAAGCAACTGAGGATGACTTTAAACAAAAACAGGACAACGAGGCATTTGAGAAAGAGGCGAAGGATTATTGCATAGAGAGGATTATGGCGAGGGGACTTCCGATGAAGTTTGTGTTTGCGGAATCTACTCTGGACAAAAAACGAATAGTTTTTTATTTCACGGCGGACGGAAGAATAGATTTCAGGGAGCTTGTAAAAGACCTCGCTGCAAAGTTCAAGACGCGCATAGAAATGCGACAGATAGGGGTGAGGGATGAGGCAAAGATAGTCGGAGGTTTTGGAATGTGCGGCAGAGAACTATGCTGCAGGACATTTCTTACGTCATTTGAGCCGATATCCATCAAAATGGCAAAACAGCAGGAACTCGTACTCAACATGAGCAAGCTGTCTGGGATCTGCGGCAGGCTTATGTGCTGCCTTAGTTATGAAATTCCTGATGAATCAGCCAGGATCCAACCCAAGGATAATACAAGGGTCATGGAAGAGAACACGCCTCTTGAGGATGAAACAGAAGTCGCAGACTTGACTCTACGAGATGCAGTAGTAGAAACTATTTCGAGACATACAGAAACACCGCCCCCTGCTCCCCAGAGCGCTACGCCTGCTTCTTCTGACAAACCTCAGACAGAAACTGCCAAGGAAAATGCAACAGGACAAAAACAAGAGACCGGGCAGGAACAAAGAAAGCGCAAAAGGTGGCACTGGAGAAAATTCCATAAAAAATGATAAAGCCAGTCTATAAGAACCTTTAAATGAAACAGCGATTCTACGTTACAACTCCAATCTACTATGTCAATGATAGCCCGCACATAGGCCACGCATACACTACCATTGCAGCGGATATTCTCTCACGATACAACAGACTGCAGGGAAAAGAAGTTTTTTTTCTTACAGGCACTGACGAACATGGGCAGAAGGTGGAAAAGGCAGCCGCGGAAAAGAAACGCACCCCGAAGGAACATGCAGACATCATGGTGGACAATTTCAGAAATCTCTGGAAAAGGCTGAACATATCCAATGACGCATTTATCCGGACAACCGACGACGCACACATCAAGAGTGTGCAGGGACTTCTTCAGATGCTCTGGGATAGAGGAGAGATTGAAAAAAGGGAATACTCAGGCTGGTACTGCACTCCTGATGAGCGTTTCTGGACTGAAAAGGACATAGTGGAAGGCAACTGCCCCGACTGCGGCCGACCTGTTGACCGGATACATGAAGAGAACTATTTCTTCCTCATGTCGAAATATCAGGAAAGGCTCATCAAATATATCGAAGAGAACCCCGCCTACATACTCCCGGACACAAGGAGAAATGAGGTTCTCGGATTTCTGAGGAACAACACTCTAGGAGACCTCTGCATCTCAAGGCCCAAAAACAGGCTTTCATGGGGAATTCCATTGCCGTTCGATGAAAACTTCGTCACCTATGTCTGGTTCGATGCACTGGTGAATTACTTTTCTGCAACGCGTTACCTTGTGCCTCATCCGGAAAATGCAAAGCTTGGAGATTTCTGGTGGCCTGCCAATCACCACCTTGTGGGAAAGGATATTCTTACTACCCATGCCGTATATTGGTCTACAATGCTAATGGCATTAAACCTTCCTCTTCCAAAAAATATTTTTGCCCACGGCTGGTGGACAGTTCATGGAAAGAAGATGTCAAAGTCCCTCGGAAATATGGTTGACCCCAATGCCATGGTCGAAAAATACGGTGTGGATGCCCTGAGGTATTTCCTGTTCCGCGAGGTGCCTTTCGGGCTTGACGGAGACTTTTCAGAGCAGGCTCTCATTAACCGTATAAACACAGACCTCGCAAATGACCTTGGCAACCTCGTAAGCAGATTCATTGCAATGGCAGAGAAATATTTTGGAGGAGCAATTGATATTGAACGCATAGATGCAGGCGCATCGCGTGAGTTTGAAGAGCAGTGCGCTTATGCACATATGAATGTGCACAGAAAAGAATATTGGTCCCATCTGCAGTTCAGCCTGATGCTTGAAAATATCTGGGCTATAATCGGGGAGGCGAATAATTATATAGCAAGGAAGGAGCCGTGGAAACTCGCAAAGGAGAATACGGATCAATTGAAAATTGTTATGTTCAATATCTGGAATGCCTTGCGAATCACAGCGCTCTCGCTTTATCCTTTTATGCCCGATACTGCCGGGAAGATATGGATACAGCTTGGCTTGAAATCTTTGGTTGATGAGGCAAAACAGTACAGCCCTGAGATTTTTGAATGGGATTGGAAGCCTTCTTATGAAATAAAAGTCTCTAAGGCGGAACACCTTTTCCCGAGAATTGAGATAAAGGATAAGAATAAAGACAGGGGATAGTATTTGCAAACTGCTGACTATATTATTCAGGCTGATTACATCATAACAATGAACAATGACTTGACTGTCATTAGGAACAGCGCTCTTGCTATTCAGGGGAATAAGATTGCAGACATAGGAAGCCCTGATGACATAACAAAAAAGTATTCCTCAAAAAATATAATCGACGGCAAAAACACAGCAGTTATCCCCGGACTAATAAACACTCACACCCATGCGGCAATGGTCTATTTCAGGGGCATGGCAGATGACCTGCCTTTAAAGGAATGGCTTGAAGAACATATTTGGCCTGCCGAAAATAAGTGGCTCAGCCCTGAGTTTGTATCCGACGCAACAGAGCTTGCCTGTCTTGAGATGCTTAAGGCAGGGATTACAACATACAATGATATGTATTTCTTTGAAGACGCGGCAAGCAAGGCTGCTAAAAAAATCGGCATGAGGGCTGTTCTTGGCGCAGGGATAGTTGACTTCCCCACAGTCGCAGGCAATTCGGCAGATGAATATTTAAACAAGGCGGAAAGATTCATAAAGGAATGGCAAGGCGATGCTTTGATTGTCCCGTGCATTGCGCCTCATTCAGCTTACGCATGCAGTCCTGAGACTCTCAAAAAAGTAAAAGAACTTGCTGATAAATACAATGTCATGATTCACACGCATCTTTCAGAGACAAAGTGGGAGGTTGAAGAGATAAAGGGCAAATACGGCTTAACCCCTGTTGAGCATCTAAAAAAAATCGGCCTTCTTGATGAGAACATTATTGCAGCCCACTGCGTTTGGGTTGGTGAGAAAGATATAGAGGCTATTGCAAAACACAAAGCCGGAGTCTCTCACTGCATAGAGAGCAATCTTAAATTGAGTTCGGGCATTGCGCCTGTGCCTGAGATGCTTAAGGCAGGCGTAAAGGTAAGCCTTGGAACAGACGGCGCCGCAAGCAATAATGACCTTAATATCCTTAGCGAGATGTCAACTGCAGCGAAAGTGCATAAGGCGGTCTCAAATGACCCTACTGTTCTGAATGCAAAAAAAGCTTTGCTCATGGCGACAAAATGGGGCGCAGATGCTCTTGGACTCGGAGGCCTTACAGGCAGTCTTGAAAAAGGCAAGGCGGCAGACATAGCAATAATAAACCTGAATAAGCCTCATCTTATGCCTCTTTATGATATTTATTCACACATGGTCTATTCAGCGCGGGCATCAGATGTAGAGGCTGTATTTGTTAACGGCAAGCTCGTGGTTGAGAATGGAAGACTTTCAACTGCTGATGAAAATGAGATAACAGCTAAGGCCAAAGAGTGGCGATGCAAGATCAAATAACTTGTGCAGAACTTCAGGACTAAGGGAACTCAGGCAGCAGGCTCATCAGCCTCCAGTGTTTAAAGCCGCTTTCAGTCACATACGCCCACTTCTGAATGTCCAGCAGGGTCCTCATCCTGTATGAAGAAAGGGAATAGTAGTCTATCTCCACCTCAACCTGAGCAGTGCCTTTCTCCTCGTCATACCCTACACTCACAATGCGGCGGTCTATCACTTTAATATTCTTCGCTGCTTTTACCCTTGCACTGAATTCCTTTGCAATGCTCTCCGAGGCAAAAAAGCCTGCGGCATCAAAACTCTGGGAAGACAAAAACTTATTATATTTGTTGATGCTGTCATCAAATTCCGTCCGCACAGACATCGCCGGCATACAGGCGGAAAGTGCTATGGCAGCAAGCATGCTCCAGAAAATAATCAGGATTTTATTTTTCAAAAGCATTTTACATCTCCCTTCTTCCCTCAAGCGCCTTGCTTAAAGTTACTTCATCTGCAAATTCAATATCGCTTCCGATGGGAAGGCCGTAGGCGATTCGTGTAACTTTCACATTAAAGGGCTTCAGAACATCTTTTATATACTGTGCTGTCATCTCTCCTTTTGTATTGGGATTCGTCGCAAGTATTACCTCCGCTACGCTGTCGCCTCTCACCCTTTCCACAAGCTCAGCTATCTTTAGCCTGTCCGGCGTCATCCCGTCTATAGGCGAGATTGAACCGAGGAGGACATGATAAAGGCCGTTAAATGTCCTTGCCCTTTCAACGACAAGGATGTTGCTCGGCTCTTCCACAATGCATATCTTTGTTCTGTCCCTTGACTCGTCCCTGCATATACCGCACACCTCGGTGTCCGTAATGTTAAAGCACCTGATGCAGAACCTTGCCTTCTCCTTCACATCATTGATAGCTTTGGCTATGTCTTTTGCGCTTTCTTCAGACAGCGTAAGTATGAAAAAGGCAAGCCTCTGCGCGGTCTTTCTTCCTATCCCCGGGAGTTTTGTAAGTTCGCTTATGAGGTTTTCTATTATTCCTTGCGCCATAATCACCAAGCCTCTTTAGAATATCGTTTAGAATCTTTCGTTGTCAATAGAAGTCGAGGCTATATTTGCAGCGATTGTATTACTTAACCCGAAAATGTATTTGAGAAGACATTCGTCGGATGTGTGCCTGCCATAGGAATAAATGTTAGCATTTCCAGAAAAAACAGCGGCGCAGTTATTTTGCTTTAACAACAAGCACGGCGCATTCGGCAGTGCCGATAACCCTCTCTGTCACGCTTCCCATGAGAAGCCTTGCGAGCGCTGCCTTGCCGTGACTGCCAACCACTATCAGGTCTGCTTTCTTCTCTTTCGCAGCCTCTATAATCGCTTCGTAAGGCCTTCCGGAATAAATCAGCCCTGTTGTCTTTATCCCTTCTTTTTCTGCAGGGCCTTTAACCTTTCTGACATTATCCTCTGCAACCTTAAATTCCTCATCAGCTATAAGACCCTTCTGCATCTCGGAATGAACGATATCAAACGGAGATAAGGACTCGGATGGAACTACGGAAATAACAATAAGCTCCGAGTCGCAGCGCTTTGCAATGCTTACAGCCTCGGAGGCTGCCGCAGCGCTGTATTTAGAACCATCGGTAGCTATAAGAATATTCTTAAATTCAAGCCTTGCAGCCCTTGGAACAACTAAAACATTGCACGGTGAGTGGCCAATGGTCCTCGCTGTCTCGCTTCCCATCAGGAGCCGCTTCAGCCCTGTCCTTCCGCGCCTTCCCATGATTATCATGTCTGCCTTATTTTTCTCTGCCTCTTCAACTATATATCTGTAAGGCTCTTCTCCCTGATGTGCGATTATCTCGCAGTTAACACCTGCTTTTAATGCCCGCGCCTTTACTGATTCAAGGTGCTCCCTTGTCTCTTTTTCCGCCTTCTCAATAAGCTGAGGAGCTATTGTCTCGTACTCGGGATTTGTCTCTATCACAGCGACTGCAACCAACTTGCTTGAGCATGTTTTCGCAAGGTTTATCGCTTCTCTTACAGCGCCTTCACTGAACTCTGAACCGTCTGTCGGTACCAATAATCTTTCAAGTTTTGCAGTTGAACATGCCTGTGCCATTTCAGTGACCTCCTGTCTTTAAGATTCCGCTTGCCGCGAGGGCCAAAACAGCCACCTCGACAATTGCAATTATCGCATAAGCCGTATCCTTCTTCCTGATTAGAATAGGTAAAATTACCATGTAACACGCAACTGTCAGTCCTGCCAGCATAGTAATTCCAACAAAATTCAGGTAATCGCCATTGCCCGCCAGCTTAATCCAGCCCCAGCCGGTCGGCACATTGAAAGCCTGATTGAAATCGTGAGCTCGCATACTCCAGTATGCTATCTTTGAACCCGGAGGAGTTTTAGAAAGGTCCCCGATAGGTATGTAACTTGGCAGCAATCCTGATATATACACGATAAAGAAAACTATAAGCAGGGCAAGCCCAATCCACATCCCAATATTTAAAACGCCTGCATATGCAAGCTGCTCTTCCGACGCTTTCTTCTTATTTTCTGTCATCTTATCCTCCTATTCCCATATACCAAGGCCCTTGAGCAGCGCCCTGGTTCCGGCAAAAAACAACAGGCCGATAACCATCGATTTAATGGCCTTAGGTTTTGACTTTACAAGTATCTTAACGCCTACAATCGAGCCGAGCATTATGCCGACAATTGAAGGCACAACAATCATGGGCAATACTGCCCCCTGATTGAGATAAACCCATGCTGCTGAAGTGTCAGTTATGGAAAGAAGAAATTTGCTTGTTGCAACAGATATTTTAAGCGGGGCCCCCATCAATAAGTTTAAAACAGGAACATTGGCCCAGCCGGCGCCAAGCCCGAACATGCCGGCCATTACACCGATGACTATAAATAAAGCCAGACCCTGAGGAGTTCTATGGACCTGCCACTCAATGTCTTTTCCCAAAGATTCTTCTCTGTATATCCCCATAATATGAAGGCTTTGAGACAGATTGTCCGGTTTCGCAACATTGGGGAAGTCGGACTTCTTAGCCGTGATCATAATCGCTACGATGAAAAGGATTGTCGCTCCGAGAAGGGTATTGACTACGTTTGGCTTGAGAGCAAGACCTATCATCGCACCAACGATTGCAGCTGACGATGCGATAAGCGCCACTGGCAATGCCAGTCGAAGGCTCGCGAGGTTTCTTCTCAAGAGGCCCGGCCCGGCCGCGAGAGCTCCCGCAAGAGCAACGAGCAGCCCGGCGCCCCTTACAAAATCAATATTGAACGGGAAAAACCCGCCTATAATGGGGACAAAAAGAACGCCTCCGCCGACACCTCCAAGAACAGCAAGGATGCCTAAGATAAAGGTAACAACAAATAAAGCCAAGGGCCAAACCCACCATGGCGTGGTTGATGCTGAAGCAGTTTCCTTTGCAACCTCCTGAGTTTCTGATGCAAAAGCAGATATACTAACGAATAGGGCCATTATTGAAAGAACAACAATCAAAATCTTTAAAACTTTCCTTGAATGAATCAATTCGCTTCCTCCTTGCTCTGCCAATATTGTTTCATTTAGCAATGACGTGTTTAATTATTGAAACAGTTTCTATATTAACTCCATGACATTCAGAGGGTCAAGAGAAAGCGGATATTAAATTTTTATGAACCTATAAGAATAAATTTGTTTCATGTTTTATCTGGCCTTTTCTCCCACCGCCTGTAATACATTTCTCCGAAAAATATCGCCGCAAACGCAAGTATAACCCCTGCAATGACATCCACAACATAGTGATACCTGCAATAGACAGTGGAAAATAAAAGAAGGATCACAACAGGCAGATAAATCCGGAATAGAGTTTTCTTGTACCTGTATGCAAGGTACAGCACTGTAAGCGCAACGCCTGTATGCCCGCTCGGGAACGCATCACGCTTTATGCCCTCAAGCCTATTCAGCAGATTCTGCATCGGCTCCGCCATTAAAAAACCTTCCAGCCTCTGCGTCTGTAAATGAGCAAGCGCAAACCTCGGCCCGAGCGCAGGCCAAACTATGTACCCGATATATGATAGATAAAAACAAAAGAGTATCAGAAACAGCGACCTGTCAAACTCTTTTCTCTGGTTGTTCCTTAGCAGCGCTATACCGAAAACAATAGGCAGGAAATAATATGTAGAGTATGCTGTCTGAAGAATGTCTGTAAGAAATGGATTCATTATCGCTTCAAGCATGACAGTGGGATGATTGCCGAAGATAATATAATCAAGCTTTATAAGCAGCGAGTCTATATCCATGGGATTTACGTAATGGACAACCCATTCAAGACTGTCAAAGAGTATGATAACGCATATCATCGGAAATACAAGGTCATAGGTTATCCTCATAAATCTGTTCCTATCCCTGAATCTTATAATTATGAATTGCAAAATAAGGAGCGCGGCATATATTGAAATTAAGAGCAGTCTCTTCGGGATAGCAGAGTTAAATGCAATCGTGAGCAGCAGTAATATGCTCACAAATACCACTGTCACAGCATCAGCAGGCCTTAAATTAAATAGTTTTTTCATAACTTGCTCATTGCCCTCGTTTTTGCCTTCTCTTTTTTTGAAAGCCTTCTGGGGCTTCCTTTTTTAGGAGGTTCATATTCATCTTCGTCAATCAGGTCAAATTCGCCCTTCTCAACCCTTAAGGGCTTGCCGAGTATATCCGAAAACTCATCCGATGAGACAACAACAGAGCCATTGGCCCATGCATGGTCTGCAATCTCCCTGTCAGAAGTTATAACAATCCACTGTTTTTTTTCAGATGATACGATTCTCTTTATGACAGCATCTGCCTTTTCTCCGAGCCTTGAATAGATTACTTTGATACCCCCTGTTACTGAATGGGACTCCTCACCGCTTCCGCTTTTCCATCCGTCAAACACAACAGTGATATCGTGTCCCTTAATTTTCCTGTATTCAGCAAGCCTCTCCACAAGCCTCTGCCTCTGGTTTTCAAGGTCTTTGTGATGTATGCCTATCAGATTATATCCGTCTATTATTATTGAAGCGATATCGCACCTCCGATTCCCATGTATTATAACGGAATTTTTTGCCCCCTTGACAATAGGCATCATGTATGTTGTAATAATAATACAACAGATGGGAGGGGGTAAATTTTTATGAATGCAACATTATTTGGAGATTTTTTCAAAAAGAAACGGATTGAATTAGGCAAAACTCTAAGGCAATTCTGTCTTGAAAACAATCTTGACCCCGGAAACATCAGCAAACTTGAACGAGGGCTTCTTCCTCCACCGCAGGGCGCTGACAAGCTTGAAGCATATGCACAGAGCCTGAAGATAAAGAAGGGGTCAGATGACTGGTACGAGTTTTTCGATCTTGCACGATTGAGTGCAGGCCGAATTCCAGAGGAGATACTCTCTGATAAAGAATTGCTTTCCAAGCTTCCTTTAGTCTTTAGAACATTGAAGGGACAAAAGCTCACAAAAGAGCAGCTTAATAAACTTGCAGAGAAGATAAAGAGTGCGTAATGGCAGAAGAACCTTTTGTTCCTCCGATTCTTTCCTATGAGCAGATAAACGAGTATGCTGAAAAATTTCTTAAAAAACACAAGGCAGATAAAAAGCTGCCCGTTCCCATTGAAGAGATTATAGAATTTGATTTAGGGTTAGACATAATTCCCTTCCCGAATCTTCAAAAGGACTTCGACATAGATGGTTTCATATCAGGCGACCTCACATCCATTTACGTAGACCAATTTATCCTGACAGACCGACCTTCACGTTATCGCTTCACCCTTGCCCATGAAATCGGTCATTTTGTTTTACATAAAAGCTTTATGCAGAAAATTCATCCGAGAAGTGTTTCAGCATGGGAGGACTTTGTCTTGACTGTTGATGTTGAGGACTATGAATGGGTGGAGTGGCAGGCATATACTTTCGGAGGCATTGTTCTTGTCCCTCGCAAATATCTTCTTAAAGACATAGCTGAACAGATAAAAGCTCTTAAGGCTAAAATAGCTCTTGTGAAAGCGAAAAAGATTCCGCAAGACTCGTATAAAGAATATGTCATCAACGCAATAGCCGAAAAACTTATTACAACATATGATGTATCAATAGATGTTCTGGTTAAGAGGATTTCAAAAGAAATCGAGAAGGGCATGATCTCAATTCCGTGATGGGAAGGCTATAAGGGATGAGGGAGAGTGTGGGTGGGGAAAATAGAAGCGATACATTAAACGGTTTCTTTTAAAGTCTGCCCTTCACTCAAATGTGCAATAATAAAATCAATCCATTTTTGATACCAGTACCATGTTCCACATATATCTATGCCGTAACCTTTAACTGGATTTTTTGCATCATTCGACTTCCATAAAAAAGTGTGCGCCGATGGGCCAAAATTACTAAAGCCAGCTTTCTTTACTTCATTAAACACAGCTTTTCTGAGAAATTTAGGTTTTTCCTTTTCGTCTTTTACCCAGTATTCCTTCGAAATCGTTTTGGCCAACTCTGAGTTTGGATCAATGAATTCGATTACTCTGTCAGCCTGCCCTTCCCTTTTCGCCACAACTTTAGTAAATAAAAGTCTATAAGCATACCTCTCGCTATTTAATTCCTCGCCGCTTAGGGAATCATCAAAAGCAGCAATATATGACTGTATGTTTTTGGGAATTAAATTTTCTTTGTCTTTGATGGTTTTAGTTTGATGATAGTCTAACTCGGCAAACTGCAAACTTAATGCAAGGTTATTATCTAAAGAATACCTTTCCCCAAATAACTTTTTCAGGTAATAATTATAATTTAAAGCACATGCCTGATACCTGGCCGAAAGATAAGAGTCCAAACCCCTTGCCTTTTTATGTTCAATTTGGTTTCTTAATCCAATAAGAAACAGGAGGTTATTTATTGTATGTTTATCAAGTGGACAAGTCTGCTGCGAGAGACATTCTTTTAAGTCCCAATATTTGATACTGCCATCGGGATTTCTTACAAATTTTTTGCGCTTCCCAGGGGTAGTAAAATAACGATAATCAATCCTCTTAGCTCTGTAATAAGCATGAAGAAGATATGTCCATGCAATCACAAAAAGAATAATAAATGACTCGGTTTTGAAAGAAGTCAGGGGATTGTTATATATCTGAACGGCTGAAAGAGCGGCCTCTTTTGACTTTAGTATCAACTCAACTTTTTCAGAAAAGATTTTTTTCGACAATTTAACTCCGCCGCCTATTGATTTTTCCCCATTTAAACCCTATCTCCTCAAGCTTTTTAGTCCTATCGGGCGACAGTTTACCATTTCTGTAGTGATATATTTGAACAGCTTGCCATTGGCCAAGCTTAAAACCTTCAGGCGTGACATAACCATTTGGTGCATTGGGTTTACCGAATTGTTTTTTATACATGATGGTTCCTTGCATGCCTTTTTTAAATGCCGCTTCGTGTGGGTCCCATTCAAAACCTATTTCTTCAAGCCTTTTTATCCTATCAGGCGACAATATGCCTTTCTGATAAAAAAACCTTTGCGCTTTTTGCCATGCCCCAAGCGGATACTTTTGTGGCATTTTATAATTTTTTGGTGCATTAGGGTTACCAGATTGTTCTTTATACTTTAAAGTTTCTTGGATTCCTCTCTCAAATGCAGCTTCTTTTGTATCCCATTTAAAACCTATTTTTTCAAGCCTATGAATATCGCTTCCAGATAATTGCCCCTTTTTATAAAATTGTCTTAGATTTACTTGCCAAATTCCTAACAAGTACCCTTCTTCAGTTTTATAATTTTTTGGTGCATTAGGGTTGTCGTATTGTTCGCTATATTTCAAGGTCTCTTGAAAGCCTTTTTCAAATGCTGCTACTCGACGCTCTTCGTCGATGTTCCATTTGAATCCTATATCTTCCAGTCTGTAAATCTTATCTGACGATAGCTTGCTGTTTTTATATTTCGTTCTTTGCTCAGATTGCCATTTGCCGAGTTTATAGCCACGATCTGTTATATACTTATTCGGCGCATGTAGCGACTTGGATTGTTCCTTATATCTCAATGATTCCCGAAAGCCCTTCTCAAAAGCCTCATCTTTAAGAACCCACTTAAACCCAATCTCCTCAAGCCGTTTAATCCTATCAGACGCCAGCAACTTCTTTCTATATAATTGCCTCTGCTCGCTTTGCCAAGACCCGAGTTTAAACCCTGCTAAATTTACAGAACGAGATGCATTAGGGTTTCCTTTATTTTGCGCCTTGAATTCCAACGTTTTTTGAAAACCATTCTCGAATGCCTTTTCAAAAGCGTCCTCTTTAATAACCCACTTAAACCCAATCTCTTCAAGTAGTTTAAGTCTATCTGGTGCCAACTGCCTATTCTTATAGTATTGCCTAATATTAGCTTGCCATAGCCCAAGTGGATAACCCGTTTGTGTTTTATAGGTTTGAGGCGCATTAGAATCGTTAAATTGCTTTTTGTAATTTAGGGTCTCGCTGATCCCCTTATCAAAAGACTCTTGCATAAATTCATCTTTGGGCAGCCATTTAAAACCTATTTCCTCAAGGCGTTTAATCCGATATGGAGATAACTTGCCCTTTTTATAATATTTTCTTAGATTCATTTGCCAACTTCCAAGAGCATAACCTTCCGGCGTTTTATAGCCTTGAGGGGCATTGGGGCTTCCAAAATATTCTTTATATCTTATGGTCTCATGCAATCCTTTTTTAAACTTTTCATCGAGTAACTCCTCATATTTGAACCACTTAAACCCTACGTCTTGAAGTTTTTGAATTCTATCTTTTGAAATTTTACCCTTTTTATAAAACTGTCTTTGGTCCGTTTGCCACTGCCCGAGCTTAAACCCTTCTGAGGTGGTATATTCATAAGGCGCATTTGCTTCCCCAAATTCCTCTTTATGCCTTAACGTCAACCCATACCAAAAATCCCAAGACCGTGCTATCAGCTCGATTGTTTTTGTATAAAGCTTCTTAATAAAACGTTTGTGATCTATTTTCTCTGTAAGCTTATAAAACTCAACTTTTTCTGCATACTCTGACATTATGTTTTGCCATTTCTCCGAATCTTCCTTGTTCTCTCCTTGCATTGTCCTTAACTGCGAGACAATGGATTCAAGCCGCTGGTCTTGGCCCATCATTGCCTGAAGGACTTCCCATACAGTGTCAAAGTCAGAGCTTTTTAAGAAGTCTTCTGGAGTCGTATCCTCATCAACCACAACAGGGATAAAGATATATCCTTTTTCCTTCCACTCTGCTTTTCTCAATGCCCTTCCTGTTGCCTGAACAATATCAATAATGCTTTTCTTCGGATCGATGAAGGCAACTGTGTCAACAGCAGGCACATCAACGCCTTCAATAAGGCATCTTGCATTGCTCATGATTCCGATTTCTGATTCCCTGAATTCCTTCATTATGCCGTTTCTATAACCTGAAGACATTGTGCCGTTGACATGGAACAGATTAATATTTTTATCGGCTGTAGAAGCGCCTGCCAATTTGATGACCTCTTTTATGCTGTAAGGTGAATCGGGTTGTGTGAATGCCTTTGCACTTGGAACCCTGCTGTGGAATGTGAAAACCTTTTTCAGGTTATATGCATTCAATGCCTTAACCAATGCAACCTGTTTTGCGAATGCCTTTGCATCCCATTCCTTGCTGTCGTCTGTAGTAACCTCCCCGCCCTGTTGTATTATCTCTCTGACCTCTCTGTCGGTAACGCAGATAATAACAACTTTGTAATCTGTAATCAGGTTCTTTTCTATTGCCTGCCCAAAGGTCATCTCATAAAAAGGCTTCCCGTAAATCTCATTATCATCCATGCTGTAAAGGAGGATATCTTTCTCTTTTGCCTTCTTTGAAATGTGAGGCGCGTAGATTCTTGGAGTTGCTGTCATGAAGATTCTTTTCTTAATAGAAACGTTTTTGTCATCAATCGCCATATTCCAAACTCCGACATCCGAGCCTGTTGTCCGATGGGCTTCATCAAAGATTGCTGTGTCAAAATCAATCCCTGCATTCTTCACGGCTTCTGTCAGAACCTTGCTCGATTGATATGTTGAAAGCAGAATGGAAATAATTGAAGGCTCATTTTTAAGAAACTCGGATACAACTCCTGTATCGGTAGTTACAGGCACATCCATTTCATAGAGATGCTCAACCGGCGAGTCTTTGCCTAAATCAACAGTTGTGTCACTGCATAGGCATAAATAGCGGAATGGTTTCAGGGATGTATTCGCTGCCCATTCTCTTAAAGTCTGTGACATTAAAGAAAGGCTCGGAACCATGATAAGAATGCGATTACCGCCAATTTTTTCAGCAATCCACATTGCAACCAGAGTTTTTCCTGTCCCGCATGGAAGGATAAGCTGGCCTCTGTTGCTTTCTTTAAAGTAAGAAAGCGCTGATTCTATTGCTTCCTGCTGTGTCTGATGTGGTGTTTTTTTCTTTTGCGGTTCGATTCGCTGTTCTTTAAGATATAGCCTGAGGCGGTCAAAGAAATCAGAATCAAGCTGGTCAAAACGGTCAACAAGAATCCGGCTCTGATTTGTCCTGTCATTTATTGCAGTAGGAAGGCTGTTTGCATTTGTTATTGTTATTCTCCAGTTTGCCCTGTCTGAAACAGTGAAGAAAGTGGAAAGTTCTCTTAAGGTCGGCATGTCCTTTCTGTCGCTTCTGAATTTGGCCTGATAGGCAAAAAGTTTTTCGTCTATGGTTACAGCAAGGCCGTCTATGCCTATATCCTGAATCCCCGGATATCCAAGTTTCTGCCTTAAAGATTGCGGAATCTCATTTTGCCGGTAAACCTTCTCGAATTGAAAAACAGGGTCAAGGACAAAGAACGCCTTGCAGAATTGTTCAAATGCCTCGCCTCTTTCTTGCTCTGAAGGCAGGGCTGCAATCCGGGCTTCAAGCTCAGCCCATGAAGATATGCTTTCGGTCAAACTTATAAGATTAACCCTCTGCACAAAAGAAGTTTAGCTTAATGGACAATTTTGAATCAAGGATTATATGCCCTATTCTTCGGATTTTCCTGCCATCCCGATAAGTTATAATAAATCATGTTTAAAGACCGTGATTATGACGTAATTGTTATCGGCGCGGGACACGCAGGCTGCGAAGCGGCACTCGCTTCCTCGCGCATGGGTCTTTCCACATGCCTTTTCACCATTAACCTTGATACAATCGCGCAGATGCCGTGCAACCCTGCAATAGGAGGATTAGCAAAGGGGCATCTCGTCAGAGAGATAGACGCCCTCGGCGGGGAAATGGCAAAGATAACTGACAGCGCAGGAATTCAGTTCAGGATACTGAACAAGTCAAAGGGGCCTGCTGTGTGGTCCTTGAGGGCACAGGCAGACAGGGTCTTGTATAAACTTGCAATGAAAAAGGTTCTTGGGTCTCAAAAAAATCTTGATATAAAACAGGCTTTCGTAGATGAAATTGCCGTGGAAGATGGAGAGGTAAAAGGCATTCTTACGTCATTGGGGATATTCTACGGAGCTAAAGCTGTTATAGTGACAACAGGGACCTTCCTCAAGGGATTAATGCACATAGGTTTTGAGAACTTCTCTGCGGGCAGGGCAGGAGAATTCCCTTCTATCGGCTTATCGGAATCATTAAAAAAACTCGGCCTTGAGATGGGACGGCTTAAGACAGGAACTCCTCCGAGGCTTGACGCAAAGACAATAGATTTCTCAAAGACAGAGCCTCAATACGGGGATGACCCGCCTGTTCCGTTCTCTCACAGCACAGAGAAGATTACAAACCATCAGCTTCCCTGTTTCATAACCTATACGAATTCTGAAACTCACTCGGTAATCCGCGAAAATTTGGACAGGTCTCCTCTTTACAGCGGAAAGATACAGGGAGTCGGGCCGAGATACTGCCCTTCAATAGAAGATAAGGTTGTACGCTTTTCCGAAAAGCCAAGGCATCAGGTATTTCTTGAACCTGAAGGGCTTGAGACAAAAGAATATTATGCAAATGGAATATCCACGAGCCTTCCTTATGATGTGCAGGTAAAACTTGTGCGGACCATTCCCGGGCTGGAAGCTGCCGAAATAATGCGGCCGGGCTACGCAATTGAATATGACTTTGTGTATCCTACACAGTTAAAACACAACCTTGAAACAAAGCGCATCAAGGGGCTTTTTCTTGCGGGACAGATTAACGGGACTTCCGGATATGAAGAGGCCGCAGCGCAGGGTCTGATGGCGGGGATTAATGCATCGCTGAAAGTTCAGGATAAAGAGCCTCTAATGCTTGAAAGGCATGAGGCTTATACCGGTGTTTTGATTGACGACCTCATAACAAAAGGCACCTCAGAGCCGTACAGGATGTTCACCTCACGCGCAGAATACAGGCTCCTTCTGAGGCATGACAACGCTGACTTAAGGCTGATGGGAAAGGGGTTCAGCATAGGGCTTATCAATGACAGTGATTTCAAAAGATTTGAAGAAAAAAAACGACTTATCTCAGAAGAAATTGAAAGGCTTAAGAAAACCAGGCTTAAACCCTCTGAGGTTAATGAGGCTCTCGCAGAGGTAAGCGCCTCTCCTGTGTCAGAAAATATAAGCCTTGAACAGCTTTTAAAAAGGCCTGAGATTGTATATAATCTTATCAGAACGCTCTCCCCCCCGGAAAAGACTTTGGAGCCTGACATAGAGAATCAGGTTGAGATACAGGTAAAATACGAGGGATATATCCTCAAGCAGACAGAAATGGCAGAAAAGCTTAAAAAGATGGAAGGCAAAAAAATACCTGACAATTTTGACTATGCTTCCATAAACGGGCTTTCAACAGAGGTTCTTGAAAAACTCCTGAAGATAATGCCTGCAAACATAGGGCAGGCAGGCCGGATTCCGGGGATTACGCCGGCAGCTCTGTCGCTTCTGCTGATAAGCATAGAAAAAAGAAGAAGACAAAGAGAGACACGAAGACCCTCTTAAAACCTATGAGAATGGGAAAAAAATTCAATGTCATAACCCTGATAATCATTGCAGTTTTTACGGCAGCAGGTGTCGCCTTTTACTTTCTTGCCCATTACTTGTTTGAAGGCACAACAGCGCTCATAGTATGCCTTGCCGGCTGTTTGGCTATTGCGATAATCGTACTCATCTTCCTAAGGGGATATGTAACAAAAAACATCGTTCAACCGCTTAAGAATATGCATACAAACAGTTCAGCGATAATAACTGAAATCAGCGAAGGAAACTACAACAATAGGATTGATATTAAAACAGGCGATGAGATTGAAGAACTCGCAGACAACTTCAACCAGATGGCTTCAGTCGTGCAGGAAAGAGCAGCAACGCTTAAAGATGTATTGAAAAAGGAACAGAATGTCATACGGTCCCTTACAATGCTTTCAGAGATGATGGGATTCATAACCTCAGAACTTAAGATTGAGTCAATCCTCCAGACATTTCTTGAAATGACAAAAAACCTCTTGAAGGTTGAGGATAGCGGAATTTTCATATTTGAGGGAGAGGAAAAAGAACTGAAACTTTTCAAAACCACAATGAAAGGAGATGCCCCCGTATCTCTTGACTGTGCCAGGGCAATGCTTGCGGGTCCTCTCGGAAAGGCAGCAAAAACCTCCTCCGTATTAAGGATAAATGAGGTTGCAGCGGGATTTCCTCCTGATCATCCGGCTGTCAGAAATTTTATGGCTGTTCCGCTTCGCTCGTCAAAAAATAAGATGTCAGCGCTCTTGGTCACAATAAACAAGAACGGCGGTTTCACTCCTGATGATGAAGATACGCTTTTTAGCTTTGCGTTTCAGGCTTTTCAGTCGCTTGCCCTTCATGAAGAGATTGCGCGCCTTGCCGTAACAGACGGGCTTACCGGGCTTTACAATCACAGGGCTTTTCAGGAACAACTATCCGAAGAAACAAACAGGGCAGAGAGGTATTTCAAAACATTTTCCCTGATTATGCTTGACATAGACCATTTTAAGTCTTTCAATGACATTTATGGCCATCAGGCAGGAGACCATGCATTGAAAGAAATATCAAAGATTATAAGAAACGAATTAAGAACCGCCGATTTCCCTGCAAGGTACGGCGGAGAGGAGTTTATACTTATATTGCCTGAGACACCTGTAGACGGCGCTCTGATTGTCGCAGAGAGGATAAGGCACGCAGTAGCCGAGTATCAATTTATGTCAGAAAGCAGCGAAAGGCTGCTGCTCACTGTAAGCGCAGGGGTTGCCTGTTATCCTGATGATGCAACTCCAAAGGAAGACCTTATAAAGAAGGCTGACCATGCTTTATATTTCGCAAAGGGCCGCGGAAGGAACGCGGTCTGCACGTATCAGGAAACCATCGCAGGCATAATCAAAAAAATACCCGAAGAAATAGATGCCATTCTTAAGGACCCGGAACTGCGGGATATAGAAAAAATCGCACACGGAATTGACGCAAAATCACACTATACAAAGGGCCATTCTCTTGAGGTTGCGGCATATGCCATAATGCTGGGCAAAAATTTGCGCCTTGAACAGCCGCAAATGGAGAGCCTGAGGATTGCGGGCATACTTCATGACCTAGGCAATATAGGCATTCCCGAATATATACTGAATAAGCAGGGGCCTCTTACACAGGAGGAAAAGAGCATAATACAGGGGCATCCTGGACTCGCTGAAATGGTGCTTATAAAATACCCTCTCATAGATAAGGTTCTCCCTGCAATTCTATATCATCACGAAAGATTTGACGGCAAGGGGTATCCTCTCGGATTGAAGGGAGGAGAAATACCCCTCCTTGCAAGGGTGCTGTCTATTGTTGAGGCCTATCAGGCGATGATCTCCCCGCGGCCCCAGCGCAGAAGAAAAACAAGGGAAGAGGCTATCTCAGAACTCAGAAAAGAGGCGGGTTCCCAGTTTGACCCCGACATAGTTAAAACATTCATTGAATCATTACAGGAGAAAAAGGGCGGCTCTGAACAGCGGGCATCTCTTGACTAAAAACCCTTCTACAGGCTTAAATAAGAATATGAAGAGAATAAAGACAGCGCTTATGCTTACAGCTCTAATATCCGTATTATCGTGTTCGGGCAAGCCCGCGATAAAACCCGCAGAAGTATTTGACGGCCCGAAGTCCTTCGCAAAGGCAAATGAACTGATGGACAAAGGGGAATACGAAGAGGCAAGGACAGCGCTCCTTGAGATTAAAAGCAGGGACCTGACAAAAAAGTATGCTCCGATGGCGCAGCTCAGGATTGCTGATTCGTATACAAAAGAAGCAGAGCCTGACCGTGCAGTTGAAGAATACAGAAAATTTCTGGATATTTATCCTGAGCATAAATACGCATCCTATGCCCAGTTCCAGATCGCGATGATTTATTTTAATCAGATAGAGGGGCCTGACCGCGGATACGGAGGAGCATCAAAGGCGCTTGAAGAATTTGAAAGACTAAAGAGAATGTTTCCGAGAAATCCCTACAGGGACATAATAGGGATAAGAATTGAAAAGTGCAAAAATATAATAGCAGAGCATGAATTTCTGGTTGGCGCATTTTATTACAAGAAAGATTCCTACAGCGCAGCAATTAAAAGATTTCAGGGAGTGCTCCGGAAATTTCCGGAGTTTAAAAAAGAGGCCGGCGTCCTCTATCATCTGGCAATGTCTCATAAAAAACTCGGGGAAAAAGACAAGGCAAAAGAGTATTTTAAACTTCTCATAGAGAAACATCCCAAGAATAGTCTTATCCCGCAGGCAAAGAAGGAACTCTCATCCATCAAACCGTGAAGCGTAAAGCGTTAAGCGTTAAGCGCAAACCAAAGCCGGAACTCTCATCGCCTGCTACGCATCACGCATCACGCATCACGCCTCTTTACTATCCAGTATTGCTGAATCTGAAAGGTAAAAAGTGCATAGTTGTCGGCGGGGGCAAGGTAGCGGAAAGGAAGGCGCTGCCGCTGCTCAAGTCTGGCGCAAAGATAACAGTAATAAGCTCTGAATGCACAGGGAGGCTTAAAAAGGAGCATCTGCGAGAACGCATAAAATATATCTCCCGCAGATATAAAAAGGGCGACCTTAAAAATGCATTCCTCGTCATAGCTGCTACAGACTCTAACGAAACAAACAGGAAAATCTCAGAGGATGCCACCTGTCTTGTAAATGTTGTTGACAAACCTTTGCTCTGCAATTTTATAGCGCCGGCTGTTGTAAGGCGAGGCCCATTAACTATTGCTGTCTCAACATCAGGCATAAGCCCTTCCCTTGCAAGAACTATCAGGAAAGAGCTTGGAGGACTCTACGGACGTGAATTCGTAAAGCATCTGAACTATATGAAAAAAATGCGCGCAAAGGCGCTTAGAGAGATTAAGGACAAAAAGAAGCGGAAAATATTCCTGAAAGACCTGGCAGCAGAAGCATGGGATAAGCTGCGTTCATCCGAAAAATGCATTAGCAAAGGCATGAATGCCTTTGCATGTAAAAAATCACGAACGGCTTATAAACTCCCTGAGCCATTTGTTTCTTGGTGAGTGCTTCAGTTTCCTGATTGCACCAACCTCTATCTGTCTTATCCTCTCCCGCGTAACTTCAAATTCTTTTCCTAGTTCTTCGAGCGTTTGAGGCGCTGTGTCGTCTCCTATGCCAAATCTTTTCCTTAAAATTTTCTGTTCTTTTTCATTGAGGGTGCAGAGAGTTTTGTCTATCTGAGCCTTCAGGTCATTTTGTATTGCCGCATCCAGGGGAGACAGCGCAGTTTTATCCTCAATAAAATCACTGAGATAGCTGTCTTCATCGTCTCCTATCGGGGTTTCAAGCGATACCGGTTCTCTTGCCACCTTTAGTATGCTCCTGATTTTTTCCGCCGGCAACTCCACCTTATAAGCAATCTCCTCTGCAACAGGTTCTCTTCCAAGTTCCTGCACCAGCTCTCTTGTTGTCCTTGTTATGCGGTTTATAGTCTCAACCATATGAACGGGGATCCTTATTGTACGCGACTGGTCTGCAATCGCCCTCGTAACCGCCTGCCTTATCCACCATGTTGCATAAGTGCTGAATTTATACCCTCTTTGGTATTCAAACTTATCACACGCCCTCATTAAGCCTATGTTGCCCTCCTGTATCAGGTCAGAAAAACTTAAACCTTTCCCCATGTATTTTTTTGCTATGCTGATAACAAGTCTCAGGTTCGCTTCTATAAGCGCTTTCTTCGCCTCAAGGATTTGCTGCTCACCTTCCAGTAGAAGCCTCAGCGTCTTTTTTGTTTCTTCCGCCTTAATGCCGAGCGCTTCTTCTTTTTTTGCCAGATATTCCCTGCATTCATTGTAAGCGTTAATCAGAGCGCATGCGCCGTCCTTTAGGTTTTTCTTCACCTTTATGTCTTTGCCTATATCAGCATGAATGCCGTTCTGTCTGAGTTTTTTTCTGATAACTGACAGCTTTTTGTCTGTTTCTTCAATGCCGGAAATTGCATTTTTTATTTCCTCGGAAAAAACAGCCACCGCATCTTCTTTTAACTTCAGCTTATCTATTTTATCCAGTATTTTAGCCGTATTATCCTCAAGCATACGAATTGTTTTTTCCTCTCTCTCTCCTCCTTCAGCTTCAAGCCTTTTTAGGCACGCCTCTCTCTTTTCATGCAGTTTCTTTATCTGAGCCGTTACATTAAAGAATATCTTTCTTTCAGCAGAAAGGTCTTCTTCAAATGCCTCCTCGCCATCCTGTATTATTTCTGCCAGCGGCGCATTTCTTTTTTCAATCAGCTCTCCCAATTCAATCAGTTTCCTGACTGTAAACGGCAGGACAAAAATAAGCTCCGCCACTTTCCTTTTGCCGCTTTCAATCCTTTTCGCTATCTCAACTTCCCCCGCTTTCGTGAGAAGGGAGACACTGCTCATCTCCTTCAAATATATCTTTACAGGATCATATTCCATATCCTGAAGGAGAGGCTTTTCTCTCGCCTCTTCTACTGCCTCGTCCTCCAGCGCATCCTCCAGTAAAGAAAGCCTTTCCCTGTCTTCGTCTCCTTCAAAGTACTCAGGCTGTTCTCTCATCTTTTCTCCTTGCTATTTTTTGTTTTTCCGCCAAGAGGCTGTTCAGAAGCCGTAAATCTCCGGCGGTTTTAGCGAGCCTTATCCTTTCTTCTATTTCGCAATACGCCATATCTCTAAGGCAATCCCTGACATTATTATCAACATGTTCAATATCAAATCCGGGATTAAGTGACAGCCTTGTGATAAGCGCCTTCCCTTCATCATTTAGAATACCGAGCATTGTATTCATATTCAACCTTTCGGCTGAAGGTTTAATTTCCTGAAAAATCTGTCTTACTACAGGATTGCACACTCTGTCAATGTTAAGCTTAGCAAAAATATACGGCGCCCTGTCAGGAAATGCCACTATGGCGCTAAGAAGCAAAACTTCCTCATCGTAGAAAAAACCGGCAGTTCTTGCGACACCGGCTGTTTTGGCTATGCCTGCTTTTTGCTCATACTTTTTAGTCTCCCCTCTGAGAACAGCTTCCCTTATCCCTGACTTTTCCGCTAATTCCTTGAACAACTCTTCTCTCAGTATCAAATCCTTTGCATTGTCTATTATCCCGATAGCTGTCCTGACATTGTCCGGCTTATCCCCCTTCAACCTAAGAATGAAGTCCACCATGGACTCTGACTTTGACAGTTTAATCTGAAATGCGCGGCTTCCGTTTTTCCTGAGAAAACTGTCGGGGTCGTCTCCCTCGGGAAGAAGCAATACCTTGCTCCTGAATCCATGCTCATAGAGAATTGACAGCGACCTCTTCGCGGCTGCAATGCCTGCCGAGTCACTGTCAAAGACCAGAAGAACTTTCTTTGTAAACCTCCCGATTTTCTGCAGATGTCCTGTTGTCAGCGCAGTGCCCAGAGGAGCAACCACATTCAGAAAGCCATGCATGTAGCACATGATTACATCAAGATACCCTTCAGTTATCATGACATAACCTTTTTTCCGTATCTCATCCTTTGCAACATTAAGCCCGTAAAGGGTTTCACTTTTTTTAAACAGTAAGGTCTCGGGAGAGTTGAGATATTTCGGCATTGAGTCGTCAATAACCCTTCCGCCAAAAGCAACAGCATCCCCCTGTATATTGAATATCGGAAACATAATCCTGTTTCTGAAAACATCGTGCAGCCCGCTTTCTCCTGTGAAGATAAGTCCTGACTGCGTAATGAGCAAATCATCAAACCCCTTTGTCCTCAAATGCTGATAAAGAACCTTTCTCCCCCTGTCCGCATACCCAAGAGAGAATGCCTCAACCATCTCATGGCTTACTCCCCTCTTGTTAAGATATGCGACAGCTGTTTTTGATTTTTTGAGATTCCCTGTAAATGCATTCAAGGCCTCTTTCTGAATAACATAAAGCCTTTCTTTTCTTTCAGTCAGGCCGTCCTCAAACCCGTAGCCCGAAAGTTGTACGCCCGCCTTTTTGGCAAGCATCTTGAGCGCCTCCTGAAAATTAAGGTTTTCATATTTCATTACGAAACCGAATATATCTCCTCCTGCTCCGCACCCGAAACAATGGAATATCTGCTTGCTCTGGCTTACCATGAATGACGGGGTTTTTTCTGCGTGGAAAGGGCAGTTCGCCCTATAGTTCTGTCCTGCCTTTTTGAGTTCTATATAATCCGAAACCAGTTCTACTATATCTATGCGCGACTTTATGTCATCAAGGATTCTGTCTGTTTTCATAAATTATATTCCACATACGACTAAGACAGGAGTGATATATTTTTTAAATAAATACATGATTATTTAGTTTCTGCTGACTCTCTTGAAACCTGAACACTCAAGAATCTCAAGCAATGAACTACGAGACAATTCATCCAGAAGCAAGTTAATGCCGACATTATCACTTGCAATATGCCCTGCAATAACAACATTGAGATGATTTTTCTCAGCTTCCTTACGGTGTTCTTCCCCAAGATGCATGGCAACGATTGTATTTACCCCGCCTGCTGTGAGGCTTTCAAATATCTCCTTTGAACCCTCTGTTCCGCCTGTCATGTCAACAAATATTTTGCCTGCCCTTCTGTTCTTAGAGCCTATTAGTATCTTCGGGCCTGCGCCGTTAAAACTTGCCGTCCTGTATTCAGGTATGCCTTTCAATGCCTCCATCACATCTGAAATCCTGTAAGGTTTCTTTTCGTCAAAAAGCCTCTGCAGATAAGTTGCGACCATATTATCAGCAGGGGTATGAAGACAGACGAACGGAATCCCCAACAGCTTTGCCGCATCAACCGCCCTTGTGTGATTAACAGGCATAAGTTTTCTCTCAACCTCTTTTATCCTGCCGTCCATAAGGTCTTCAGCCACATTAATGGGCACACCGAACCTGTGCAATATGTCTGACTGCATCTGCATAACAGAATAGAGGTTTGCATATGCCCCGCCCTCGGGATGATGAGAGATTAGCAGGTCTACGCTCTTCCCTTTTGCCTTCAGGTTTTCGGCAAGCAATAACTCTCCAACCTCTATGTCTATTCCGACAAGGGCTGATTTTATCTTTTCTTCGCCGGTGCCGTTTAATATCCTTGAATCAGAATACGGGTTTTCAAGCGTTTCACTGTCAAAAAATTCTTTTTCGTCTTCCTTGAGTTTCTCAAAATCTTTTTTCCTCGCATCAAGCTCTTTAAGGACAGCATCTTTTCCGCGGGGGTCATTTTCAACGCCTGTGGATACAGCCTTTTTATAGAGTTCTTTAAGTGTCATTTGGAATCCTTTTTATCGGAGATTTGATGGTTTATTCTATTTGTTGTCTTTTCTGTTTGTCAATCGCTTTTGCTATCATATAGATAAAAAACTTCAGAATTCATTTTATGCTACCACCGGCAGGGATAAGTATGTTATGTTATATTGTAATGCGTAAATACATATTTTTTATTTTTATATTCGTTGCTGCATCTATGCTGAGTGTGCCGCTGTCGTACGGCAGCAGCGATGCTGACCATGACTGCACAAAATGTCATAAGCTGACCTTAGACGAAGCACAAAATATAGTTCAGGGAGGCATACCTGCTTCCAAGGTTCTTGAGATAAACCCCGGCCCTGTCAAAGGCGTATGGGAGATAGTTTTTGAAGTAAGAGGGCAGAAGGGGATAGTCTATGTAGGCCTTTCAAAAGAACTTCTCATCTCAGGCGACATATTTGACCTCAAGGCAAAGAGAAACCTCACAGGCGAAAGACTTTCCAATCTCAATAGGATAGATATATCAAAGATACCTCTTGACAGCGCTTTGGTAATGGGCGACAAAAATGCGCCAAAGAAAGCCATTGTCTTTACAGACCCCGATTGACCATTCTGCGGAAAACTTCATCTGGAGATGAAGAAGGTTTTAGAGAAAAGAAAAGATATAGCCTTTTATCTGAAAATGTTTCCTCTGGTAAAGCTGCATCCGAAGGCCTACGAAAAATCAATGACAATAGTATGCAAAAAGTCATTAGAGCTTCTGGAAGACAACTTTGCCGGCAAAAAACTTCCTCCTCCTGAATGCAAAACCAAAGAGATAGACGAAAACCTAAAACTCGGAGAAAGACTCGGTATCACAGGCACTCCCGCAATTATATTCCCTGACGGAAGTATTGTCCCAGGAGCAATGGCTGCCGACGCCTTAATCTCGCGGATTGACAGAAAACCTTAAACAACAAAATATTTTCAAATAATTTTTTGTCCGACTCCTTTATTTACACTATGTAATTAAAAGGTCATGACCTTTAGTGTTCTATGTTTATTCGTGTTGACGCAATGTGAAGTTTATGATAACCTTTTACTAAATTATTCTGTGTCAGAGGAAAAGTGTTTAGCACTGATAGGGCAAGACACCTGCAAAACCTTTTTTTATCAGAGAGCTGGGAAGGCCGCTTCAAGGCCCTTTCTGATACTACAGGATTCAATCTAAGAATTTATTCGGAAGATGGGAACCAAATTTTTTCTACTGAGAGCTATTATCCAATGTGCAGGGGTTTGCTCTCTGCGCCTGATTTTAGGTCTAAATGCGATACCTACTGCCACAACACTATGATGGGAGCTTTTAGTAAGGGCCTCCCAATATTCTACAAGTGTTATGCAAAAATAATGAGCTTTGCCTTCCCGGTCGAATACATGGGTGAAAAGGTAGTAATTTTAGGACAGGGGTCATTTTCTACCTACGAAGATTTCCGCGAATTTATAAAACATTTAAGCTTTTCTAAGGTTAAAGATTTTGCTGTAACAGGCCCCCTTAAATTTACTACTGCTGAAGATGCAAGAAACGCATGCAGTCTTGTGGATAGTTCTATAACTCAGCTTTTAAAAAACACTCAGGAAACCATTACACTTAAGGAAAAGGTGGACAGCCTGAAAGAAGTCCTTGGCATGCGGGGGGTTGCTTCTAAGGAGCAACCGGAGACACTGCTGCAGACAATTCTTGATAAGTCTGCTGAGCTGCTCAAGGCAGAACAGGGGTCCCTGATGCTGCTTGACCATGAAACCGAGGAGCTGCTTCTTAAGGCAAAAAGAGGTATAAACAATAACCTAACAGAAAAACTCAGGATTCAAAAGGGTGTGGGAATAGCCGGGAAAGTAGCCGAACTAGGGGAACCATACCTTGTCGAGGATGTTGAAAACGATCCAAGGATTAAGCAGAAAAACAGACTGCGGTATAAGACAAGGTCCTTTGTCAGCGTGCCCATAACGATAGAAGGCCGCATCATTGGAGTGCTGAATCTGTCAGATAAGATAACAGGTGAGATCTTCAATAAAGAGGACTTGGAACTCATTCAATCCTTTGCAGCTCAGGCCGCTATTGTTATGGAGAGAAATGTGTTTTATACACAAACAGAAGAGCTGAGAAAATTAGCCATGACAGACTCCCTCACAGGTTTGCCAAACCGCAGATGCCTAATGGATAGACTAGAAGAAGAATTATTGCGTTCTGAGAGACATGGCCGGCTTTTAAGTCTTCTGATGGTGGATATAGATGGGTTTAAGGGTTATAACGACATATTGGGCCATCCTATTGGCGACAAGGCGCTTAAGGCTATAGCAGAGTCTATATTGAGATGTGTGAGGTCTGTAGATATAGCATCTCGTTACGGCGGAGACGAATTTGTAATAATACTGCCGGAAACAGGCAAGACATTAGCTGTTAGTATAGCAGAAAGATTAAGGAGTGATGTAGCAGAGCTCGAATCACTGCCGGAAAGCGTAACTCTTACAATCAGCATCGGCATCGCTTCTTATCCGGAAGATGGTAAGATAAGTGAGCTGCTTCTTGAAAATGTTGACAAGGCCCTCTATCTTGCTAAGAATAGAGGAGGAAACAGAATAGAGGTGTTTTCATAAGATGCCCTTAAGAATACTCCCTGAAAAAGATTTTTTTGACAGAAAAGAAGAACTGGCAGGCCTATACCGCAGATCCCTTGAAATAGAGAAGGGCATTACACAAAGCGCCTTTCTTTCAGGGAGTAGGGGCGTTGGCAAAACAGAGCTTCTCAAACAGTTGTTTAACCAGCTATTCTGGAAACAGGATAAGATAGCCCCCTTCTACTATTCTATAAACAGCGCAATACTGTCTGTGTCAGAGTTTTCAAGGGATTATCTAATGCGTTATATCTGCCAGAGACTTGCCTTTGAAAACAAGGAATCATCACTTATATACCTTGAGGGTTTATCAATAGATGGCTTAACCTCTATTTTAGAGGAGAGGAAAGCCTTTTGGGCGCTCGAGATCCTTGACGGATATATCCAGTGTCATGAACCTATAGATTCCCTTCGCATCGCATTAAATGCACCACATCAATCAACCCTTGCTACTGGGATATCTGTAGTGGTAATGATAGACGAGTTTCAGCGGCTGAATAATTTTCATATTAGCGGCAATGCTGCCCCGATGCTGTCCGCCCTCTTTGAAATGCCGCTGTCTTTTAGAAAGACGCCGCATTTGATTACCGGCAATCAGGCTGAGATTCAAGAAATGCCTGTCATAGGCGCTCTTACGAGGATAGGTGTGCAACCCCTCCAATTAGAAGATGCTGCTCTGATGTTTTCCTCCTTGCTTGATGGGCATGGCATTAAGATTAGTTTAGAGCCCCATACCCTCCTTAATCATCTTGGAGGCAACCCCTTTTACATTAAATGTGTCGCAAGGGCAGCGGGCCTGAGTAAAAAATCAGAGGAGAAGGATTGCTGGAGGACTTACATAGATGAGATTAGTGATGGGAATATATACTTTTACTGGTTATCAGTCCTAAAAAGTTTTTTCCCTGAGTTAGGTAAAAGGAGAAAGGTTCTTGAGATCACCAACAGGATTTATCATACAGGAGAATCTCTTACACAGCATAGGATTTCAAAGGCCTTTTCTTTAAGCGAGAGAGATACGGAAGTAATCACTACCGCCCTTTATCGCGCAGGTTTTGTTAGAGGAGAATTTGGCGTCTTCAGAGCGCCTGAAGATAGGGTTTTAATAGACTTTATAGACTGTCTCTACATGAAGGAGGTTCGCGGTAAATCCTATAGAGATATTGAAATAGGACTGCTTGAAAAGGCGGCAGATACTAAGTCTAAGGGCACATCTTTTGAAATGACAATACCAATGGTCAGAGAGGCTGAACTTGTTGCGGCCCAGTGCCTTGAACAGATAGGTAAAAATCTGCATTTAGATGAGGATGTCATCGGTCAGCTTCAGATGGCTGTCATCGAGGCATGCATAAATGCCATGGAGCATAGCAAGGGAGGAGATAAGAATATCTATTTGAGTTTTAATTTTACTGAAGACCTGGCAGAGATATCCATTGAAAGCTCTGGCAGAGGCTTTGTATCTCAAGAGACAGGGGAACCATTTATTGGAAGAGGGCTTAAGGAAGACGCCGGCAGGGGATGGGGGATAAAACTTATGAAAAACTTTGTTGATTCAGTGAGATTTGAAAAGACAGAACGAGGGACAAAGGTGGTTTTGGTTAAGAACCTTTTGAAAGAAGCCAGAATTAATAAGGAGGGCTCAGCAACCTGTGAATAATTTTTCGATATTATCAAAGACAATTAACGGCATAGTTATTTTTTTGCCTAAAGGTTATGTAAATGATCTCGGAGCCGAGAACCTCGAGCATGCCTGTGAGGAGTTTCTGAGTAAAGAGATGAAGAAGGTCGTAATAAATTTCTCAGAGATACAGTATATTAACAGCATCGGTGCGTCAATTTTTACCGGAATAGTTCAAAAGATTGCAGAGCATAACGGCATGCTCTGCTTTACTAATATGAAAAAGGTTCACAGCGATGTTTTTGAGATGCTCGGAATTACAAGGCATGTAAAGGTTTTCAAGGAAGAAAAAGACGCTGTTAATTTCTTGAAAGAGTCCAATTAAAATGGCGGAAAAAAGAAATATAACCCGGCTTATCTTCAGCATATCGTCTCTTGTTGATCTGGGGCAAGAGGTTACATCTGCAAAGAGCTTCAACGAGAGGATGAAGACCGCCCTTTATGTCGTCACAGGGATGTTTTCTGTCCCAAAGGCTGCTCTGCTTGTATACAATTCAAATCAGCAGAGGCTGAAACTGCTTACGCATAAAGGTCTCAAAGATACCACATGGGGAAATATACATGTAAAGGCAAAGCACATAAAGAGCTTTAGCAAGAATGAACCGTACAGTTTAAGTAAGATAAAAACGAATTTTCTTTATAATCCCAACACGGAGGCGTTAGAGAAATTTCATACAAAGACATTTATCCCTCTGTTTGCAAAGGATGAATTTGTAGGCGCTATATGTCTTGGGAAGAGGCTCTCACGACCTTCTTATCTTCGGAGTGAAAAAAATGTGCTTAAGGTAGTGGCCAATCAGATAGCAATAACACTGCATAATTCATCCCTCTTTAGGAGGCTGACAAACAAGGTGAATGAAAATAAAAAATTATATGAAAATATGAGGCATATATACAATGACACCATTAAAGCCTTTGCTGCTGCGATCGACGCAAAGGATGTATATACAAAGAATCATTCATTCAGGGTTGCAAAATATGCCGTTGCCATAGCAGGGGAGCTTGGCTGGAAGGAAAAGGACGTCGAGGCGATATATGTGGCAGGTCTTCTCCATGACATAGGAAAGATAACAATCGACAGGGGCGTGATAAATAAAGGGGAAGATCTATCAGTGTCCGAGCTGAGCGAAATAAAAAGGCATCCCCAGATTTCCTATGACATACTTTCAAAGATAAATTTTCCGTGGAAAGACCTCGTGCACTTTGTGAAACACCACCATGAAAGGATAGACGGCAGGGGGTATCCAGACTCTCTTCAGGGCGAAGAGTTAAGCGACGGCGTAAAGATACTTGCGATTGCAGATGCCTTTGATGCAATGACCACAGACCGGCCGTACAGGAAAAAACTGTCTTTGACCGAAGCGTTACATGAAGTAAAGAAGTGTCTGGGCACGCAGTTTGACAGAAGGATATCAAATGTCTTTTTCAGGGTTCTTCAGAAAGAGATCAAAGGAGAAACTAAAGAGGCGCAGATACTTCCTCATTTAGACAAAGGCTTCAACCCTACGGTTATAACCTCACTCCTTGAAACAATTACCGCTGAACTTTCAGCGTGAGTGATTCTCTGTGCAGAATCTGGTGCCGGTGGGGAGAATCGAACTCCCACTGGGTCGCCCCAACCGGATTTTGAGTCCGGCGCGTCTGCCAGTTCCACCACACCGGCTTAATTTTCTATAACATTGCAGTTAAGCCTCTGCAACGTCAAAACTTCCGATCCGCCTGAGTCTTTTATACCTTTCATCTATGAGCTTCCCACCGCTCTTGCTGCCAAGCTCTCCTATTGACTGCATTATTACCTCGGAAATATTTTTCGCAACTGCTTCCGGGTTTCTGTGGGCGCCGCCAAGCGGCTCTGGTATTATCCCGTCAATTATCTTAAACCCGAGAAGGTCCTGTGCGGTAAGCTTGAGCGCAGCCGCGGACTTTGAGAACTCCTCAGGAGTAAGCTCACCGTCTTTTTTCCATAATATCGCAGCGCAGCCTTCAGGCGATATAACGGAATAAACGGAGTGCTCAAGCATATAAATCCTGTCTGCAACTCCCAATGCAAGCGCCCCGCCGCTTCCGCCCTCGCCGATGACAACAGAGATTATAGGAGTCTTTATTTTTGACATCTCCATGAGATTTGTTGCTATTGCCTCTGATTGGCCTCTCTCTTCAGCGCCTATGCCGGGATAGGCTCCGGGGGTGTCGATAAGCGTGATTATAGGTTTCTTGAATCTCTCTGCAAGTTTCATGAGCCTCAGCGCCTTCCTATAGCCCTCCGGCTGCGGCTGCCCGAAGTTTCTATAGATCCTCTCCTTTGTCCCTCTTCCCTTCTGGTGGCCTATTATCATTACATGCACGCCGTTTATAGTTGCAAAACCTCCGGCTATTGCAGGGTCATCGGAGAACCTCCTGTCGCCGTGAAGCTCTATGAAATCTTCTGAAAGCATGTCTATGTAGTCAAGGGTATACGGCCTGTCAGGATGCCTTGCAAGAAGAGTTTTCTGCCATGGATTGAGATTGGAAAAGATTTCAGAGCAGAGTTCTTTTGCCTTTTTCTCAAGCTTTTTTACAGCCGAGGTTATATCCATGTCTTTCCTGTTAGAAAGACTTTTAAGCTCCTCTATTTTAAGCTCAAGCTCTTCTATGGGCTTTTCAAACTCAAGGTAATATCTCATAATAAGTTATAAGTTAAGAGTGAAGAGTTAAAAAACTTTCAACTTCTAACTTGTTATTCTCACTGCTCCTTTCCCGAGTATCCCTTCAAGCCTGCCTATCAGCATGCTGTTTGGATCTATCTGAAACCCTGTGGCAATAAACACCTCAGAGTCAGGCAAATCCATTTTTAAATATAAAGGGCATTCCCCTGAACTGCCTGACAGCGCTTCCCGAATATTTTCAAGAATTAAACCGTCAGCAATGGGGTATTTTATACTAATCTCGCATTTTAAGCCATTTTTTGAAGCCATGCTGTCGATCCCGGCTATCTCTCTTAATAGGAGCTTAATGCCCTTTTCTGTCCTGTCAATGGTTCCCTTCACTGTCACAAGAGTGTCTTTCTTAAGAAGCCCAAGACTGTTTCTATAGATATCCGTGAAGGCTATGGCTTCCACGCTGCCTTCCTCATCTTCTATTGTCAGATATGCCATTGTATCCGTTGTGCCCTTTTTTTGAAATTTCTTAATAGATGCGATTACGCCTGCGATCTGGACATCTTCCCTATCAGACATACTGCCTATCTCAGAGGTCTTTTTTATGTTCAGGGCAGAGAGCTTTCCCCTGTATTTCATAAGCGGATGGCCGGTTATGTAAAAACCAAGGGCATCCTTCTCATTTTTCAGCAGTTCTGCTTCATCCCATTCCTCAGATGAAATTTTCGGTTCAAATTTTTCATCGCCAAAAATGCTCTGCTGGCCGCTATGCCTTGAACCCTTGCCGTTGCTGCTCAGAATATCGTTGACAGCGCGCATCGCAGTCCCTCTTGAAACGCCTATAGAGTCAAATGCGCCTGCCTTCACAAGGCTTTCAAGGACTTTCTTATTAACCTTTCGCGAATCAACTCTTTGGATGAGGTCTGCAATTGATTTGAACGGCCCTCCGCTTTCCCTGACTTCAAGGACAGCCTCTATTGCCGCGCCGCCTACGCCCTTTACAGCCTCAAGGCCAAAACGTATTGAGTTGCCTATAACCTTGAACTCCCGTCCAGAAAGGTTTATGTCAGGCGGAAGCATCTCAATCTTCATGTTCCTGCATTCGTTGATTGACTTTACTATCTTGTCAGTATCGTTCACGTCAAGACTGAGGGTGGCTGCCATGAATTCAACAGAATAATGCGCCTTAAGATATGCCGTCTGGTACGCGATGAATGCATAGGCAGCTGAGTGGGACTTGTTGAATCCGTACTGGGCAAAGGGTTCCATTTTTTCAAAAAGCTTTGCTGCCTTTTTTTCGGCAATGCCGTTTTTGACTGCGCCGCTGACGAAACTCTCTTTCTGTTCCATCATCTCTTCAATCTTCTTTTTCCCCATTGCCCGCCTGAGGATGTCTGCCTGTCCCATGGTGAAATTAGCAATCTTATTTGCTATCATCATTACCTGTTCCTGATACAGGATAATCCCATAGGTCTCATCAAGTATCTCCTTGAGCTGCGGCAGGACATAGCTAATCTTTTTCTCTCCCTTCTTGCATTTGATAAAGTCATCTATCCATGCCATCGGCCCGGGACGGTAAAGCGCAACAAGAGCGATAAGGTCTTCAAACCTGTTAGGCTGCATCCTTATGAGAATGTCCCTCATCCCCTCGCTTTCAAGCTGGAATACGCCTGTTGTATGGCTTGAGCTGAGCAGTTCATATGTCTTTTTGTCATTGAACGGTATGTCATTAAGATTAAGGTCCCTGCCTGTCTGCTTGATATACCCCAATGTTTTCTCAATGACCGTAAGCGTTTTCAGCCCAAGAAAATCAAATTTAAGGAGCCCGATTTTTTCCAGAGACCCCATATCAAATTGGGTCACGATGCTTTCGTCAGCCGGGTTTCTGTAAAGAGGCGTATAATCAGTCAGAGGGGTCGGCGAAATTACCACGCCTGCGGCATGTGTAGATGCATGTCTGTTAAGTCCCTCAAGTCTTACTGCTATGTTGAGAAGTCCTTTCACGCTTTCATCGGAGTCATATGCCTGCTTAAGCTGCGGCTCAAGCCTTAATGCCTCTTCGATGGTTATCTTTAACTGGTTCGGAACAAGTTTTGCGATTTTATCAACTTCAGCATAGGGTATATCCATCGCACGGCCCACATCCCTTATAGCCGCTTTTGCAGCCATGGTGCCGAATGTTATTATCTGGGCAACATGCTCCTTTCCGTATTTGCCTGATACATAAGATATTACGTCTCCCCTCCTGTCCTGACAGAAATCAACATCAATATCAGGCATGCTTATTCTTTCAGGATTCAGAAACCTCTCAAAAAGCAGGCCGTATTTAAGAGGGTCTAGCTCTGTTACATCAAGACAGTAAGAGACAAGGCTTCCGGCAGCTGACCCCCTTCCGGGCCCTACGGGTATGTTATTGCTTCTTGCGTAACGTATGAAATCCCAAACTATCAGGAAGTAAGAGGCATAGCCCATTTTTCTTATAACATTCAATTCCGTCTGCAGCCTTTCCTTGTACAACTGGGGAGCGTCTCTGCCGATTTTTCTTTCAAGGCCGGCGGCGGCAAGCTTTGCAAGCAAAAGATAGGGGTCTTCGCCGCCTTCGACCTTGTATTGCGGAAGAAGGATTTCTCCGAGTTTGAATTCAACATTGCACCTTTCAGCAATGGTTATTGTATTTTTAACAGCTTCCGGAATATTCTTAAAGATCTCTTTCATCTCTGAAGGTGACTTAAGGTAAAATTCATCGGAACTGAATTTCATGCGGTTCAGGTCTTTAAGTGTTTTACCCGTCTGGATGCAGAGGAGAACTTCGTGAGCCTTTGCATCGCTTTTTTTGAGATAATGGGAATCATTTGTTGCAACAAGGCCGATATGGAGTTCCTGCGAAAGCTCTATAAGCTGTTTGTTTACCTCTATTTGTTCAGGCAAACCGTTTGCCTGTATCTCCAGATAAAAATTATCCGGGCCGAGTACGTGTTTATAAGCAAGCGCCTTTTCCCTTGCCCTGTCAAACATGCCTTTCTGCAGATAATAGGGTATTTCGCCCTTGAGGCAGGCTGAAAGGCCTATAAGCCCTCCGCTGTACTGCTCAAGGATAGCCATGTCTATCCGTGGCTTGTAATAGAAGCCTTCTGTATATGCCCTTGTAACCAACGTGACAAGGTTTTTGTAGCCTGCGTTATCTTTCGCAAGCAGTATGAGATGAAAGGACTTCTCATCGTTTTCTGCGCTGTTTTTGTCAAAGCGGCTTCCCGGAGAGACATAAAGTTCGCATCCGATTATGGGTTTAATGCCTGCCTTTGAAACCTGCTTATAAAAATCTACTGCTGCAAAAAGATTGCCGTGATCTGTTATGGCAAGAGCAGGCAGCCTGAACTGTTTTGCCTGTTCAACAAGCTCTTTTATCCTTATTGCGCCGTCTAAGAGGCTGTATTCAGTGTGGAGGTGCAAGGGGACATAGTCCGAATGTGAATGCATAGAAAATATTAACTATATGAAAGCTGCCAAGTCAACCTTATCTGTGACGATTATAACCCATTATCTTTACAATGACTCGTTATTGCGATTATAATTAAAAATATGCGGAAAAAAATACTAATCGGCATAATCGTACTGCTGTCAGGATTCCTCCTTGCGGGGATTTCATTTTATATCTTTGGCAGGATTGCCCCGAGCCGCTCGGGGCTGACTGTAACAGCGCCCCCGAGAGTGCCGAGCCAGATACTAGAGACATCTAAGGCATTCTCCGAGATAGCAAATAGCGTCTCTCCTGTTGTTGTGAATATCTCAACAACAAAGATTGTCAAAAGAGAGGCGCCATCTTTTTTTGACGACCCGTTTTTTAATTTCTTCGGCTCGTCTCATGATTTTGGCTCACCTAAAAAATGGAAAGAGCAGAGCTTGGGCTCAGGCGTTATTGTCTCCGGCGACGGCTATATAATCACAAACAACCATGTTATTGAGCAGGCTGAAGAGATAAAAGTAACACTTTATGACAAAAAAAGCTTTAAGGGAAAAATTGTCGGCGCTGACCCGAAAACAGACATAGCAGTAATAAAGATTAATGCAGGCAACCTGCCGGCAGCCGCATGGGCAGACTCTGATAAACTGCAGGTCGGAGAATTCGTCCTTGCTATCGGCAATCCATTCGGCCTGAGCCACACAGTAACAATGGGCATAATAAGCGCAGTGGGAAGAGCAAGCGTGGGGATCACAGACTACGAAGACTTCATACAGACAGACGCTGCTATTAATCCGGGCAATTCCGGCGGCCCCCTTGTAAATATCAAAGGCGAAGTTATCGGCATAAATACGGCAATATTTTCAAAGACAGGAGGGTATCAGGGCATAGGGTTTTCGGTGCCGAGCAATCTCGTGCGCTCTGTAATGGAAGACCTTATAAAATACGGCAAGAAAACAAGAGGCTGGCTCGGAGTCTCGATACAAAAACTGACGCCTGAACTTGCCGAGAAATTCGGGATCAAGGATTCGGATGGGGCGCTTGTAGGCGATGTTGTAAAAGGCAGCCCCGCTGAAAAGGCAGGCATAATGCGCGGCGACATATTCCTTGAATATAGCGGTAAAAAAGTAAAAGATGCCGATGGCCTGAGAAATACAGTTGCCCAAACCAAAGCAGGCTCTCAGGTAAATATCAAAATACTCAGAAAAGGGAAAGAATATAATTTTACCGTAACAATAACAGAATCTCCGAAAGAACCCGGAGAGGCAAAGATTGAGTCGGTTCCAGCGGATGCCGCACGGGGGGACGCGCTGGCAGGGCTTGAAGTAATAGAGCTGACAAAAGAGATCGCCCAGCAGTTAGGACTGAACAGAGACGAGAAGGGCGTGGTGCTTTTAAAGGTAGAGACTGGAAGCGCGGCAGATGAGGCTAAACTCAGAAAAGGAGATGTCATCCAGGAAATAGACACCAAAAAGGTGGCCAATATCAATGATTTTAATAAAATTGCCCCTACTATAAAGCCGGGCGCAACAGTGTTGCTTTTCATTAACAGAGGCGGGCAAAAATTTTACACGGCAATAAAGGCATCATAGAGGAAATTTAAAATTAAAAATTTAAAGTGTAAAATTTAGCAATAATAATTTTTCTTTTTGAATTTTGAATTTACGTAGAGGTAAAAAAGGAGGTGAAGAATTTGATTTTTATCGTTTTAAGAATAGCTGTATTTGCAGTCTTTTTAATGGCAGGTTATCTGCTTGGCGGTAAATATGATTCTCCTGTTATCGGCGCTGTATGGGGTGCGGCAGCCGGAGCGCTTACCCTTTTTACGGAAACCGCTCTTAAAAAAATTTCAATCGGTGTGGTGATTGGCGGAATATTTGGCGTGTCAGCAGGCCTTTTATTTGCAAATCTGGCGCTTTTCCCCCTGAAAATAATTGTTCCGGATTATGGGACAACCGCATTTCTTTTGAATGCATTATTCGGGTATACGGGATTGCTAATAGGGCTCCGGCGTGGTAAGGAACTTACCGTATCAGGCATACTCAGGATTTTCAGGGGACAGGGGATTGAGGAGGACCTCAAACTGCTGGATACAAGTGTAATAATAGACGGCCGTATTGCAGACGTATGTGAAGCAGGGTTTATAGAAGGGACCTTTATAACGCCGCAGTTTATTCTACAGGAGCTGCAGTACATTGCGGATTCTCCTGACCCTCTTAAAAGGGGGCGCGGAAGACGTGGGCTTGATGTTCTCCACAAGCTCCAGAAGATGTCCAATGTGACTGTAAAAATAGTTGATGAGGATTTTCCGAAAATAAAAGAAGTTGATTCAAAACTCGTAGCGCTTGCGCGGATGCTTGACGCAAAAGTAATAACCAATGACTTTAATCTCAACAAGATTGCCGAACTTCAGGGAGTATCTGTCCTGAACATACATGAACTGGCAAATGCCCTAAAGCCTGTTGTCCTTCCCGGCGAAACCATAAAACTCTTTGTCATCAAAGAAGGGAAGGAGCATAATCAGGGTGTAGCGTATCTTGACGACGGCACGATGGTTGTTATAGAAAACGGCAAGAGGCTTATCGGTAAAAACGTTGATGTTACTGTGACAAGCGTCCTCCAGACAACAGCGGGCAGGATGATATTCTCCAAGACAAAAGAGGATTACGAGAGAGAGAATTGAGGGCGGTAAAATAGTTTATGCGTTTATTTAACAGCAAGGGTATAACATGTTGGCCAACATGTTATACCCTTGTTTAGCCTGATGAATATGCAAATTGACAAATGAAACAAATTACAGCCATTGTTCCGGCAGCCGGGCTCGGAAAAAGATTCGGACAGGGAGGCAACAAGCCGTTCCGGATGCTTGGTAATAAACCGCTGGTTACATGGGTTTTTGAGGTATTAGAATCCGTTAACGAGATCGCAGAGATACTGCCTGTTTTTAAAAAAGATGATATGGCGCTTGGATGTGATTTGTTAGAGAAATTTAAATTCTCAAAGATTAAAAGGATTGCGCCCGGAGGAAAGGAGAGGCAGGACTCTGTTTACGGCGCACTTGTTTTGATAGACAAAGAAACCGATGCCGTGCTGATACATGACGGCGTGCGGCCGCTCATCGAAAAATCTATCATTGAAGAATCCATAAGACAACTCAGGAGAGTTGACGGTGTTGTTGTCGGAGTACCACTTAAAGACACGATTAAAAAAATCTTAAGTTTCGGGTCTCAGGGGTTAACTGAAGTTCTTGTCCAAAAAACTTTAGACAGGAAATCTCTCTGGGCGATACAGACGCCTCAGGTCTTTAAATATTCTGTGCTGATGAAGGCATACAGAAAAGCAATGGACGAGAGGTTCTACTCAACAGACGATTCCGCAATAGTAGAGAAATACGGAGGCAAAGTAAAAGCAATAATGGGCTCTTACAGCAACATAAAAATAACAACTCCCGAAGATATGGATATAGCGGAGCTTCTTTTAAAAAAGAGGGCTGAAAGCGCATCATGAGAACAGGTTTTGGATATGATTCACACAGGCTTATTAAGAGGCGCAAGCTCATTATCGGAGGGGCAGAGATACCTTTTGAAAAGGGGCTGGCAGGGCATTCGGATGCGGATGTCCTATGCCATGCAATAATAGATTCTCTAATCGGCGCCCTTGGCCTCGGAGACATAGGAAAACACTTTTCTGACACAGAACCGGCATGGAAAGACGCATCAAGCATTGCCTTGCTTAAGAATATAATTGAAATGGTAAATCGTGATGGTTTTAAAGTCCTGTGGATAGACTCAACAATAATTGCGGAAAGACCAAGGCTTTCGCCATACATTGATTCCATGAAAAAGGCTCTTAGCGGTGCAGGGATTCCTCCGGAACTTATCAATATAAAGGCAAAGACAAACGAAGGAATGGGTTTTACAGGCAGGGGCGAAGGCATCGCGGCATACGCTGTATGCCTGCTCAGGAAAATCTGATTTGAATCTGACTTATCAGCAATAACTCCGGATAAATGTATCCCTGAGTCATTTAATCCCTTAAGAATTGACCAATGGACAACAAAAATTTAGTTATAAACCTCAATAAGCCAAAAGGACTGACCTCTCAGCAGGCAGTCACAAAGGTTAAAAAGCTCTTCGCAGCCAGAAAAGCCGGACACGCCGGAACGCTGGACCCGCTTGCTACAGGCATCTTGCTTGTATGCCTGAACGAGGCGACAAAAATAACAAGATTTCTCGCAGAGGCCGACAAAGAATACCTTGCCATGATGAAACTCGGCGAACGGACAGACACGTTAGATTCCGAAGGAAAAATAATTTATAAAGCTCCGCATTTCTCGGTGGATAAGAATCTGATAGAAACTATCCTTGAGCGCTTCAGAGGCAATATTGAACAAATCCCTCCCATGTATTCTGCAATAAAGGTCGCCGGCAAGCCCCTTTACAGACTTGCGCGCAAAGGCATAGAAATAGAAAGGCAGCACAGGAGCGTAAATATATATGCGCTTGATATAGCTGGCTTTGCCCCTCCTTTTCTGGAGATACGAGTGCTATGCTCCAAGGGAACATATATCCGCACTCTGTGTGATGACATAGGAACAGCGCTTGGAATAGGAGCGCATGTCGTTGAACTTAAGAGGACAAAAATAGGAGATTTTATTTTTAAGGACTCCGCTGATTTTGACAAATTGCCTAATAAAGAAAAAGCTGTTTGTTCCATTGACGCTTCACTCAGCCATCTTAAGGATGTCATCCTCACCAGCCGTGACTTTATCAAGATGGCAAACGGGGCCATGATAACATCAGAGAATTTGCCTGAATTACCGGCAGATTCGTATCTGAGGCTTAAAAATCCTGACGGTAAATTGTTTGCAATAGGCAAGTCAACAGGCTCAGGGATAAAAATAGAGCGGCTGCTGCATATCCTTTAGCATTACGATGGAATCGCCAATTCTTAAACCAATATATTATAAATTCTGCGAAAGCTTTTGATATATCTGGAAAATTCACATAAAAATAACTTGACAAGTTGCGTATTTTCTGGTATTTATTAAGTTATGCTTTTTGGCAGTAAAGGCTCTATAGGTTTAGACATAGGCTCAAGCTATTTCAAGGTAGTGCAGGTCAAAGACACCAAGAGGGGCTACGAGCTTGAACTTTTTGATACGCTTCCGATTGCGCCTGAGATTATAGTTGATGGCGCCATAATAGACTCGCTCAGGCTGGTAGAAGCCCTCAAGGAACTTACAAGAAAAGCCCGCGTAAGAACAAAAGATGCAGTAATAGGGATCTCAGGGCATGCTTCAGTGATTATAAAGCGGATATCGCTTCATGAGATGTCAGAGGATGAGCTTGCCGAATCAATAAAATTTGAGGCGGAACAGTATGTCCCGTTTGACATTGAGGATGTGAACCTTGATTTTCAGATACTCGGCCCCAGAGAAGAGCCCGGGCAGATGGACGTTATACTCGTTGCGGTTAAAAAAGACATAATCAATGAATATGTTGCAGTTGTAAAAGAGGCAGGCCTGAATCCGATAATAGTGGACGTAGCTGCCTTTGCTCTTGAAAACATGTATGAAATCAATTACGAGATTGAACCGAACAGGAATGTGGCGCTGGTCAATATCGGGGCGAGCACAATAAATATAACCATCCTTAAGGGCGGGGTTTCCGTGTTCACAAGAGACAGCTCCCTTGGAAGCAATCTGTACACAGAAGCCATTCAAAAGGAATTCAGCATTACTTATGAAAACGCTGAAAGACTTAAAAGGGGAGAGGCCATAGAGGGCGTGTCTCCCGGAGACGCATATTCCGTGGTTATGAATACCTCTGAGGATTTAATCAATGAAATAGGACGCTCGTTAGATTATTACAAAAGCACCACACTGCATGAAGACATACATGAGGTAATACTGAGCGGAGGAGGAGCGCTTATAAAAGATTTTCCGAGGGTCCTCTCGGAAAAAATCGGGGTTGAATCAAAAGTGGCAGAGCCGTTTAAAAACATCGCAATACCTAAAAAATTTGATTTTTCATATATACAGGAAATGGCGCCTATTGCAGCTATTGCCGTAGGGCTTGCGCTAAGGAGGCTTGGGGACAGATGATAAGAGTAAACCTCCTGCAAGTAAAGCGCAAGAAAAAACCCAAGGCGGTTCCGGTATTTATTATCAATAGCGTCCTGTTCACCTTGGCAGCAATCATTGCCTCAGGGTATCTTTTTTACTATTTCAGTTCCCAAATAGCCTCACTACAACAGCAAAAAAAGGCTAACGAAGCAACAATAGCGGACCTGAAAAACAAGATAAAGGAAGTGGAAAACTATGAATCACAGAAACAAACGCTTGAAAAGAGAACAGGCATAATAGAACAGCTTAAAAAGAATCAAAGCCTCCCCGTAAAAATACTTTCGGAGATGGGCAATGTGCTGCCAAACGGCGTCTGGCTTCAGTCCATGTCTATAACAGGCAATGAAATAAAGATAAGCGGAACAGGTTTTACAAATGAGGACGTGGTTAACTATGAAAAGAATCTTAGAAAGTCTCCTCTTTTTACCGACGTAACCCTTCATGGCACACAAAAGTCAGCCGCAGGCAAGGTAGTAACTTATCAATTTAATATAACGTGCAAGGTGAAGGCAGGATAACGTGGATCTCAAGTTTAATATAAAATTTGATATAAAAAAGGTGCCCAAAGGCGCAAGAATAGCCATTGCTGTTGCGCCGGCAGTAATTATCGCAATACTGTTTGTCGTGCTTGTGTATATGCCTAAGACAAAGGAAATCAAAAAACTGAATGCTGATATATCCAAGCAGGAAAACGAGATAGCCACAAATAAAACAAAAGCGGCAAAACTGGATATTCTTAAGGTAGAAAATGACAAGCTCACTAAAAAACTCAAGGAGCTACAGGAAAAACTTCCTGAAGAAGAAGGCATTTCTACGCTTATTCAGCAACTGTCCGAGAAAGCTTTAAGGGCGGATATAGATATATTGACATGGAAACCTGAGGCAAAAAAAGCACATCCAAGCGGCATTGTTGAGGAAATCCCATTTTCCTTAACCCTTGCCGGAACTTATCACAACCTTGGCTCCTTCTTCAGCAGCCTGACAACATTAAACAGAATTGTCAATCTGTCTGACATACAGCTAAGGGATCCTAAGGCGAAAAAAGAAGAAGCGTCATTAAACATCTCGCTAAAGGCGTCAACTTTTTCGGCAGTGAAAGAGAAGGGCAAATGATACTGAAGCAAAAAAACAGTCTCTTTATTTTTATCCTCATCCTCACATCACTTTTCTTTCTGGGGGCGTGTGATAAAAAAGCTGCCACTTCCAAGGCAGCGCCTGCAAAAACCACACAGGAGACTGCTCTCCAGAGCGCTGACGCAAAAGGGACTAAAGCAACGGAAGAAGTAACCACTTACGATAAAAGGGGGAAAAGAGACCCGTTTGTTTCTCTCGTTGTAACTGCGGTAGAAAAACCCAAGAAGGGGCAGACCCCTCTTGAAAATTATGACGTCAGCGCAATCAAAATTTTGGGCATTGTATGGACTGAGAAGGGTAATTTTGCAGAGATAGTCTTGCCTGATGGAAAGGCGTATACTTTAAGAGAAGGCATGACTATCGGGATACACGAAGGGAAAATCCAAAAGATAAACAAGAATCATATCGTTATCATAGAAAGAATAAAAGATTACAGGGGACAACTTAAATCAAAAGAAACAATTTTGAAACTCCGCGAAGGGGAGGAAGAATGAGACAAAAATTAAAAACCGGAAATCAGAAAACAGAAAACAGAAAAAAATGCGCAGCGGCATCTTCTCTGCCGACCGTCATATGTACCTTCTTGTTGGCAGCTCTAATGCTCGCCTCAGGATGCGCAACTACAACCGGCATACAGGAAGAAAGGCAAATCGCCACGCTGACTGCGATAGACATCACCGACAATACGCTTAATATCAATGCGGACAAGCCATTCAAATATACAATATACAAGCCTTCCGACCCGTATAAAGCAATTGTGGAGCTTCCGGATGTGAAGCTTGGCATTGCTGCAGGCAAAATCAAATCAGAGAAAGCCGGGATAACAGAGATTGTGCCGTCTCAAACAGATGAGCCGCCTTTAACCAAGCTTGAGATACTCCTTTCTTCTCCTGCCGGTATCGTGCCTGCCTACAAGGGAACCCTGTTGACACTCAACATTATTAATCTGGAAGAAGAACTTAAAGCAAAAACAACTGAAAAAGCGGCTGAAACGCCAAAGGCAGAGGAAACCAATATCGCAGCAGAGAAAATAGAGGATGCCTTTAAAGAAACTAAACTCGTAGAAATTGCAAAACCGGAAGAAAAACCAAAGACAGCAGAAAAAGAAGAACCGGCATTGCCAAAAGCAGCTGCGCCAAAAGAACTTCCGCCTGCAACATCAATTGTAAAAGTAACTATTGAAAAGGAACAGGATGTCCTGAAGCTGACAATAAAAGGCAACGGCTCTCTGAACCCTAATGTTTTTGAACTTGACAACCGTACAGTTTTAGACATGCCTAATGTCACACTTGAAGCTCCATTGCCCAAAGCGCAGTCGCCGCTTAAAGGCATCAGAGCAGGAAAATATAAAGACAAAACAAGAATTGTGCTTGATATGAAAGAAAAAACAAGCTTTGCTGTCACCTCAATAGAGGATTCTGTGATAGTCTCATTCCAGCTCCCTGAAAAGGAAAAATACACTGCAAAAGCGGAAAAGAAGGCTGAGACAGTCCCGAGCATCTCGGGAGAGCCTGAAAAACCTGTTGAAGGCAAATATAAAGGCCAAAAAATCTCTCTTGATTTTCAGGATGCAGACATTGGGCCGATATTCAGGCTATTGGCCGACATAAGCGGATACAACTTTGTAATTGACCCTTCTGTAAAGGGTAAAATTACGCTGAAACTTATGAATGTACCGTGGGATCAGGCGCTTGACATAATACTGCAGACCTTCGGACTTGGGAAATCCGTGGAAGGCAACATAGTATGGATTGCTCCTGTCAGCATGTTCGCCAAGATGTCAGACGAAAAAACAAAGGCAAAAGATGTAGAAGAAAAAGCAGAAGAACTTATGCAGGAAATAATACGTATAAATTATGCCACTTCCAGTGAGATTAGCGGCGCTATTGATAAAGGCAAACTGCTCAGCTCACGGGGCGCTGTGACAATAGACAACAGGATGAACACTCTTATCATAAAGGATACGCAGAAGAGCATTAACAAAATAAAAGAGCTTGTAAAGATAATGGATGTTGCAAAATCGCAAGTTATGATAGAGGCAAAGATAGTAGAGGTAGGCAGCAATTACAGTGAATCAATGGGGATAAGATGGGGAGGAAATCTTGGAAGCGCGAGTCCTCGTGTCGGCTTCGGCAATATTGACATTAATAGCGGGACCTTTTCTGTGAATACTCCTATAGTGACTGCCGGATCCGCTACCACAAATGCTGGCGGCGTCTTAGGATTAAGCTTAGGAAGCGCAAGCACTGTGCAGGTGAACCTGTCACTCTCTGCCCTGGAATCAGTCGGTAAATCAAGGAGGCTGTCTAACCCCAAAATAATGACAATGGACAATGAAGCCGCCACTATTCAGCAGGGCGTAAGCATCCCTGTTCAGACTGTCAGCGCTGAAGGGACCAAGACAGAATATGTAAACGCAACCTTAAGCCTTGGAGTCACACCAAGGATTACGCCTGACGGCTATGTCCAGTTAAAGATAAATGCAACAAACAATGCTCTTGGTATTCTCACACCGCAGGGTTATGCGATTGAGACAAAGAGCGTAAACACTCAAGCTCTCGTAAAGAACGGCGACACTTTAGTCATCGGCGGAATTTATACAACAAACACATCAGAGGGTGAAGAGGGGATACCGCTTCTGAGGAGTATACCTCTTCTGGGTTGGCTGTTTAAGACAAAGACACAGACAGGGCCTAATGTTACAGAACTGCTTATATTCATAACTCCAACAATTGTAACTAAGCCGTAAGGATTTATTCTGCAATGGCTATCAGATACCTTACGTCAGGAGAATCGCACGGCAAAGCCCTTATAGGAATTCTTGAGGGCATTCCCTCAGGGCTTCCTGTTTCTTCCGGCGACATTGACAGAGACCTCAGAAGAAGACAGGGAGGCCACGGCCGCGGCGGAAGAATGAAGATAGAGGCTGACCGCGCACAAATACTGTCAGGCATCCGCTTTGGCAAAACAATCGGCTCTCCGATAGCCCTCCTCATAGAAAATAACGATTGGCAGAACTGGCAGGACATAATGAGTGCAGAGCTGAAACTGAAGGGTTCAGATTCAAAAACCGTTGCCAGTCCGCGCCCTGGGCATGCCGACCTTGCCGGCGCAGTTAAATATGACACGCACGATATGAGGAATATCCTTGAGCGCTCAAGCGCAAGAGAAACGGCAATGAGGGTCGCTCTTGGAGCAATAGCAAAGAGATTTCTATCCGAATTCGGCATCAGGATAGGCAGTTATGTTGTCGGGATTGGCAGAGTTCAAAGTTCATCCCCAATAGGTCGGGACAAAGTTAAAAGTTCAGAAAACGAACTTTTAGAATTGTTTAAAATCGCTGAAATATCTCCTGTGAGATGTCCCGATAAAATCTCATCGAAAAAAATGGTTCAACTAATAGACAAGGCTTTAAAAGAAGGGAATTCTCTTGGCGGAATCTTCGAGGTCTTTGCAGCAGGCGTTCCTGTCGGCCTCGGCAGCCATATACAGTGGGACAGACGGCTTGATGGAAAACTTGCTCAAGCATTGATGTCTATTCAGGCTATTAAGGGGGTTGAAATCGGCATGGGCTTTGAAATGAGCAGAAAATCAGGCTCAGAAGTAATGGATGAGATATTTTACAGAAATTCAAAATTCAAAATTCAAAATTCAAAATTTTATCACAAGACAAATAATGCCGGCGGTATTGAGGGCGGAATGACAAACGGGATGCCGATAATAATAAGGGCGGCAATGAAACCAATACCTACTTTAAGAAAACCGCTTCACTCGGTTGACATTAATACAAAGAAGCCTGTCAAAGCTGCTTACGAACGTTCTGATATATGTGCTGTGCCTGCTGCAGGCGTTGTAGGCGAGGCGATGACAGCTCTTGTTATAGCAGGCGCATTCCTTGAAAAATTCGGCGGCGACAGCATGGTCGAAGTAAAAAGGAATTACAACTCCTATCTAAACTATCTTTCCAAATTCTGAACCTATCATAAGCTTTATGTCTGCTTGTTGTTTGTTGCTATTCAATTGACATAATCTCAAATATAATGAAAAATATCGGCATGAAAAATATTGTGCTGACCGGCTTTATGGGAACCGGAAAATCCGAAGTGAGCAAAGAGCTTTCAAAAGTTCTCGGCTGGAAGGTCATAGATGTTGACACAGAGATAGAAAAATCTCAGAGGATAAAAATAACCGGGATATTTAAGCAGTTCGGAGAGCAGGGGTTCAGGGACCTTGAAACGGAGATGATAAAAAAACTTTCTAAAAACAAAAATGTTATTATCTCAACAGGAGGAGGCGCTGTCTTAAGGCATGAGAATATGGATGCCTTGAGAGAAAATGGAGTAATAATCTGCCTTACAGCCGCACCTGAGACCATACTGAAACGGACAAGCAACAATAACGACAGGCCATTGCTTCAGGTGGAAGAGCCTTTAAAGAAAATTAGGGAGCTTCTTGAATTCAGAATGCCTTATTATGAAAAAGCGGATATAATGATAGATACAGAGAACAAGACACCTCTTGAGATTGCAGAGGAAATAATAAAATTAGTTAAGAATGTTGGATAATGCATCTGAGGATGTTAAAGTGAAAAAGATAAGAGTTAACCTTGGAGAAAGAAGCTACGGCATCTGCATAGGAAGCAAGATTCTCGAAAAAATTGGGTCTAAGATGAAATCTTTAAGCTCAAGCCCAAAAATCGCAATCATAAGCAATCCGGCCGTATATAAGCTTTACGGCAAAAAAGTTCTGAATTCCATGAGGTCGTCAGGATTTGACGCCATCCCTGTGATAATTCCTGACGGTGAAAAATACAAGGACATAAGCATAGTTCAGAAGATTTACGGCGAACTTCTCAAACACAGGCTTGACAGAAAGTCCGCTCTCATAGCTCTTGGCGGAGGAGTCATCGGAGACATAACAGGCTTTGTGGCTTCAACATACATGAGGGGAATTGATTATATACAGATTCCGACAACACTGCTTGCTCAGGTTGACAGTTCAGTGGGAGGGAAGACAGGCGTCAATCACAAGCTCGGCAAAAACATGATAGGCACATTCTACCAGCCTAAACTAGTGTGGATAGATATTGATACATTGAAAACCCTTCCTCAGAAAGAATTGCTTGCGGGGCTTGCCGAAGTAATCAAATACGGCGTGATATGGGACGCAAAGCTGTTTGAGTTTTTAGAGAATAACAGAGACAAAATTCTGAGGCTTGACAAAAAGTCATTAACTCACATTATCAAACGCTCCTGCGAAATTAAGGCAGAGGTCGTTTCAAAAGATGAAAGAGAAGCGGGCCTCCGCGCAATCCTCAATTACGGGCATACGATAGGCCATGCAATAGAAACCGCCACAGGATATAAAAAATATCTTCACGGTGAGGCCCTCGCCATCGGAATGCACATTGAGGCAAGACTGGCAGAAAGGCTTGGCATCGTCAGTGAAAAATCAGTCCGGAAGATAAAATCCCTTACAGATTCTTACTGCCTGCCTTCAGAGATGCCATCAAAAATTGATGTGAATTCTCTTCTTGCCTCTATGCAGCTTGATAAAAAAGCAGTTGCAGGAGAGTTGAAGTTTATACTGCCCGAGCGAATTGGAAAGGTGAGAATCCAGAAGGGGATTAAGGAAAGCCTAATAAGAGAGGCCTTAAAGACAAACTGAGGACTTTTCATTTACCCTGTTAGAAAGTCAAAGATTTTCTAACAGGGTTTACTTTTTCTCAGCCTTTCCCCACAAACTTCCTCACATCCCCGACACGCATTGTGATGCGTTTGGTATCGAGGTATTCAAGGAATGGGAGGGCATATTTGCGGGACGTGCCGAGGACATCCCTGAATTCTGCAATTGTCATCTCCTTTTTCCTGCTGAAAAAATCTTTAAGGGCATTGATTATCTTATCGTAAACAGCTTTTGTTATATACATTGTCTCGTTAACCCTCACAAGGCTTCCCTGCTTTGCCATCAGCTTGAGGATATCATCAAGCTGTTTCTGCTGGAGATTTAATGCCTTTGCAATCTCTTCTTTCAGCGGAGGCTGAAAACCTGCCTGCTCAAGTATATTCAGAATCTTTGTCTCAATACCTTTATCAACTTCTGAGAGTGAGACTTTAAAGGATGAAAGGCGCATGAGGTCTTTGTCCATTACAACTTCCTCCATTGCTGCTGTAAGCGCATTAAAGATTTTCTGGTCAATCTTAAGCTGCGCCCTCACCTCTTCTTTCGGCATACCTGTTTTCAAGGAATTTTGTTTATGGAAGGCATTCAGGATTTTATCAATGCCTGTCCTGATTGAATTTACCGCATCGCTGTGAATAAGGATATTTTCATGCTGCATTACTGTGCCTCTCTGTTTCAATGTATTTATTGCATCCTGTATTGCAGGCACATCCGCATTTATCCAGCCTTCCAGCGTAGTAACAGGCATTCCATTTATGCCTGCCTTTTTTATTTTCATTGCAACTTTCTCCTCAAGTGTTCCGAGTTCCAAAATCTTCAGGTCTTCTATCCCCTCGGCTCTCTTCCTCCTGCCAGGATGCACGTCAAGAATTTCTCCTCCGCCGATTGTCTCAACAGGCGAGAACCTCCTTATAATGTATCTGTCTCCTGACATTACAATAACAGGCGCCTGAAGTCTTAATTGACAGTAACAGCCTTCGCCGGGTTCTATTTCCTCAAGGTTATACAGTATTACTCTCGCAATCGTTTCAGATGTTCCTGAATGAAAATGGACAAGGCTTCTATTTTTTAAAACAGACGAATCTTTAAGAAGTTCTATTTTTGCATCTACAGCCTTTGCAGGAGAAAATCTCCCGGGAACGACAACAACATCCCCTCTTTTCAGGCTTTCTTTTTCTACTCCAGAAACATTTATCGCAACCCTTTGGCCTGCATAAGCAGTCTTTATTGATTTCCCGTGGCTGTGAAGACCGCGCACCTTGCTGTTTATATTTGCCGGAAGTACCTCAACAGGATCATCAACAGAAATACTTCCTGAGATGGCAGTGCCGGTAACTACAGTGCCGAATCCCTTCAGCGTAAAAACCCTGTCAATGGGAAGTCTGAAGAGCCCTTTTGTCAGCTTTGGGTTTACTGTTAGGGCAACGTCTCTGATTTTTTCCTTTAGGAGTTCTATATTCTTCCCTGTCTTTGATGAAACAGGGATTATATCCGCTCCTTCAAGAAAAGTTCCTTTTACGAAATTCCTTATCTCCTCAGAAACGAGTTTTACCCAGTCCGGATCGACAAGGTCTATTTTTGTAAGCGCGATAAGCCCTGATTTTATTTTAAGGAGATTGCAGATTGCAAGATGCTCCCTGCTCTGGGGCATTATCCCTTCATCAGCGGCAATTACAAAAAGGACTATATCTATGCCGCCCGCACCGGCAAGCATGTTCCTTACGAGCCTTTCATGTCCGGGGACATCAACGATCCCGACTGTAAGCCCGTCAGGATAAACAAGGTCTGCAAAGCCAAGGTCAATTGTAATGCCGCGTTCTTTTTCCTCTTTCAGCCTGTCGGGGTCTATGCCTGTCAGAGCCTTGACCAATGCGCTCTTGCCGTGGTCAATGTGTCCTGCTGTGCCGAGTATTACATAATGCATAAATTCACTATATTGTAGTAAGCTTTATATGTTTAAGACAATGAAAAAAATTGCGATAACAATGGGTGATGCAGCAGGAATCGGGCCTGAGATAATTGCCAAAGCCCTTTACTGCGCTGAGATAAGAGACTTCTGCGCTCCCCTTGTAATCGGTGGCCGCTCTGTTATGGAAGAAGCAATAAGCCTGCTCAAACTTCCGCTGAAATTGCGCATTATAAACTCGCCTGATGAATCAAAAGCAGACAGAGGGATAATTGAGCTTGTTGATATTGGAAAAATTAAAAAATTTGAAAAGGGAAAACCTGCTGCTGAAAACGGCAGGGCATGTGTAAGCTACATCAAAAAAGCGGTTGAACTTGCCCTGAATAAAAAAGTTGATGGGATTGTTACTGCGCCGATTTCAAAAGAGGCTCTTAAGCTCGCCGGCTTCAAATGGCCCGGACATACAGAGATGCTTGCCGAATTCACAGACGCAAAAGATTATGCCATGATGCTTGTCGGAGGACAATTAAGAGTGATACTTGTCACTATCCACACCTCGCTCAAAAGCGTTCCTGAAATGATTAAAAAAGAAGGCGTATTAAAAACAATCCTCCTTGCAAAAAAGGCATGCGATATGCTGGATATAAAAAATCCGAAGATCGCTGTTGCAGGATTAAATCCCCATGCTGGAGAAGCAGGCATATTCGGAGACGAAGAAAAAAATGAGATTATCCCTGCAATCGAAGAGGCAAAAAAACTGGGGATGCCGGTAACAGGCCCTTATCCGCCGGATACGGTTTTTCATGGGGCATACAAAGCCGGGATTGATATTGTTGTATGCATGTATCATGATCAGGGACTTATTCCTTTAAAGATGATTGCATTTGAGGAAGGGGTGAATGTGACAGTCGGACTGCCGCTTGTCAGGACATCGCCGGACCACGGAACTGCTTATGACATCGCATGGAAAGGAATTGCCAACCCGGCAAGCATGCTTGAAGCAATAAAACTGGCTGTAAAGCTCAAGATATAATTCAATATAAAGTAAAGAGGGGAGACTACAATGAAAATATCAATAACATATTGCGTGGCTTGAAACTATCTGCCTCAAGCCGCCGGACTGGCGGCCCGGATTGAAAAAGAGCTTGGATACAAAAGCGATCTGCTTCCAGGAAGCAACGGCATTTTTGATGTAAAGGTTAATGAAAATATTATATATTCAAAGCACCAAACAGGAAGATTTCCGGAAGAGCGGGAAATAATCACGCTGATAAAAAATCTAAAATGATGTTTGGATTCCCTCTATTTTTATCACAAGCCATGTTGCGCGCTCTTTTTCAAGGAAGAGTTTTATGCGCGTGGGAGCCTTGAGGTCTCCGATGATGTAGCCTGTATCATTTCCCATTGTTGCAATTATCCGCAGGTCAAAATATGCTGAGGCTGATTTATCCTTAACCTCTATTTTCAGGTTTTCATGCTCAACCTTTATCCCTGACATTGCCTTGAACTGGCTTTCAAGTATTTTTTTTATGAGTATGTAATTAAGTCCCTTCTCATCCTGATAACTGAATGAGACCTTTGACATCACTTTATCAATCTCTTCCTTCTCTATTGCCGCCGCGCCTTCTTTTATGAGCTTTTTAATCCTACTTTCATCAGAGGGCCAGAGGAAGTAAATGAGCACTGGAGACAAAATAATAAAAAAAGTAGAATTATATATTTCTTGCTCATATGTCAAAGATACAGGATACAGGATTCAAGATGCAAGATAGAATCAGGTATCATGTATCATCCATCTAGTCCTCATGAGTTATATTGTATTTTACATCCACCTTAATGTCTTTCCTCAGCGAATGGTAAACAGAGCAGTATTTCTCCTGCGAAAGGGCAATTGCCCTTTCAATTCTTTTCGGGGTAATGTCTTTACCTGAAATATGAATCATCATTTCAATTGCGGTGAAATACTGCGGCGGAGTTGGATTCCTCTGCCCTGAGACATCTATTTTGAATTCTGAAATCTCTGCTTTCATTTTTCTGAGAAACGAAACAACATCAATCGCCATACAGCCTGCGGCGCTCAGGAGCAGAGACTCTGTTGGAGCGCAGCCCCATTCCAACTTCGCGTCAAAATCAATCTCATATCTCTTCTGCGTCCTCGCGACAAAAACAAGATCCTTGTCAAGCGTCACTGTCCCTTTCATTTCTGTGAGAACTTTTTCCTTGTATCCCTTCAGGTCTATGTTTTCATTTTCCATCTTAATTCTCCTTTTGCAAATATTACTCTGAATTCAAATTCAGGTCACTGCAATTATTGCATCTTTAATTGCTTTAAGCATCTGCTTAAGATTTTCAATGCTGATGCTCAAAGGCGGCATTATCACGATCACATTACCGAGAGGCCTCAGGAAAACTCCATTTTCTCTCGCGTGATATGAGACCTTCCATCCCATCTTTTCTTCCCACGCGTAAGGCTCTTTTGTTTTTTTGTCTTTTACGAGCTCCACTCCTGCCATAAGCCCTTTATTCCTTGCGTCTCCGACATGGAGGAGTTCCGATATTTCCTTAAGCCATCCTTCAAACAGTTCTACCTTTGGCTCGAGATTCTTCAGTGTTTCGTCTTTCTCAAATATATCAAGGCAGGCAAGCGCTGCTGCGCATGCCAATGGATTGCCTGTATAAGAATGTCCGTGGAAGAAGGTCTTCATCTCTTTGAATTCACCGAGGAATGCATTGTAGATCTCATCAGTTGCTATTGTTACTGCCAACGGCAGATAACCGCCTGTAATGCCTTTTGAAAGGCACATTATATCCGGCGCCACATCTTCATGCTCGCAGGCAAACATCTTTCCTGTTCTTCCGAATCCTGTTGCAACCTCATCAGCGATCATCAGGACATTGTATTTTGTGCATAAATCGCGCACGCCTTTAAGATAACCGCAAGGCGATACAATCATCCCGCCTGCCGCCTGAACCAATGGCTCAATAATAACTGCTGAGATCTCGGAAGAATGCTTCCTGAAAATCTCTTCCATTTTTTTAAGGCAAGCTGTTTTGCAGTCAGGATACGTGAGTCCTGATTCGCACCTATAACAATATGGCGAAGGCGCATTATATGTTTTAAATAAAAGCGGCCTGAATGTTTTGTGAAAAATATCAATGCCGCCGACGCTTACAGCTCCGAGCGTGTCGCCGTGATATGCATTCTTAAGTGAAAGGAATGTGTGTTTCCCTTCCACTCCTTTATGCATCCAGTATTGAAATGCCATCTTGAGCGCAACCTCAACAGAAGTTGAGCCATTGTCGGAGAAAAAAATCTTGGTTAGAGATGAGGAACAAGAGACCCTCCTCGGCTGGCTGGCGAGAGACGAGTTCACAAGTTGCACAAGCTTTTCTGCTAGTTTAATCGCCGGCACGTTGCTTGAGCCGAGGAGTGTTGAATGTGAAATCCTGTCTATCTGTTCTTTTATAGCCTCATCTATCTCTTTTTTCCTGTGTCCATGGATATTTATCCACATTGATGATACAGCGTCCAAATACCACCTGCCGTAGATGTCTTTTATGAAGCAGTCCCTCCCTTCAGCGATTATAACCGGCTTTTCATCAAGCCAGTCCTTCATCTGCGTGAACGGATGCCAGAGATATTTCTTGTCAGATTCTTCGAGATGACTGTTTTCGTCGTGAAGTTTCATAGCTCTATGATAACAGATTAAATTGAGGCGGCGTTAGTCCTTCTTTCTATCGTCAGGAACTGCCATGTGCCTTATAATCTTACCTTCAACAAGATAAACAACCATCTCCGCTATGTTTGTTGCATGGTCAGCAATCCTCTCTATGTATTTTGATACATATGTTATCTTAACGGCCCTGGAGACGGTTTTAGGATCCTGTATCATGAAAAATAAAAGCTCATTAAATACCTGCCAGTTAAGATTATCAACAAGATCATCACGCACAAGCACATCGCGCGCCAGGGAAGCATCTCTCTTTACAAATGCATCCAACGCATCCCTTACCATGCCTTGTGCTATTTCCGTCATGCGAGGGATATCAATATACGGCTTCAGTTGCGGCTCTTCATTTAGCTCTAACGCCCGCTCGGAGACATCAACGGCAAGATCGCCTATCCTCTCAAGGTCGGTTGTAATCTTCATGGCTGTTGTTATCAGCCTCAGGTCACCTGCACGCGGCTGCCTCAGGGCAATCAGTCTTATGCATTCCTCATCTATCTCAACATCAAGCGCATTTACCTGCGGGTCTTTGTCTATAACGTCAGCCGCAAGTTTTGAATCCCTTTCAACAAGTGATTTTATTGAGTCGCTTATTGCCTTTTCCACCATTGCGCCTAGCTTTAAGACCATTCCCTTTAAATCTGTCAGTTCTTTTTCAAATATAGTTGCCATATCATCTCCTATCCAAACCTTCCCGTGATATATTCTTCTGTAAGCTTATTTGAAGGCGCGGTGAATATCCTGTCAGTCTTATCATACTCCACAATCTCACCAAGATACATGAATGCCGTGTAATCGGAAACCCTCGCTGCCTGCTGCATATTATGAGTTACTATTATTATGGTCACCTCATCCTTAAGCTGTATTATAAGCTCTTCTATCTTTGAAGTTGCAGTGGGATCAAGCGCAGAGGTCGGTTCATCAAAAAGGAGAATCCTTGGATCAGTGGCAAGCGCCCTTGCTATGCAGAGCCTTTGCTGTTGCCCGCCGGAAAGGTCAAAGGCGAGATGATGAAGCCTGTCTTTTACCTCATCCCATAGCGCAGCGCCTCTCAATGATTTCTCCACTTTCTCGTCCAGCACCGCTCTCTTGCTTGTTCCTCTCACCCTCAGCCCATAGGCGACATTTTCATATATTGATTTTGGGAACGGGTTAGGTTTCTGAAAGACCATACTTATCTGCATCCTTATCTCAATAGGGTCTATCTCAGGGGAAATGATATTGATATTGTCAGGATAGAGTGTAATCTCGCCCTCGTACCTGTTATGAGGATAGAGGTCGTGCATGCGGTTAAAACATCTGAGGAATGTGGTCTTTCCGCAGCCTGATGGCCCTATAAGCGCGGAAACTTTTCTGCGCTCTATCGGCAGGTTAATCTCCTTCAGGGCTTGGACACCGCCGTAGTAGAAATTAAGTTTTTTTACTTCTGCCTTTAATTCTTTTACCATTTTATCTTCCTTCTGAACCTGTATCTTATATATATTGCAACCCCATTCATAAGCAATGTCATTATCATCAATACTATTCCTGCAGCCGCTGCATTTAACTGAAATTCATGCTGCGGCCTTGATACCCAGTTAAACATCTGTATCGGCATTACGGTAAACGGGTCCAACAGCCATTTGAATGATATAAATGGAAACTCCGAAGAAAAAGGCGAGGTTGGAAGAAAGGCTATGAATGTCAATGCTCCAACAGTGATTATCGGAGCTGTCTCGCCTATCGCCCTTGAAAGCCCGATGATCACTCCCGTAAGTATCCCACCTGTTGAATATGGAATTATGTGGGACTGCACGGTCTGCCATTTAGTGGCGCCGAGCGCATAAGATGCCTCTCTTATTGAGTTAGGGATTGCCCTTATGGCTTCCCTTGTCGCCATAATCACCATAGGAAGAATGAGCAGCGCAAGTGCAAGTCCTCCTGTAAGAATGCTTTCTCCAAATTTGAAAAAATTAACAAACAACCCCAGCGCGAGAAGTCCATAAACTATTGAAGGCACACCCGCGAGATTTGCGATATTGATTTCGATAATATCCGTAAGCCAGTTTTTCCTCGCATATTCCTCAAGGTATATCCCTGCCGCAATGCCAAGTGGTATTGAAGCAAGGGCCGTCACAAGCAATACAAGAAAGCTTCCCACCCACGCAGAGAGAATCCCCGCTTCTTCAGGGAAGCGCGATGGAAAAGAGGTGAGGAATTTATAGCTCAACCGCGGGAACCCGTTAACAAACAAATCAGCCATAAGCGTAAAAAGTAGAACAAGCCCCACAAGAGTGGAAAGCAATCCTGTTATCAGGAATACCTTATCCCAGAACTTTGTAACAGCTATGCGTTTCTTGATTTCAGTTTGGAGTTCCGGCTTTGACTTCTGCACTAATACACCTCCCGTATCCTTTTCCTTAGCCAAAAACCTAAAATATTAAAACCGAGGGTCATGAAAAAAAGTGTTATGCCTGCGGCGAATATCGTTTTATACTCAACCGTACCGTGCGGAGCGTCCCCCAGACTTACCTGAACTATATATGCCGTCAATGTCTGGACCGGCTCCAGAGGGTTTGCCGTGAGATTGGGCATGCCCCCCGCTGCTATTGCAACCACCATCGTCTCGCCGATAGCCCTCGATATGCCGATGATAAATGCCGCAGCTATGCCTGAGAATGCCGATGGTATTACAACCTTGAATGCCGTCTGAAGTTTTGTTGCGCCCATCGCGTAAGAACCTTCCCTTATATGCATGGGCACTGCCTTCATTGCGTCTTCACTTACAGAGCTTACATAGGGGATTATCATTATTCCCATGATTATCCCCGGGCTTAATGCATTGAATCCTGAAAGGTCGGGTATAAATTTCTGAAGTATCGGCGTTAAAAAAAGGAGCGCAAAATAACCATAAACAACAGTAGGCACTGCTGCCAGAAGTTCAAGAATGGGCTTTATTACCTCCCTTACCTTGTGAGGCGCATACTCGCTGAGATAGACGGTCACTGTCAAACCAAGAGGCAGCGCGACAATGAGGGCAATCGCAGTTGTAAGGAGCGTGCCTGAGACCAGAGGCAGAATCCCGAATTTCGGCTCTGCGAACAGCGGCGTCCACTGCGTTTCTGTAAAGAATTCTCGCAATGAGATTTCCTTAAAGAATCCGAATGATTCATAGGAGAGAACAACAACGATGCCGATTGTTATCAGAACAGAGGAAAGAGCGCTCAGAAACAGCGCTGTCTCGATTGTCTTTTCTTTTAGCTTTCTGTATGAATTATGTGCCATCTCAATTACTTTTATCACAGCTTAGAAGTAAGTTCAACTATTATCACAGAGAATTGTTACGGGAATGTTACAGGGAGGTTAAAGGTGCGTTAATACATAAAAAAGCCCCGATATTATCGGGGCTTTTTTTACCAATACCGCCTTATTTCTTCTCTTCCAGTTTTAAAAGTTCCTCTATCTTCATCCCTACTTTTTCTTCGCCTCCGAACATGCTTCCCGTCTTCATCTTGGAGTAACGCTGCTGTGCAAGCTTGTAAGCATTCACCGGCAGAGGAACATATTTTACCTGAGCGGAAAGCTTTGCCGCATTCCTGAGGTAGTATTCAACAAATTCTTTCACCTCCGGCTTTTCTGAAGCGGACTTCTTGCTTACATAGATAAACAACGGCCTGGAAAGAGGCGCATATGTTCCGTCCATAACAGTCTGCATGGAAGGTATTACCTCTTTGTTTGTCGCTGGGTTTACGATCGGCACGACCTTCAGCCTTTTCTTGTTCTCTTCGTAATATGCAAGGCCGAAATAGCCGAGTGCATTTTTGTCGCCGGATATTCCTTGGACAAGGACATTATCATCCTCGCTTGCTGTGAAATCTCCCCTGGACGACTTTGATTTCCCGACGATCGCCTCGGTAAAGTAATCGAAGGTTCCCGAATCAGCGCCGGGACCAAAGAGTTTCAGTTTTGCGTCAGGCCATTCAGGCCTTACATCGTTCCACTTTTTTACTTTCCCTTGTGCAGCGGGCTCCCACATTTTTTTGAGATCCGCAACAGTCAGAGACTTTATCCAAGTGTTTTTAGGATTAATCAATACTGCAAGGCCGTCATATGCAACCGGAAGTTCAATATACTCAATCCCCTGCTGCTTGCATACGTCTATCTCTTTCTTGAGTATGGGCCTTGATGCATCTGATATGTCTGTCCCTCCACGGCAGAATTTCTTGAACCCACCGCCTGTGCCTGAAATGCCTACAGTGACCTTCACTGCGCCTCTTTTTGCCTTCTGGAATTCCTCGGCAACAGCCTCTGTAATCGGATAGACTGTGCTTGAGCCGTCAATCCTAATGAGCTTGTCGTCTGCCTTTGAGATAGTTATGTTCATGAATATCACAACTACCAGAACTGCTACGCCCAAAACTATTTTCTTAAACATTCTTTGCCCTCCTTTAAATTATATCTTCTAACTGTGTTTATTGTAACAGGGGATTGTTACAGGAATATTAAAGGGGTGTTAAGTTCTGATTAACAGATAGGACAGAAAATTCTTGCCTTTGTGCCTTTTCCCTGAGTGCTTTCTATTTTCATTTCCCAGCCTTGCGCCTTTACAAGATGCTTCACTATCGCAAGGCCCAATCCTGTTCCGCCGAGTTCCCTTGAGCGGGAACTGTCAACCCTGTAAAACCTTTCGCCAAGGTGGGACAGATGCTTCTGCGGAATGCCTATGCCGGTATCTTCAATGGAGATTTCTACGAAATTCCTGTCACGATGCACGATGCACGATGCACGATGCACGATGTTTTTATCCTGCATCATGTATCCTGTATCTTGTATCGAGCGTGAGTGCACGCTCACCGTCACTCCTCCCGTTTCCGTAAACTTTATGCCGTTATCCACAAGATTAAGGAGTATCTGGGTCAAACGATTTCTGTCCGCTTTTATCTCGCAAAGATTTTCAGGCATCTCCTTTTTCAGATAAAGGCCCTTTATCTCAGCTTTGTTCCGCAATGTAGTAATAACTATACCAATAACATCGTCAAGGCTGACTGCTGTTTTCTCTATTTTTATATCGCCGAGTTCTATTCTTGAAAGCGTAAGCAGGTCTTCAACGAGCGAATTCAGGCGTTCGCTATGATTTTTAATTGTCTGTAAAAACCTTGAGGCGTTCTCCTTATCATTAATTGCGCCTCCAAGCAATGTCTCGGCAAACCCCTTTATTGCCGTAATGGGAGTTTTTATTTCATGGGATACGTTTGCCACAAAATCCCTTCTCATGTCCTCAAGCTGCTTCAGCCTTGTAATGTCATGAAATGACAGCATGACACCCGACACATTCTCGCTCCCTGGCGGATAATAAAACGGCGCTGCCGTTGCCATAAGATAAAGTTCTTTTGGATATGCAATCTCAATCTCCTGTATAACAGATTCTTCCTTATCCGCAACCTTTTTCATGATATCGGTTAACCCGACATTTCTGATTACCTCCAGCAGAGGCCTGCCCTCTATATCACGCTCAACCCCGAAAACTTTTTTTGCAGCAGGATTACAGATCAACACCTTGCCCTGAGCGTCTAAAAGCACAAAGCCATCAGGCACATTCTTCAAAAGCTCTTCCATCCTATGCCTGTCCTCATTGCTCTGCTCAAGCCGCTTCTTGAGTTCATGCGCCATGGCATTTATATTTTTTGCGAGTTCTCCTATTTCTCCCTTTTCCTTAAGAAACAGTCTTGTCTTGAAATTGCCTGCTGTAACTTCTCTTGAAAAAGCCGCGATCTCTTCAATTGATTTCGTAACCCTCCGTGCCTGCAAAAGGCCTGTCAGAATAGCCGCAAGCAGGGTGACAATTGATGCTATAGCTATGCGCATCCGCAGGGAAGAGATTGCTTTTTCCATGTCATGCAGCGGTACGGCAAGCCTTAAGAAGCCTTTATGATTTTTTTCATCCAGCAAAACGGCGAAATAGAAAAAATCTTTCTTCACTGTTCTGCTGAAATGTATGGAACTGCCGGTATTGCTAACTGCCGCTTCTTGAATCTCAGGCCTGTCAAGATGGTTTTCCATCTTCCCTGATAACTCATCAGAATCTCCTATTACTTTCCCATCGCTCGCAATAACCGTTATCCTTGCGCCTGTCTTTTCCTTATACCGCCTGCTGAAATCATCCAGACTGTCCTTGGAATGCCTTGGTATCTCATCGGCAATTAAACCGGCCTGAATTCCCAGGCTTTCTTTCAGCTTTGAAATATGATTATCCTTAATAACCTGCGAGAGGTATATTTCAAGAGGGATAAAAAACAGAGGGGCTATAATGATATATGAAAGCAGAATCCTTCTAAAGAGGACACGTTTCATTGCTTGCCGTCAAAAAAATAACCCGCGCCGCGCATGGTCTTGATATAGCGGGGACTTGAAGGATTTTCCTCAATCTGCGCGCGCAGCCTTCTTATATGCACATCCACTGTTCTCGGCTCAACGAAGGCCTCATCGCTCCAGACTGCATTGAGAAGTTGTTCGCGGTTAAAAACCCTACCCTTTCTTTCAACGAGATAAAGAAGAAGCCTGAATTCTGTAGCGCTCAGTTTAAGCGGGATGCCTTTGCGGGTTACGGCATACGCATCCTTATCTATAACTAGGCCGCCTTCTTTTATTATGCGGGCTGATGCAGGCCTTTCTTCCACCCTCCTGAGAACAGCATTAACCCTTGCAACAAGCTCTCTGGGGCTGAAAGGTTTTGTAATGTAGTCGTCTGCGCCCATCTCAAGTCCGAGAACCTTGTCAACTTCTCCTCCTTTTGCGGTGAGCATTATAACAGGAAGAGAAGATGTTGCGGGATCATTTCTTATTATCCTGCAAAGTTCAATGCCCTGAAGTCCGGGAAGCATGAGGTCCAGGATTACAAGGTCATAATTGCCTTTCTTTATCTTTGCGAGGGCTGTTTCGCCATCCGGGGCTGAATCTGCAGCAAAACCTTCTTTTTTGAGATTATACGTTATAAGGTCAACAATATCTTTTTCATCATCAACAATTAAAACTTTCTTTGCCATACTGATAAAATGCTATAACCTTCTTGCATAAAAATCAACTCTCAGGGTTTTATTTTTCTAAAGCTGTCCAGTGAAACTATCTTCCCTTTAGTCACAGCATCTTTTTTATCGTTCCTGATTTTTTGAGGCACTGACAGAGAATCTTTAGTTTCCATCATATCCCACCTGTCAAATTTTATCTTCGCATCAGGAGAATACACGGAGATTATATCATCGGAGTGCAAAAAACAGTTCTCAACTTTATTGTTAGAGCCGAATCCGAGCGTTGTAACTATGCTTCCGTCTTCGGTCCACTGAAGGGTTTTATAGTTTTTGCTGTTAAATGCCAGCACAAGCCCGCTTTCTTTTTCTTCGTCAGTAAAACCCCTGTCCCCTATCACAGTGCGTTCAGACTGCTTGATTACGACAAAAACCCTGCCGTAGTCATTCATCATGTCATAAAATAAATTCTGGAGATACTTGACTTGCTTTTTCATAATTTAAAGTGCCCCCTGCAAGAATCGAACTTGCGACCCCAGGTTTAGGAAACCTGTGCTCTATCCTACTGAGCTAAGGGGGCTGTCAACAAAAGTTAAAATTTAAAAGTGAAAAGTTAAAATTATCAGACAAAAAACTATGGTAGTTATGATACCATTTCATAAAACAGGCAGTCCAGTTGCGCGTGAATCTTTATACGGCAGCCTGCCTCTTTGCCGCCCATTTTATAATATCTTCAGCCATCGCCTTGATTGTCGCAGTCTCAGGCATAATCTCAACTTTGAGACCTGCCTTTTCAACTGCCCTTGCAGTCACAGGCCCTATAACGGCAATCGCAACACCCCTGAGAAGCTCATCCGCATCTGCTCCCATAATCTCCATGAAGTTGTCGAATGTTGACGCGCTTGTGAATGTCGCAACTGATATGCGCCCTTCCTTTAAAAAACGCTTTAACCGTTTGCCGTGCATCTCAGGCTTGACCGCGCGGTAAGCTGCAGGGACATCAATCTCTCCGCCTGATTCTCTCACCTTCTCAGGAAAAATCTCTCTTGCCTTCTCAGCGCGCGGGAGTAAAATCTTTATCCCCTTTAAACTTGGGGTTTTTAATTTTGAATTTTGAATTTTTAGAAACGCTTCGATGAGTCCTTCCGCATTAAATTCCTCAGGTATTAAGTCAACCTTAATTCCGTATCTTTGTATTTCCGCTGCTGTCTTTGTTCCAATCGCGCATATCCTTATGCCTTTCAAATCCCTTATATCTTTATCTTTTTCCATCAGCCTTTTAAGGAAATATTCCACGCCCTTGCCGCTCGTAAAAATAATCCAGTTATACGCCCCAATCTTATTTATCGCGCTGTCAAGTTCATCATAGTTTTCCGGCGGCGCTATCTCTATCGTCGGAAACTCAATTATCTCTGCACCCAAATCTTCAAGAGGTTCAAATCCTCCGGCATGTTCTCTTGTCACAAGCACCCTGTGCCCGAACATTGGTTTTTTCTCATACCACATTAGTCTCTCTCTTAATTTCACGACTTCGCCGATAACCATAACGGCAGGCGGCTTTATATCTTTTTCCTTCACAATGTCAACAATGTCTCTCAGAGTGCCTGTTATGGTCTTCTGGTCAGGCCTTGTGCCCCACCTTATCACGGCAACAGGCGTGTCCGGGCTTCTGCCGTTTTCCATCAGCTTCTTTACGAGAACATCCATATTTTTCACAGCCATTAAAAAAATCAGGGTGCCGGCTCCTGTTGCAAGCTTTGACCAGTCTATCGCAGACTCTTCTTTTGTCATGTCCTCATAACCGGGAATTACCGCAAATGAAGATGAATATCCCCTGTGCGTGATAGGGATGCCTGCGTATGCAGGCGCTGCCACAGCAGAACTTACACCGGGCACAACCTCAAAATCAATATTGTTTTCAGCAAGCGCCTCTGCCTCTTCTCCTCCCCTGCCGAATACAAAGGGATCGCCGCCTTTAAGCCTGCAGACTACCTTCCCTTCCTTTGCCTTTTCAACGAGAACCTTGTTTATTTCATCCTGCGTCATTGTATGGTGCCCGCCTCTCTTGCCGGCGTATATGAATTCAGCATCATGTTTTATATAATTCAAAACCTGCGCATTTAAATGGAAATCATAAACCACCGCATCTGCTCTCTGGAGGCATTTCATGCCTTTGACTGTCAGCAGTCCTATATCACCGGGGCCTGCGCCAACAAGATAAACTCTGCCTTTTTTCTCGTTCATAAACAGATAATTTTAACACAAATAAGCAGAAGCTCTCTCCATTAAATATGCCTTGAAAATTCACTAACAAACTCTCAACACTGATTTCACCGATAAAATCCTTGTAAATCACGCAGTTATAAAAAAATAACTTTCTGCTTGACATACACAAGATATTGTGGTTTAATTACTGAAACTTCATTCAACAACACTAATTATTGGAATACAAGGAGACTCCGGTTCATGGAGATTTGCAAGGGCCTTGAAGATTGGTTTTCCTGCCTGAAATGCCCTGATATCTGTACAAAAGCCTGTCCGATAGAAAAAGAAAATGCTATTGAAGCGATGAGACAGCGGATGAATTTGCGGGAAAGCTATAACAGTCCCGAGAAGCTCGGGGCTGATTCGCTGAAGTGAAAAAAGAAATCATATAAATCATACATTTTAAACAGGAGGAATTTATGAAGGTCTTAAACGGTCTCAGCCTCACGCAGAATGCAATAAAAGTCCTTGAGAAAAGGTATCTCAAAAAGAATGAGGAAGGCAAAATCGTAGAGACCCCCCATGAGCTTTTCAAAAGGGTTGCGCGGAGTGTTGCAGCCGCTGACCCTCACTATGGAAAGACAGAAGCTGAAGTCAATGCCACAGAATCATCTTTTTATGAAATGATGACTTCTCTTGATTTCCTCCCCAACAGCCCCACGCTGATGAATGCAGGAAGGAGATTGGGACAGCTCTCTGCATGTTTTGTCCTACCTGTTGATGATTCAATGGAATCCATATTTGATGCGGTGAAGAACGCCGCAATAATACATAAATCAGGAGGAGGCACAGGATTCAGTTTTTCAAGGCTCAGGCCCAACGGAGATGTCGTAGGCTCAACCAAAGGCGTATCATCAGGCCCGATATCATTCATGACAGTCTTTGATACGGCAACAGAGGCAGTAAAGCAGGGCGGGACAAGAAGAGGCGCAAATATGGGCCTTTTGAGAGTTGACCATCCTGACATCATAAACTTCGTCACATGCAAAGATGAAAATACAAAGCTGAATAATTTTAATATCTCGGTCGGGCTCACGGAAGAATTCATGAATGCCATGGCAGAAGACAGGCAGTATGACCTCTTAAATCCGCGCGCTCACAAAGTTACTCAAAGGCTCAAGGCAAAAGAAGTGTTTGGCCTGATAGTAACCCATGCATGGAAAAACGGAGAGCCGGGCATTGTGTTCCTTGACAGGGTAAATGAATCAAATCCCACTCCGCATATAGGTTCAATAGAATCAACAAACCCATGCGGAGAACAGCCATTGCTTCCATTCGAATCATGCAATCTCGGTTCAATCAATCTCGCAACCCACATTACGCATGACGGTAAAGCGCAAGTGGACTGGCAGAAACTAAAAGACACCGCATGGAAAGCAGTGCATTTCCTTGACAACGTAATAGATGTAAACAAATACCCGTTGAAGAAAATAGAGGAGATGACAAAGGCAAACAGAAAAATAGGGCTCGGCGTTATGGGATGGGCAGACATTCTCATTCAGATGAACATACCTTACAATTCCGGCAGGGCAGTAGAGCTTGCCGAGGAGGTTATGGGATTTATACAGGCAGAGGGCAAAAAGGCATCATCAGCGCTCGCGGAAGAAAGAGGAGTTTTCGAAAATTATGAGGGAAGCATCTATGACGGAAAACTCAGAGTAAGAAACGCAACAGTTACAACCATCGCGCCGACAGGCACATTGTCAATAATCTCAGGGTGCTCATCAGGCATAGAGCCTTTATTCGCAGTCTCCTATGTAAGGACTGTTATGGAAGGCACAAAACTTATAGAGGTAAATCCGCATTTTGAAAAAGTCGCCAAAGAGCGGGGTTTCTGGAACAGGGAGTTGATGGAGAAAATAGCCGAGAAAGGGACGATAAAAGATTTTAATGAAATCCCTGATGATGTTAAGGCTGTGTTTGTCACAGCGCATGACATAACGCCTGAAGAGCATATAGTGATGCAGGCTGCCTTCCAGAAATACGTTGACAATGCAGTATCAAAAACAGTCAACTTCACACATGAGGCAACGCCAAAGGATGTTGAAGATGTATATCTGCTTGCATACAAACTTGGATGCAAAGGGGTCACTGTTTACAGAGACGGCTCAAGGGAAGAACAGGTTCTTACAACAGGCAAGTCAAAGGAAAAACCTCAGGCAGCGGATACATCTCACACACAAAAGATAATACCGAGGAAAAGGCCGGAGATGATTAAAGGCTCCACGCGCCTTATGAAAACAGGATGCGGACATCTCTATATAACAATCAACGAGGATGACAAAGGACATCTCTTTGAACTCTTTACGTCAATGGGCAAGGCAGGCGGGTGCGCTTCAAGCCAGGCAGAGGCCATCGGCAGGCTAATTTCCCTTGCTCTCCGCTCAAACATAGACCCTGATGAAGTAGTGAATCAGCTTAAGGGAATATCATGCCACCAGCCTTCATGGGCTGACGGAGGAAGAATACTCTCATGCTCTGATGCGATTGCAAGGGCCATCGAGAAATACAACGCATCCGGCAGAAAAGGCAATGGCAACGGACACAAAGATTCTTTAGACATCATGCTGATAGGCGCATGCCCCGAATGCGGCGGCACAGTTGAGCACGAAAGCGGCTGCGCAGTCTGCCACAACTGCGGATTTACAAAATGCGGGTAGAGGATTAAGGAATGTTTTTGATTGAGCGGACAGAGAAGGAGTTTAAAGGGACAAAACAGAGGTCAAAATGATTGAGACAGACAAGCTATTAACTACGAAAGAAGCCAGCGAATGGGCGACACAGTATTTAAGTAAAACTGTGACAACCGCTAATATTTCATACCTTATTCAATATGGACGAATCAAAAAAAATGGTGACAATGGAATGGCACAGGTTTCAAAGCAAGAATTAATTAATTACTATAAATCTTATAATGGCAACCGAGAAGTTTTATGGAAAGATCAACTCGGAGATGATTTAAACTGGGCGCTTTCTTTTGACCAATATAAAGAAGCCGAGACAACCAAACACGTTCACAGACTTCACCCTTACAAGGGCAAATTCATCCCACAACTTGTTGAATATTTCCTTGACAGCCATACAGACAATTTCAAGAAAAAAGCATGTTTCAAAAAGGGCGATATAATTTTAGATCCATTTACCGGTAGTGGCACTGCTATGGTGCAAGCCTGTGAACTTGGAATGCATGCCATTGGCATAGATGTTTCTGCCTTCAATGCGCTGATAAGTAATTCCAAAGTTGTGAAATATGACCTTGCAAAGGTTCAAATGGAAATCGACCGAATAACAAAAACGCTAAGAGCGTTCTTGTCAAATTCTCATACGCTTAAATTTGAAGAGAAACTTTTGAAGTCACTTTATGAATTCAACAATAAATATTTTCCTGTACCCGAATATAAATACAAAGTCGAGCGCAATCAGATTAACGAGGAGAAATACGGCGCAGAAAAGGAAAAAGAATTTTTACCTATCTTCAATAAGCTCGTTAAAGCGTATAACATCAAATTAAAGCAAGATAAGGCCAATACATTCTTGGACAAGTGGTATTCCCAACACATCAGAGAAGAAATTCAGTGTGTGTTTGATGAAATCAAAAAAATAAAAGATGCTGATACCAAAAGAATCATCAGTATTATTTTGAGCAGAACTATTCGCTCATGTAGGGCCACAACACACGCCGACTTAGCAACATTGATTGAGCCAATTACAGCAACGTATTACTGTGCAAAACACGGCAAGGTTTGTAAGCCCTTGTTCTCCATTCTAAAGTGGTGGGAAACTTATACTAAGGATACTGTAAAACGTCTTTTGCAATTTGACAAATTGAGAACTCAAACTTTTCAAGTATGCTTAACTGGTGACAGCAGAACAATTGATATATTCAATGAACTTGAAAAGAAAAATCCGGCCTTCGCAGATTTGGCGAGAAAGCAAAAAATCAAAGGAATATTTTCAAGTCCACCCTACGTTGGACTAATTGATTATCACGAACAACATGCTTATGCCTATGACCTCTTTGGTTTTAAACGCAAAGATGATTTAGAAATCGGCCCGCTCCACAAAGGACAAAGCAAAGAAGCCAAGCAAAACTACATTCAAGGAATAATAGACGTTTTAATCAACTGCAAAAAATATTTAGTAGACGATTATGATATTTTCCTTGTAGCCAATGACAAATATAATATATATCCTACTATTGCAGAAAATGCTGGCATGCGAATCGTTAATCAATTCAAACGCCCTGTATTGAACCGCACGGAGAAAGATAAAGGGGCATATGCGGAAATAATTTTTCATTTTAAAGAGAGAGAATAATGGATATTATTATTGAAGGGTATTTAAAAAGATTTGTCGATGATTTTGAGTTAGACAAATCTGAGAAAGAAATAAACTTTGAAAAATTTTGTCATTATTCAATTTTAAAAAATGAGTTGTCATTTTTAGATGATAATGACTTAGATGATGTTGGAGTTGGAAAAAACAAAGGCATTGATGGAATTTGCTTTTCCATTGATGGCAATATTATTACTTCACTAAACGAGATAGAAGATTTAAGCGTAACTAAAAGGAATTTTGACATAACAATATATTTCTTTCAGGCAAAAACATCTCCGAAATTCGAGGATAGCGAGATAGCCAATTTTTGTGACACTGTAATTGATTTTTTATCTGAAAAACCGAAGTATTCATTTACGTCCGAAACGAAAGAATATCACAATCTTTACTTAGAGATTTTGAAACTGCTTTCTTACGTTAAATCATTTAATTGCAAATTATTTTATTGTTCAACGGGGACGTGGAATAATGAAACTAGTTGTGCAACAACAATAGAAAAAAAGAAGGAAATATTAAAAAGTACGGGCAATTTTAAAAATAAAACTGATATTGTTGAAATAATTCCTGTTGACAATGAGAAATTGAGAAAGTTGTTTGATAGAGCGAATCAGCCTTTAAATACGGAGTTTACATTTTCACGCAAGATTGCGCTAAAGGAGATAAATAAGGTAAGAGAATCATATATTGGTATTTTACCTTTCAAAGAATATAAGGAAGTTATAATTGATAGTGCTTCTGGAAAATTAAAGCCATTGTTTTACGACAACGTGCGAGACTTTCTTGGAATAGACGAAGAAGTAAATGACAAAATCAACCATACACTTCAAGAAAAACAATACGCATTATTTCAATTGTTAAATAATGGCATTACTATTATTGCTGAAGATAATAAGGGGCGAGGTGATAAATTTATTTTAACAAACTCTCAAATTGTAAATGGGTGTCAAACATCTAATGTATTATTCTTAAATAAAGATTTAGAAGGAATAGATAGTTTATTTATTCCAATTAAACTCATTATCACTGATGACCCAGATATACGAGATAGAGTTATTGTTTCTACTAATAACCAAACTGAAATAAAGGAGGAACAATTATTAGCATTGACTTCCTTTCAAAAGGGATTAGAGGAGTTTTACAAATACATGGGAGATGGATTATATTATGAAAGAAGAAAATCTCAATACACTTATGACCCAAGCATAAAGAAAAAATCTATTGTTGATATTAGAGAACAGATTAAATCTTATGTCGCAATGTTTCTTGAAGAACCACATGTTGTATCGGGTTATTTTGGCAAGGTTTATAAGGATAGGAAAAGTAGCATTTTTAATAAAGACCATAAGTTTGACCCTTACTATTTAAGTGGATTGTTGCAATACATGTTTAAGCATTTTTTAAATTCAAAAAAGATTGAAAGAAAATATAATAAAGCGAGGTATCACTTATTTATGCTTTTCAGAAAGATTACCGAACCAAATGAAAAACCCAATCCTACCGACAAAAAAAATAAAGCATATTGTGATGCCATTCTAAAAATTATAAAAAATGAATCTAAATGTTTAAAACATTTTAATAATGCTATTGAGGTTATTGATAGTTCTGAGATAAATATTGATGACCCTAAAGAAATTTATAAAAAATCAACTACAAATGCTTTGATTGAAGAATTTAATAAGATATATAAATAATGGCACTATCGTCGGAGCAAATTAATAATGTAGCGACTGTTTTAAAAAATAGCTTACGGCATAAATTTCAAAACTACAATCCAGAGCCAGCGTCGATGCCTTTTCATACGAGACTACTCGGCAAAGATAGACTGGCTTTGTATTCCTTCATACATTCTTTAAATACAAATTTCGGCACAAGTATCTTTGAGCCGGTTGCAAAGGCAGTAGCGGTTGCAAATTTCCAGAGCGCATTATCGCAGCAAGTGGCTGGGTCTCAGATTAGCTCAGAAGCTCATAATGTCATTCAAAACATTATGGATAATCTTTCAACAGCAAATTCCAATCCTGATAAGCCAATTGAAATAGAAGCCCTTAGAGCTGTTTGCCAGCAAGGACAGATGAGGAAAGTAAAACTCACAAAGGTTGATATTAAACTTATTGCACATGATGGGACTATTTATCTCTTTGATATTAAAACGGCAAAGCCTAATGCGGGAGGATTTAAAGAATTTAAGAGAACACTTTTAGAATGGGTTGCAGCGGCCTTGGCTGATAACCCAAGTGCAAATGTTCAGACTATAATTGCAATTCCTTACAATCCTTATGATCCGCAACCTTACAATCGGTGGACCATGAGAGGGATGTTAGACTTGCAAAACGAATTAAAAGTGGCTGAAGAATTTTGGGACTTTCTTGGTGGCCAGGGCACCTATCAACAGTTGCTCGATATTTTTGAACATGTTGGCATTGAATTACGGCCAGAAATTGACGAGTATTTTGCAAGATATAATCAGACCTAAGCCCCTCTCACCTTCTTTGCTAGTTTTTACTGCATGTTTTTACATTTTATGTATGCCCAATATCGGGTTGGTTGAACTCCGGAAGGAAGATTGACAAAAATGTTTAAGCCCCCTGCTCCGCACATATCTGAAATAACACAAAAACTAAGGAAAGAGTATAAAGATTTTTCTCACTATAATAAAAAAAATCCTCTGGACGAACTTGTTTTTATACTTTGCAGCGTAAAGAGAAGCGAGAAGGTATATCTCAATGCTTATAGAACCTTTAAGCGCGCCTTCCCGAAATATAAAATGCTTGCCGATACTCCTGTAAGGAAGGTTAGTCAGGTAATTGCCTGGGGAGGCCTCCAAAATCAAAAAGCCATGGCTGTCAAGGCAATTATAAAAACTCTAATAAAGAAATTTGGTAAACCAACCCTTGCTCCTCTAAAAAAAATGTCGGATGAAGAATGTGAACAGTTTCTTTCTTCTCTCCCCGAGGTTGGGAAAAAAGTAGCCCGCTGTGTAATGCTGTATTCACTTGAGCGCCAAGTATTCCCTGTAGATTCACACTGTTGGAGAATTGCCAATAGGCTTGGATGGAATAAAGAAACTTGTAGCAGTAAAAAATGCTCGGTCAAAGATATGGATTTTTTACAGGAGCTTATCCCTCCTCCGATACGCTTCTCCTTACATGTAAATATGGTTTCTCACGGAAGAAAAATCTGCACTGCACGTTCTCCAAAATGTAATGCTTGCACAATAACCCGTTACTGCTCGAAAATTGGGTTGTAAGATGTTATTATGGGAGCAACCTAATGAGGGCGGGGCTTTCTAAAAAGGAAACAACGGTTCTATTTATTAAAGCGTTATATGAAATTTTGGGTAGGTGTTGATGAACTTGAAAAGGAGGGCCTAAATGATTGATACCTCAAGGGTTATTTACTCACTAAGCATCGAAGACGTACAAAATGTTGCTGAAGAAGAACTTGGGCGACGGGCTTCAAAAAAGGAATTGAAAATAATTGAGGATAAAGTAGGTGATTACATTGATTGGCATGAGGCAATCAGCCTTTCACTGAATGATGCGATTAGCTCGCAAAAACCCAAACAGTAAAGGATTCTGATGCCAAGCAAACTATACTAATAAGACTGATGAGACAAATAGAACATATAAATGAATAAAAAGAATGATAAATCAAATCTAATCCCTCCTCACGGCGGATACTGGAATCTGAAATATCCCGGAAGGATTGACTAAAAGGATAGCGGTTAATTAATATTTGAGAGGATTGAAAAGGAGCCGAATATGAAAATCAGGATTATTCTTTTAGGAATTTGCTTAATCATTGCGTGGAACTCCCATCCGGCGATGGGGGCTGACGCCCAGTTTTATTTCGACAGGGGCAATGGCTTTTTCAACGAAGGTGATTTTGACAAGGCCATCCCGGACTATACAAAAGCCATCTCAATAGACCCTAAATACGCTGAGGCCTACTTTAACCGCGGACAGGCCTATTTCAAAAAAGAAAAATATGAGGAGGCAATTAAGGATTACACCAAAGGCATTGACTTACAGCCTAAGGATGCCGAGATATACCACCGCCGGGGGCTTGCCTACTTCAACAGAGGGCAATACAACAATGCCATTGAGGACGCAACCAAGGCAATATCCCTGAACCCGGATTTTGCCCTTGCCTATTATAACCGCGGTCTTGCCCATGCCAAGAAAGGGCGCTATGATGAAGCGATTGAAGACTATAACAAGGCTCTCACTATAATCCCGGGCTACGGCGAGGCTTATTTCTTCCGCGGTGTCGCTTACACAAGGAAAGCTGCTGCTGATTTTAAAAAGGCATGCGACAAAGGGAATAAATATGCGTGCGACAACTATAAACAGCTTTCCGAATAATCTGCATTTATGAGTTAAGCAGGTGACGCTAAAGAACCTTACCGGAGCTGACTGCGCATACCGCCTCTATAAAAAATTTGACATAGCTATTGAAAATGATATAATTGGTTTAAAGTCTGAGAGGAAAAGGAGGAACTGTCATGGCAAGATTAGTAACGTATGAATGCGACGAGTGCGGCTGCGAGGTCACTGTTAAGGAGATGCCTGAGACACAACTGCGCCCCATCTATTGCTGCGGAATGGAGGTGGAAGAAATCTCCACTGCCAGGAAGAAGGCTGTAAAGACAACAAAAAAGACAGCTAAAAAGAAGGTTGCAAAGAAGAAAAAGACAGTTTCAAAGAAAAAGAAGAGATAACGCAAACAGCAGATGTGCACAACCTGTTATCCTGATGACATTGCGGTATGCCCGTCATGCAAAAGGGATGACGAAGCGTACAAGCTTGGCGAAGCTGATTCTCCCTTTGATTATCTGGGAGACGGAAAATTCAGATGCATCTGCGGTGAAGTTTTCTCTTTTGTAAAAACCGGTAAAGAGGCAAAACACAATGCCAATGTTTAAAACAATGCTTAGAACAGACAGCAGTATTTCGCCGCTGTTTATCCGTCTTGCCCTCGGCTCGGTGATGTTTGCCCACGGCAGCCAGAAAGTGCTGGGATGGTTCGGCGGCGCAGGATTTGAAAAGACGATACAGATATTCTCATCGCAGATGAGCTTCCCGTTCTACCTTACGCTCCTTCTGATGGCAATAGAGTTCTTCGGCTCTATCGGCCTCATCCTCGGATTCTTCACAAGGCTCTCTGCACTTGGGATAGGCATATCCATGTCAGTGTGCGCATACATGAACCATCTGCAAAATGGCTTTTTCATAAATTGGTTCGGCCTGCAAAAAGGAGAAGGGATAGAGTTTCACATACTTGTGGTTGGCATTGCCCTCGCCCTGATAATAAAAGGAGGCGGGCTTATTTCTATAGACAGGATATTTTCAAAGGGGAGATAACGCCTCTTTCAGCTCATCAGTATATCAAGCAAGCGGTCCAGTTCATCGAGGGAATAGTATTCTATCTCTATCCTCCCGCCTTTTTTGCCTTTGTGATGAATCCTTACCTTTGTGCCAAGGCTCTTTATAAGCTTGTCTTCGAGGGATGCTATCTGCGGGTCTTTATGCCCTTTGTGTGTTTTTGATTTTTTTGTCCCTGAAAGAGCGGTGCTTTTTACGAGTGTTTCCGTTTCCCTAACGCTTAACCCCTTCTTCATAACCTTTCTTGCGGCACCTGTCTGATTTGCCCTTCCTTCGATAGAGAGGATTGCCCTTGCATGTCCCATGCTCAGAGAGCCGTCAGAGATTAATGACTTTATTTCCTCGGGGAGTTTCAGAAGCCTGAGGTAATTGGCAACAGTAGCCCTCTCCTTCCCGACCTTCTCCGAGAGATCTTCCTGCGTAAGGCTGAAATCCCTCATTAGTTTATGGAATGCCTCCGCTGTTTCAACGGGATTAAGGTCTTCCCTCTGTATGTTCTCTATGAGCGCTATCTCCAGAGAGTCTCTTGATGCAACATTCTTTACGATTGCGGGAATCTTTTTAAGGCCTGCAAGCTGCGAAGCGCGCCATCTCCGTTCGCCTGCGATGAGCCTGAACGAACCATCTCCCGCCCTTGAGACTATAATCGGCTGGAGCACGCCCTTTTCCTTTATTGATGCGGCGAGTTCCTTGAGAGAGCCGTCCCTGAAAACCTTCCGCGGCTGTTCTCCGCCGGCAGATATACGGCTGACTTCCAGATGAAGTATCTCTTCTCCCTTCTCAGGAATTAATGCGTCAAGTCCTCTGCCTAATGCCGTTTTCATTCAGTATCTCCTTTGCCAGTGACAAATAACTCTGCGCTCCTTTAGACCTTGCGTCATAAAGCAAGGCAGGTTTCCCGTAGCTCGGCGCTTCTCCGAGCGTTACATTTCTCGGAATTACAGTATTATATACTTTGCCGCCGAAATGTTTCCTGACCTCTTCCGCGACCTCATTTGCGAGCGTATTTCTTGAATCAAACATGGTAAGGACTATGCCTTCAATATCAAGGCCTGAGTTGAAAGAATTTCTCACCAGCCGAATGGTGTTTGACAGCAGGCCGAGCCCTTCAAGCGCGTAGTATTCGCACTGCACAGGAACAAGGACAGAATCCGCAGCCACAAGCGCATTCAGCGTCAAAAGCCCGAGAGAAGGTGGACAGTCAATAAATATATACCGGTATTTATCGCGTATTGCTGCTATCGCATGAGAAAGAATATGTTCTCTGCCTTCGCGTCCGACAAGCTCCACCTCAACGCCGAGGAGGTCTACGGTTGAAGGGATAATGCCGAGATGCTCTACTTCTGTTTCCCTTATCGTTTCTCGTATCTTGCACTTTTCGGAATAAAAATCATAAAGAGTATTTCCCGTATTGTCTCTTGATATGCCAAACCCGCTGGTAGAATTTCCCTGGGGGTCAGTGTCTATTACAAGGATATCTTTTTCTGCAAGGGCCAGCGAAGCGGCAAGATTTACAGCAGTTGTAGTCTTGCCGACACCGCCTTTCTGATTTGCTATTGCGATTATTTTACCCATAATCCGGAAGCTTTCAAAGTTTTCATATTATACCAGTTTCACTATGAGATTTTGGAGAAGAATATAGATAAATAAAAACTTTTACTTGACAAAAACATCCGTGTAGGTGAAAATTAACCAATTATGGGCAAATTGCGTTTGTTTGCTGTTTTATGCTTTATATTGTTTTTGTTTGCGCCGCTTTATGCCTCCGGGACTCCGGAGGAAAAATCTGCGGATGGTCAGCCTCCGCCTATAATCTCGGAGAAGCCTGCTGAAAAAATAGAACCGGCCACAAAAGCAGAATCCGTAACAAAGGCAGAACCCGTAATAGAAGCAGCGCCTGAGGCAAAACCCACTGTAGCAGAACCTGAAACCGTCCCGTACAAATCAAACCCCATTGCTGTAAAGGCAGTAGAGAAGAGTACGGTTCTCTTTGCCGAGAGGATACGGGAAAGATTTGCCATGTGGCTGAGCCGTTCAGGGAAATATGTGGAACTGATGAAGGAGATACTGAAAAACAAAAACGTCCCTGAGGACATAGTGTTCCTTTCCTTAATAGAGAGCGGTTTTAATCCTTATGCATATTCGGTTGCAAGGGCAGCAGGGCCATGGCAGTTTATTTCCGCAACCGCAAAGAGATACGGGCTTGTAATAGATTGGTGGAGAGATGAAAGAAGAGATCCGGTAAAATCAACGGCAGCGGCGGCAAATTATCTCAGTGACCTCTATGAAATGTTCGGTTCATGGAACCTTGCAATGGCTGCATACAATGCAGGCGAAGGCAGGATAATGAAGGCTTTAAAACGATCCAAGAGCGACGATTACTGGCCCTTGCTTAATACCCGCCATATAAAAAGCGAGACAAAAAACTATGTCCCGCGCTTTATCGCTGCAAGCAACATTGCATCGAATCCGGAAGAATTCGGATTCATGAACATTGTATATCATCAGCCGCTGAATTACGATGAGGTCAAGGTAAGCGGGCCGCTTGACCTTGAGGTTGCGGCAAAGTGCGCTGATACCACAGTAGAGACAATAAAAGAGCTGAACCCTGAACTCAGAAGATGGTGCACGCCTCCCCACGAGCATGCTTATGTCCTCAGGATACCTGCTGGAACAAAGGAACTCTTCCAGCAAAATCTTGCCGCTATCCCGGAAAATGAAAGGTTCAGCGTTGAAACATATACGGTCAAAAAAGGCGATACGCTGCAGAAAATTGCAAAAAAAACAGGGGTAACCGTAAAAGCGATTCTTGTGCTTAATTCGATGGATAAGGCAAGGTCTCTGAAGCTGGGAACCGAGATAAGCCTGCCGCCAGAAGAAAAATTCCAGCTTGACAGGGATGACAGATTTGAAATAAGGAAGGCATCCTATAAGAAAACCTATAAACATAAGAAAACCTATAAAAGCAAAAAGAACAATACCGTTAAACCCGTGAAGACCCGCAATAAGAAAGTGCTGGTTACAGCGTTGCACACTAAAAAGAATATAGCTAACGATTAATTTGCCTCCTTTTTACTTAACCTGCAAACTTCCCCGCCAACTGCCGGTATGATTAATGCAATGTTCCTAAGAAACGCTGTCCGTTTCTTGATTTTTGTTTTTGCATATTTAGGAATGGCAGCGCTGTGCCACGGGGCCAAAACAAATCCATGCGAAGGGCATGAAACCTCTCTGCTTGTTGACACCAAACAGCATAAAATGTGGTTGTGTCAGGAGAGCAAACCTGTCGGTGAATATAAGGTGGCAATCGGCAAAGGCGGCATTAACAAAATAAAGCAGGGAGATAATAAAACACCTCTCGGAGAATACACCCTTGGCATTCCCCGTCCTTCGTCCCGCTTTGGAACTTTTATACCTATCGGATATCCCACTCAGGAGCAAATCTCAAGAGGATATACCGGCAGTGATATCGGCGTCCATGGGCCGTATCGTTTTTTTAAGTGGCATGGCAATTCCACTGCGTGGCCTGACTGGACACGAGGCTGTATCGCCGTTGGAACAGACAGGGCAATTTCAGAGGTCGCGCGCTGGATTAAAACTCGGAAGGTCGCGAGAATTATTATCAGGTAATAAAGCCTGTCTCTAACCTTTCTTCTTCTCGATCCTCGCCTTTGCCTCTTCGGCAAACGGAGATTGAGGGAAGTCTTTGGCAAGCTCTTCGTATTTCTTCTTTGCCTCTTCTGTCTTGCCCTGAGCCTCAAGTATCTTGCCTGACTCTATGAGAGAAAGGTCTTTGTATGTTCCTGTCTTATAATTGTAAAGCACGGCGAAAGCTTTAAGGGCTTCTTCAGCGCTGCCTTTTTTCAGGCTGATCATCGCCATCTTATAATATGAAAGCGGGACAAACTTCTCATCATCAGGGAATTTCCGGTTTAATTCTTTCAGGGCATTTAATGAATCTTCGTATTTCCCGAGTTCATAATAACAGTTAGCAATATAATACAAGGATACAGGTGATTTTCTTGTGTCGTATGCCTTTCCGAATATCTCCGCTGCCTTTTTATAACGCTCCTCGCCTGCAAAAGGCTGTTTTTGATACAGCCCGTAATATATTTTATATGCCTCATATTCGAGCTTTTGAGCCTTGTTTTTCTGGGTATTGCTGTAGAGGAAAAAACCTCCGATTGCAAGAGCTGATAAAACAACAGCAGCAAGTGCAGTTATTAAAAAACGCTTTCTCTCCTCTGCGGACTTCTTAAGTCTTGAAAGAGTTCCGCTTGCCTCTGTCCCTGATATTGTTTTCTTTGCAATCTTTTTCTTTATAGGCTTTGGCATTAATCCCTCCTGAGCGCCTTTTCCACAAGAGCCTTGGAATTTTCAAAGACATATTCTATCCTGTTTACATCTATCCCTGCAGAAAGCAGTATCTTCTTCGCAGTTTCATCTGTTATGAAATCAGCGGGGCTGTGGGCATCTGTATTTATTACAAGGTGAACGCCGAATTTTATTGCCTCTTTTGCAACATGCCCGTTTGAAAGCGAATGCCCTTTCCTTGATGTAATCTCAAGGGCGACGCCTTTCTCTTTTGCAAGGAGCAGGTCTTCTGTTGAAATAATGCCGGGATGCGAAACTATGTCAGCGCCTGCCTCTATTGCCGCCCTGTTCGTCCCTTCTGCAACAGGCTCGGCTATTGTCTCACCGTGAACAACAACTATCTTTGCGCCAAGCTGCCTTGCCTCTTTAACCATGGAAGGAATCAGCGCCGGAGGAACGTGCGTGATTTCAGCGCCGGGGATTACAGTGATTGAGACAAAATCTTTTAAAGCTTTAAGCGCCTTTACAACGCTTGGTATCACAATATCAATATTTGACTGGTCCACATGGTCTGTAATGGCAATAGCCTTATAGCCTATTACCGATGCCCTTTGTATCAATTCGGCAGGCAACAACTCTCCGTCGCTGAATAAACTATGTGTATGCAAATCAATCATAACTGAATCAATATGATACTATATCATGCCTGCCCGTGCAAGAGTAATAACAGTAACCTCTTTTGCGCCGGCGCTCATTAATGTCTTCGAACACTCTCTTGCTGTTGCGCCTGTTGTCATTACATCATCAAGAAGAAGCAGTCTCAGGCTGCTGATTTTTCCGCTGGCCTTAAATGCGCCTCTGAGATTTTTCATCCTCTCTTTTGCGTTTAAGCCGACTTGCGGCAGAGTGTCTTTCATTTTTAAGAGCATGTCCATATGAACAGGAATTCTTAAATTTTTTGAAATTACCTTCGCCATGAGGAGCGATTGATTAAATCCTCTTTCTCTAAGAGCATTTTTGCTGAGAGGAACAGGGATTATGCCGTCGCATTCAGGCATTTCAAGATTCAGAAGCAGTTTCCCAAGAGAATGGGCAAATCTTCTCAGGCCTGAGAATTTCATCAAATTAATTGCCTCTGCCAGCGCATCGGAGTAAATACCATAATTTAAGACCATGGAAAATGAAGGCGAATGTGTGAGGCATTCTTTGCAGACAGTGGCATGCACCGACACCAAAGGAACAGCGCATATCCTGCATGAAGGCCCCGAATAACGCTTAATCCCGGCCCAGCAAGTTGCGCATATAGGTGAATGCTGAAAACTGTCAGAGCGTTTACTGCACAATGGGCATATTGAAGGGTAGATTGAGTTTAAGATGGTCGTGGCTAAACTGTATCCGTTACGCCTGATGATATTCTGCATATCGTGCGGCTGTTGCAGGTTCAGCCTGCACTTTTGCCATCAGAATATTTCTCCGCGCATAATAAGTTCATCTCTTTTTTGCCCTGAAGAGATTATCGTAACCTTAACATTAAGCCTGCGCTCTATCCCTTTAATATACGCCTGAGCCGCTGACGGAAGTTTCTCAAAGCTCTTTGCGCCGCCTGTATTTTCCTTCCAACCGCGAACCTCTTCATAAACAGGTTCGCACTTTTCCAGGATGTTCAGTTCCTTAGGAAATTCTTCATAAAGCTTTCCTTCAAACCTGTACGCGGTGCATATCTTAATCTCCTCAAGGCCGTCAAGTATATCAAGCTTTGTCAGCACAATTCCGCTGAACCCGTTTACCCTTGCAGCATAACGCAGCGCCACCATATCAAGCCAGCCGCATCTTCTCGGCCTTCCTGTGGTGGCTCCGTATTCGCCGCCTTTTTCCCGTATCTTTTCTCCGAGAGAATCGTTTATTTCTGTAGGGAACGGGCCTTCACCCACCCTCGTAGTGTAAGCCTTGACAATACCGATAACGCTGGAAATCTTTGTGGGGCTGACGCCAAGCCCTGTGCACGCGCCGCCTGCTGCAGCGCTTGAGGACGTGACATAGGGATACGTTCCGTGGTCAACATCAAGGAGTGTGCCCTGCGCACCTTCAAAGAGCAGGTTTTTATTTTCATCAATCATCCTGTTGACGATTACATCCGTGTCCGCAATATAGCCTGCAAGCCTCTCCGCGTATTTCATGTATTCGCTGTATATGTCCTCAACATCAAATGCAGGGGCATTATAGAGAACCTTAAGTAGATGGTTAATGCCGGCAAGATTGTTTTTAAGTTTTTCTTTGAAAATCTCAGGATAAAGCAGTTCTCCTGCCCTTATTCCCGTCCTTGCCGTCTTGTCAACATAGGCAGGGCCTATGCCTTTGCCCGTTGTCCCGATTTTTTTCGAGCCTTTAAGCCTTTCCTGCTCTCTCTCAATAGCGGCATGATACGGCATTATCAGGTGAGAACTTTTGCTCAGAAAAAGATTTTTTCCTATATCAATCCCGCGTTTTATCAGCCCGTCCATTTCTTCAATCAGGGATTTAGGCTCAACAACCACTCCGTTGCCGATTATGCAGGCCTTTCCTTTATGAAGAATTCCGGAAGGGATAATATGAAGGACAAATTTCTCATTGTTTATTACAACGGTATGGCCTGCATTGTGCCCTCCCTGATAACGGGCAACCGCATCGGCTTTTTCCGTAAGCACATCAACTATCTTTCCTTTGCCTTCATCGCCCCACTGACCGCCAACTATCACTACAACAGACATTTTACCCTCTTCATATTAAATTTTAGAGATTCAGCACCTTTACAGAAAGGATATTCTGCATCTTTTTTATCTCATCAAGCTGACGGGCTGTCACAGGAGAATCAATGCTCATCACGGATATTGCCGTGCCTCCTGCGCTCTCCCTTCCAAAATGCATCCGGGCTATATTGATATTGTTCTTACCGAAAAATGAGCCCAGATTCCCGATTACACCTGGCTTGTCCACATTATATATAAACAGCATTATCCCCTCAGGCACTATCTCCACTGCAAAGTTGTCTATCTGAACAATCCTCGGGTCTTTTTTGCTGAACAATGTGCCGGCAAAGTACCTCTCCTTATCTTTTGCCTTTATTCTTAAGGCAAGCATGCTCTGGTAATCGCCTGCCTCAGCAGTCTTCGTCTCCTTGACCTCTATGCCGCGCTCCTTTGCAATAAAAGGAGCATTAACGAAATTCACTGTCTCTTCAAGTATCGGCGTGAGCAAGCCTTTTAATGCCGCTATTGTGACAGGAGCAGTGTTAAGCTCCGAAACATCTCCCATATATTCTATCGTAACTCCGGTAATGCCGCCTTCGAAAACCTGCGCTGCAAAACTCCCGAGTTTCTCCGCAAGATTCAGATAGGGCTGAAGCCTTGCCACCTGATCCGCAGGGATTGAAGGGAAATTAACAGCGTTTCTTATTGTGCCGCGCACAAGGTAGTCTGCAATCTGTTCCGCAACCGCGATTGCAACATTTTCCTGAGCCTCTTCTGTAGCTGCACCGAGATGCGGAGTGCATATGACATTATCAAGCCCTATCAGTGAAAAATCAACAGGAGGCTCTTTTTCAAAAACGTCAAGAGCTGCGCCTGCAACCCTGCCGCTTTTCAACGCCTCATAAAGATCCTTCTCGTTTATTATCCCTCCCCTTGCGCAGTTAATAATCCTGACTTCGTTCTTCATTTTTTTGATGGTCTCTGAATTTATGAGATTCTTTGTTTCAGGGGTCAGAGGCGTATGTATCGTAATGAAATCCGACCTGCTGAAAAGCTCATCAAGCGAGACCTTTTCTATTCCAAGCGCTTTTGCCCTGTCATCGCTGAGAAACGGGTCATACGCTATCACAACCATCTCAAGCCCCTGCGCTTTTTTAGCAACCTGATTACCGATGCTGCCGAGGCCTATAATTCCGAGAGTCTTGTTAAATAGCTCAACTCCCATAAATTTTTTCTTTTCCCATTGCCCTGCTTTCATAGAAGCAGTTGCCTGAGGAACCATTCTCGCAAGTGAAAACAGCATGGCGATTGAATGCTCTGCTGTTGTAATTGTATTGCCTCCCGGCGTATTCATTACAACAATGCCTTTTTTTGATGCGGCAGCTTTGTCTACATTATCAAGTCCCGAACCTGCCCGGCCTATTACCTTAAGGTTTTTTGCCGCCTCAATAATCTCTGCCGTGGCCTTTGTAGCGCTCCTTATGACAAGACCGTGATATTCACCGATGCATGCCTTAAGCTCATCAGGCTTCATGCCTGTTTTGACATCAACATCAAGGCCTGCTTTTTTAAGTATCTCGACTCCTTTGTCTGAGATCTTGTCGCTTACCAGAACCTTCATCTTTCCTCCGAAAATTTATAACTTTAATTTTTTGGGTTCTTAAGGATAACACAGTAGTAAAAACCTTGACAAGAGCAGTGAATTGAGGGCTTGTGCGCTAAATAATCTTTTCGGGATTAAATCTCGCGGAGTCTAATACGCTGTGGACAAACCTGAATATCATCTTGCGCTGCTTTGCTGTTACTTCGGGATAGAACACAGGATTTGCAATAACAGCGCCCCTGAACGCAAAAAACGGCGCAAGCACTTCATAAATCTCATCGTCTCCTGACAGCCTTGCATATTCATCAAAAAATAATTTCAAGCCTTCAAGATATGGCCCTTTGATTGCTTCAAAGTTTCTGATTGAGAAGAAGATATAGTTTATTGCAAGGGCTGTCACATCATCAGCAGGCTCGCCCCAAGGCCCCCGGCTGCGGTCAAGAAGGATGAAGTCAACGTCTTGGTGAATGGGTGAATGGGTGAATGGGTGAATGGGTAACGATGCTTTTTTGCTTTTCCGATTCACCGATTCACCTGCCGACCGATTCACCGTTTCTTTAAACCAGATATTCCCAGGATGAAAATCTCCGTGAATCTGTGAAAGCCTTTTATATCCCGGCTTCAACTTATAAATCCAGTCAACTGATTTCTTGATTATTCCGGACATCTCATTATAGGAAAGCACTTTATCAGGATATGTATCAAAAACACCCATCAGGCATTCGCCGTGGCCGACTGTGTCTCTCAGCTTTCTCCAGTAAAGCGTCTTTGAATCTTTTTTGATTGAATGAATCTTAGCGAGATAAGATGCCATTGCCTTTATCTTTTTTATATCAATATCATCGAGCCTTTCTTTGCGGGCAAACGAGACAAGGTCATTGAAATAATGCCTGCCTTCTGCCTTTTCCATCAAAAGATAATATTCCTTGCCGCCTCTGATGGATTTTATAGAGCCGCCTTCCAGCTCAGCAAGCACATCGATCGCACTTACGTGCTTAGGAAGGTTTTTGAACTCATCAAGGTCAAGGAGGAATATGCCGGCCCTGTCTGATGGATAGTCATGCCCGAAATTCTCAGGCATCAGGGTTTTCACGACATACGACTTCGTGTCTTTTTTTGTCTTTATTTCTACGAGAAAACCCGAGCCATGAACGCCATGCCCGAGTTTCTTTATATTTATCCGCGAAACATTCCTGAATTTTTTCTTGAGATATGCCTTTAATGCCTTTTCGTTGAGCATGGCTTATAATGCAGACTCTATATAGTATCTGGAAAAACTACATCTCTCCAAAATTATTTCTATACCTCTCGTTAAACTCTTCATATGTATAGTGATGCTCCTGAGTGCCGTATTTCTCTATGGCATAGGTTGCCGCGACAGTCCCTATCTTTGCGGATGTTTCAAGGCTTTTTCCCATCGCAATCCCCTTAAGCAAACCTGCCCTGAACGCATCGCCCGCGCCTGTAGGGTCAACTACATCACCTGCCTTTGCAGAAGATATTTTGATATCAGAGTCACTCGTGCATATTAAGGAGCCTTTTTCTCCGAGAGTGGTAATGATAGTCTTTGTCAGCCGCAAGAGTTCCTTTTTATTCATTCCAGTCATCTTCATCACCATCTCAAGCTCATAATCATTTGTAATCAACATCATCGCGCCGTCAATCCATTCTATCAACGAATCCTTATCCCACTGCGTGAGGGATTGTCCGGGATCACATATATAAGGCGTGGCTTTGCTCCTGCACTCTTTTGCGTAATCTTTCATGTCCTGAAGGTTTCCGGGAGCAATGAGCACGATAGATTTCTCAGGATTGGTTTTCGGCAGCCTGTACTCTGCCTGATATTTCATTGCGCCGGGATTGAATCCTGTTATCTGGTTATCAGCCTTATCAGTAGTTATATATGCGCCCGCGGTGAATTCGTCGTCTATTATTTTTATGCCTTCATGGGAGATGTTGTTCTTTCTCAGCCATTCAAAATAATTCACGTAGTCCTTGCCTATTGTCGCCAGTATAACCGGCTTTTCATTGAGAAGACCCAGTGAATACGCGACATTCCCTGCTGTGCCGCCGAACTTTTCCCGCAGCCCGTTAACCGTAAAACACACATTCAATATGTGTATCTTGTCGGGAAGGATGTGGTCTGAAAACCTCCCTGGAAAGTCCATAATCCTGTCATAAGCCATGGAGCCTGAAATATAGATGTTCATTACCTCTCCTTGCGAATCTCTAATATGAATATGAACCCGGCGGTTTCCCGTAGGGAACCCCTTGCGGCTTTTCCGGCTCCTTTTTCTCTATGGCAGGAGGCTCTTTGCCTTCGCGCAAAGCCTTAAGTTCTTCTTCAAGCCTCTTTTTATCCTTTACGAGTTTTTTCTTTTTAACCATATTCTGCTGCAGCATAGACCTTTCCGCCGAATTGATAGTGCCCTGCACGCTTTTAAGATGAAGATTCTGAATCCTTATGTTTGTCCTTTTCAGGTTTTCCTCAACTTTGTTAAGCTCTGCTTCTTTCTGCGCTATTTCAGCTTCCTTTGTGCCTGCATCGTTTGCAGCCTTTAATACAGCAGGGAAAAGCAGCGTAAAAAATGTAAAAGTAAAAATCAGAAAAAGCTTTAGCTCAAAACCCCTGGCCGTAAGTTCTGAACTTTTCATTGTCCCCTCCCAAGCTCCGCAAGGAGTTTTTCTGCGGTTTTTATGTTAAATCCCTTTATTACTGCGATGTCGTCAATGCCTGCCTGCCTTATACCTTCTATACTACCAAAATGCCTTAAAAGAGCAAGCCTCCTTTTTTCTCCTATGCCCTGAATTTTCTTTAGAGGGGATTCCATCAGCCTTTTATCCCTCAATTTCCTGTGAAAAGTTATTGCAAACCTGTGCGCCTCATTCCGTATCTTTTTAAGGAGCAGTGATGATGGAGAACTTTGAAGATTGTCCTCAAGGTCAACAGGCTTATCAAGAGACAATGCAAAGGCCCTGTCAGGTTTCTTTGCTATGGAGATTATTTCTGCGCTCTTAACGCCAGATTCGTCAAATGCCTTTTTTGCAGCTTCAAGCTGTCCCCTGCCGCCGTCAATTATTATGAGTGTCGGAAGTTTTTCACCAAGATTTCTTATAACCCTTCCCGTTATCTCTTCAATCATTGAGTAATCATCCATGCCTTTAACTGTCCTGATTTTCATATGCCTGTACATATCCTTCTTGAACCCGCCTTCTGCCCAGTATACAAATGCGCCAACTGATTCGCTTCCTGAGATTGTTGATACATCAAGGCCGCCAATGCTGCGAGGGACATTTTTAAGAACAAGCCTTTCTTTCAGTGTTTTTAGAATCTCCTTAATGTCTGTTTTTTCTCTGCTTTTAAATATTATCCCCGCATTCTCCTCCGCCATTTTGAGGAGTTCGAGTTTTTTGCCTTTGGGGCGGGTAATTATCGCTACCTTTTTGCCTTTCTTATCCCTGAGCCATGCTGTCAGTGTTTTCATCCCGTCAGGACGCTGTCCCATGACAATCTCATCAGGCGGGATTATTTCTTTTGCGTAAAACTGCTCTACGAAATTGTGAAGAAGTTCGCCTGTTGCAAGCCTTGCTGTATCTTTCAGGTGAAAATCCTTTGTCCCTATCATAACTCCGTTCCTTATGAAAAAAATCTTGAGCACAGCCTCATTGCTGGCTCCGTAGAAGCCTATGACGTCAATATCCCCGAGTTCAGGAGCAATGGCCTTCTGTGATTCCCATATATGCCTGAGATTGTTTATGCTGTCCCGTATCTTTGCAGCGTCTTCAAATCTTAATTCCTCAGAGAACCTCTCCATCCTTTTTTCAAGCTCATCAAGAAGCTCTTTTTTCTCGCCATGAAGAAAAAGCCTCACATCCTCAACAATTCTCATATACTCTTCCTTGCTTATAAGCCCGTCGCAGGGCGCCGGGCATTTCCCCATCTGATGCTGGATGCACGGCCGTATATGTTTGTCGAGGGAATATTTGCACGGCCTAAGCGGGAAATTTCTCCTTATGAATGCAACAGCCTCCCACATGCCGCGCGCAGGGACATAAGGCCCGAAATATAGGGCTCCGTCCTTTTTAATCCTTCTTACAACCTCAAGCCTTGGCCATACCTCGTTCACAGTAAGCTTTAGATAGGGATAATTCTTATCGTCTCTCAGAATTACGTTAAAGCGGGGTTTGTACTGCTTTATCATATTTGCCTCAAGAACAAGCGCCTCAAGTTCATTGCCTGTGACAATATATGAGAAATTCTTTACACTTCTGATCATTGAGGATTTTCTGGCATCAAGGTCAGCTGACTTCCGGAAATAACTTCGCAGGCGGTTCCTCAGATTTTTTGCTTTGCCGGCATAAAGGACATTCTCTTTAGCATCCTTGAGCAGATAGACTCCGGGTCTTGGAGGGATAAGCAGGAGTTTCTCAATCATGATAAATACTAACTATGGATGGTATGACACGTCAAGAACTGATGAAACCAAAGGAATGCCCCTGATACTATCTGAGCATATAAAGCAGCATCAGATTAATAACATACACAAACAATATGCCGATGGAGTCCCATGCAAGCAGCAATTTCTTTTTCTCAGAGCGATAGGTCAAACCGATAATTGCAATGGCTGTCATCAATATGGCTGATAAAGCGGAGATTATGTGGCTTGCATTGACAAACGAAAGAATCGGCCCCTTCACAAAAAACATGTCATCAATGGCAAGTATGAATATATTGAAAATATTGCTTCCAAATAAATTTCCGACTGCAAGGTCTATCGCTCCCATTTTTACCGCTGAAATGGAAACTACTATCTCCGGAAGCGACGTGGAAAGCGCTATAAAAATGTTTCCGACAAATGTCTGCCCAAGTCCTGTGGTTTCGGCAATTCCTTCGCCTATCTTCGGGAGAAAAATAGCGGCAACAATAACAACCATCGCATTGATTACATAGTTGACAACCGCAGTCTTTGTCGAAATCTTTTCGTATCTCAGTTCCTCAACTCTCTCTTTTACAAATTCCGCAATCCTCTTTCTCTCATAAACAAACAACAGCCTCATCGCCACGAAATAAATAACCGGAACTATCAAACTATAGGGCCCAATCCACCCGAGAGGAGTAACACGATTTCCAGAAAACAGGCCTATGCCGATAATGCTCAAAAGAAGGATTCCAAATCCAGCAGAAAGAATATGTCCATGATGGGCTTTGGCTGATATGGGCATTGGTTTGTAAATAGCATCAAGAAATGCGAGGATGAGCATATTGAATACACAGCTTCCAAGCACATCCCCTGCCGCAATATCCGGAACTCCAGCGTATGTGACCGAGCTTATTCCGGTTACCAGTTCGGGAAGAGACGTGACAGACGCCATCAGTACAACCCCTATCCACGTCCTTCCGAGCCCTGTTTTTTCAGCGATAATATCGCCGTATTTTGCAAGCTTAGTGCCTGAATAGACAATCAAGGATGTGCAGACTATAAAACCGAGCCAAAAAAGCATGGAAGTCCTTTTAAGTTTTTTAAAGTGGGTATTTCAGTCACTTAAGAATAACATTAACATATGAATTCCTCTACCCTTTTAAGAAACGCAGAAATTTCCCTCTGGCTTTTTAGATAATAATTTGCAGCGGTCTTTGCTGATTTCCCAACCCTTATGGTAATCCCCCTTTTATTAAGCGCCCGGAAGGCGGTCTCGTCAGTCCAATCATCGCCTACATATACAGGCAGATATTTTCCCTTTAAGTTGTTTAAAATCCAGAGAGCAGCGCTGCCCTTGTTCCATGATGCATCAGGCGCAAGTTCAAGAACCTGTTTTCCCTTAATCACTGCTAAAGTCCTGTCTCCTGAAAATTCTGATACAACATTGTAAAATGCCTTTTTTACAAGGGGGACATCGTTTTTGCGCACTGAGCGAAAGTGGAGACTCGCGGTTAATTTTTTTCCTTCAATCCATGCTCCTTCTATGCCCGCAATCTCCTTATTGAGCATGCGCACCGCCCTATCAATGAACGGCTTTGCGATCAGGGCTTTAGGATGGATGTAGGTCATATTGTTGCCGGAGATGATAAGCCCGTGATTCCCGCTGTAACAAATATCCCGAATACAAACCATGCCCCGGATATCAGACAGGGATCTCCCGCTTAAAATGCTTAGATAGCAACTCTCAGAGCCGGTAAGTGATTCTAATTGTTCTTTCATCTTTTCTGCCAGAACACACCTTGACGGCTCTTTCCGGATAGGAACCAATGTCCCGTCAAAATCCAGGAATAAAGCGATTTTTTGGCCTTTGCTTATTTTTTTAAAAACATTTTCTTTGAGAATATATCTGGGGTTCAAAGCCTGTCCCTTATTTTGGATTTTCGGCAGAGGATACGCGCAGCCGCGCCAGTTCTGTGATCAAATCCCCGGCCCAGCGGTAGATATTATATTCCCTGATTAATGCCCGCATTCTTTTCATGCGTTCGGACCTTTCAACTGCCTCCATGTTAAGCGCGGAATAAATGGCATCAGCCATACCCTCTGTGTCATAAGGATTAACGATGACTGCATCGCTAAGTTCCCGCGAAGCACCTGTAAATTGGCTCAGTATTAATACGCCGTCTTCATCTCCTCGGGAGGCGATAAACTCTTTTGCAACAAGATTCATCCCATCATGCAAAGATGTCACCATACAGATATCGGAAGCTTTATAATAGCGGTTGATTGTTTCATGGCTATGATGGGCTTTTAAAAAAACTATCGGCTTCCACTCCTTTGACTGGAATTTCCAGTTTATTTTTTCCGCTATCTCTTCAACCTCTGCAATAAGGTCATGATAACGTTTGATATGAGTCCGGCTCGGTGCTCCCAATTCCACAAATGTGAACTTTCCGATAAATTCCGGATATTTTTCTAAAAAGCGCTCAATAGCCCTGAATCGTTCAGGAATGCCCTTTGTGTAGTCAAGGCGATCTACCCCAACACCCAGATATTCCACATGAATATCTATCTCTTTAAGCAGATTCTCGCGGAGCGTTTCTTTTTCGGCAATTACAGCGGTTTTATCCACAGCCAAATTACCAAAGTCAACGCTTATCGGAAAGGGCTTTACAAATGTTGTGCTGCCTCCTCTCTCAACAGAGAATTGCTCCCAGTTGATCTTTGATTCAAGGAACCTGTCAACTGTATCAAGGAAATTATTGCAGTGATATTGTATGTGGAAACCAATAATATCCGCTCCCAGCATCCCCATTAAAATCTCCTGCTGCCACGGGCAGATGCCGAATGACTCCGGGTTGGGCCATGGTATATGCCAGAAAAGAGCAACTTTTGCATCGGGACGCTTTTCCTTTATCAGCAGTGGAAGGAGGGCAAGATGATAGTCCTGAATCAGAACCAATGGTGCTTTTTCATCTGAAATCTCTTTTAGCAATGCCTCTGCAAATTTTTCATTTACCCTCTGATAATAAACCCAGTCATCCAAACGAAAAACAGGGCGTGTATGGGTTATGTGACATAACGGCCAGATGCCTTCATTAGAAAAACCGTAATAATAGCCGTCTTCCTCTTCTTTTGTAAGCCATACTCTTTTGAGGGTATATGCCTGTTCATCAGGAGGCACCCGCAGTTTATTTTCTGCATCAACTACTTCCCTGTCTGCGTCTCCGCTACCATGCGCAATCCATATGCCGTCACATACTCGCATCACAGGGTCAAGCGCAGTGACAAGTCCTCCCGCAGGAACAATGCACTTAATGCTGCGCCCTTCTTTTACATGCATATACGGCTCGCGGTTTGAAATAAGGAACAACTTTTTACCCTCCAATTCAGCGCGCATATGTTCTTTAAGCCGGTTAGGTGTCCAGAGAGATTCCGCATGCAGCCGCAGCTTGGCTTCTTCTTCTGCCATTGCACGCGCCATTGCAAGACTCTTGGTCAAATGCGTTACCTCTGTAATTAAAGGAGACAAAACATCCCCTCTATGAAGACCTGCCGGCTTGGCAATCTTTCCCTTCCCCATACGCATATCTTGCATCCATACTGCGATCCTGGCAATAGGGCCTGTGATGCTCCAGCGAACCATTAAAAGAGTAGTTATCGCGATTAGTGATGATAAGATTAAAAAGCGAAGAAGATTATGCCTCCAGATTCCTTTAAGCCGTACATTAATATAAGCGGCGTCCTGAAAGATTGAAAGCGCGCCTATAATTTCATCTTCTTGCTCTATAGGAAAGGTATAGAGGTATGCCTTTTTGCCGTCAATATTTGTGAAGCTGTCTATTGCGCGTTTTTCCGTGATAGAAGTTACAACTTGAGGAAGCGGCTGAGGAATTTTTGACGCAAACTTCGGGGTTGATGCCAAGACATTGCCCTGTATGTCATATATCGCTATGCCTTTCAGTCTTTCCCTGTTCCCAAACCGTTCTACAAACCTGTTTAATTTTGCAGACGAATTGGTTTGTATAAGGTTTTTTACTGATTCCTGCAGGCTTTCAGCCAGAACAATTGTTCTCCGTTCAAGATCGTTTATTAGACGCTCCTTTTCATCACGGACTTGATAGTATGAAAATATGACAGCCACCAGAGCAACTGCCAAAAGAAGCGATACTGTTAAACGAATTGTAATCTTCATAATTAAAACTCTATTCTGCTATCCCATTTGTTTTCCATTGCATACCAAGTCAATATTAAAATACCTGCAACAGATGTGTCTATAATCATAAGTAAATTGCATCCGCAGGATGATATAGCGAAATGAAAAGGAGCAAATAATCTTTAAGATGGCGTGTTATTAAAAAGTTCTGCCTTACATGTTCCCGCGCATTTTTACCGAGCCATGCAGCATATTCCCGGTTGCTGAGAAGCCTTTTTACTGCATATGCAGCGCCTTCAACACTATAGCAGAGCAAGCCTGTGAGTTTATTCTTGACCTGAAGCTGAATTCCTCCTACGGCAGATGCCACTACAGGTTTCCCTTTCCATAAAGCCTCGGTTACAGTAAGTCCAAATCCTTCTTTAATTGACTTCTGCATAATTACAGTAGCTGCTTGCTGCAGGGCATTGATCTCTATATCACTTTCCGGAGGAATGAGCAATATGTGTATATCAGGCTTGCCGGATGCCCGTTCCCTCACCTCTTCCAATACCTTTTCGGACTCAGGGTCATCGGTTGCTGTGCCTCCCGCCAGAACGAGTTGGCAGTCAATGTTTTTTCTTACCATCTCAAATGCCTGTATTACTCCGATAGGATCCTTCAGATAATCAAACCGCGAAATCTGGGCAACAATAGGTTTGTCTTTATCCAGACCATATTTGCTCAATACCGAATCAATAACCTCTGATGGAAGTTCTTTATTCTTGTCGCTTAACGGGTCTATGGATGGAGAAATTAGAAATTGGCGAATGGGCAGCTCTTGTGAAAAGTTCGGAGCCGAGAATACAGCAGCATCGTAATCGGTAACAAAATTCCGCATAAATTCCCAAACCCTTTTATCAGGATTAGAGATGTCAATGTGGCATCGCCATATCCACTTTCCGCCAAGTTCTTTTTTCTTGGCTATCAGAGCTATGGGCTGAGGGTCATGAATAAATTGGATATCTCCATGAAATTTTAACTCCTCAATATTCTTTTTACTTACTTCCAAAAATGCAGCGAAGTCCTGGGGGGAGATATCTTCCTTTCTGCCGTGCAGCGCATTATGAAACTTTTTTGTTACATCAAAGAAATCTTTATCCCCCTTAATAGTTGCCCATTGGGCATCAACCCCGAGTTGGTTCAATAAAGGCACCATGCGCGCAAGTATCTCGGCCACTCCTCCGCCTGTAAGTGTTGAATTTACGTTCTGTATGACTTTTCCTGATAACCGCTCTGCAAGCGCCCTGAGTTCTTCAATAGTGCTTCTGCCTACAATAGGCACATAATCCTGTATCTTAGCCCTCGGGTGGTGAAATATAGCTTTTTCCAAATCAGTTCTCCTACTTAATACGTTCTTCAATAAGCTGAATTATTATAGACCTCAGGTCTTCTATCGTATAGTTATAAGGGTCCAGCACAGCGATCTTATCAGCAAGTTCTCTTTCATCAAGACCATCCTGAAACCAGATAGAAAAGTCATTAACTCCTCTATGCAGCCTTAACCTTGATTCAAAGATATGAAAATAAATAGAATTAATGCTCACCTTACGAAGCGCTTCCACAAATTCTCTTAAATCATGGGCCATATAGGGAGTAGTCAAAACCACACTTACCGATTTAATAAAATGGAATTCTCTTCCTTCAAACGCTGTCCGTTCATCCCCTCTTTTTGACAGCACGTCATTGATGACGGCTATAATTCTTTCTCTAAGTTCGCCGATTGTAGAAAATTCAAAGGTATCTATGTTGGACAGCTTCTCTGCAAGAATCTCATCACCAATGACATCGCTGACCCACAATGCAAACTCATTAGCCGGTTGAGGGATAAGATACTGATATTCTTCTATGAAACTGTGGGTGTGATAATAAACTACCGAATCAGGAACCTCTTTCAATATATTAGCAAGCTCTGTTAGATTTTTTGCCTTAAGTCCTGTCAATTCTTTTATATGCAGCCGGGTATGAAAATGAAACGGTTGAGTTGCCTTTTTAAGAGGCTTTCTGTAAGCGGTAACAGTAGTTTTTGTAAATTTACTATTCGGCACAAGGATAAGCCTGCCGTCAGGGGCCTTAATCTGAATATTCCTCCATGTTACATCAGAAACATAGCCTTCCTCGCCTGACTCAAGTTTGATATAATCGCCTGTCTTGATTAGGCTGCCATAAGCCAATTGAAGTCCGGAGAAAATATTAAGTATCTCATTACGAGATGCCAGAACTGCTACTAATAATCCTATGGTCAGCGCAAGAATTAACGGAGTAGTCGGCGCTTTCCAAATATCAAGCAACATCAACACGCCTATGACAATAAAGGCAATTCTGACAGCATTGCTTATTAGAGCTATTGGAAAAGGGAAAGGCGCCTTTATCTTTTGCAGATAGAGCTGAAGTAATTTTACGGCAAGACTGAGAAATGTCCACGTTAAGGAGATAATAAAAATACTTCCAATAATTCTTCCAGCTAAGACTTTACTTTGAGGGGATAACGTTGAAACCAGAATAGCTGCATACGCCCCTATTAAAAGGCACCACTGAAAGAACGGGGCTTTCGTTGTCTGAAGAAGCACCTCACTTCCTTCCCACTTAATCTTAACAAACAATCTGTCAAGATAATTGTAGAAGATTCTTCTTGCCCAGACGGCAACCACAATAAAAGCCAACAAGACGATAAACGGCACTGCCAGTGAAAGCCAATTATTTGTAAGCCATTCAGTCATTTTTGAACCTCAGAACATATTACGGGTTGATACCAAAGTAATTACAACTGGAATTAAGATTTTTTTAAAATTTATGTCCATCTGTTTTTCCTGAATAAATTTTACTACTTTTAGCAGCAAAAGCAAGAACAGCCGGAGCAATTGAAGCAAGACGTGAGTCCATTTGATTCTTGGATTGTTTGAATTCAGCCATTAATGTTTTAGGAATAGATTCACCTCTCGGTAATTTTACAACAAGCGGATTAACGGCTTTATTGCCAATCCGTATTTCATAATGAAGATGGGGGCCTGTTGCAAGCCCTGTTGCGCCGACATATCCAATCACCTGCCCCTGTTCAACCTTTAGCCCTTTTTTAACTCCTCTGTTAATACGGGATAGATGTCCATAATATGTCTTCCAGCCGTTAGCATGCCTTATAACTACAAGCTTGCCGTATTGACCCTTATACCCTGAGAAATTGATGGTTCCATCGCTAACCGCAGAAACAGGGGTTCCTGCAGGCGCAGCATAATCAAGTCCGTGATGGGGTCTGTAAATCTTTAATACCGGATGAAATCTTCCATTGGAAAAACGCGAGCTTATGCGCCTGAAACTAAGCGGCGCTTTCAGAAAAGCCTTTCTGAGTGATTTTCCATCTTCGCCGTAATAATGCGCTTTTCCATTATATTCAAATTTGTATGCACTGTATGTCACCCCGTTATTTATAAATTCGGCAGAAAGTATATCGCCGTATTTTTTAAATTCCCCGTTTAAATACAGTCCCTCCACAACAATCTTAAACTTGTCGTCATTTCTAAGGTCTGTTGTAAAATCTATGTCCCATGCAAAGATATCGGACAGGTTAAGTGCCAGCATCAGGTTTTCTCTGCCTTCTCCAATAGAAGATATTAGATTATCCCTTATCACTCCGCCTACATGCCGGATTCTTTTTTCGTATTCAACGGCTATCTTTTCGGCGCTGAATCCTGATTCAGTCCTTGTAATATTCAAAATTGAATCGTCGTCTATCCAATAGTCAAATGAATTTATCCGGTTCATATCACCAAGCGCTATCTTGTACCGGTGGTCGGGATATACCTCTCCCAATTTATAAATATCCGCGCATGCCTCTTTCATCTCAAAAAGAATCCCCGGGTCAAGGTTGTGCTTTCTGAAAATATCAATGGCCGTCTCGCCTTTTTGTACCGTATCGCTTATGGTTCTGTAATCTTGCTGCGTATTTGTGTCAATCGGGGCATCTTTAGGTTTAAAGTTAATACCGACCACTAAAAATGTGATTATAATGAAACAAAAGATAATTAATAAAAATTCTTTTTTCATTGCACTCCTCCGCAATAGAAATCATTAAGTGCCGGTACAGGATAGTACCGGCACTCCGCTGTTAATTTTTATGCGTATTGACTACAAAATGCACTCTCCTGTTTTTCTGCCAGCAATCTTCTGTTTTTTCGGCACACACAGGCTTTTCCTCGCCATAGCTTATGACTTCCATCCGCGAAGAAACAACACCGAGAGAGAGAATATATTTCTTTACTGATTGCGACCTTCTCTCGCCGAGGGCAAGATTGTACTCATTTGTGCCTCTTTCATCGCAATGCCCTTCGATTAGTATTTTATATTCAGCATTTTTTATGAGATGACCGGCAACCGATTTCAGTATGGGTTTCGCATCTTCCATGATGTCATATCTATCAAATTCAAAATAGATATCCGTGAGTATTTCCGGCATCCTCTTGCTTCTTAAAGGGAGTTCTCTTGATTCAATCTCCGGCTTGCTTAATGCGTCTTTTTGTTCTGTTTTTGTGGAGCCTTCTCCGGCTTTTTTTGTCTCGTCTGATTTTGGCTGCGCCTGTGATACGCTATCCTGCTTACCTGCCGCTTCCGGAGCGAGCGCGACCTTTTTGGAACTACAGCCGAATCCGATTAATCCGAATATTAATAATATAATTGAGATGCCTTTCATATTAAATCCTCCTTTTTTGCTGATAAAAAATGCAAAGCATGCGAATCTATAAATAACTCGCGATTTACGAAATAGGAATGTTTGTTCTGGATTATATCCGAGGAGGAGAATGACCGGAATGTAAAGACTGTGCTCCCCTAAAGGGTTTTGATGCATTATGCTCAATAAAAAACCTTATCGGTGAGCAAGAAGGCAAAACAAAATAATTTTCCGCCAGTGAAAAATTCTCAATGTGCTGAGATATTGGTGAGATATTTTTAGGGATAATAGCCCGTTTCTTTTTAAGAAGAAGCCTTGTCGTTGTGTCCGTATCTTCGTCATTATCCGTAGAAGCCAGTTGAGTGTAGATCAGTTCCCACAGGTAAATAGAAAACTTTTCTGAGAGCGAATATGTTTCATCAGAATTGTGAATGTTTTTTTCTATATTCTCTGATGCATAGACATAAGCAATAGGCGAGATGGTATAAAAAGAAAATAATATTAAAAAAAGCAGCCGCAGGATAAATCGCTTAATTACCATGACAAAATTAATATATCACAAGCTATTTATTAATGACAAGGCTTCTGATTTTAAGGGGCGATATTCTGAAGCTGTTGTTTATAATGCGCAGATTATAAATCCAAGCCAGAGAAGCATTAAATCTCTCCTTTGAAATAATCCAATGCCTTCACCATATTTTTTCTTTCACCGGTAAATAGTATTATATCTCCTGCCCTGAATCTAAAATCCGGCGCAGGATTTGTAAAAACCTCTGGGCCTCTCCTCACGGCTATAATTGTGACCCCTGTTTTTTTCCTTACCTGAAGCTCGGCTATGCTCTTGCCCACAAGATGCAAATTTTCTGAGATTCTAAACCCCTCTATTTCTATATCCGGAAGCCATTCGCATTTTTCAAAGAGATGTCTTTTGGGTAATTCCATGCCTCTTAAAGCGGTATAACTGCCGCTTCTGATTTTATCTATCATGTCCATAATCACATTCCTCGGGAAGTTATACCTGTGCAATACACGCGAGAATATCTCTATTGATGTTTCAAATTCTTCAGGTATTACCTCATCGGCTCCGAGTTCCCTGAGTTCATCCATTTCCACAAGGTATCTTGTCCTTACAATGATATAAATATCAGAATTTTCATGCCTTGCAATCGATACTATTCTTCTTGTGGAGACAGGATCCGATATTGCAACAACAAGCAGCCTTGCCTTATCCATGCCAATCTTATGGAGTATCTCCTTGCTCGTGCCGTCCCCGTAGTATATCGGCTCTCCCCTCTTCTTCATCTCACGCACTGTATCGCTGTTCATCTCGAGCACAACGTAAGGTATGTCTGCCTCTTTCAGAACTTTTGCGAGATTTCTTCCATTAAGGCCAAAACCGATAATTATCACATGACCATGCCTTCTCCTCGGGAAACCCTCCCCCTCAGAAACTCTCTTAAGGCTGGCTATCCTCTTTAAAAGATGCCTTGCTGTTATCCATCCAGAAATTGAAGGCGCCGACCTCAAGATAAATGGAGTCATTATCATTGTTACGACTGAGGAGGAGAGAAATACCTGATAAAACTCCCCTGTTATGATCCCAGATGCCTTGCCTGCGACTGCAAGCACAAAAGAGAATTCTCCAATCTGGGCAATACCGAGTCCTGCATGGATTGAAGTTCTCAGAGGGCTTCCTATTGAAAGGGCAGATATTATGCCTGTAATTATCTTTAGCCCGAATATTAACGCAACAGCAGATGCAATCGTCAGGCAATTATCAGACATATACCCTATATCCATCAACATCCCGACTGAAACAAAAAACATGCCTATAAAACTGTCCTTGAACGGCAGGATGTCTGATGTTGCCTGATGCGAATATTCTGATTCTGATATTGTCAGGCCTGCTAAAAATGCGCCGAGTGCAAGAGAAAGTCCGAATTTTGAAGTTAGAAAAGCAATCCCGAAACAGAGAAATATTATCGTTGTTATGAATAATTCACGGCTTCTTGTACGTACAACCTGATGCAGTAATCCCGGGACAATCCATCTCGCACTTAACAGCACAACTGTTATAATCAGCGCCGCTTCTCCCATCTTTATCAGCGCATCTGTCATATTTATCACATCTCCTGAGAGAGCAGGGATTAAGAGCATAAGCGGCACAACGCAAAGATCCTGAAAAATCAGTATGCCAACCATTATGCGGCCATGCGGAGAGTCGGTTTCGCCTTTTTCTGCAAGCATCTTCAAAACAATTGCAGTGCTGCTTAAGGCTATTAGAAAGCCAAAAAAGACAGACCTGTTTGCATTACCGGTCAGAAGATAGGCAGCAGTAGCAGATAAAGCTATCGTGAGCAATACCTGAATTCCGCCGCCTGCTATAACTGCTTTTTTTATCCTGATAAGCCTTGCCATGGAAAACTCAATACCTATCGTAAAGAGAAGGAGTACCACGCCAATCTCTGCCATTATCTCTATTGAATGGACATCTTTTAAAACTCCTATACCATAGGGGCCAATAATAGCGCCCGCAACGAGAAAACCGACAATAGATGGAATCTTCAGCCTGTGAAGCAGGAATACCACTAAGGCAGATACGCCTAAAACTATAACAAGCGACTTCAAAAATCCAAGTTCCATAGGTTTTATGGTAGCATAAAATATGCTTTACTTCATTTCAGTGTTGTTAGGCGCAATGGGTTCTTACCAGAGATGTCCGAATTGCAAAAAAATCCAGCATTTCAAGGGCAAAAAGAAGGGAGATACTGTTATATGTAAGAAATGCGGATATGAATTTGAGGTGAAATAGATTACACTAAAGATATTAAACTCAAAACGGGCGGCCGTTACAACTCCACGTTAACCACTTAAAACTTATATCTTCAATACATAATACCTGAGCCAGACGCAGAATCGAGGTTACTATAGTTATAATCAGAGCATGAATCTTCCGACGGTAAGCGTTCATCTGATGTTATACGCATAATATATGAGCAAGTATATCAGCAAGAATAGTATCGCCCATAATATAACCGAGCCGATAGGCCAGTGCTTGATGATATCGCCGGGGAAAATCTCCTTTTCCCTTTTAATCCTTGCTTTGATCTCATCCCTTTTCTCCGGGATGGCAAACTGTAAAAGAACCGTATCGGAGGCGATCTTAATAACAGAAAGGGGGTTCTTGCTTGCCTGGGCCAATGAAGACGGGATTGCGTCAAAGACGATCCTTGTAACTTTGGCGCTGACCTTTGTCATTGGATTGGTTACAAACCACATAAAGGCACGTGCGCCCTTTCTGTAGAACCAGTCGGCATCAAGATTAACAGCCCTTATCTCGGCCGGGTAGATTCCGGAGAGCATAAGAAGCGTAAAAGCCAGCGCAGAGAAAAAGAGCAACTGGAGTTGGGCCATAACGTGTGAGGCGGTGTACGGCACGTAATCCACCGGATAGGGAAGCAGACCATAGAGATAGCCCGGAAACGAGCCGATAAATACGCACAAGAAAGCAGTGATACCCATCGCCAGGAGCATATTGAACGGGGCCTCTTTGACCCTTAACCCCGAATCATGCGAGAAGAACGCAAAAAACGGTATTTTGATGCCCGCATGGTGGAAGACTCCGGCCGAGGCAAACAGAAGGATAAACCATACAGCAGTGAAGCCCTCCTTCGCGGAGGCGGACATGACCATGGATTTGCTCACAAAGCCGCTGAATAAGGGAAAAGCCGAAATCGAAGCGGCCCCCACAATACAGAACGCGCACGTAAGGGGCATGCTCTTGTAAAGGCCGCCGAGATCGGTAGCGTTTATCTTGCCGGTCCGGAACATAACAGCGCCCATGGACATGAAAAGCAGGGCTTTGAACAATATATCGTTGAAGGCGTGGGCCACAGCGCCGTTTATGCTCAAGTCTGTCCCTATACCTATGCCCACGACCATAAAGCCGACCTGGTTGATAAGGCTATACGCGAGCACCTTTCGCAAGTCGTTTTCGATCACCGCATAAAATATGGGAAAGGCCGCCATCAGGGCGCCTATCCATATGAGAGGGTCTGCGCCGGGGAACGTCCTTGCCAATACATAAACCGCGGTTTTTGTGGTAAAGGCGCTCAGAAATACGGCGCCCGCAATAGTAGCTTCGGGATAGGCATCGCTCAGCCAGGAATGAAGCAGGGGCCAGGCACAATTTATACCCACGCCGATGAATATCAAGTAAGACGCAAGGCCGTCAAGGCCGATATAGCCCAGATCAAGGCTGCCTTTTTCAGTGGCATACATCAGTATGCCGAAAAGCAGAATTACTCCTCCTATAATATGTACAACCACATATCTGAAGCCCGCTGCCAGCGACGACTCTGTTTTACGGGCCCAGATAAGGAGCACTGAGCTTACGGTCATCATCTCCCAGAAGCAGAAGAGTGTGAACAGGTCTCCCGCAAATATAACCCCGAGCGCACTTCCTGCATAAGCCATTCCTGCCGCGTATTCTACGTCGTTTCTCATTTTCAAGGCATACAGCAGCGTAATAAACGATATAATATGAAAAATATAACCGAATATCAGGCTCAGCCTGTCTATCTTCAGAACAGTAAGTTGTAATCCCATGAAAGTCGTGGCCCAATGAGATCCCTCAGGAATGCTGATCAGATTTATCAAACCCAGTACGGGAACGGCAAGCAGGAATGCGCTTTTCATCCTTCCCCTGAAAAGTGGGACCAGAAGCGCACCTATTATGAATATCGCAGCAGGGGGTATGGCATTAATCATAATAATCCTCTCTTCTCTTCACAAGCCTTCTCAATACGTACTTTGAGACCAGGACAAGAACGATGCAGGCAACAAGGCCGTATGCAGCATAGAACTGGGGAATGTCTTCCCAATAAAAATCACCGTGCTTAGGTACGGAAAAATCGGCAATGAGAAGCAATATGCATATTATAAAAAAACCTCTTATGAAATTCTTTACGTTCTCAGGCTTATCGAAAAAATGAGTCTTTTCTTCTTTCACAGTATTCTCCTTTCAGAATTAATGTGACCCGAACAGGAAGACAGCTCCGAGATATAAGACGCCTATGGCAAAGATAATATAAAATGCCGTCTTATACCCCGGCTCAGGCTCATGCCTGAGTTCCATTAGCTCTTCGGATTCCTTTTTCATTTCAGTTCCCTCCTGTAACGCCGGCCACAACAAGTCTGGCAAGATTCAGAAACACCGACGGATAAAAGAACAAAACCAGGGCTGCGGTCGCGGTAAGCATCAATGGACCAAGCATGAGCGGAGGCGCCTCATGTATCCCCCCATTCTCATCTTTTGCTGCTTGTGGGGCTGACAAAGTCCCGGAATTTGCGCGGGGATTCTTGTTATGGGATTCCGCGCAAAGTGAAGGAGTGCCGGAAGACGAAACCATCAGCGGCACTGCAAGGATATCAAGATTTTCATGCGTTCCGGATTTTACGGTGAAGGGTTCGGCTGGTGCATGGGAAGCAGCATGGTGAATCCCTGAAGGCGCCTTAAAAAAGGCAGCATAGACTATGGGCAGAAAATAACAGGCATTGAGTATGGTACTTGTTATCAGCACAAGAACAATCGGCAGTTGTCCGGCTTCAATGGCTCCGGTTCCTATATACCACTTGCTTAAAAATCCCCCGAGCGGCGGTATTCCTATCATGGACAAGGCGCCCAGGGTAAAGGCGGTCATGGTAAAGGGCATTTCCTTTCCGATGCCGTCAAGTTCGCTGATATTTGTTTTATGGGCCGCCACATATATGGCGCCCGCCGTGAAAAAGAGTGTTATCTTTCCGAACGCATGCAGCACTATATGCATAACGCTGCCTGTTATGGACGACGCTGTAAGGAGTGCGACACCGAGTATCACGTAGGAGAGCTGACTTATGGTCGAATAGGCAAGTCTCCGTTTCAGGTTGTCCTGCTTTAAAGCGACAATAGAGGCAACCACTATCGTGAAAGAGGCAAAATAAGCAAGGGCTGTGCCGAGGCCGAGCTCCCGGAGGAGATTAATCCCGAATATATGCAGAACAACCTTTACGACCACAAAGACCCCTGTCTTTACGACTGCAACAGCATGAAGCAGGGCGCTGACAGGCGTGGGGGCAACCATTGCAGCAGGCAGCCACGAATGAAACGGCATCATAGCCGCCTTTGCTATACCGGCCATATAGAGCACAAAGATAACGGTAACAAAGGTATTGCCCACTTTTTCTGCGGCTTCATTCAATATCCCCTGGTTGGAAAAATCCAGCGTTCCTGCAATGTTATACGTGAGTATCACTGCAACCAACTGGAATGCAACCGATGTTCCGAGAAGGTAGGTTATATACCTTCGTGCGCCTTTAATCGCCTCGGGGGTCTCTTTGTGTGCAACGAGCGGGAACGTGCAGATAGTTATGATTTCATAAAACAGGAAAGTGGTAAACATATTTGCGGAGAAAGCTACACCCATGGTAGCGGAGAGCGCCACCGCGAAGCACATGAAAAATCTTGTCTGTGCGTGCTCCTTCAATGATCTCATATACCCTATCGAATAAAATGACGTGATAATCCAGAGAAACGATGCGGTAATTCCGAAGAATAAGCCGAGGGCGTCGACTTTAAATTGAATCAGCAATCCGGGGGAAATGGAGACGAGGGTATATTCAAGAATCTTATTGTCGAGAATAGAAGGAACCATGGAGACGACGATACCGAATTTCAGGACTGCCGCAAGGATCGTCCACGCCTCCCTCAGGTTCCTGGACCGTTCACCGGTAAGGAGAATCAGCAGTGCAGCAACAAGGGAGACTGCTATAGCTGAAACAGGCTTTATGGAGGATACAATTTCCATCTCTAAAATCCTTCTGGCACGGTAAATTGAATTACTTTGGAAATAATATCCCCGCTGTAAAAACCGAGCACCAGTATGCCTGCCGCCATTACATAGATGGGAACAAGCATGCTTACTGGAGCTTCATTTCTGACAATAGTTTCATGGCCGTCATCGTAGGAGTGTTCAGCCGCAGCCCTGAAGTAGATCTTCTCAAGAATTCTGAAGAACAATATGGCATTGACAAGGCTGCTGAATATGAGCGCGGCTGCAAATATCCATTTCTGTGCAACGACTGCGCCGAGGACCAGATACCATTTACTGAAAAAACCCGCGGTGGGAGGAACACCGATCATCGATAGTGCAACTGCGGTAAAGGCAGCCATGGTAAGGGGCATCTTCTTATTCAACTCCAAACCGTTAAAATCATTAATGTTCCTCGTACCCGTTCTGTAGACGACAGCGCCTATTACCAGAAACAGACATGCCATCATAAAGGCATCGTTCAGGATATGCAGCACTGCGCCTGTAAAGGCTGTCCTGTTGCCGATGCTTACTCCCATGACGATATAGCCGACTTCGGCCACAAGGATGTAAGAGATCATTCTTTTGATGTCAGTCTGCCCAAGCGCTATAACTGAACCGGCTATTATCGCGGCAAACGCAGCCCAGCCCAATATTTCAGACATGGGCAGGATTTCGGTCGAGAACCTGGGCTCGAATACCGTAAACATTATCCTTATCATCACATAGGCCCCGACCTTGGTCATTGTGGATGCGACAAGGGCACTGACCGTTGAGGGAGCATGGGTATAGGCATCGGGGAGCCACCTGTGGAGAGGGAAAAACGCTATTTTTATGGCGATCCCCACCACAAAAAAGGCAAATGCAGCCAGTATAACCGTTGAATTATACAGGCCGGGAAGCAGCCGGGACAGATCGGCCATATTAAGCGTGCCGGTCATGATATAGAGATAGCCGACGCCGAGCAGGTAAAAGCATGCGCCGATAGTTCCCATTATTACATAGTTGAAGCTCGCCATTGCTGCCCTGTCATCGCCTATGGCAATAAGTGCGTATGCCGCAAGAGACGTTATCTCTAAAAATACATAGATGTTGAATACGTCGCCGGTCACGGTTATCCCCAGAAGCCCTGTAGTGAGCAGGAGATAGATTGAATAAAAATACGGTATTTTGCTTTTCGTCAGCTCCTGCTCAATGCTTCTCTTTGAATAGATCGCAACAATGAAGCTGATAAATGACACGATAATTGCGATAAAGGCGTTGAGATGGTCTATAACATATTCTATGCCCCAGGGCGGCGCCCAGCCGCCGAGTCTGTAATGAATTTTTCCGGCGTCAATTACTGAGCCCATAATATTGAAAGACAGCAACACGACTACGCCGAGCGTTGCAACCGCAATCGGATAACAAAGGTCTCTTTTCCATAAACCGACTGCAGTGTTTAAAAGCGAGACTATCAGAGGCAGCACGATGATTAAGATGGGGGCATGCTCTGCGATATTCATCTTCTGTTCCTCAAGATTTCAATGATTTCGTCTTCTTCAAGGGTTTTATATTTTTTATAAATCATTATTGCCAGTGCCAGAGCAACTCCAAAAGTGCTCACCATAACGACGATGGCAGTCAGCATAAGGACGTGAGGCAGGGGGTTCATATAATGTGCGGGATTAATGATTTCCTGACCCTTGTGGATTATGGGTATTGTGGCGCCGCCTTTTTTTGAAGCTGTTGAAACAAAGAACAGTATTATCGCCGTCTGGAAAATGTTCATGCCTACGAGTTTCTTGACAAGATTTTTCTTTGCAATCATTGCATAAAATCCGATCATCATCAACATGATATAGATCCAGTAATTGTATTTGGCTATAATGAGCTCCATTACTCCACTGCTCCTTCCTCATGCCTTCCGCCGGAAGCAATATTAAGGAATATAGAGACCATAACGGCCATTACGGCAAGTCCGACGCCGATCTCTACGCCGAGCGTCCCCATAGCCCTTGCCTTTACAGGGCCGACAGGAAGGATCTTATGAAGTATCCCGTAATCGAGATAGTTAGCGCCGAGAAGGAGGCATAAAAGGCCTATTCCCGCATAGATAAATACACCGGCGCCGGTGTACAGGGTATTTATTTTTTCCGACATCCGGCTTTTCACCGCGTTAATATCATAAGCAATGACCAGAAGTATGAAACTGGCAGCAAGAATGCAGCCTCCCTGAAAGCCGCCACCCGGACTGTAATGTCCATGGGCAATCACATAAAGGGCATATATCTGAAGGAATGGCGCAAGGAGTCTGCTGACCGTCTGTATTACTATATTTTCAAGTTT
>Ga0154567_117_pt1 | contig 113340 bp, 95 predicted proteins | sample RifGroF2_FD_105710 | JGI IMG/M metagenome (GOLD analysis project Ga0154567, IMG submission 105710) | Nitrospirae bacterium GWF2_44_13
CTTTTGGATTCCCTCAAGGACCTGCAGTACAGCCTCCAGTTGGGCAGGCTGGTTAACTTCCCAATCCTTCTTCGGCGCGAGACGGATGCGCGCGCCGTTCGCCCCGCCACGCTTGTCGGAGCCGCGGAACGTGGATGCCGATGCCCAAGCCGTCGAGACCAGTTGGGAGACAGACAGCCCCGAAGCGAGGATTTTGCCCTTGAGGGCGGCGATGTCCTGCTCGTCAATCAATTTATGAGTGACCACGGGGACGGGATCTTGCCACAGGAGATCTTCTTCAGGCACTTCCGCGCCGAGATAGCGCGAGCGCGGTCCCATGTCGCGGTGGGTCAGCTTGAACCACGCCCTAGCGAAGGCGTCCGCGAATTTCTCGGGGTTCTGCTGGTAGCGCCGCGCGATCGGCTCGTAGATCGGGTCGTTGCGAAGGGAGAGGTCCGCCGTGGTCATCATCGGCCGGTGCTTCTTCGACGGGTCGTGCGCGTCAACCACCATGTCCTCTTCGGCCACGTCCTTGGCCAGCCACTGATGCGCGCCGGCCGGGCTCTTAACCAGCTCCCACTCGTATTTGAACAGCACGTTCAGATAGCCCATGTCCCATTTGGTCGGGTTCGGTTTCCAGGCGCCCTCGATGCCGCTGCCGATCGTATCGCCGCCTTTGCCGCTGCCGAAGCTGCTCTTCCAGCCGAGTCCCTGTTCCTCGATGCCGGCGGCCTCAGGTTCCGAACCGACAAGCGCCGCATCGCCCGCGCCATGACACTTGCCGAAGGTGTGCCCGCCGGCGACGAGCGCGACGGTCTCTTCGTCGTTCATCGCCATGCGTGCGAAGGTCTCTCGAACGTCACGGCCGGAGGCGACCGGATCCGGGTTGCCGTTCGGGCCTTCCGGGTTCACGTAGATCAGGCCCATCTGCACGGCGGCGAGAGGATTCTCGAGTTTCCGGTCACCGGTGTAGCGCTTGTCTCCAAGCCACGTGTCCTCAGCCCCCCAGTAAATGTCTTCTTCGGGCTCCCAGACGTCTTCGCGCCCGCCGCCGAAGCCGAACGTCTTAAAACCCATCGACTCCAGAGCGCAGTTGCCGGCGAGGATCATCAGGTCGGCCCAGGAGATTTTCTTACCGTATTTCTGCTTGATCGGCCAAAGCAAGCGGCGCGCTTTGTCGAGGTTGACGTTGTCCGGCCAGCTGTTGAGCGGCGCGAAACGCTGCGTACCCGAGGAGGCGCCGCCGCGGCCGTCGCCGGTGCGGTAGGTGCCTGCGCTGTGCCACGCCATCCGGATGAAGAGCGGCCCGTAGTGACCGTAATCAGCCGGCCACCAGTCTTGCGAGTCGGTCATCAGCGCATAGAGGTCCTTTTTCAGGGCCTCCAGGTCGAGTTTTTTGAATTCCTCAGCGTAGTTGAACTCCTCGCCCATCGGGTTGCTCATGTGAGAATTCTGATGAAGAATCTTGAGGTTCAACTGGTTTGGCCACCAGTCCCGGTTCGACGTGCCGTCGCCAACTGTGTGATTGAATGGGCACTTGCTCTGTTCTGTCATGTGTAGTCTCCTTTCAGGTCTTTATTGTATAGCTAACGCTCAGGCTAAGCTGCGGGCACTCAGGAAGTTCGCCAGGTGAGCCGTCAGCTTCAGCCTGTTGTTAGCTGGCTTACTTGAGACCATACTCGTAAGCCGATTTATCAAACCCGCCCAATATTTCTGACACGGCATGAAAGCGTTTGTAATTCAACGTCCCCTTCTCACTGTCCATGAACATGGGAATGGAAATTTCCTTAAGCTGCCCCTTTGTCTGGATGACAACGCGGGTCCCACCTCCGTCGAGATAACTCGGCTTGAAAGATCCCAGGAGATGGATGCCTGCCGCCAGCGCCTCCTTGAATTTCGCTCGTGCAACATCTGGTGGATAAATGTTCTTGCGGACAAACTCAACGTGGGGAGGGAACTTATGCTTTATCCTTTCCCAACCAATATTCGTTCGGAGATTCTCTTGGCTATCATGGGAATACCGCAGGGGGGCCACCACGACTTCCGAGCGACCATCGCTCCATATGGTAAGCCTTTCAAAGCCCCCATTGGACTCCCAGTTCTGGGTTTCCCAGACAATCATTTCCACTCCATCAGGTATGGGATTACGTTCCGATCCAGTTGTGATTGCTGGAACGGCAATTGCAATAATCAAAACGATTATTCCGATACTTCTTGGCCTCATAAGGATCTCCGTCCAGCTAACGATACGGCTAACCAGCGAGCGAACGGGCCAAAGATGAAAACCAAACCGCATTTATTGCGAGTCTGGTTGAGCCGCTTGTTAGCTCAAATATTTAGTCCCATCTGCTTAAGAATGATAACAGAGCACACAGTTGCAATAAACAAGACCAGCATCCTTTTCCATGCCGGGATATAGAATAGTTTGAAATCCTCATTGCGTAGTGTGAATAATCCATTTTTTCGGATATAGCCAATATCTACGGTAGCCAACATGAGGGGCATCATGAAACCGATGACGGACCAGAGAATAATAATAAATTGGCTATAATGCCTTTCTTCAGCGTAGTTTGTCACCATGGTGGAAAGAGGCATAATAATTATTCCTGTTAATATTGATGCCGTATATGATGGTATTTTTATCATGGAGCTAACATTATTTTTTATGCCGCATGCGTCTTTTTGATAGATTTTAGGGAATATTGTAGGTTCTGTCAAGAAAAATCTCTAAACTATGGATGTTAACTCCTTGAAAAATAAAGCAAATAATTTTTAGTTGATTATTATGTCGCATGCGATATAATTTATAAATTAATTATGCTGCAAGCGTTCAATCAGTTTTTAAACATTAAAGAACGGATTCCTGAAAAGAATATCCCATATTATGTAAAATGGGTTTCTGATTGCTACCGCTATTTCGACAAGCCAGAGACGCAGTTGTTGACGAATGATCAAAATGCTAAATTCCTTAATCATTTAGCCAAAAAGCATGAAGACTGGCAGGTTCAGCAGGCGGATAGAGCTTTAAAGCTATATGGTTATTTTCTTTCACGTTCCCGAACAAGTGACGAGGAAACAACGACCAGCCAGTCAAACTGGCAAGGAATAGAAATGAAATTGCGTGAGGCTTTGAAGCTTCGCCACAGATCATACAGTACTGAAAAAACCTATGTTATGTGGCTTCGTCAATTTCAGGGATTTATTAATGGGAAACAGCCGCAATCTTTAGAAGGCAAGGACATTCAAGATTTTCTTAGTTATCTTGCAGTTGAGAAAAAGGTTTCCGCCTCAACGCAGAATCAGGCGCTTAATGCTGTAGTTTTTCTCTACAGGCATGTATTTGATAAAGATATCCAAGGGGAAATCAATGCCGTAAGGGCAAGGCAAAATCGTAGGCTGCCTGTTGTTTTGACTGTTAATGAAGTTGAAAAAATATTTTCAGAGATGTCCGGCATCAACAAATTAATGGCGAGGCTAATTTATGGATGCGGTTTGCGATTGCAGGAGTGTCTACAGCTAAGGATAAAGGATGTTGACTTTGAGCAGAGCCTTGTTATTATTCGTTCAGGCAAAGGAGACAAGGATAGACGAACTATGCTGCCTGAAGCTGTAAAAGAAGAACTTGTTAAACATATCACTGAGACCAGAGTTATCTATGAAAAAGATAGAAATGCAAAGTTAAATGGTGTTCAACTGCCAGGCGCATTAGAAAGGAAGTATCCGAATGCCGGCAAGGAATGGGGATGGTTCTGGATATTCCCATCTCAAACGCTTTCAATGGAACCGCGAACAGGCGTTATAAGGCGTCATCATGTATATCACGATTCACTGCAAAGGGCATTCAGAAATGCGGTGATAAAAGCGGGGATTACGAAACAAGCATCAGTTCATACGCTAAGACACAGCTTTGCAACCCATCTTCTTGAAGATGGGTATGATATTAGAACTATTCAGGAACTGCTCGGACACAGGAATCTTCAGACTACAATGATTTATACCCATGTGGCTACCAAGAACATTATTGGTGTCAGGAGTCCGCTGGATAAATAGTTTCGAAATTTTCAGCTTAAAAGTGGCTTAATATAGAAGCAGTTATTCTAAAACCTTCTCAACTATCCTCACAATCTCCCTATGAATCTCAGCAATGCTCTTTGAGGCTTTAACCAGCTTTATTCTCTTTGGTTCTTTTGCCGCAAGCTTGAGAAAACCTTCCCTGACTTTTTTGTGAAACCTTACATCCTCAAGTTCAAGCCTGTCCACTTTATTAATATGCTTGTTTCTCCTTAGACCGGTCTCAACATCAAGGTCAAGGAGGATTGTGAGGTCAGGCCTCATTCTTCCAGTTGCAATCCTGTCAAGAGAGTCTATCAGCCTCAGGCTTATGCCCCTGCCGTAGCCCTGATACGCAGCAGTGGAATCGCTGAACCGGTCTGTAATAACAATCTTCCCTTTGGCAAGTTCAGGAACAATTTTTTCTTTTATGTGCTGAATCCGCGCTGCGTTATAAAGCAGGAGTTCCGCCATATAATCCATCTTGTCATGTTTCGTTGAGAGCAGAACCTTTCTTATCTCCCTGCTTATCGCAGTGCCTCCGGGCTCTTCGGTAAGCGCTGTTTCGTATCTTTTTTTTATAAGATACTCAGAAAGCATTCTTGCCTGCGTGGATTTACCGGTGCCTTCTATGCCTTCAAGGGAGATGAAAATGCCTACCCCCCTCTTTCCCCCCTTGGCAAGGGGGAAATTGAAGGGGGGTGAGTTTTTCCTCTTCCGCTTTTTCATGCGTACGCCTCTTTGAGCTGCATAAGAATCTGGAATATCTTTGTTGTCTCCTCAATGCTCCTGGAGCCTGTGCCGCACGACGGCGTAAGGATTATCCTTGAAAGAATAAGGCCTGATGGGACTGCCTTTGACATCTTTTCCAGTTTCATATCAAATTGTTTTCTTATTGAATCAAAAGTTTCTCGTCTTATCGCATCTGTTGTCGGCACAATCCCCCATGCAAGGCAGCCTCCTCTTTCAAGGAATCTGTCAACATCATCCTTGTACATCAGGAGCGTGTCAAAATACCCGTAGGCGTCAAAGTTCAGGATATCTATGCCTGTTCCCATCACAGAAGGCCAGTCGGCATTGCCGCAGCAGTGTATGCCTGAAATGCCTCCATTGTCTTTTATGGTATCTGAAGCCTCTCTTATAAGCCTCATCGCATCATCAGAGCTTACGCCGAGATAAGCTGTGCTGCCGAGGGCAGAGAGTATAGGCTCATCAAGAAATATAATCACATTATCCGCAAACTGCTTAAGCATGCCTATCTGCCATCTGATCTTTGCCTTAAGAAGCATAAGCGCTATTTCCCTGAGTTCCTCATCAAAATAAACCAGCCTTCCGTCAGCGTCTTTTAGCCCGAGCGTAAAGGTCAGAGGCCCTGTTACATGCCCCTTGAGAAATCCAAAAGGCGCTTTAATCATTTTGAGAAATGTATGAAGCCCTCTTCCGTAATCATCAGAGATTGCAATCCTGCTGTCATCAGTGCATGACTCATAAAACCTTTCAAGCTCATCGCTTTTGTTTCTTTCAATCCAGACCAGTTCTTTTTCTGCATCTATCCTGATATAAGGCATTCCTTCTGAGTACTGGGGTATCATCCACTCCCTGAAGGACATCTTGGGAAGCTGGGGCCAGAAAGGGATGCCAAATGTTTTGAGAATCAGCCTGCACGCCTCTTCGGCATCCTTGTGCGGAAGGCTTCCGATTCCTGTTGTTGAAAAAGGGTTTGGCAGCATCTAAGAATGATACATTATTGACTGAGGTTGTTTCAAATAAAGAGCAGGTTGTTATTAAGCCAGACTGCGAGAACTCACGCTCCGAATTTTATGTAGTTCTCCCAGTAGCCAAACAGTTCTTTTGTCGCCCTAACATCTCCGAGGCAGTACCTTGCAATATCAAGATACCTCTTATCCGCAAACAGGTTTTTAATATCATATCCTGTTATGCCTTCTTCCTTCGGGCTTTTTATGCCGAATGTCTTGCACCACATATCAAGGCTGAACTTGCGCCTTGACGCTCCGTAAAAAGTAAGCTGGTCTAGGAGGTCTATATGGCTGCCGTTATACCTGTTGGGCATAAGGTCTTTTGTAGGCTTTATCTTATGGACCGCAGAGCGGATAAGAATGAAGGGGCAGTCAAACCCTCTTCCGTTGAATGTGATTATCTCTTTGTAGCTTTTAACCGTATTCCAGAATTTTTCAAGAATTCCCTTTTCTGTGCCTGTTTCAAATTTTATCCCGTTCTCTTCAAAAAGAGCGATTTGTGTTTCGGGCGACTGGAAATATACCGCGCCTTTGTCCGTATCAGGGTTAAGAATGCCTATGGTGATGATTTCGCCTGTCAGGGGATAGAATGAAAGGCTTTCCTTGACATCCTTAATATCATCTTCCGTCTCCACCCAGCGAAGCAGGTATTCTTGGGTGCTCTTTTCAAGGGAATCAAAGTCTTTGCCGCTTGTCTCTATGTCAAAAATTATGCGGGACATCTTCTTAAAGATTCATGATGCACGATACATGACTCATGATAATTCTTATGATGTCAGTCTGACATCCTGCATTTTGCATCATGAATCGTGAATCTTTTTTACGCTGCTTTGGGAAGTTGTTCCTTAAAAACCTTCCATGTCTTAAGAAGGTCTATCGCCCTCTGTAGCTGAATATCGTCTTTTTCGCTGACCTCTATAGGCGCTGTTTCTTCGGGTGTCTTTTGCTTTTCCTCAAGTTGGTCGTTTTTGAGATGTCTTTCAAGGTCCTTCTCTCTTACCACGGCATGTTCTTTTGCGCCATTTTTCTGTTCCAATTTCACAATAATATCAGGCGTGATTCCTGTTGACTGGATAGATATGCCTTTTGGCGTATAGTAGCGCGCTGTTGTAAGCCTTAACCCTGAGCCGTCGCTTAGAGGCACAACGCTCTGAACAGAGCCTTTTCCAAAAGTCTGCACCCCAAGTATGACAGCCCTGTTCAAGTCTTTAAGCGCTCCCGCAACAATCTCTGAGGCGCTCGCGCTTCCCTGATTTACAAGGACAATCATCGGGATAGCGCTGAACATCTTTGCCTTCTTTGCTTCCTGCTCGGAAACCCTGCCGTCTTCTGTCCGATACTCTGCTTTTTCACCGCTCCTGCCCTTTATGGACACAACAACTTTGCCTGCCGGCAGAAACTGGCTTGAAACATCAACAGCGCTGTTCAGAAGCCCGCCCGGATTATTTCTGAGGTCAAGGATAAGTGAAGTTATATTCTGCTTTTCAAGCTTGGAAAGGGCGGCTTCAAGGTCATCCGCAGTGCGTTCCTGAAACTGGCTTAACTTAACATAGCCGATATTATTTTCTATGACCCTGGATTTCACGCTCTTCACTTTTATTACATCTCTCACAATCGTGAAGTCTTTTGTATCTTTCCAGCCCTCACGCATAATCGTAATTGCTACGGAAGTGCCTTTTAGCCCGCGCATCTTGCTGACAGCGTCCTGCAGCCCCATATCTCTTGTTGACTCTCCGTTAATCTTTATTATCTTATCGCCTGACTTTATCCCTGCATTATAAGCCGGTGTATCTTCAATAGGCGCTATTACGGTCAGAATCCCATCCTTCAGTCCTATCTGTATCCCGATTCCGCCGAACTCGCCTTTTGTGTCAAGCTGCATATCCTTATATGCCTCCGGAGGCATAAAAGCTGAGTGCGGGTCAAGCGAATTAAGCATTCCCTTTATTGCTCCATATACCAAATCCTTTGTCGTTACTTCTTCAACATAATTCTTTTTCACAAGAGAGAGCACCTCTGTAAATACCTTAAGATATTCATAACCTTCGCCCTCAGCGCGCATGCTCCCGATTGACAGCCTTCCTATGAAGACGCCACTCAAGGCAATTGCGAGAATAACCACCCAAGTTAAAATAAGTCTTTTGTTTTTCATTGTCTCTTAAAACCTCTCCTTAAATCCTGCCTTCCCCTTGCAGGCGCCAAAAAACTATCTCTTCTTTAACCACTGCATTGGGTCAAGCGGTTTCCCTTTATATCTTACCTCAAAATACAGGCCCGGCGCATTCAGGGTTCCTGATTCCCCGACCTTGCCTATGGCCTGCTGTCCTTTTATTATATCGCCAACTTTATAAAAAATCTCGGCTAAATTTGCGTATAGGCTATGATAGCCTTCCCCATGACTTATTATAACAAGCTTGCCGTAACCTTTGAACCAATCGGCAAATACGACCTTCCCGCCATGCACCACCTTTGCCGGGGCATTGTCATCCGCTTTGATATGTATGCCGTTTCTGAATACCGGCGTGTTGAACTGAGGGTCTTTCTGCGCCCCGTACGGGATTACAACCTTCCCGTTTACAGGCCAGTTTAGTTTTCCCTTTAGGTTGTGAAAGCCCTTTGCGGCATACGCCTCAGCTTCCTCGGAACGCCTTATTATTTCCATAAGCCTGTTGGAAGCCTCTTTTAATTCCCTCAGCATTTTTTCGTAAGAAGTTTTTTCCTTTCTTACAGAGGACAGAAGCATTTCTTTGCCTTTTTTCTTTTCTGCGATTGCCTTCTCATTTGCCTGTATCTTTTCCTCGCTCTTTTTCAGTTCGGCATGCAGCGCCTTGAAACGGCTTTCCTGATCTGCAAGGTTTTTTATGGTCTCTTTATATTCATTCAGCATCTTATGGTCGTACCCTGCCAGCTCCTTGATATACCTCCACCTTCTCATCAGCTGAGCTATGTCCTCCGAAGTTGAAAGCAGAATCACAACATCGCCTGAATACCCATATTTCTGCATAACGCGAAGCTTCCTCTTAAGCCACTCCTCCTGCCTTTCGAGTTTTGCCCTGTTTACCGATATGTCTGCCTCAACCTTGCGTATTTCGTTTTCAGTAACCTTCCGCTTTCCAATGTATTTTCTTAACTCCGACTGCGTCTGGCTTAGGTCTTTATTCGTCCTGTCAAGCTCCTCAAGAACCGAATGCTCCATCTTCTTGGCTTTCTCAAGTTTTTCCTTGTGGGTATCTATTTTTTTTTGAAGCTTCTTGTATTCTTCCTTCGGATCTTTGGCGGCAAAAGCAGTGTCAGTGAATAGTGAACAGTGAATTGTGAATAGTAAGATTAATGCAAGGCACATCATGCATGATGCATGATACATGATTTTTTTATCATGAATCCTGTATCTTATCACCTCAGGCGACCCGCCGAGGAGGGAATCCTGTATCTTGTATCGTGTATCCTGCATCCTTTTCTCAGGAGAATCTTATTCTTCCCAGTGCAATTACAGCGCCTCCTATGCCTAACAGCAATCCGGCAACAGGGAGGGCAGGGAAGGTTTCAAAGGGGAACACAAGGATTTTCAGTATTGGGATAGCAGCTGTGACCTTATAAAACAGTACATAGTAAAATACGAAAGCGGCTGCCGCGCTTGCAATCCCGCCGGATATCCCGAGTACGCTTCCCTCTATAACAAAAGGCGCGCGTATGAATCCCCTTGTTGCGCCAAGAAGTTTAAATGTTTCTATCTCTTCTTTTCTCCTGTAAAACGCAATCTTTATGGTGCTGTAACATACAAAAATCACTCCTGCCGACATTATGATAATAAGAGATAAACTGCCTGCTTTTGCCATCCCCTTGATAGAGTGAATGGAATTAAGGAACTGTTCTCCGTACTCCACCTCGGCGATGCCTTTTATTTTTTTAATCTCTGCGGCAACCTTCTTAACGCCTGCGATATTGACGGATTCTTTCTTAAGCTTAATCTCAATTGATGCGGGGAGAGGATTTTCGTCCATGCCCTCAAGAATATAATCTGCATTCTTTAAAACGCCTTTTAATTCCTCCAGCGCCTTATCTTTTGCTATATACCTTGCCTGTTCAACTGCATTATTCTTTTTCAGCTGCGCAATTATGCTTCCTGCTTCCTGCTCTGACAGCCCGTCATTCAGGTAAAGCATTACTGAAAACCTTGCAGGAAGTCTTTTTGTTGCAAGGTCTATGTTATAAACAACAAAAAATGTGAGTGTTATCATAAACAGTCCTGCCGCTATTGTCAGCACTGAGAGGAGGTTTATCCACTTTTCACGCCATAAGCTCTGGATGGCAAGTCTTAACGAATATAAGAGATACATTATCCTATCTCCTCTCCAACTATATTGCCGCTGTCAATCCTGAACACTCTCCGCCCTGTATTCCTGTAAAGTTCCCTGTTATGTGTAGCAATAACAACCGTGGTTCCCCGTGCATTAATCTCCTTAAACAGGCGTGTAATCCCGGCTGCAGTATCCGTGTCAAGGTTGCCTGTCGGCTCATCGGCAAGAAGGATTGTAGGCTCTCCGACAATTGCGCGCGCAATAACTACTCTCTGCTGTTCTCCACCCGAGAGCGCTTGAGGAAAACTGTCCGCCTTATGCCTTAAATTTACCATCTTCAGTATTTCCATAACCCAATCCTGTATCTCGCTGTCCAGCATGCCTCGTATGCGCAAGGCTATGGCAACATTGTCAAAGACATTCCTGTTGTCAAGGAGCCTGAAGTCCTGAAAGACCACGCCTATGTTTCTTCTTAAAAACGGAATGCTTGATTCCTTAAGCTTGCTCAGATCCCATTCTGCTATGGTTACGCTGCCCTCATCAGGCTTTTCAGAAAGATAGATAATCTTAAGGAGCGTGGATTTCCCTGCGCCGCTCGGCCCTGTCATAAAAACCATTTCGCCTTTTTCTATGGAAAAAGTTACGTTCTTAATCGCTGCCTGCCTCTCATAAAACTTAGTGACATTGGAAAAATGTATCATAACCCCTCATGATACAGGATGCATGATTCATGATGCAGGATATTCTCTATTCTCCAGCCTGAATCTTTTATCGTGTATCTTTTATCGTGCATCTTATTTTGTACTTAACTTTTCTTTAATGCCTCTTTTATGGTTTTTACTATATCCTCTGCTGTCAACCCGTATAATTTTATCAGTTCATCCGAAGGCCCGGAACAGCCGAAAGTGTCCTTAATCCCGATTCTTTTTACAGCCACTGGATAATTCTCAGCGAGGAATTCACACACCGCTCCGCCGAGCCCGCCTATAACAGAATGCTCCTCTGCCGTGACGATGAATCCCGACGCCTTTGCCGCCTCAATAACTGCATCATGGTCCAACGGCTTGACAGTGGGCATATTTATCACACCGGCATCAATCCCCTCTTTTTTCAGCAGCTCCATTGCATCAAGCGAAGTAGAAACCATTATGCCTGCTGCGATTATATTTGCATCTTTTCCTACATGAAATTTATACGCCTTGCCTATTGCGAATTTATAGTCATCCGGCATAACCACAGGCACCCTTGACCTTCCAAGCCTGACATAAACAGGCCCGTAAAAATCAGCTATTGCCTCAATGACTTGTTTTGTTTCTATCCCGTCTGCAGGCACAATCACGGTCATGTTAGGAAGTACCCTCATAAGCGCAATGTCTTCTATGGCCTGATGCGATGCGCCGTCCTCGGCAACGGTAATCCCGCTGTGAGTTGCAACGAGTTTCACATTCAGGCTTGAGTAAGAGATCGTCTGCCTTATCTGCTCCCACGCCCGGCCTGTCTCAAAAACAGCGAAGGTAGAAGCAAAAGGCAGCTTGCCTGTAAGCGCAAGGCCGCCGGCCGTGCCGATTAAATCCTGCTCTGAAATTCCGATATTAAAAAATCTCTCAGGGAAAACCTTTGCAAATTTTGCCGTCTTTGTAGAGCCTGAGAGGTCTGCATCAAGCACAACAACCTCTTTCCTTTTTTTGCCAAGTTCAAGAAGCGCATCTCCGTATGCATCCCTCGTAGCTGCGGGTTTTCTTTCCGAATTTTGGCTTGCAGATTTCTGACTCTCTTCTCTACTTCCCATTTTCTCCGAGTTCCTCCAGTGCTTTTTTAAGTTCTTCTTGTGTGGGAGCCATGCCATGATACTGCACCTTTCCTTCAAAAAAGGAGACTCCTTTTCCCTTCACTGTCCTTGCAACTATCATAGCCGGTTTCCCTTTTATCCCCTCAGCCTCATCGAGGGCGCCAAGAATAGCCTCCATGTCATGCCCGTCAATGTCAATTACATGCCATCCGAATGCATCCCATTTCTCTGTAATGGGTTCAAGCGCCATTACATCACAGCAAGGCCCGTCTATCTGGAGGCCGTTGTTATCGATAATTGCGCACACGTTATCAAGGCGGTAATGGGCTGCTGTCATCGCTGCCTCCCACACCTGTCCTTCCTGTGTTTCTCCGTCTCCCAAAATACAGTAAACGCGTGAATTCATGCCGTCCATTTTCAGCCCCATTGCAATCCCGTTTGCGATGGACAGCCCCTGTCCTAACGAACCGGTTGATATTTCTACGCCCGGAAGCAGTTTTGAACATGGATGCCCCTGAAGCGGGCTTCCGATCTTGCGCAATGTATTCAGCAGTGACTTATCAAAATATCCTGAAAGAGCAAGAACTGCATATAACAGGGGCGCTGCATGGCCTTTTGAGAGTATAAATCTGTCCCTCTCTTTCCACGCGGGGTCTTTGGGATTATGCCTCATCCTGGAAAAATACAACGCTGTTGCCACATCGGTTGCTGACAGAGAGCCGCCTGTATGGCCTGAGCCTGCCTCTGTAAGCATCTTCAGGATTTCAATCCTTACTGCCTTTGCTTGTTCTTTCAGAAATGCGATATCTTTTGAGGCATAAACCTGACTCATTTTTTCTTCTCCCTTTGCATTATGTAATCCAGAAGAATATCATCCAGAGTTTTGTCTTTGGTTTTTTTCATTTCAGGTTCAGCCATGCTTGTCCAGAGCTGCCCGGGGCTTGCCATTTCTTCCTTTTGCTCCTCTTCTGCCTCATCGCCGGCATATTTCCCCGCAATCAATTCTTTGAGTATTGCCTTGTGCTGTTCCTTCATCAGCTCTCTGACGCTTTTTTTGATGTCTTTGTTTCCGATGAGGTGAGAATAACTTGTTTTTTTTGAGGCAAGGATTGTGCCTTTGATATACAGAAGCGTAACTATGATAGGGTTGTTCAATCCGCTGTCCTCTGTCTGGACATGATAAACCTTTCCCTTGTAGGTTACGTTATTATTATAACCGACAAGCATTTCTATGAATATTCTCTCTGAGAGTTATTTGAACCAACTTTAAATTATTATATTACAGCAGAGGCGGAAAATGGAAGGGGAGCGCTGCTATCTTAAAACTCGTATCTCGCTTGTAAATAAATATTATCATTTTTGTCCAATTGCCCGAACTGGCTCCACTTCTCGCCGCCGCCGAAGACATTTGCTCCGATTGCAGCCCAGATGTGGTCGGAGAAATTGTATTTGATCTCGGGGTTCAGCATATAATCGCCGTCCGAGGTGCTGTAGAAGGAAAATAAAGAAAGCTTTAATGTCTGGTGCATAAGCATCTGTGTTAACCTCACGGTTGCAAGCTGGTAGAGTTTTTTGTCTTTTGGAAGTCCAGAGGGTTGATTCTTTTTATACCCCGAATAGTCATGCATATATTCATTGTAAAATTGAAGCCCGATTGTGAAGTCTTCCCAGAGTTGTCTCTGATAGCCGATAAGAAATTTTGTCTGGGAATTCGGAACAGTATAATCTGTTCCTGAGCTATCCTGCCTTGAGTCGTAATAACCTGCCTCAAGGCTCAAAACACCGTCCAATGCCCTTCCTTGAAGGCTTGCTCCGTAAACAGACAGTTTGGGATAATGATATGTGATCTTTGTAGTGCTATTTATGTCATCAGGTATCATATACGGCTTGCGATAAAATCCCCTGTACAAATATATTGCTGCATCAAATCCAGCTATATCCCTGTAAGCTCTTAACGCAAATTCTGTGTTCTCAAGATTAGACGGCGGGTCTTTTTCTCCCCTGTTTGTAACGCCCGGCATGGGGTCAAACATATAGAATCTTTTCTCGTTGGTATAATTATTCGGCTCAAAAATTGGTATCACAATGAACTCAAATGCGGCAAATTCAGGATATGCCCCGAGTTTTACTGCGTCAACTCCCTTTTTCATATACTCCAGCGGCCTTCCGGAAAAGAATGCCTCATAGTCTTTGGGGAAAACATCGTTTATAAATATCAGGTCTCCGAGCCCCCAAGTGATTATCTGCCTTCCGGCCCGCAAATCCCATTTCTTTTCAACATGATCAATATAGCCTTCCCTTAACTCTATCTGAGCCTTCTCATCAATGTGGTCATAAAAAGCGTCTGTTTTCAGGAATAACCTGAAAGGCTCCTTTGAGGCGTCAAGCCTTATCTGCACCCTCTCTTCAGCCCATTTAAAATCGCCGCCGTCAGGATTAGCCCTTGAGCCTAGAGAATAGTTTCCCTGAAAGAAGCCGTGTATAGAGACATCGGCTGCATATATAGAAGGCGGAAAACAGAGAACAAAAAATAATAATAGTAAATAAACGCGTGACCAGGCTGGATTAAGCCGGAATTCACGGGTCTCACCGCAGGAGGCCGGAGACGGAGCGGAAGCCTCGCAATGGCCTTTATAAAAAGGATTGTTCATGGCAATAAGCTTTGCATTAACGTTAAGTTAGTTTAATTCCGGCGAACGACAGTCCGGTCATGCTTAACTGCTTTCTCATTCTATCCACTTCTTTGGAGGCTGCTTTAGGTATCTTTCCGAAAAAAGGCTGTCCTCAATCCCAATGTTATAATCAGCCTTACTATACGTGACCTCTGTCCTATGCCCACTCAGAAGGTTTTTCATCATTCTTTTCGTGATCGTCGGAAAGCCTTTTATAATCTTAATCTCGTCAGCTGTAAACACCCTGCTAAGCTCTCCTTTTTTGTCATAGTATTCTTCCTTCAATGGCAGGAAATTGCCTTTATCAACCCACGAGAGTTTATGAGCGTAATCAACATCACCCTTTTTAGGAGTGCTTTTTACGACATAACAATCCCTTGCTCCAAGTTTCTCCTCCTTCAATATTGCATGGGTATCGTCCTGAATATCCCTGCCGGAAACATCCTCATATGTAAAATCTGAGCCGACAAAGCTCGATGTCTTGTCCTGCGCTGCGATCCTCCTGACCATATTAATCGCTGGGATAAAGAGCCATCTGTCATCATCCTTTGCAGGATATTTATAGACCATAAAAGTCATGTCCTTGACATCGGCAGGCTGGAAGAAATACATAAAGAATTTTTGCGCGCCGCCTGCCTCTCCGAAGTTCTTTCTGAGCATCGTGAGTTCTCTTGTCCTCTCCTGTCCGCCCTTGCTTATCAGCTTCATTATTACCCTTGCCTTAAAATCCTTACCCTGATATAAAAAGGCTGCCTGTGATTTTTTCATCACATCCTCTGCGTTTATTGCAAATACCTCAAAAGGCAAAAGCATTACAAGCAAAACAATCAGATATCTATACATCTTAAACCTCCTGTATTAAGTTGATTTCTATCCTCTGCTTACTGCTTACCATTTTGGCGATCTCCTTTAAACAGCCATCCCTGCATCAAAGTGATGAGGGCGGGCAGATAGATTATTGTCATTATAGCGCTGAGCATCATCATGCTCACAATGAATGCGCCGACGGTTATATACGGCGTAAGGGGCGCAAAGAGCATGACCGAAAATGCCGATGCAAAGAGCATGGCATTGCGCATGATCCCCTTGCCGGGACGCGCAGCAGTCCAAAGGAGCGCATCTGTTAACGGCTCCTGACTTTCTTTCAACCTCTGTTTAAGTCTGCTTACAAAATGAATTGCGAAGTCAACTGCCATGCCAAGTGAAAGGCACGAGAGCACCGATATCGGCATATCAAAGTCCTTGCCCGTAAAGCCAACCACGCCATAAAGAAGCAGGATGGTAAAGAGAAGCGGAACATAACTGACGATAGCCCACTTGATCGAACGGAAATTAAAGACGAGGATGATAAAGACAATAATAAGCGCCGCAAAAAAACCTTTTATCATATCCCACAAGACCTCGTCATTCCAGACAAGGTTGAAATATGCGATACCGGAGGGCTTTAACTCTATCTTCGCGGGATTTGATCGCTGGTAATCATTTATTCCCTTTATCACATCCCTCATCGCCTGGACATCCCATGTCTTAAGCTGCACCCAGATATTTGCCTTTTTAAATGCAGGGTCAACCACATTGTCCAGATCAGAGGGCTTTGCAGACATGCTGAAGAGGAACAGATATTGTCCGACGGCATTCTTTGTCTCAGGCACGGCATCGTATTGGGGATCATCGTCATGAAGCACACGGTTTATTCTCTTGACATAGTCTGCTACAGAGAAGGTCTTTCCCACAACGGGCAGCTTTTCGATGTGTCTCTGAAGGCCCTCTATATACCGTATCGCCTCAGGGGTCTTTATGAAATCATCTTCCTGAGCGGTTGCAACGATATATCCCAGAGATGTACCACCGAGGGATTTGTTCAGAATCCTGTCCGCAGTTCTGACGTCGCTTTTGTATTTAAACCATTCGACGAGGTTATTATTGACGTTTATCTTCATGACACCGAAGACTGCCAATGCGAAAAGTATTGCCCCGGCTGCAACAGTGGCTTTCGGCCTGTATGCGCCGATGCTCCCGAGCCTTCTCAGAAGAATGGATGTTCTGCTTGTTGCTGCGTCTTCTCTTCCTGCAGCGCGTTCAATCTTTGCAACATTAATAAATGTGAGTATCGCAGGAACAAGGCTGAAACTCAGCAACAGCAGGAGAAGCGTACCGAAGGCAACACCAAGACCGAAGACTTTTACAGGGATGATATTTGCAAGCAGTAGAGAGGCAAAACCGACCGCGGTTGTGATGTCGGTATAAATCAGCGGTTTCCCCACCGCCTTCATTGTTTCTAATATGGCAGCTTTTCTGTCCTTTTTCTCGCGGAACCGGAAGTAGAATTCATTGAATATGTGGATGCTGTCAGTGGCGATAGCCATTAAGAAAACGGGGCTCATGGAACTCATGATATGTATGGGAAAGCCGAGGCCTATCACCAGCCCCATGCTGCAGATGATGATTATCATTGCAGGGGCCATGATTGACACAGAAAGAAAAAGGCTCCGGAACATTATATAGGAAACGATGAACATGATCATGCCTGCGATAGGGGAAAATACGCGCATGAGCTTGAACATCTCAGCCCCAAATGTGTCCTTGGCAACAGGGTCTCCGGCAACATAGTATTTCTCATCGCCGCTTTCTTTTTTTAATATTTCCCGTATCCTGTCCGCTATCTCTTTGCCGTTGGCTCCTTTTTCAAGAGGCACATAAATGGCTGTAGTCTTTCCGTCCTTTGAGATGATGCGGTTTAAGAAAAGAGAATTGTCGTAAAGGTTTTTCCCGAATGCCTTTAATTCTCCTTCATTCTTAGGAGTATCAGTCATGAGGGGGGCTACCCTTAAAGTCCCCTTCTCTGCAGTTACATTTGTGATTGTAGGGAAACTATTCACATCACGCGAAGCGACTCCTTTGATTTTCATAATTTCGCCGGTTATTTCTTTAATCTTCCCGAGGGTATCAGTATTGACAATGCCTTTTTCATTCTTAACGCCTACCACGATCATATCTTCATAAAGGCCAAATGTCTTATCAACTTCGTCGTTCCATACTCTCACATCCGATGTATCCGGGAGCATGTGCTTGGGATTAGTATCCGTCTTCATCTTCGGAAATTGTGTCATGAAGGCAACCGTAATTATGATTGAAAGGATCACGACCAGTTTTGGATGGTTGACGGAAAACTCAACGAGAGAGAACTTTCTCATTTATTCCTCCAATTTTTAATAGACATAAACTTTAAATATATTTCTTATATCAGGGCAAGTTGCACAAGCCGTGTTTTATCTTCCAGAGGAAATATCTCTCAAATAAAGCCTTTGACCATTTATAGAGAACCCCGGTCTTAAGCTCAGACTCCTGCCTTGGCGGAAGCAAAGGTTTTGCCTTCATTAACGCTGCAGTATTCCCCATGTCCATAAGACATAGGACATCCATCTCATAAGATGCAGGCATAGGGCTGCCTGAAATCTCCGAGGCTATGCTGTAAGCGGCAGTCTTTGCCATCTTAACTGTCATAAAACCTGTCTTGGGAACGCCTGTCGGAATAGGCGTTTGTTCCGGCGGCGCTATCGCAACTGCCACGCCGGCAGCAAAAATATTTTTGTGTTTTGTATGCCTGCATTTGCCGTCAACAGGGATAAAACCTCTCGGATTACCAAGGTGAGCTACAGCAGGCACGCCCTTCATTGCCGGCGCAAACATCCCAAACTTGAAGGGTATTTTTGACCCGTCTTTAAGCCTCGCCTCACCGGGTATAAATTCTTCAACCACAGCATTTGTTATAACTTTTATATCCCGCTTTGCAAACTCATCTTCCATTATTCTCTTTGAATTCCTGAGCCCTCCGATACCGAAATGTCCTATGTAAGGCTCTGAGGTTATAAAGACAATCGGAGCCTTATGCCTTATTTCCATCCTACGGAGTTCATAATCCATCTCAAACGCATATTCATAGGGAGGTCCAAAACAACTCACTCCCTGAACAGAGCCTGTAATAATAGCGCCCGGTTCTTCAAGAAATTTATTCCATGCCTTATTTGCTTTTTCCGACTGTTCAAGAGTGAAGATGCATTCCGTATGCCCCTTATCAGGGCCGAATCCCGGGACTTCTTCAAATGCAAGTGAGGGCCCTGTTGCAATAACGAGATAATCGTAAGGTATTTCTCCTAATGATGTAACAACCTTTGCAGAATCAGCATCAATGCCTTTAGCTTCTCCATGAATAAAGTGTATGCCTTTTCTTTCAAGTATCGGCTTTAACGGCACGGTTATATCTGCTGCCTTTCTCCACCCCATCGCAAGCCACGGAAGCGACGGGATAAAGACGAATTTATCCATATCGCTCAAAAGGGTTATATCTGCTTTTTCCCCAAGAAGCCGCTTCAGTTCAAAAGCTGCTGTAAGACCGCCGAATGAACCGCCTAAAATTACAATCCTTGCCATAGAGTCTCCATTTAAAACATTCCAACCACTTTATCGTTCTCGGACATAAGGTCTACAAAGTTAGCGTAATCAATAATCCTTATGTTCATCTCCATCTCTGATTCTTTGACACCCCTGAGCCTGATGTCATCAGCAAGCACATAAGCTCTGCCGCAATAACCTCCAAGCCTTTCCTGCTGCGCAAAATAAGCGCCATTCTGGATTAGCACAAGGTCGGCAGCCATATCCCGCGCAAGCTTCACTCCTCTTTTCCCTTCCGCCGTGTCAGGACCGCTTTTAACTATTACAAGCATATTAACCTCCACTTATTATTAAAATCTGCCCTTGTAATCATTTTAGTTAAAATATCATCGTTGTTTTTGCTTCGTTGACTATCGCCGCTATCTCTGCGCCATTAATAATCTTAACGCCATCAACCATCTCTTCGGACTCCATATTCTGCTCCCTTAGCGAAACCTTATCGGCATACACCTCCACTCCCATATCAATACAATCCTTTAATGTGTCTCCAAGATTTGTAAACCCTGTTCCGGTATCATCCTGCCCTTTTCGTGTGAGCAGGACGCCTGCATCAACCATTATAAGAGAAACCTTTATATCTTCTGATACACCGCCAAGTGCGTGCCTTACAGCCTCTGCTGCATTTATGTCGCCATAGGGCGCTCTCCTCAGTATCATTGCAATCTTGCTCATAAATTCCTCCTATGCCCCAATGTTAATCCAGACATCACTTTCCCCCATTGTCTTAAAAAGCCCCTTAAGAGAGCCTACTTCCGCCCCCTCAAGATAATCATCTTTCGCTGCACGGCGAAAATTCAAGCACCCTCCTCAAAGGTAGACCTTCAGCCCCTTTTGAATCAGCCTTGAGAATTCCTCCTCTGCATTGGCTATCCCCTTTGCCTTTTGCCTTTGCAGAAAACAATAAACTCCATCGCCTGATGCGATAAGATTGACCGTATGCCCCTTGCTAAGGGCGGATTCCGCAATCCTGACTGCAGTTACAGTGTTTTCATACAAATACGGAGATGTTGATAAAAGCAGTGTAAATGTCTTTCCCATATGTCCCCCTTTATATTCAAAGATAATGATGTTTGAATGTATTGTCAAGAAAAATATTTCCTTTTTCCTGCCCAGAAAAATATCCAACCGGACTTTTATTGCAGCAGCGAAGTTAATCAGAGGACAGGCATCTATTTCCCAACGTGTATTCTTTTCCCGTCTTCAAAGGGTTTGTCTGTCACGTCGCCAATGTGGGCTGCAATTATATTTTCCTTCTCTAACGCATTAATAAGTTTATCTTTTTTTTCTGAAGGCACAAATATCAGGAGGCCGCCTGATGTCTGGGCGTCGTTCATTAAAATCTTTTCTACTTCGGGAACCCCTTTGCCCCACGTGACATAGGGTTCGTAATTTTTGATGTTGGTCTTTGTTCCTCCGGGCACAACACCGGCATCAGCAAGCCTTATCGCACCTTCAAAATACGGCACACGGCCCGAATAAATCTGCGCCCTGCATTTGCTTGCAGAAAGGACTTCATGGAGATGCCCTATAAGGCCAAAACCTGTTATGTCTGTTGCGGTGCTTACACCGATTTCAAGCATGATCTCGCTTGCCCTTTTATTCAATGCAGCCATCGAGGCCGTGAATTCTTCAATAACAGCATCACTGCATTTGCCGGCCTTCACCCCTGTGGCGATAATCCCGGTGCCTATCTTTTTTGTCAGTATTAATGCATCTCCAGCTTGGGCTTTTGAGTTGTCAAGAATCTTTGCAGGATGTATCACTCCCATAACAGCAAAACCGTACTTCGGCTCTTTATCCCTGATGGTGTGGCCTCCTATAATGGATACTCCGGCCTCAGACATCTTGTCTATGCCGCCCTGCATGATTTTCTTAAGCGAAGGGAAGAACTCAGGATTATTAGGGAACATTGCTATGTTCAATGACACTAAAGGCTTTCCGCCCATTGCATACACATCTGAGAGCGCATTGGCTGCGGCAATAGCGCCAAACCAGTATGGGTCGTCAACTATCGGCGTAAAGAAATCGGCTGTAAGAACAACCACAATGTCATCTGTAATACGGTATACGCCTGCGTCATCTGAATTGGCATGGCCAACCAGAACATTCGGGTCTGTTATGTCAGGCAGCTGCCCCAGCACGTGGGACAGGTCCGATGGACTGAACTTTGCCGCTCAACCGGCGCAGCTTGAAAGTTCTGTCAGTTTGATATCCATTTTAACCTCCCAATTAGATTAACGCCTTTTTGCGCCCGGATATTTCCCTTTTTTAGTGACAGGACAGCAGGCCGGAGCAGGCAATTCCTTTATGTAATCCTTTTTCAGAATCTTTATGATGTCAGGAATTAGCGGATCCCTGAGAAAATAACATTTGAGCCTGCCGTCCATATAATAGTCAAGCGCACCATACCGTCTTAGAAGGGACAGGTGCTGCGATACATTAGGCTGGCTTATGCCAAGGAACCCCTCAATATCACTGACACATTTTACGCCCTTCATCAGCTCTTCAAGTATTTTGATCCTTGCCGGATGGCCTATTGCCCTGAGGAGTTCAGCTCTTTTATCCAGTGAACGCATATTACCTCTCTTTTGTCTGATATATTATTAATCTATATATTAAAGTATTGGCATATATTGTCAAGCATATATTATTGACAGCGGCAGTTTTCATGCTTTTCCCTGCTTTAGACTTTTGCCATGCTAATCTTTTATAATTATTAACTATGCTTAAAGATAAAATCCTTGTATTAGATTTTGGCTCACAGTATACCCAGCTTATTGCAAGGCGCGTGAGAGAAAACAGCGTATATTCCGAGATATTCCCGTATAACGCGCCTTTTGAAAAAATATTGGATTTTAAGCCGAAGGGGATTATTCTTTCAGGCGGGCCTTCAAGCGTCTACAGCAAGGGTTCCCCAATCCCCGATATAAAAATATTCAACCTTGGCATTCCAATCCTCGGCATATGTTACGGCATGCAGCTTATGGCTCATCTGCTCGGAGGCAGGGTTGCAAAAGCCGCAAAAAGGGAATACGGCAGGGCCGAGCTTGCCATAGATGACGATTCTGATTTGTTTAAAGGTATCAGTCCCAATCTCCAGGCTGTCGTCTGGATGAGCCACGGAGACAGAATAGCGAAATATCCCAAAGGTTTTATCCCGATAGCGCATACAGAAAATTCTCCTGTTGCAGCAATGGCTGATAAAAAGAGAAGCTTCTATGCGCTCCAGTTTCATCCCGAAGTGGTCCATACAGAGAAAGGCAGGGAGATAATAAAGAATTTTATTTTCAATATATGCGGCGCTAAACCGGCATGGACCATGAAATCCTTTATAGAGACCGCAAAGCATGAGATACGGGAAAAGGCAGGGAATCAGAGGGTCGTATGTGGAATAAGCGGAGGCGTTGATTCATCTGTCACAGCGATATTGGTTCATGAGGCAATAGGCGATGCGCTTACCTGCATTTTTGTTGACAACGGTGTTTTAAGGCACGACGAGGCGAAAAAAGTTGAACTCATGCTGAAGAAAAGTTTTCATATGAAGATAAAATACGTGGATGCCTCTGAAAGATTTCTGAAAAAACTCAAGGGCGTAAAAGACCCGGAAAGAAAAAGGAAGATTATCGGCAATGAATTCATAAGGGTATTTGAAGATGAGGCAAAGAAGATAAAAAATGTCTCATTCCTTGCTCAGGGGACATTATATCCTGACGTGATTGAGAGCACATCATTCAAGGGCCCTTCAGCAACAATAAAAAGCCATCACAATGTAGGCGGGCTTCTTAAAAAGATGAAGCTTAAACTGATTGAGCCTCTGAGGGAATTGTTTAAAGACGAGGTCAGAGTGCTTGGCCATGAATTAGGGATGCCGGATGAGACTATAAACCGCCATCCGTTCCCTGGGCCCGGGCTTGCGATAAGATGCATCAGCGATGTCACAAAAGAACGGCTTGCTATTTTAAGAAAGGCTGATGTGATAGTTCTGGATGAGATAAAAAAGTCGGGGCTTTACGGAAAAATCTGGCAGGTATTTGCAGTGCTGCTTCCTGTAAAGAGCGTCGGCGTAATGGGAGATGAAAGAACATATGACAATGTCATTGCTGTCAGGGCTGTTACGAGCGTTGACGGGATGACCGCTGACTGGGCGCAGATTCCCTATGAAGTTCTGGGACGGATATCAAACAGGATAATTAATGAAGTCAAAGGCGTAAACCGCGTGGTTTATGACATAAGCTCAAAACCTCCAAGCACAATTGAATGGGAATAACCTATGGACATCAAGGCCTATCTCAAAGAGAAAAAGGAACTTGTAGATTTATTTCTTAAAGAATACTTTTCGCCGAATTTTATTCCGCCTGTCTTAAAAGACTCCATCACTTATTCCCTGTCTGCGGGAGGAAAGAGGATAAGGCCGATACTCTGCCTTGCAGCGCATGAGGCATGCGATGGGGATTCCGAGGACATCATCCAGTTTGCATCTTCCATTGAACTTATACACACATATTCATTGATACACGATGACCTTCCTGCAATGGATAATGATGATTTAAGGCGCGGCAAGCCGACAAACCACAAGGTATTTGGAGAGGGAATGGCAATACTTGCAGGAGACGGCCTTCTTACAGAAGCGTTTTACATGATGGCGAATTCGCTCTCAAACAGAAACATCAAAAACACGGCATTAATTAGGGCCATTAAAGAGATTGCCTTCACAGCAGGCATTCATGGAATGGCCGGGGGACAGGCTCAGGATCTTCTCTCGGAGAATGCGGAGCCTGACAAAGAGACGCTCTCTTTTATTCATAAACATAAAACAGGAGCGCTTATATCAGGCTCTTTAAGGGCAGGCGCAATCCTTGCAAATTGCAGCAAGCCGTCGCTTAGCACAATTACAAGATACGGAGAAAACATCGGGCTTGCCTTTCAGATTATAGATGATATACTTGATGTAGAAGGCAGCACAGATGAACTCGGCAAGACCACAGGCTCTGATGCAAGGAAAAAGAAGATGACTTATCCTTCAATATACGGCCTTGAATCTTCCAAAAAAAAGGCTGAAGAACTGATAGCAGAGGCAGTCTTTTCCATCAAAGATTTCTCAGCTAAGGCAGAGCCTTTAAGAGAGATTGCCGGATACATGCTTGAGAGAAGAAGTTGAAACTCATTAAAAAAATAAAATCCCCTGATGACCTGAAAGCCCTGCCGGTTGAGGAACTGAACAAACTCTCCGAAGAGTTGAGGGAGATAATAGTAGAACGCGTATCAATTAACGGCGGACATCTCGCGTCCAATCTCGGCACTATAGAGCTTACTCTGGCGCTTCATTATGTATTCAATTCCCCTGTTGATAAGATTGTATGGGACGTAGGCCACCAGTCATACACGCATAAACTTATCACAGGGAGATATGAAAAATTTGAGACTATCAGAAAGTATAAAGGCATTTCAGGGTTTCCCAAGATAGACGAGAGCGTTCATGACGCCTTCGGCACAGGGCACAGCTCAACATCAATATCAGCGGCATTAGGAATCATAGAGGCGCGTGATAAAAAAAACGAGACGTTTAAAGTTCTGGCTGTTATAGGCGACGGCGCAATGACTTCCGGGCTTGCGTTTGAGGGGCTGAACCACGCCGGACATCTAAAAAAAGACCTCATCGTGGTGCTGAACGACAATGAAATGTCAATCTCAAAAAATGTAGGGGCCTTGTCTGCGTATCTAAACAGAATACTCACAGGAGACCTCTACCAGCGATTTAAAAAGCAGACGAAATCATTTCTTGAGGGCATTCCAAAGGTTGGAGGCCAGGTTACAAAAATTGCGCAGAAGGCAGAAGAAACCTTGAAAGGGCTCTTTCTGCCGGGGATATTATTTGAAGAACTCGGGATTAACTATGTAGGCCCCATAGACGGACATGACATTAAACTGCTGATAGAGACCTTCAGGAATATCAAAAACTCGACAGAGCCGACATTAGTCCATGTCATCACCAAAAAAGGCAAAGGATATGAGTTCTCTGAAAAAGACCCCTGCATATTTCACGGGGTAGGGCCGTTTGAAATAGAAACAGGCTCTTCTGTAAGCGACACCAATGCCATTTCATACAGTGAAATATTCGGCAGTGCGCTTACAGGGCTTGCCGCAGAGGACAAAAGGGTCATTGCCATCTCAGCGGCAATGAGAGAAGGCACAGGGCTTGAATGTTTTGAAAAAAAATATCCCGACAGATTTTACGACGTCGGCATAGCAGAGCCTCATGCAGTAACATTCGCCGCAGGGCTTGCGGTGCAGGGATTGAGGCCTGTAGTCGCAATATATTCCACTTTCCTTCAGCGCGGTTACGATGAGATAATCCACGATGTCTGCCTCCAGAACCTGCCTGTTGTATTTGCGATTGACAGGGCAGGGATAGTTGGAGAAGACGGCCCGACACATCAGGGAGTTTTTGACATTTCTTATTTAAGGCATATTCCTAATCTTACTGTCATGGCGCCAAAGAATGATTTGGAACTCAAAGCCATGCTTGAACTCGCTTTAAAACACAACGGGCCCTCGGCAATCAGGTATCCGAGAGGGAAAGTAAGTCGGAAGTCAGAAGTCGGAAGTCAGAAGTCGGAAGTTGAAATCGGGATGGCGGAAGTTTTAAAAGAAGGCTCTGATGCGGCTTTGATAGCAATAGGCAATGTTGTCCATCCTGCGCTTGCAGCTGCAGAGAGGCTTGAAAAAGATGGTATAAAGGCATCAGTCATAAATGCAAGATTCATAAAACCGCTTGATAAGAAACTCTTCCTGAAAATTGCATCAAAGACAAAAAGGATAATTACAGTAGAGGAGAACATGATTGCAGGCGGTTTCGGAAGCGCAGTCCTTGAATATCTGAACAGCATGGATATTCCTGATATAAAGATTAAACTCCTCGGCATACCCGATGAATTTGTAGAACAGGGCTCACAGGCTATATTAAGGAAGAAATACGGGATTGATGAAGAAGGGATTTATCAGGCCTGCAAGGCATTTCTCTCAACGCTTACGGCAGTTCGCTGAGCATTAGTTGAGGTGCTGTATTTTGACAGAACTTCTTTAAGTGAGACTGCCTTGATTTTCCCTGACTGGTAGGCATTAACTCTATCTTCAGCCTCTTTACGCCAGAGAGCATCTATGTGTTCATCAGGCTGATCAAGGCTGGACAGAAGCTGATCTGCAAGATTTGCCCTTTCCATGACCGGCAATTCCAATGCCTCTTTTAATATCTGCTTTGTGTCTGTAGGCATTTTACAACCTCCTTAATAGTCTATGACTTATTATTGCAATTATTGATTATTTTGTAAACCTAACATCTGAACTGTGCGAGGCAGCAAAAAAGAGTCCGCACGAAATGTTAGGCGCTGATATATTCATAAATTGTCTTTAACGGTCGCGTCTCCCTTTATTCTTTCCCGTCCCCGTTATTTCTTCTTGCTTATGTTATATTGCAAGACCTGACCCCATTTACCACCATTTACCATTTAGCAAGGACTATCCGTCTGCACGAGTGATTTGTTAGATGTTGCCTATTTCCTTGAGCTATTCTTATGCAACTCAGCAAGTATTTTCCAAATGCATTTGTCAAAACGATTCTTAACGTTATATTCCCATAATCTAATAACGCCCCATCTACCTTTTTTTAAAATACGATTAACGTCTTTATCGCGCTTTCGGTTACGCGCAATTTTAGCGCACCAATATGCAATATTTGTTTGCGGCATAATACATCGCTTAGGGTGGCCGTGCCAAAAGTCAGAATCTATAAACACTGCAATTTTCTTTCTCCTGAAGACAATATCTGGGTTTCCAGTTATAGATTCGGCATGACTTGCGAAATAGATTTTTCTTCTTTTTAATTCACGCATTATCAAACGCTCCGGCTTAGTTCCAGCCGAACGGATATTTTGCATGTTTTTGCGGCGTTGCTCTTTGGTAAGATTATCCATTGCTGGCAGGAACAGAAAAATCCATGAAATAAGTTTCATCGTCGATTTTGTAAAAATCAACATTGGTGCGGCCATACCTTAAAAGGTCATCTTTTGTTACAAAAGCACCATTTGGAAGTCCAAGCCGATGTCTAAAGTACTCACCGATGAGACTGTTGTTATGAGGAGTCTCAATGGCATGTCCACGTTCATCTTTTTGTGCACGCGTGCAAATCAGAGTTTTATTATCATCTGTTAAGACAGTAAAATGCGCCGAACGGAGAGGAAAGAAATTGCTTTTATATACTTCTGGGCGGAGTTGTATATATGCTTCGTTTTTATTTCTGCTTGAAACCCCATCTTGACGGAACCCCCAGTTAATGCCTGCCGTTTTTTGAACATTGCCTTCTCTGTCAAGTAGTGATACGCTGACAGCCGGTAATCCTTGAAGGTCTGGTTTTTCAGATGATATAAGTTGCAACCCTTCTTTTTCGAGCTGTTCTTTTTTCCTGCGGGCATAATATGTATCACGGTAAATTTCAATATAATTTTCTATTTCAACATGAGTGCAGTAAATCGAGTCGGATATTAAACTCTGGAAATAATCAAAACCAAGTTTAGGGTCACATGAAATTAGTAACTCTCGCTGAGATTTACTAAAAGCATTCTGCGTGTAATTTGCTGAGCCTATAAAACCGATGACCGGCTTTTCGCCTTGAAACCATGCATATGCTTTTGAATGCACCTGCGGGGAATTAACAATGTAGCTGCATTCAAAATAATCAGGGAAATCAACGCTGGCAAGTTGCTGAAACGCCTTATGATTGCTTAAAGACAATCCGTCATATGGACACATCCCCACAATAAGATTAATTTTGATTTGCTTTTCGTGATTTTTCTTTAAAGACTCAAAATGGTGAAAGGTCATAGCCGCAGTTGCATACCCAGAAACAACATAGAGAGTATCAGCTCCGTTTTTAACAGGGTCAATAAGAACTTTGTCGAAAAGATTTTTTGTAATCATTCGTATAGTGTTTTAACAAACAACATATTCTTCTTGTTCCTCAAGCAATACCGTCTGATATGAATCAATCCTGCTGTCATATGCGCTGTTTTTGATATTGTTTTCTGTTTTAGAATAATCAATACCGGCAAAACTTTTCAGAACTGCTTCAAAAACAAACGTAACGCCTAATGGCGGCACCGCCATGCCTATTTGTTTTCTAACGCTTTCTTTAGAACCTGAAAAAATATAATTATCAGGGAATGTCTGTAATCTGGAGCGCTCTCGGTTAGTTAATGCCCTATTTTCTTTCCAATGGTAAACGTGTGTTCCGCCGCCGCCGCTTCCGGTTACTGTATAAGCGGGCTTGTCAGGGTCAAGCCTTTTATAAATTTGGCTTATTTTTGCTCCTTTAACATTCAGCCTCAACTTTTCAGGCAAAACGGCGGTAAAAGCATTTTCTCCCGGCTTTATAAATTGCAGGCGGTCAATAACCTGTTGGGATTGTTTGGTTAATTCATTGTTCGAAGCATCTTTAGGTATCGGCGGTTTTTCGATAGCCGCTCTGCAAGTAACAGGCGTGATATGCGTTGGTGCAGGTACATAAAAATTTATATTTATGTCGTTGCGGATTCCGATGATTATTATTCTATGTCTTGCTTGCGGTACGCCGTATTGTTCAAATTTATAGAGATGCGGCGTAATGATATAGCCTGCCTGTTGCAATTCATGCAGTATTTTGTCTAATGCTTTTCCATCATTGGCATTTCTTAATCCCCCGACATTTTCGGCAAGAAAAAATTTAGGCTGGAAAACACTTAGTGCTTTAACGCTGTATGAGTACAACGGGCCATAAATTCCATCCATGCCTTTCTGCTCGCCGACCATACTATAGTCGTTGCATGGAAAACCAAAGGCCAAAGCATCTATATCGGATATGTTTTTTAATTTTCTGAAATTAAGTTTTCTAATGTCACAGCAAACAACAGACTTTGGATTGTCGGGGCAGATATTATTTCGGTAAGTAGCACATGTGTCCTTATCATAATCTGTAGCCCAAGCATGAGAAATAGAGAACGTTTGCCCACCTGCAACAACCTTTGCTGACTTAGCGCCAAGAGCTAACCCGCCCGGACCGCTGAATAATTCACCAAATCTAAAATTCATATTTACTCAATTATACAATTTCTACAGACATTATTTAAATGCTTTAAGCTTAAAAAAAATTTGCGCCTGTCTTTTTTTATGTTGCCTACATGGTTAGCATGATTATATAAAGCGGCACATGGACTGTCAAGGATTGTTTTTACCGCAATTTTTATCTCGTCTATACAGTATAATTAATGAATTACCATGCGGCAGAAACAGCAGGGAATCTGAAGGTTGAATCGTTGTTTTATTGTCATTCCCGCTCGTCGGGAATCCTTCAGAAAGATTCTGGACAAGCCAGAATGACAGACAATAAAGTAACCTTGTGACAAAACTATGAAAGACAGGCTTGACAAGATACTGGTTGACAGCGGGCTGGTAAAAAGCAGGGAGCGTGCAAGGGCTTTGATAATGGAAGGCAATGTTCTGGTTGACGGCTCTCCTGTTACAAAAGCTGGCGCTATGATAAACAGCGCCTCCTCAATAACTCTGAAGTCAGCGGACATCCCCTATGTAAGCAGGGGAGGGTTAAAACTCAAAGCTGCCATAGATTTTTTCAGCATAGACTTAAAAGATAAAATTGCAATGGACGTCGGCTCATCAACAGGCGGTTTTACAGACTGCATGCTCCAGATGGGAGCTGAAAAAATATATTGCATTGATGTGGGCTACGGACAAATCGCATGGTCTTTAAGAAATGATCCGAGGGTTATTCTTCTTGAAAGAACCAATATCAGGCATCTTGAACGGAAAAGGATTCCGGATATTATTGACATCGCTACGATTGACGTTTCATTCATATCTCTTACAAAGGTTATACCCAAAGTGTTAGAATTCCTGAAAGAGGACGGCGAAATACTTGCGCTTGTAAAACCTCAGTTTGAAGTCGGCAAAGGAGAGGTAGGCAAGGGCGGCATTGTGAGAGAAGAAGAAAAAAGGCTTGCGGCAGTTGCCTCTGTGAGAGCAGAGATTGAAACTGCCGGACTGCACACTATAGGCGTGTTTGAATCGCCTGTCAGAGGACAGAAAGGCAATATAGAATATTTCCTGTATTTGAAGAAGGAATAAGCGGAATGGAAGAACAGAAAGGCATAGGCGTTGACCTCGCCATAGCGTCAAAGGAAATGATAGAGGCGCTGATTTCAGAGTCCGGAGAGCCGTCTCTGTTTGAGGAGGTTTTAAAGGCAAATACCCAGAGGCACGACATCTTGAAGGTGTTGGCTGAAAGCCCTTACACGCCTGAAAACATCAGGGAGGATGCTGCAAAAATCTTACAGATTCCCATAGAAGTATCCGCACTCCTTGAAGAAACAGAAGAGGCCGCTGAACAGCGCACTCAAACCCTTCTCCAGAAAGTGCAGGGACTGACTGTGGCTGAGAAGAGACTGCTTGCAATGAGAGGCGGGCGCGAGGCAAGGTCCATTCTCATAAAAGATACAAACAAGCAGATAGTCATGGCGGTTCTTGATAACCCGAAGATAAAAGAACCGGAGATAGAGATGTTTGCGCGTTCCCGCTCTATCCCTGATGAAGCGCTGCGGGCGATTACGAGAACTAAAGAATGGATGAAAAATTACGGAGTGCTTCTTGCAGTCGTAACCAATCCAAAAACACCTGCAGGAGTGGCTGTGCCGCTTTTGTTCAATTTAAAACTAAGAGACCTCATGTCTCTTGAAAAGAACAGGAATGTCGCGGAGGTAATCCGCACAACTGCCAAAAAACTTGTTCAGGCAAGAAAAGGGCATTGAATCAGTGGAAGAAAGAAGGGTTTTAATTTATAATAATGACACTTATTAATTTTAAATTTTTATTTTTAATCTTTTAACTTTAAAATAGGAGAGGCGCTTATGCAACACTCTGCAATACAATTAATTCTTCAGGCAGGCTATGTGGTTAAAGTGGTATTGCTTATCCTGCTGTTTTTTTCTGTCGTATCATGGGCCATCATTTTTTATAAATACCGCTACCTTTCAAGGGCTAACAAAGAGACAGACGTATTCCTGCGCTCCTACAGGGCAGGCCGCGACCTGAAAGGGCTTTTGGCTGCCGCCCGAGCGTTTAATCTCAGCCCTCTGGCAAATATATTTAAATTTACATCTTCAGAAAATATAGTCGATAAGGCTGAGATTAAACGCTCTCTCAGAAGATTCTCAGCGCTTGAGTCAGCAAAGCTCGAGAAATACCTCAGTTTCCTCGCAACCACAGGTTCTACCACGCCGTTCATCGGACTGTTCGGAACTGTATGGGGAATAATGAATGCCTTCAGAGGGATAGGCGCAGCAGGCTCGGCGTCTTTGGCAGTCGTTGCTCCGGGCATTGCAGAGGCATTGATTACAACAGCCGCCGGACTTGCAGCGGCAATCCCTGCTGTAATCGCCTATAACTATTATCTGAGCAGGGCGCGGGGGTTGATTATAGAGATGGAGGACTTCTCAGAAGAACTCCTGGACTTTTTTTCTAAGGGAACGGAATGAAGGCTGACAGAAACAGAGGCGTGCTTTCAGAGATAAATGTAACGCCCTTCGTGGACGTAATGCTCGTGCTGCTCATAATCTTTATGGTGACAGCGCCATTGCTCCAGCAGGGCATTGACGTAAATCTTCCACAGGCAAAAGGCAAAGACCTGCCCCCCGAAGAAAGAATAACGCTCATTGTAAAAAGAGGCGGCGTTATTTTTATGAATGACAAACCTATGCCTATGTCTGAGATAAAGCAGAAGCTTACGGCAATCAGCAAATTAAATCCGAATGTCTTTCTTAAGGCGGACAAGGATGTGCCCTACGGCTTTGTTGTTCAAGTGATGAGCGACATAAAGGAGGCAGGGATAGAGAAACTCGGGATGATAACCGAACCCAAGATAAACATAGAAGGGAAATGAAGGAACCAAGCCTTCCAGTTACGGCATTCTTCTCTTTTTTGCTTCACGTGACTTTTATCTTTACAGCACTGATAACAATTAAAAATGCAACCCGCTTCACTCTGCCCTCTGCGTATATTGTAAGCCTTGTCAGCACTGAAGTCAGCGGACAGCCCCGAGCCGCTCGGGGGACAGCCGTTCAGCCGGACGAGCCTGAACAAAAAATGCAACTGCCTTCAGAGCCTTCAAAAGACAAAGCCTCAGAGGACGCAAAACAATATAGCTCGGACAGAATAGCAGCGTTAGAGGCAACAAGAAAGGCAAAGCACATTGTTAAGCTGAGAAACATGGTTTCTATCAAGGGCGCTGACAAGCAAGGGAAAGATGCAAAAGAAATCGCTCCTCCTTTAAAAAATGGCGGCAATGAAACTTCAATATTAGAAGGTTATTCTAAGAGGATAGGAAAAGAGATAAGGCAGCGCTGGGCCTTCCCCGAGGCATGGGGGGAAAACCTTGAGGCAGTAATATCGGTAACTATAATGTCGAACGGGACTGTTAAGATAAACAGTGTCGAAAAAAGCTCGGGCAATGTCCTCTTTGACCGCTCTGTCCTTCGAGCCATTAATAAAGCAAGCCCTGTTTCTCCTCCTCCGCATGAGATGGAGATAGGATTGAGGTTTACGCCATGAAGAAAGGTGTCAGGTGTCAGGTGTCAGGTGTCAGCAAAAAACTGTTCACTGTTTTTCTGCTATTCACTATTCACTTTTCATTTTTAACTTGCGAAGCGAAAATCTACATTGACATAACCTCTCCTGCGATAAAAAAACTTCCGATTGCTATTCAGGAATTCAGCGGCACGGAAGGAAAACAGATTGCAGACATCATAAGGGAGGACCTTGAGTTTACGGGTTTTTTCCTTTCAATTGACAGGGCTGCCTATTTAGAGAAATCCAGCGAGACTTTCAATCCTAAAAACTGGACTGTAATCGGCGCAGAGGCTGTTATAAAGGGAACTGTGCGCGGAGAACAAAACCTAACAGCAATCGTATCGCTTTATGATACAAGCGAAGGCAGGGAGGTCTTAAGGAAGGAATACAAAGGAACAAAGGCTTCCATCAGGTATCTTGGCCACACTATTGCAGGTGATATATACCAGCATATAACAGGCGAAAAGGGGATATTCAGGACAAAGGTGGCATTTGTTGCAGAAGACGAGGGCAAAAAAGGCCTCTATCTGATGGACTGGGATGGCACGGCTATTAAACGGCTCGGAATTAAAGGGGATTTCGTCCTCAGGCCGCACTGGTCGCAGGACGGCAGCAGGATGGTCTACTCCTCTGAAAGGGGTGGACAATGGGGGATATATTTGTTAGACTTTACGAAAATGACGGAAAAAAAAGTTTTTGCCTCCAGAGGGCTTAATATCACAGGCAATTTTTCCCCTGACGGAGATGAGATTATGTTTTCATCATCGCAGGATGAGACGTATGGTTTATATAATTTAAGGATTTCAGATTCAAAACTTACAAGAATAACCTCTGCAAGATGGATAGAGATTTCGCCCGCTGTCTCGCCTGACGGAAAACTCGTTGCATTTGTATCAGACCGCGGCGGAACTCCCCAGATATATATAATGAACAGAAGCGGATATGACACAAGAAGGGTAACATTTGAAGGCTCGTATAATACCTCGCCAAGCTGGTCGCCCGACAACAAAAAGATTGTGTTCGTCGGCAGAGTCTCAGGCAAGCACCAGATTTTTATTATCTCGCCTGACGGCTCAGCTCTTAACCAGATCACAGACAAGGGAAATAACGAAGACCCTTCATTTTCTCCTGATGGAAGATTTATAATATTCTCGTCTGACAGAAACGGAGGCAGCGGCATTTACATGATGAGGGCAAACGGAGAATCACAAAAGAAAATAACCCCGCCGTGGTTACGGGCCTTTGGCCCAAGGTGGTCGCCGAATTAAATAAAGGAGGAGGTTTTATGAAAAGGATTTTTGTATCGTTTCTGGCTTTTGTTTTAGTTTTCGCTTTTGCAGGATGCGCAAAAAGGACGGTAACCGCGCCTGATGGGCAGGAAGCGCCAAAGGAAACAGCTCAAAAAGCCGCACCTGTTGAGCAGAAGGCAGAGGAGCCGGTTATGGCAAAGGCAGAGCCTAAGAAGGTGGAAACCGTGCCGGTAAAGGAAGTCACAGAGGCAAAATCTTCCCAGTTCGGAACTATACTTTTTGATTTTGACAAATACACTGTAAGGGAAGATGCAAAGCCAACCCTGAAGGCTGTAGCAGACTGGATGATGAAAAATAAAGATGCAAAGATAATCCTGGGAGGGCACTGTGACGAGAGAGGGACTAATGAATACAACCTTGCGCTCGGAGAAAAAAGGGCAAAATCTGCAAGGGATTACATCGTATCAGCAGGCGTAACAAAGAAAAGGCTCGATACGATAAGTTATGGCGAGGAGAAACCGCTCTGCAAAGAGCAGACTGAAGACTGCTGGCAGAAAAACAGAAGAGTTCAGTTTGTACATCAAACATCGTCAGGAAAAGCAGGCAAATAAGTGAAACGGACTGCCATAATTCTCCTGTTGTTTCTTGCAGGATGCGTAATAGACGAATTTGAGGTGATGAAGGCTGACGTTAATCAGCTTAAAAAAGATTCCTATGATATAAAGAAAGAGACCTCAGAGACAAAATCCGCATTTAAGACAGAGCTTGCCGAGATCAAAGAAAAATCAGCAAAAGAGGACTCGCTTAATGCAATGAGAGAAAGTATGGTGTCACTGCGCTCTGAGGTCTCAGGGATCTCAAAAGACCTCCAATCTTTGACAGGAAGGTTTGATGAGAACAAGTATTTTATTGACAAGTCTCTGAAAGATAAATCTTCAGAGATGGATTTGTTACGCGCACAGATAACCTCACTTGAAACACAGGTGAAGGAGATACAGGCCAAGCTCTCTCCAAAAACAGATACTGATGCCGCGCCAAAAGACAAGCCTGATGTAAAAGATGTAAAAAAAGAAAAGAAATCCGAAACTGAAGTGGCAAAAAACACTGAAATAAAAGACCCTGCAAAAGCGTATGAAGCCGCCTACGCCTCTTTTAAAGATAAAAAATACAAAGAGGCGAGAGAAAAATTTGAGGCGTTCCGGAAAGAATTCCCGAAAGATAAGCTTGCCGGCAATGCCCAGTTCTGGATAGCTGAAACCTATTACGCTGAAGAAGACTACGCAGGCGCAATTGTTGAATATGATGCGCTCCTGAAAAACTATCCCAAAAATGAGAAGGCTCCGGCTGCTCTTTTAAAACAGGGGTATTCATTTATTGAGATGGGCGATAAGAAAGCCGCAAGAGGAATTCTTGAACAGCTTAAAGATAAATATCCGAAATCCAAAGAAGCCGCCCTCGCAAATAAAAAATTAGAGGATATGAACAAAAAGGGCAAGAAGTAACTGAGAGACAAGTTTAACAGAACAATAGATTACATGCGCATCTCCATAACTGACAGGTGCAACCTGCGCTGCGTTTATTGCATGCCTTCTGACGGACTGCGCCTGATAGAGCACAAAAAGATTCTGTCTTACGAAGAGATACTCAGAATAATAAGAATAGCTTCAGGGCTCGGTGTCAGAAAGATCAGGCTAACAGGCGGCGAGCCCCTGTCAAGAAAAGACGTTACAAACCTGACTTCCTCAATAAAAAAAATCCCGGGCATAGAAGACCTAAGCATTACAACAAACGGCATCCTTCTTGAAAAGTATGCTGCAAGGCTCATAGAGTCGGGCGTTGACAGAGTAAACGTAAGCCTTGATTCTTTAAGGCCCGAAAGATACAGGGAGATAACAAGGGGCGGGGACATTAACGTTGTTCTCCGCGGCATAGAGGCTGCGAGGAAAAGCGGGCTGCTGCCTATAAAGATAAACATGATCCCGATAAAAGGGCTTAACGGGGATGAGATAGTAGACTTTGCGAAGATAACCCTCAACAGCGACTACCATGTCAGGTTTATTGAGTTCATGCCTTTTGGAAGCCGCGGGTTCTGGAGTGCGGATAAATATATATCCCGCGATGAGATAAAGTCCATTGTTTCGACACTTGGGCCGCTTACGCCTGTGCGCGTAAGAAAAAATGGGCCGTCAAAATATTTCAGGCTTAAAGATGCGCAGGGCGTCATCGGTTTTATAAGCGCAATAACCCACCACTTCTGCGAAGAGTGCAACCGCCTGAGGCTGACTTCAAGCGGTAAACTCAAACCGTGTTTATTCTCTGAAACAGAGATTGACTTAAAGCCTGCATTAAGAGGCGGCGCTCCTGATGACGAAATAGAGCGTCTCCTCAGGCTTGCAATTGAAATAAAACCCGAAAGGCACAATATGAGCGACAGTAGCGACCTTAATGTCTTTCAGGCCATGTCACAAATCGGCGGCTGAGATAGTTTCAAAATGGTAGGCGATGAGGGTATCGAACCCACGGCCTCTTCCGTGTGAAGGAAGCGCTCTACCACTGAGCTAATCGCCCTCTACTCCTCTTTCCTGTCTGTCAGCGCTGCAATGCCCGGCAGTTCATTGCCCTCAAGCAGCTGGAGCGATGCCCCGCCTCCTGTTGATATGAAAGATATCGCATCTGATACGCCAGCCTTGTGCACTGCAAGGTCAGTGTCTCCTCCGCCGACTATTGTGAGAGCGTATGCATCAGCCACGGAATGGGCAATACCGAAAGTGCCCCTTGAGAATGCATCTATCTCAAAAACGCCCATAGGGCCGTTCCATATTATCGTCTTTGCATCCTGCAACGCCTCCGAGAAAAGTTTGACAGACGCAGGGCCTATATCAAGCGCTCTCCAGCCTTTTGGAATTTCCTGCGTAGTAACCAGTTTTGTCTCTGAACCTGCCTCCATGCTCTGCGCTATTACGCTGTCAACAGGAAGATAGAACTTAACATTGTTTTTTACCAGTTTTTTCCGTATCATCTCTGCAAATTCAAGCATCTCTGTTTCTACAAGCGAATCTCCGACTTCGTATCCCATTGCCTTAATAAAAGTGTATGCCATTCCGCCGCCGACTATAACCTTGTCAACCTTATCAACAAGATTTTCAAGAACGCCTATCTTGCCTGAAACCTTTGCCCCTCCGAGTATGGCGACAAACGGCCTTACAGGATTATGCACGGTCCCCTTAAGATATTCTATTTCCTTTCTCATCAGAAAGCCTGCCGCTGCCGGCAGAAACTTTGTGATACCGACCACTGATGCGTGTACCCTGTGCGCTGCTCCAAATGCATCGTTAACATAACAGTCGGCAAGACTCGCAAGAGCCCTGGCAAATTCTTCATCGTTTCTTTCTTCGCCGGGATGGAACCTGAGGTTCTCCAAAAGAAGGACATCGCCTTCTTTCATCTTTGAAACAATGCTTTCTACCTGCGGCCCTATGCAGTCAGGCGCAAAGATAACCTCTTTGCCAAGAAGCCTCTGCAGCCTCTTTGCAACCGGCGCAAGGGTAAATCTGGGATCAGCTTTCCCTTTGGGCCTTCCGAGATGGGAAGCAAGTATAATCTTTGCCCCTTCGTCTATCGCATAATCTATTGAAGGCAGAGTCGAGCGAATCCTGCCATCATCGGTTATGGTAAGGTTGTCATCAAGCGGCACATTAAAGTCCGCCCTTATAAAGACCCTCTTGCCTTTAATGTTCAGTTCTTCAATTGTAAGTTTGTTCAGAACATCCTTAATCGGGATATGACTATGATTGTTAATTTTCCTTGCCATTGAGGCTAACTCCTCTTTGTGAGGTAGATTATCAGGTCGCGAACCCTCGAACTGTAACCTGTCTCATTATCATACCATGCTATGATTTTTACCATCCTGCCTTCCAGAACTTTTGTAACAGAGGCGTCAACAATAGAAGAATGGGCATTGCCGTTAAAGTCTATTGATACAACAGGCTCTTCTGTATATTGAAGAATCCCTTTCATCTTTCCTTCAGCAGCCTTTTTCAAGGCCGCATTCACTTCTTCTACAGTCGCATCTTTTTTAAGTTCAGCCACAAGGTCTATAACAGATACATTGGGGGTCGGAACTCTTATTGACATGCCGTCAAGCTTGCCTTTCAGTTCAGGCAAGACAAGGCCCACTGCCTTTGCAGCGCCGGTTGTTGTCGGTATCATCGACATTGCGGCAGCCCTGGCCCTCCGTAAATCTTTATGCGGAAGGTCAAGAATACGCTGGTCATTTGTATATGAATGTATTGTTGTCATCAAGCCTCTCACTATGCCGAATTCCTGATGCAGCACCTTTGCCACAGGCGCAAGACAGTTGGTTGTGCAAGATGCGTTTGAGATTACTTTGTGCTTTGAAGGGTCAAGCGTTTCTTCGTTTACTCCAAGACATACAGTAACATCAGGGTCTTTTGCAGGCGCTGATATTATCACCCATTTTGCTCCTGCGTCAAGATGTTTTGAGGCGGAGGCCCTGTCTGTAAATCTTCCTGTTGACTCAAGGACAACATCAACGCCGAGACTTTTCCATGGAAGCTTTTCAGGCTCTGTAACAGCAAGGATTTTTATTTCCTTTCCGTTGACGCTTATGCCGCCTTCAGTTGCTTTTACATCTGCATTAAATATCCCGTGCACAGAGTCGTATTTAAGCAGGTGCGCAAGGGTCTTTGCGTCTGTAAGGTCATTTATTGCAACAATCTCAAAATCCTTGCATGACGCGCTGGCCCTTAAAAAAACCCTTCCAATCCTTCCGAATCCGTTAATGGCTACTTTAACCGACATAAAAATCCTCCTTGTTTGACCGTTAATTAATCATTGAATTTATACATAACCATTCCTGTTAAAAGCTTGGGGTAAAAATATGTGGATTTCGGCGGCATCCTTTCGCCTGAAAGGGCAACCCTTTCGACATCCTTAACTCCCGTAGGATTCAGGAAAAATGCCCCGTCATAAATTCCTTTTCTGACCATCTTCCTTGTTTCCGCTGTGTCCATCTCGTATGTTACCTCGGTAATATTCAGTAGTTTCTTAAATATTAGTTCATGTAGTATGGTAACATCAAGTTCTTTTAATGCAGGATTTATGTTTTCAAGCCCAGCGCCTTTATGTCCTTTATGCCTGAGCAAATACAGGTTATCGCTGTTGCGATGACAAAAGCCGATAGCATGTTCATATCCTGATAATGCCCCTGCAATGTCATCCTTTGAGGAGAGAATTTCTACCGTAAAATGTTGCGACAGAATATCAAGAGAGTTCTCAGGCAGCTTTTTAACAAGCCTGTGCGCGGGAAGTATTGTCAGCCCTTCATCTGACATATTGGCAAGGAACATAAGAACATAATCCCATGGTTTTGGCGAATCGGTGAACCGGTGAATCGGTGAACCGGAGGAAGTCTCAGAGTCCATAATCTTCTTAAACTCAAGCGCTGTCTCATATCTGTGATGGCCGTCAGCTATAAATACCGGTTTTCCTTTCAGGTCATTCCGGATTATTTCGATATCTTCTTCAGCGTCAACAATCCACAGCCTGTGGATTGCGCCGTCAGAATCTTTCGCCTCCATATATGGCTTCCGGAGCATATCCCTGTTTATTATTTCGGACGCCTTTTTCCCGGGACTGTTATAAAGCGAAAAAATAGGGCTTATATTAGCCCTGCATGTTCTTAAAAGATTCAGCCTGTCGGCTTTTGGTTTTGAGTGCGTGCATTCATGCGGGTATACGCCCCTGCCAAGTTCTTCAAGGCGCACAAGGCTGAAAAAACCCCTGAGCCTTTTACGGCTGCCTTTAATGCTGTAATCCACTTCGTATGCGTAAAAAGCAGGAGTTTTACTTCCATGCAGAATTCCATCTTTCAGCCATAAGCTGAGATATCCCGAAGCCCTTGTATACTTATTCTGTAATTCGTTATCGCCCTCAAGTTCCTTGCCAAAATCAATCCTTACTATGTTATGGGGGCTTTTGCCGTAGAGTTTTTCTTTGTATTCAGGCGCAATAATATCATAAGGAGGGGCAATTACATCCTCCCCTGAAACCTTAGACATATTGTAGAGGACTCCCTTGAAAGGGATAATTTCAGCCATGTTCTTGGAAGAAAATTAAAAAAGATAAGGTATGATACCACACGGGATTATTGAATTGCCATATTTCTCCTTTGGTATTAAACTTATTCCATGAAGGGCTTTGCTTTGTGGATAACAGGGCTTCCGGGAAGCGGCAAGAGCACACTCGCCGATGAAATTAAAAAACTCTATCCGAAATTTATCATATTAAGGATGGATGCATTCAGAAAGATTGTCACACCAAAGCCGGCTTATTCAGGCCTTGAGAGGGACATTGTTTACCGCTCCCTCGTATATCTCGCAAAGATAATGACAGGACAGGGACATAATGTGATTATAGATGCGACAGGAAACTTGAGAAAATGGAGAATCCTTGCAAGAAGGTTAATCCCGAAATATGCAGAGATATATCTTAAATGCCCGCTGGAAGCCGCTATGAAAAGAGAGCGGAAAAGGGCTTGTACTCATAAGGCTCCGAAGGGCATTTACAAAAAAGGCGCAAAGGGCTGGCCTGTGCCGGGTATGAATGTGCCATACGAAGAACCCCGAAAACCTGAATTGACAATAGAGACAGATGTTGTATCTGTGAATGAAAGCGTAAAGAGCATTAAAAGATTGATAGCTCAAACAGACATCAATTCTTAAACATCCACGCTAATACTATATCTACCTCTATATTTTCCTAAACTGATGCGGCAGGAGTTCGGAGATTGAGAACTTTTTAATTCCTCTCTCGGACGCAAGATAAATCTCAATGTCAGGCGCAAATTCGGCAAGCATCTGCCTGCAGGCGCCGCACGGAAAACAATAATCTTTGCTGGCAGAGACAATTGCAAGCGCCTTAAATTGCTTTTCGCCTTCAACAAGTGCATTTATAAGCGCAGCCCTTTCAGCGCAAAAGCTCAGCATCAATGAGGGGTTTTCAATATTGCAGCCGTGGTAGATTTTACCGCCATTAGTTATCAGCGCAGCGCCAACGGTAAATTTAGAGTAAGGCGCAAAAGCCTTTTTTCTTGCTGCCTTTGCTTCACTTACTAATCTTTCAATTTCTGAAGGGAGCATAATAACACAAAGTTAAAAATTACGATTCCTTTACATATTTAACTACCATATTGCCAACCTCAGTTGTTGAGTGGCCCATATGCCCCGCTGCAAGGCTTTTGAGATGTTTTCCTGTTATTTTCATTACAGCATTTTCTATTGTCCTGCCTGCTTTTTCTTCTCCGAGATGCTCAAGCATCATGCCGCCCGCGCATATTGCAGCCAGCGGATTGATAACATTCTTTCCTTTATATTTTGGCGCGGAGCCCCCGATCGGTTCAAACATTGAAACACCCTTCGGATTTATGTTTCCGCCTGCGGCAATGCCCATCCCACCCTGTATCATTGCGCCAAGGTCAGTGATGATGTCTCCGAACATATTGTCAGTGACAATCACATCAAACCACTCAGGGTTTTTTACAAACCACATGGTTATTGCATCTACATGCGCATAGTCAGCCTTTATGTCCGGATATTCTTTTGCAACCTCATAGAAAGTCCTCTCCCACAGGTCAAATGCGAATGTCAGCACATTTGTCTTTCCGCAGAGCGTAAGCTTTTTCATCTTGTTTCTTTTTTTGCAGCATTCAAATGCATATCTTATGCACCGCTCAACGCCTTTCCGGGTGTTTATGGACTCCTGCACAGCAACTTCATCGGCTGTGCCTTTTTTTAAAACGCCTCCTGCTCCTGCATACAATCCCTCTGTGTTTTCTCTGACAACAACAAAATCTATGTCTTCCGGTTTTTTATCTTTCAGTGGGCAGTCTACACCGGGATAGAGCTTCACAGGCCTCAAGTTGATATACTGGTCAAGTTCAAACCTCAGCTTTAAAAGTATGCCTTTTTCAAGAATTCCGGGCTTTACATCAGGATGCCCTATTGCGCCGAGATAGATTGCATTATGTTTTTTGAGTTCTGATACAGCATTCTCAGGCAGGACTTCTCCTGTCTTTAAATACCTTTCTCCCCCAAAATCATAATATGTAAGATTAAGCTTGAACCCGAATTTTTCTTCTGCCGCGTTCAGGACTTTAATCCCTTCCGCTATGACCTCAGGGCCTGTTCCGTCGCCGGGGATAACTGCAATGTTGTAAGATTTCATCGTCAATTGCTCCTTAACTTCTTCTTTGTCCATTCCACAAGCCCGCCGGATGCAATCAGCTCCTGCATGAATGGAGGAATGGGGTTTGCCTTATAGGACTCGCCTTTTGAAATATTTTTTATGATTCCCTTATCTGCATCTATCTCAATCTCGTCGCCTTCTTTTATCTTCTCTGACGCCTCTTCAGACTCAAAAATGGGAAGGCCTATGTTAAATGCATTCCTGTAAAATATCCTCGCAAAGCTCTTTGCTATCACAGCCTGAATCCCTGCTGCCTTTATCGCAATCGGCGCATGTTCCCTTGATGAGCCGCATCCGAAATTCTTGCCTGCGACAATAACATCTCCTGCCTTTACCTTGTTCGGAAAATCCTTGTCGGCATCCTCCATTATATGCTTTGCAAGCTCTGCGGGGTCGGATGTGTTGAGATGCCGAGCAGGTATAATTGCGTCTGTGTCAATGTCATTGCCGAACTTCCAGTTTCTTCCCTTGATTATCATGCGTCTATATTTCCATATCCCACAGTCTTGGGTCAAGTGCATCTCTCAGCCCTTCACCAACAAGATTGTAACTCAGGACGGTAATCAATATGGCAAGCCCCGGAAAAACAGAAAGCCACCATGCAATTTCTATGTTGTCCTTTCCCAATGTGAGGATATTGCCCCAGCTTGGCGCCGGAGGCTGAACGCCTATGCCGAGGAAACTGAGCGCAGATTCCACAAGCACAGCGCCTGCTATTCCAAGCACGGCAGAGACAAACACAGGAGCCATGCTGTTTATCATTATATGCCTGAAGATGATATTCATATCCCCTGTTCCCAATGCTCTTGCTGCAAGGACAAATTCCCTTTCTTTTAATGAAAGGACTTCTGCCCTTACAAGCCGCGCCACGCCCATCCAGGACGTAAGTCCGATCACCATCATAATATTCATTATATTAGGGTCAATGAGTATTACCCTTAAGCTTTCCCGTATCCAGCCCGGTATCGCAGAAGAACTCCAGATGTTAGGGTCAATAAACGCAATAACAGCAAGGATGAGAAAAAAGGTTGGGATTGTGAGCATTATGTCAATGAATCTCATGATTATGCTTTCAACCCATCCGCCGTAATATCCTGAGATTGCACCGAGAAAAATGCCTATAAGTGTTGCTATGCCTACAGAAACAAAACCCACAGACAATGATATTCGCGACCCTAAAATCATCCTGCTCAATACATCTCTGCCAAGGTCATCTGTGCCCAGAGGATGTTTGAGGCTTGGAGCTTCAAGTACATGTTTTCTGTCAATGTCGTCAGGGTTATGCGGAGAAATAAAAGGCGCAAAAACAGCAACAAAAAACATCAGAACCACAACAACCCCTCCGGCTGCTGCAAGCCTGTTTTTCCTGAATCTCCTCCAGAAAACGCCATTTAAAGAATGTAAAGAATGCCCTTTCATTGCTTTGCCCGTATCCTCGGATCCGCAAGCATATAACCGATATCAGCAAGGAGATTTCCCAACAGAGTCAGCATGCCTCCGATTGTGAGAATACACATCACCATCGGATAATCCCTTGTCATAACGCTCATGAAGAACAACTGCCCCATTCCGGGAATGCCGAAAACACTCTCTAAAATTACGCTTCCGCCTATAAGCCCGGGCACAGATAAACCAATTAAAGTAATAAGAGGCAGGAGGGCATTCCTGAGCGCATGTTGGTAGATAACCTTTTTATCGGGCAAGCCTTTTGCCCTTGCCACTGTGACATAATCCTGCCTTACAACTTCAAGCATACTGCTCCTCATGAATCTTGAATCTCCTGCAAGGCCTCCGAATGCGGAAATAAAAATAGGCAGGATGAGATGGCTTATTCTGTCCCACATCTTGCCTAATAAAGGCAGTGCATCGTAATTCAGAGATTTCAGGCCGGAAACCGGAAGCCAGCCGAGATATACCCCGAAGAACATCATTAAAAGAAGCGCAAACCAGAATGACGGCATTGCAAACCCGATGAAAACAGTTGTTGTCATTATTTTGTCGTAGAGAGAATTCTGATGAGTGGCTGATGAGACGCCTATCGGTATTGAGATTGCAAGGATGATTGCAAACGTTATCAGATTTATCATCAACGTGATGAAGAGCCTTCTGTCAAGCAGGGACTGTTTCTTGTCCCATATCTTCTGCATAACAGGCCTTCTGTCTGTTGAGAACGATTCTCCAAAATCAAGTTTTACGATTCTTTTCAGCCACAGGCCGTATTGGATTATCACCGGCTTGTCAAGGTTATAGAGTTTTTCCAGCCTTTCCCTTGCCTCAGGCGTTATCTTCGGATTTAACTCTGTGAGAATATCCGTAGGTTTTCCCGGAGCAAGGTGGATGATAAAGAACGAAATTAAAGTTATCCCCACGAGTGTGGGAATCATCTCAAACAGCCGTTTTATTAAATAGGCAATCATTTAAGGCTCCACCTTATGCTTTTGCATTTTTTGCGGCGCATACCATTTCGGAAGATTATAGGTTATGCCGATAGGGGCTGGCTTTATTCCTTTAAACCTTGCATGAACAACCGGCGTTGCATCAGGGACATATAAAAAAAGATACGGCAGTTCTTCAGCGAGTATTTCCTGAATCCTGAAATATGCCTTTTTCCGCTCTTTCATATTGAATGTCCTTCTGCCTTTTTCAAGGAGCTCATCAACTTCAGGATTGCTGTAGCTTATGAAATTAAATTCCTTTTCTTTTGTCTTGGATGAATGCCAGATGTCATACTGGTCAGGGTCAAGCCCAATGCTCCACCCAAGGATTACAGCCTCAAAACGTTTCTTGTCTATAAATTCATTAATGAATGTGGACCATTCAAGCGCCCGTATCTCAACCTTTATACCTACCTTTGCAAGCCTCCACTGTATAATCGTTGCGGCATTTTTTCTCAGCGTATTGCCCATATTGGTGAAAATCGTGAATCTGAAGGGTATTCCGTCTTTATCCAACAACCCATCGCCGTCGGTATCTTCCCAACCTGCCTCTTTAAGAAGTTCTTTTGCCTTCCCGGGATTATATTCATATTTTTTTACATTGGGATTATAAGGCCATGTATTCGGGACATAAGGCCCTGTTGCAGGGCTTCCAAGCCCGAACAAAACAACATCAATAAGCTCGCTCTTGTCTATTGCGTATGCTATCGCCTGCCTTACACGCTTGTCCTGAAAAAACGGATGTTTAAGGTTAAATCCCATATAGGTATAAGCAAACTGGGGATAGCGGAATTTCTGAAAGTTGTTTTTGAAAAAATCCGTGTTCGTCTGCTTTGTATATTGTATCGGCGTCAGCCCCATCATATCTATGCTGCCTGCCTTAAGCTCAAGAAACATTGTTGAAAGGTCGGGGATTAACCTGTAAACATACCTGTCTATGTAAGGCCTGCCTTCAAAATACTCTCTGTAAGAATCAAGAATCAACTCCTGTCCCGGAGTCCATCTTTTGAGTTTATACGGCCCGAGGCCGACAGGGTTTCTTGTGAACTCGCTCTTTGTTATATCCTTTCCTTCAAGCAGGTGTTTTGGAAGAACAACAATGCCGCTCCATGACGTGAGCGCAGGCGCAAATGGTTTTCCATATGTGACCCTGAATGTATATTTATTTAAGACTTCGGCTTTTTTAACTTGAAGAAAATCTTCTTTATACGCAGTTGGTGTTTTTTCATTTACGATTGTATCGTACCCGAATTTTACATCGTCTGCCGTGAACTCAACTCCGTCAGCCCATTTCACGCCTTTTCTCAGATGGAATGTTATGACAAGCCCGTCTTTTGAAATATCCCATGATTCCGCGAGGTCACCGATAACGCTGAGGTCAGTGTGGTATTTAACAAGCCCGCTGAACATTAACCCTGCAATATCATGAGAAGCGCTGTCGCTTGCAAGCATATATATCAGATTGCTCGGCTCTCCGATGGAGCCGACTATCAGCGCATCGCCGTATGCAGGCTCGTTAGAGTTGTTTTCTGAAATGGTTTTGATTGTCGCCGCAGGTTTCTCTTTACAGCCCATGATATTGACGGCTATTAAAAGGCTTAGAAGAAAAAGAAATGCTCTTTTTGTCATGCAAGAAAACATGAAGGTATTATACAAAAATACAGGTAAGGAATAACTACTCTACGCAAAAGAAAAGTGGAATTATTGCCAGCCTATAGGTTCGTAGCCTTTTTCCCTAAGACAACGAGACACAAAATTTTTATAGACCTGGCTTGGCTTCAATGATTTTGATATTCCCCTGACAAGGCCGCCGGCTGCTCCGGCTGCGCCTCCTATTCCTGCGCCTTTACCTATATTCCCTGTGACAGCTCCGACAGAGCCTCCAACAAATGCTCCTGCAGCGCCTCCTGCTGCCGCACTGCCAGCCGCATCACCGCCGGGATTTGTCTTGATATATTCGTTGGCAAGACGTTCGCACTCCCCGATATCAATTTCTGCCTGTTCTTTACCGACAGCCTTTAAATGAGCATTCGGATACAGCACCGGCCCGCCGCTCGTTGCGCATCCTGCAAGAAAGACAAAAATTATTGGAACCAGAAGCAATATTCTAACCATGTTTTCACCTCTTACTTTTCCGTTATCTACTGCCAGATCAGCTTTCAGCGCTCACCCAAAAAATTACGCTCTATCCAGTTACAGATATGACTTCTTCATAAGTTGTAATACCCTCAAGCATCTTCTTTATGGCTGTTTGCCGCAGGTTAACCATGCCGTCTGCTTTTGCAGCATCATAAATCGTGGATAGTCCTGCTTTGTCATTTAACAGTCTTTTTAGTTTGTCGGTGAATTCCATCACCTCGAAAATGCCTGTTCTCCCTCTATAGCCCGTGCCACGACATTCAAGACAACCCTCACCATAGTATATTTTGTAAGGTTTTTTAACGAGTTGCAGATGATCTATTTCTTCTTCTGTAAGCGCCCCTTCTTTTTTGCAGTAAGGACATATCTTTCTTACCAATCTCTGTGCGACTATGCCGATTATAGTTGATGATAGAAGAAAAGCAGGCACCCCAATATCAAGAAGCCTGGTAACAGATGAAGGAGCATCGTTTGTGTGCAATGTGCTCAGGACAAGATGCCCTGTAAGGGCGGATTGAACTGCGTTCTCTGCAGTTTCTTTATCGCGTATCTCACCAACCATTATAATGTCCGGGTCCTGCCGGAGGATGGTTCTCAAAATATTGGCAAACGTCACATTAATGGCGGGCTGAACCCCAACCTGATTGAACTCCTCAACAATCATTTCAATCGGCTCTTCTATAGTAATAATATTCACATCAGGCGACGCCAGCGCCCTAAGCGTAGAATATAATGTGGTGGTTTTGCCGCTGCCTGTGGGACCCGTAACAAGTATGACCCCATTAGGTCTTCGGATAAAAGAATTGTAGAGCTGGAACTCACGCGGGTAGAATCCGAGATGGTCAATGTCCTGAAGAAGCACCTCAGGGTCGAATATTCTTATGACAACTTTTTCTCCGAATGCGACAGGAAGCGTTGACACCCTTATTTCTATATCTTTACCGTTATAATTTGTCTTTATTCTTCCGTCCTGGGGTCTTCTTTTTTCAGCTATATCCATTCTTGAAAGCATCTTTATTCTCGATATAATGGGGGCATGGATAACTTTTGGGATTGTATGAATATAGTGTAATATTCCATCTATTCGCAATCTAACAAAAGCCTTTTCTTTTTTAGGTTCAATATGGATATCGCTTGCCCTCTGGTCAAATGCATAATGCAAGAGATATTCCACTGCATTTATTATATGCTGGTCCGTTGCTTCTATTTCACCCTGCCCTTTTAGATTGACATACTGCTCAAGACTCCCAAGTTCAAAGATAGACGATGCCTCTGCCTCCGCTCCTTCAACGGACATGCGGAATCCAAAGAACTCACGCACGATTTTAACTATGTCGCTCTTTGAACTGAGCACGATTTTCACCTTGATCTTCCTTGCGTTTCCCAAGCTCTCAACAGGTTCAAGATTGAATGGATCGGCAATTGCCAATGTTACAATTCCGTCTTTTTCATCAACAGGAACAACAAGATATCTCATAGCAAATGGCCGGGACACATAAGAAGTAACTATATCAAGATTCAGTTTTAAGGGATCTATTTTTCTATACTCCACCCCTGTCTCGTCCGCAATAACCTGTGTAATGGCATCCTCTGTAAGTATTCTGCCCTCTTTTCCATGGATTTCGATATTAAAGGAAGATATTACTTCAGCAGGTAAAATAGGGCATTGCTGCCTGTGGAGGTGTCTTGGATGCGCAGTATCCTGCAATTTTTGAAGTCTGGCTTTCTGATCACTGCCTTTTAATATTATATTTTTACACTGCTCTTCCGATATAACACCACGCTTGAGCAAAGCCTTTGCCACAAATTCTACTGTGAACAGTTTGTTCTTAACCATTTCGTATTATACAAAAATGTTGAAAGAAGCGGGGATTGCTGTTTGTATAATCCACTGCTTTCTAATGCTACGAATAATACTCCTTCAAATATTTCCCTGTATATGATGTTTTTGATTTGATTATATCCTCGGGTTTTCCTTCAAATATTATCCTGCCTCCCCTTTCTCCGCCTTCTGGCCCCAAATCAATAATCCAGTCTGATGCCCTGATGACATCAAGGTTATGCTCTATAACCAGCACGGTATTGCCTGCGTCAACGAGCCTCTGAAGCACGCGAAGCAAAGCCTTTACGTCCGTGAAATGAAGCCCGACTGTAGGCTCGTCAAGGATATAAAGGATTCCTTTCGGAACAGCTTGGAGTCTTGAGTCATGAGACTGGAGTTCAGAACAGATTTTTATTCTCTGTGACTCGCCTCCTGAAAATGTTGTTGCAGGCTGGCCAAGCCTGAGATAACCGAGTCCGATGTCTCTCATTAATGACAGCCTGCCTTTAATCTGCGATATGTCAGAAAAAAAATCCGAAGCCTCATCAACCGTCATATTCAGGATGTCATTTACATTCCTGCCCTTATAAGTAATCCTCAAAACCTCAGGCTTATATCTTTTCCCTCCGCACTCTTCGCATGTTACATAAAGGTCTTCAAAGAAATACATCTCCATCTTCTGATACCCCTCGCCCATGCATGTCTCACACCTGCCGCCGGGCACATTGAATGAAAAAAACCCAGGACCGTATCCGTGCGCCTTTGCCTCATGCTGTTCTGAAAAAAGCCTGCGTATGGGGTCAAACATCTTAAGATAGGTAAGCACATTTGAACGCGGGCTTTTGCCTATCGCAGTCTGGTCTATAAGTTTTACGTTTCTTATATGTTCCATTCCCATAATATCTTTATATGGCAATGTCCCGACCTGGTCGGGGCCAACCTTAAAATGCCTTGCCAGCGCCCTATAAAATGTCTCGACCACAAGGCTGCTTTTGCCTGAGCCTGAAACTCCGGTTACTGCTGTAAGCACCCCTGCGGGGATTCTAAAGTCAACAGACTTAAGGTTATTGCCGGCAGCTCCGGTCAGCGCTAAATAGTTTCTTGGTGAAATTCTTCTTTTGTCGCCAAATCCCTGTATCTCTGCTTCTTCACCTCTTAAATATTTTGCAGTTGATGTATCGGTCTTTAAAAACTTTTCCATTGCTCCTGAAAATACAACCTGTCCTCCATTACGCCCGCCGCCGGGGCCAAGCTCCACCACCCAGTCAGCAGTTTTGATAATATCTTTGTCATGTTCGACAACGATTATCGTATTCCCAAGCCCTGAGAGTTCCGACATTATCTTTGCAATCCTCTCTGTGTCCCTTGGATGAAGCCCGACTGTAGGCTCATCAAGCACATAAAGCGTTCCTGTCAGCAGCGAACTGAGCTGGTTTGAAAGATTTACCCTCTGATATTCTCCTCCTGAAAGCGTCTTCCCCTGCCTACTGAGACTCAGATAATCAAGGCCGACTCTGTTGAGAAATTGAAGTTTTAGGCTTATCTGCCTGAGAGGTTCCTTCGCAAGGTCTCTTTGAAATATTGATATGTCGGCATCCGTGAAAAATTTTATAAGCCCTGAAACAGGGAGTTCGCATACCCCGGCAATATCAAGGCCGGAAATCTTATACGCAAGCGATTCCTTTTTTAGTCTTTTGCCCTTGCAGGCATGACAGACAGCAGCCTTTCTGTGCCTGCTCAGAAATACCCTGACGTGCAGTTTATATCTTTTTGCCTCAAGCTCCTCAAAAAAATTATCTATGCCGTAGAAATCATCTGTGCCTTTAAAGAGCTTGTCCCTTTCTTCCTTTGAAAGCTCATTAAAAGGTTTCTTGGTATCAATTCCGGCTTTTTTAGCCCCTGCAATCATCTGTTTTTTCCACCACTTATATCCTGACCTTTCCCATACACCTATGGCGCCTTCTGAAAGGGAAAGATACTTATCAGGGATTATAAGTTCTTCATCATAGACCAGAATATTCCCGAACCCTTTGCATTCAGGACACGCTCCAATAGGATGATTAAATGAGAACAGCAGAGGCGAAGGCTCAGGAAGAGAAACATTGCACTCATCACATACATTTTCTCCTGAAAAACGCAGGGTGATTTTTTCAGCATCCTGCAGGATTACAACCGTCGCCTTTTCGTTTCCTTCTTTCCATGCCATCTCTACGGAATCCGAAAGCCTCGGCTCATCTTTTATCACAAGCCTGTCAAGAACAACAGCAAAGCGCTCAGCATTCAGCGTTCGGCGTTCAGCGTTTTTTTCTGACAGCTGACGGCTGACAGCTGACAACTCAAGTACTTCTCCATCAACCCATGCCCTGTGAAAACCCCTTTGTTTGAGGCTCTCAAGTGATTCAGAAGAATCGAAGATGACTATTGCCTTGCTTCCTGTATATCTTTCAGTCAATTCCTTGACCACCTGCGAGGCATCCCATTTCCGTATCTCTTTCCCACACTGCGGGCAAAACGGAGTTGAGATTTTTGAATAAAGAAGCCTCAGAAGGTCATAGATTTCCGTGAGTGTTCCAACTGTTGAGCGCGAGCCTTTGACTGGATTTTTCTGCTCAAGCGCTATGGCAGGACGTATATTGTGGATTGCATCAACATCAGGCCTGTCAAGTTTTTCAAGGAAAAGCCGTGCATAAGTTGAAAGCGATTCAATGAATCTCCACTGCCCTTCTGCAAAGATTGTGTCAAATGCAAGAGATGACTTGCCTGAGCCTGAGACTCCTGTTACTGCGATGACCTTATCATGCGGAAGGCAGAGCGTGATATTTTTTAGGTTATTCTGCCGCGCACCCTCAATTATAAGCTCTCTGTTTGGCATCCTGATATTTTAACATACAGGATTTAACACGGAAGGTGCGGTTGAATTATTTTTATGGCAGGCATCAGGCATGTGTAAGGAGACAGGCACAGCCTCCTTGAAGGATTTTTACATCCTTTCAGGAGCGCTGAGTCCCAATATCTCAAAACCGTCCTTCAGGACAATCCTCACTGCCTCGCATAAAGCAAGCCTTGCCTTGGTCAGATTGGCATCGTCTGTTACCACCTTATGCCTGTGATAGTAAGGGTGAAACATCCCTGCGAGTTCTTGAAGATAAAATGTTATCCTGTGCGGCTCATGCGCAATGACAGCCCCTTCAAATGCCATCTGATATGCAAGCAGTTTCTTTATTATCCTTATCTCCTCAGGAAGAGATAAAAGGCTGAGATCCGCTTCATCCGGTTTTTCAACATTTATCCCCTGCTCCTTTGCGTGAGAGAATATGCTGTTTATGCGCGCATTTGCATACTGCACATAAAAAACAGGGTTTTCCGCTGACTGTGCTTTTGCAACCTCGAGGTCAAATTCAAGGTGGCTGTCAGGACGCCGCGTGAGGAATATGAACTTTGTCGTATCTGCGCCAACTTCGTCAATCACCTCTTTCAGAGTCACAAATTCCCCTGCCCTCTTTGACATTTGAACAGGCCTGCCGCCTCTAAGCAGCGAAACCATCTGGACCAGCAAAACCTTCAGCCTTTCCTTTGGATAACCGAGCGCCTGAATCACAGCCTGTATCCTTGGAATATACCCGTGATGGTCGGCGCCCCAAATGTCTATAAGCTCATCAAATTCTTTCTCCACCTTATTCCTGTGGTATGCAATGTCAGGCGCAAAATAAGTATACTCTCCGTCTTTTTTAATCACGACCCTGTCCTTGTCATCTCCGAATACGGTTGACCTGAACCACACTGCGCCGTCTTCTTCATAGATGTAATCACGCTCTTTCAGGTCATTTATAGACTGCATCACCTCTCCTCTTTCATAAAGCTCTCGCTCGCTCTGCCATGTGTCAAAAGTAATGCCGAATTCCTTTAAGTCCTGCTTTATGCCCTCAAGCATCAGCCTGTAAGAAAAATCCGTAAAAAATTCTCCCGCCTCTTCGATGGATGCCTCTGCATATTTATTGCCGTAATTCTTTATTGCTTTGTTTGCAATGTCCTCGATGTAAAAACCCTTATAGCCGTCTTCAGGAGAAGGATAATCTATGCCGAGCAGTTGGTTATATCGCGCAAATACTGAAAGCCCCAACAGCTTCACCTGTCTTCCCGCATCATTTACATAGAACTCCTTTTCAACTTTATAGCCTGCAGCGCTCAGCAGATTTGACAATGCAGAGCCGACAGCAGCGCCCCTGCCGTGTCCGAGGTGAAGGGGCCCTGTGGGGTTTGCGCTTACGAATTCAATCTGGATTCTCCTGCCTTTTCCGATATCAGCTCTCAAAAACCCAGAGCTGTCTTTTATCAGGCTTTTTAACTCTGAATAAATGTATTGCCTTGAGAATGTAAAATTGATGAACCCGGGCCCTGCAATGTCTATTTTCTCAAAAACATCTTTTTCAGCAATGGCATTTACAATATCTTCCGCTATCTTCCTTGGCGGTTTTTTGAGGATTTTTGACAAAGACATTGCAGCAGGGGTCGCAAGGTCGCCGAATGACTCTTCCTTCGGCAATTCTATAGCTATCTCAGGAACAGCGAGGCCAAGCTGTTTAACTGCGCTCTCTATGATGTCATGCAGTTTCTTTTTCATGGAGATTAAGTTTACCCCGTTGCAGCAAAAAACATCAATATTGTCCTAAGCGATAAACTTGACACTAACTGATAATTTAGGTTATTTTAATCACTCTGGTTTTTGCTCTTTTAAAGTTATTTGCGGCCGGTAAGGTGGTTTTGTTTGGGCCTATAGCTCAGATGGTTAGAGCGCGCGCCTGATAAGCGCGAGGTCGATGGTTCGATTCCACCTAGGCCCACCACGGGGGTGTAGCTCAGCTGGGAGAGCGCCTGGTTTGCAACCAGGAGGTCATCGGTTCGATCCCGTTCACCTCCACTTGATTTTTTCTATTTTTAACTGTTATTGTATAACCGCTTCTCAGAAATAAACTTTCTGGTAGCGTTACCGGAGGGGCCACACCCGTTCCCATCTCGAACACGGAAGTTAAGTCCTCCAGGGCTGATGATACTTTGACCGCGAGGTCATGGGAAAGTAAGTCGCTGCCAGATTAAAGAAAAGCCCCGATAATATCGGGGCTTTTTTATTTCCCGCCCCGCATAATTATTTCATTACTTATATCGCACGCGATATAATATTCAACAGAAAATTATTTGCTTTATTTTTCAATCAGTTAAGCAGGCCTTCAGGTAGATTTTTCTTGACAGAATGTCCCCAACCCCATAAAATCTAACAAAAAGACGCACACGGCATAAAAGATAATGTTAGCTTCACAATAATAAGATGATAAATGATAAGAATAAAGTCGTGATTGCCGAGCACTATGGCGACTACGTACCACCTTCCCCAGTCAAGGAACTTATTGCAGAGCTTCTTGGCGGCGTTTCCAATCAATATCTTCGTGGCCTGCAAATGGTCGCTCTTAGTAGTTCAGCAAGTCTTAACCGAAAGAGCCGTCGTCAGAAAACTCTGGTACAACGACGCAAAGTCGCCGTTGCAAGATGTCAAGGTCTTTATAATCAGAAATGGAAAGACCAACAAGCAACTATTCAGCTTTTCGTTGATAATATCATCTAGCCACGATCGCGTTGGATATTTAGAATTCCTTTCTTTAAACGGATGATTTTTGGCGACGTATTATTTCATGAATTAGGTCACCATATACACCACACAATGTCACCAAAATTCAAAGAACGAGAAGACGTAGCAGAAGAATGGAGCAAGAAATTATTTAGAGAATATAATAGGAACCGCTATAGCTATCTAAAGACATTTAAGTTCTTGAAACCTTTATTTAGAATGGCTGCGTGTGCCCTGAAAATAGCATCTAATATTATTGAAAAACGTGAGTCCCGAAGCTAACAAATCAATCGAGCCGACAGGGGATAAGCTGTCGGTTTGTTCTTATTTATCTTATTTCCCCTGCGGCTCATTGTGGTCGTTATGGTATTATATAAATAAAATAGGAGGATAAAGATGAAGGAAAAATTAACTGCAATCTTTCAAAAATCGCCTTACGGCTATATAGGCTTTATCGAAGAACTTCCCGGAGCTAATACGCAGGGCAAAACTCTTGATGAAGTAAGAAAAAATTTAATTGAGGCAGTCCGCCTTGTTTTGGACGCTAATAGGCAACTCTTTGAGGAAGAACTTTCCGGTGTTGAAATTATAAAGGAAGACTTTGGAGCAGTAACGGCTTGAAAAGAAAAGATGTAATCCGGCATCTTGAATCAAACGGATGTGACTTTCTACGAGAAGGCGCAAATCATACAGTATATGTAAACCGGAAGAAAAAGAAGGCAAGCACCATTCCCCGTCATAGAGAGATTGATGAGTATCTTGTCACAAAAATATGTAAAGACCTTGAAATACCGAAACCATAACGCTTTCGTAATATACATCTTTATCCCTTAACGCGCTCTGCACTTTTCGCAATACCCTTTCATTTCAAAGGTATGGCTGACACATCTGAAATTCTCTTTTTTGCAGAGTTGCTCCTGCAGCTTCGAAAGCTTCTCTGAAAAAAGCTGTATTACCTTCCCACATTTCAGACATATAAGATGGTCGTGATGTTTGTGGCCAAAGATATGCTCGTAATGAGCATGTTTATCAACCCTTTCTACCTGTTCTACAAGCCCGCATTCAAGAAGAAGCTGAAGCGTTCTGTAAATGGAAGCCCTTGATGCCTTCATCCCCTTGGCTCTGATTTTAAAGAAAAGGTCTTCGGGGTCAAAATGGCCGTGCTTGGAAAATACCTCGCTTAGAATAGCTGCACGCTCTTTTGTGAGTTTACACCCTTTCTTCTCAAGAAATTCTCTGAAAATCTTTTCTTCCATCTGTTTCATTGCTTAGAACGTTACGTTAAATGCCCTTAATAGCCAGTTGAGCACGCCTCCGCCAAGAAAGGCGAATGGGAAAACAACCGCAACAATCCCGAGTGCCGTCCTCATCCCGCGTTCCTTAACAATCATAAAGAAATTAGCAAGGCATGGAATAAAGAGAGTGATGGTAACAAGGCTTACAACAGACTGAACAGGCGTCAGCATTCCCTTTTCCGCCATTGCAAACAGGCCTGCTGCGCCATAATCCCTTCTCAGAAAACCAAGGATAAATGATTCTGTTGTCTTTTCAGGCAGCCCCAAAAGATTTACGACTACAGGAGAAGCTATGGTCTCAAGCACACCGAGCAGATTAAGCTTGTGAAGAACAAACAGTATTAACGTCCCGAGTATAAAAAGCGGAACTGCTTCCTTCAGATACCATTCAATTCTTCCTGCTGTCTTTACAAGGATATTTATAATATTAGGCCTTCTTATCGGAGGTATTTCAAGGAAGAATTCTGTCTTTTCTCCTTTTATAACCTTTGATGCAAGGTATCCTGAAAAGAGAAGGGTCAATAAAATAGTCCCTGCCCAGACAAGTGTTGCCTTAAAAGATAAAGCGCCGAGCATTCCAAGTATCACTCCAAGCTGCGCAGAGCAGGGAACGGCAAGCGCAAGGAGAAATGTTATTATCAGCCGCTCTTTTTTTGTCTCGAGTATTCTTGATGTCATAACTGCCATCGTGCCACAGCCAAGCCCTAAAACCATCGGCAGCACAGCCTTGCCGTTAAGTCCCATCAGATTGAATATCCGGTTGCTCATTATTGCAAGCCTCGGCAAATACCCGCTGTCCTCAAGGATTGCAAAGGCAATAAAAAAAGTCGCCGTAATAGGCAGGATTATGGCTATGGCATAGGTAAGGGCAACAGTAATCAGCCCGTATTCTCCTACAAGTAATTCCTGTATAAAATCTGATGGAGCTATTGTCTGAACAACCTTTATCGCCATCGGGTTAAGGTATTTGCCGAATATTGTGTTCTCAAAAAAATCAACGAGAGTCCCCGCGCCCAAAACACCTACAAACTGGTATAGCCCGTAAAGCACAATCAGCAAAAGAGGGATGCCCCATAAGGGATGCATGCTTATTCTGCCGATGAAAGATAACAGCTTCCCGCCTTCCGCCGGGATTTTTTTTAGGACTTTGTCCGCTATCTCCCCTGCCGCATCAAGGCGCTGCTTGTTTATCAAAAGACTCAAAGGCTCTTTTACCTTTGACTGGCATTCATCTCTAAGGGCTTCTATCTCTTTTATGACTTCTGCTTTAAGATTTGCAATCAGCCATTTTTTAAGGCTCTCATCGCCTGATAGTATCATTATGGATAACGCTCTTTTTGAGATGCTGATTTGAGGCAGCAGTGACGATATCTTTTCAATGTATTCTTCTATTACATCTTCGTATCTGACCTTAATACAAGGTTTAACGGCGTGCGGGATAGCGGATTTAATCTCCTTCAAGCCTTTTCTCTGCGGCGCTATAGCGCTTATCACCTCAGCGCCTATCAGCGTTTTAAGGTGATTAATATCTACAACTATCCCCCTGTCCCTTGCCTCATCCTCCATATTAAGGACGAGAATTGCCGACAGTTCCATTTCCGCTATCTGCAGGGTTATAAGCAGGGACCTTTTTAAATTCTTTGTGTCGGCAACCTGCACTACAGCTAACGGCTCCTCCTGCAAAAAAATATCCCGCGTAACTTTTTCATCCTCGCTCATCGGAACCATGCTGTTTACTCCAGGAGTATCGACAACAAGATACCTTTTATTGTCAATTGTCATGTCTCCGTAGGAAACTTCCACAGTTGTGCCCGGATAATTTGATACAGTCACATATTTGTTTGTCAGGAGCCCGAATATCACGCTCTTGCCGACATTCGGGTTCCCTACAAGGACAATTTTATTGCCTGCGCGCATAATCCCTCAGCTTTCTTTTTTATATTGAGATTGATTCTCAATTACAATTGTACTTCAGCCGGACGTGTTTTGTCAAAAAACTTTCATTGTAGATGCGCTGGAAGGATAGGTTCTGACTGAAACAGACATGATTGGCTTGAGTGGTATCAGAGATTTTTCGTTGACGTTCTTGGTGAATGGAGCGCTAACAGCCGCAACTGTCTGAACCCCGAAAGCTTTCGGGGTGAGTTTTGCGGATGTAGCGGAAAGAGCCTTAGAACGACAGAAAAATATCTGCAAAAAGCGACGGCCAATCCTGTCTGTTTGTATATCACTTTTCTTGTGCTATAATAACAACATCTTTTATTCCCAATATTTGCTTACAGCAAGGAGGGATATTTGAAGAAAATACTCATAGCTGACTCCCTAAAGCATCTTGTGTCAGGGGAAAATATCTTAAGCAGAGCCAACACCCTGATACTTACAGCATCCTCCTCTCAGGAAATTCTCTCTATACACAAAAGCGAAAAGGCAGATTTAATAGTAATTGACCTTGATATGCCCGGCATGTCCGGCGACGAACTATGCTCCCTGCTGCGCAAAGAGCCTGACCATGTAAAGGTTCTTATAGCAACAGAGCCTAAAGAAACGGATATTAAGCGAGCCGAGCAATGCGGCGCCGATACCTACATCACAAAGCCGATTAATTCTGCTTTATTATTCAGTAAAATTGCCTCCCTTCTTGATGTCCAGACCAGAAAGGCTTACAGGATGCCGGTGAAAGCAACAGTTGCGGGAGAAATGGGGAACATTAAGCTTACTGCCAGCGCTATTAATGTAAGCTCTACCGGCATACTTATTGAGTCTGAGCAGCCTCTTAATGTGAGTGATGTCATCAACTGCTCATTTCTTCTGCCGGGAACCCTTGCCATCTCTGTTAAGGGGGAGGTCGTCCGCATACTTAAAAAACCTGCCGGGAATATTCATCAATACGGAATAAGGTTTACATCAATAAGCGCTTCTGCGCAGCGGATTATAGAGGACTTTGTAAAGAGCAGAACCGAGTCTGCAGAATAGAATTGTTCCACGTGAAACAATTTTGTGCTATATTGTTTCAGATTATCGGAAAAAGCGAAGGCTCGGGGATTATATGTTAAACCTTGAAATGAATAAAATTGAGGGATCATAAAAATGCAGGCAAAAGAAACTAAACTGCAAGACATAATTGAAGGGACAAAACAGTATGTCATCCCTCTTTTTCAGCGTACTTATAGCTGGACAAACAAAGAATGGGACGTTTTATGGAAAGACCTAATGGAACTATCCGAAACAGAAAACCCACGTTCTCATTTCATTGGTTCAATCGTTAATATGCCGACCGTTTCAGTGCCCGAGGGGGTCGCAAAATTTCTTCTGATTGATGGCCAGCAACGTTTGACAACAATCTTTATTCTGTTGACTCTTTTGCGCAATAAGGCAAGAGAGTCGCAAAATCACGAATTCGCCGAGGAAATCAACAATACCCTTCTTGTCAATCCATACAAGAAGGACAACGACTTTTTCAAATTAATGCCCACACAGGTTGACAGAGACATATATAAGAACTTTATCAACGGAAAATCAAATGCGACAGACAATCAACTGACAAGGGCATACAATTTCTTTGAAAAGAAGCTCAGACAGGTTCCATTAGAACATGAGAAGCTGAAAAAAATCATTACGAGTTATTTCTCGGTTGTCAGTATTGTGCTCGATACTGACGATAACCCGTATTTAGTTTTTGAAAGTCTGAATGCTAAAGGTCGGCCCTTAACGCAGGCAGACCTCATTAGAAATTATTTCTTTATGCGCATTCACATAGACAATCAAGACGAAGTTTACAGCAACTATTGGCAGCCAATGCAAACTGCATTGAATGACAGCCTAACCGAATATATCAGACACTTCCTCATGAGAGACGGCAGCATCATAAAGCAGAATGACGTTTATTATGCCCTCAAAGAAAAAGTAGCGTCGAACAACGCAATTGATTATCTGAAGGAACTGCAAAAATATTCAGTTTACTATCAGCGTCTGATCTATCCGGAACTTGAGCCTGAGGAAGATTTGCAAAAGTATTTTCGCAGATTAAACAGAATAGAGGTCACCACAGCTTATCCTTTGCTTTTAAACTTTTACGGTAATTATACGGGAAACAAGATAAGCAAGACCGATTTTGTTGCCATCCTAAAAATACTTGAGAATTACCTTATTCGCCGGTTCGTTTGCAATGTGCCTACAAATCAGCTGAACAAAATCTTTCCGGCAGTTTATCCGCTATTAATCACAAAGTATCAGGATAGCCATACAGAAGGTATAAAGGAAATCTTACAAGGCAGAGGTTATCCAAAAGACACCGAGTTTTATACAAGGTTCAAGGAAGCAAAGTTTTATGGCGCCGGAGACAGGCAGATAAAAACTAAACTCATTTTAGAGACTCTCGAAGAAAACTTTGCTCACAAAGAGGCTGTGCCGTTTGACAATTTATCAATAGAACATGTAATGCCTCAAACATTATCTGAGTGGTGGCAGCATCATATTGGTGAAGATTGGGAAGAGACTCACGAACTCTTCCTGCACACAATTGGAAATCTGACTTTAACTGCCTACAATACAGAGATGTCAAATGATGATTTTATAGCCAAAAAGAAGGCCTATAACGAAAGTCATTTGGAACTAAACAAATATTTCGCTCCTCTTTCATCTTGGAGACGAGCCGAAATTGAGAGTAGGGCAGATGCATTAGCAAAACAAGCTCTTGCGATTTGGCGTTATTTCGGTCAAGAAACTTCATCATCATCTGGCCTAAAGGAAGTTACAGGCACATCTCCGACTGCTCTAAAGATGTTGGGACAGCAGTTTGAAGTTAAAACATGGCGGGATGTTTTAGAGTTAACGCTCAATACAGTTGCTGATCTCGAACCCGACAAGTTTGAAATTATTGCCCAGAACTTCCCGCGCTATCTCGGTAAAGACAAAAATAAATTTAGAGCTGTGCGACAGCTACAAAATGGTTTTTACATTGAGGTCAACTTGTCAGCTCAAAGCATACAAAAGTTTTGCTCTCAAGCGATGGAGACCATTGAACTTACATCTGATGACTGGAGCGTAATAGTAAACTGATAATACAAGGTCTAACAAATCGCGCAAGAGGGACGCAGCAAAAGCCCGCGGCGCCCCTTAACTCAAGCGTTAACCATCTATGATAAAAAGAATTGTGAAAATTTTAGCGGTAGCGCTTGTTGCTCAACTCTTTGTTAAAATTCATACTATCACCTGCCTAAAATACCGTCTCTTTGTGGTATCATAAGCCATAGCTTCTGAAAGAAAAGTTTGTTAAGCTATATTCAAGAAAAAACAGGGAGTTGTAAGGATGAGTAAGATAGAGCAAATTGAAAAAGAAGTTCAAGGATTACAGCCCGCTGAACTTCAGGCCTTTCGTAAATGGTTCTGGGATTTTGACACAGAGGTATGGGACCACCAGTTTGAGAAAGACGCCCTGACAGGAAAACTTGACAGACTTGCCGAAGTGGCACTCAGGTCATACAAGTCCGGGCACTGCTCCGAAATTTGAAGCATTTTGCCTCGCCAGAGTTTTGGGGACTCTATAAGACACTGCCGCAGTCTGTTCAAGACCTTGCTGATAGAAATTTTGCATTATTAAAAAATGACACTCGTCATCCCTCGTTACATCTGAAGAAAGTTGGCCGTTATTGGTCAGTCCGTATCGGAATTCGTTATCGGGCTGTTGCTGTTGAGGTGGCCGACGGGCTGCTTTGGTTTTGGATCGGCAGCCATGAAGACTACAATAACCTGATGGGTTAAACACCCAAACCTGAATTGCGGCCGGATTGTTCCACGTGGAACAATTGCATTAAACATAACCCGTTACAGGGCCGACCTCGTATATTTCTTCCGGCAGAGCGCCTTCTTCTTTAGCAACTTTAAGGGGCGGTGTTGAAACCTGATTGGACCTCGCTGCCGAAACAAAAAATCCCTCCTTTGAAACAGCGCCTATTTCAACAATAAACGCCTTATCAGGCCCTACGCCTACATAGGTATCTCCCAGCCTTCCATAAACAGGAACGTCAAAAACCAGATTGGCATTTTTGCCGTCAAAATAGATTCCTGTAACATCATAGACCCTTAAAACAAGCGTTCCCTTAATCTTTGACAGTGTATTTTCCTTTACTTCCCAGTAGGCAAAAAGTTTCCATGGATCAACTGTCATTAAGGTAATCCTGTCCTCGCCATATTCGGCAGGCAATCCTTTTTTTGTGGTAACAGCAGGCAGTGAAGGGCTTTTTTCTACCTTTTGAAGGGTTCTTTGCGGGATTTTCGGTATCTTCTTTGTCGGCAGGGCAATTTTTTTAGGTTCTTTTTTTATTGCCTTTTCTGTTGCTTTCTTCCTGACCGCTGTTTTTTTCTCTTTCTCTGCTTTTCTGACCGCTGGTTTTTTTGTGACCGTTTTTTTCTGTTCTTTAATCTCTTTCTTTGATTTTATTGGCTTTTTTGCCTTTGTCTTCCTTTTTGCAACAGCCTTCTTCTCTGTTTTTTTAGCAGGTTTTTTATCCTTTATTTTTTCCATCTTTTTTGCCGGTTTTGCGGTCTTTTTGCTCATACTCTTAACCCTTATTTTCATATCCCCCTCCTCTCATAGAATACATTGTAGCAGGTTTGTCAAAAATATCAATGCGCTTCTGCCCAATTTCTTCCATGCCCGATATCAACCTTCAAGGGGACCAGTAGTTTTACAGCGCCTTCCATCTCTCTTTTAATCATATCACTTACACGATTAAGCTCAGATTCGGGAGCTTCAAATAAAAGCTCGTCGTGCACCTGCAGAATCATCCTTGCAGTAAGATGTTCTTCCTTGAGTTTTTTCCTGATATTTATCATCGCTATTTTTATTATGTCTGCTGCGCTGCCCTGTATCGGTGAGTTTACAGCCAGCCGTTCAGCCTGTCCCCTTGCATTTGAATTATGGCTGCGTATCTCAGGTATCGGCCTTCGTCTGCCCGCCAATGTCACTGTATATCCTTTCTGCCTTACCTCGGCCATCGCCGCATCTATATATTGCCTCACTCCCGGATGCCTCTCAAAATATTTTTCTATGTATTTTTTAGCTTCTTCATGCGGTATGGACAGCGCCTCTGAAAGGCCGAAGGGCGACATGCCGTAAATGACGCCAAAGTTCACTGTCTTTGCGGTGCGCCTCATTTCATCTGTAACGTTATCAACCGTCACCCCGAATATCTCTGATGCTGTTTTTGCATGAACATCAATCCCCTTGCTGAATGCGTCAACCAATACCTCGTCTTTGCTTAGATGTGCAAGTATCCTGAGTTCTACCTGCGAATAATCAGCAGACAAAAGAATATTGCCCTTGTCTGCTATAAAAGTCTCCCTGATTCTCTTGCCCCATTCTCCTTTGATGGGTATGTTCTGCATATTGGGGTCGCTGCTGCTCAGCCTGCCTGTTGCTGTAACAGTCTGGTTAAATGAGGTATGCACACGGCCTGTCTTTGGATTTATAAGTACAGGCAAGGCATCCACATAAGTCGCTTTGAGCTTGCTAAGGCTTCTCCAGTTCAGTATCTCACGCGGAAGCTCATGCGACATCGCAAGCTCTTCAAGCACGCTGACATCTGTTGAAAAGCCTGTCTTTGTTTTTTTGCCGGGCTTAAGCCCGAGACCGTGGAATAGAACCTTTGCAAGCTGTTTTGGCGAGTTTATATTGAACTCCTCGCCTGAAAGGAAAAAAATCCGTCTCTGTGTGGAGTCCAGTTCCCTTGCCAGCTCTTTTGATATGTCGTTAAGTTTATTCACATCTATTTTCACCCCTGCCTCTTCCATGTCTGAAAGCACAGGAATCAGGGGCGCCTCTATATCAAAATATACGCCTTCAAGCTCATTTTCTTTTAGCTTTTCAAACAAAATATCTTTAAGCTCAAACGCAAGCAGGGCGTCTTCTGCCGAATACTTTGTCGCTTCCTCAACAAACACATCTGCAAATGACTTCTTTTTATTCAGAACCTCCGCAAATGTCTTTTTCCTTCGGGAAAGATACTCAAAGCCGACATCTTCAAGGCTGTGATTGGGTTTATTCGGATTTATAAGATATGACGCAAGCATTGTGTCGTAAAGCCTGCCTTTTGTAACAATGCCTTCCTGTCTGAGCATCATGGTGTCATATTTAAGATTATGCCCTATCTTCGCTATATCGGGATTTTCAAAAATTGGGGCAACCATATCAAGCACTTCTTTCATGCCGATCTGTTCAGGCGCTCCCAGATACGAATGCCGGAGAGGAACATAATAACCTGTTTCTTTCCCAATGCTAATTGAGATCCCGACAATGCTGTCAGCCATCGGATCTTTGCCTGTAGCTTCAATATCAAACGCAAACTCACCTTTAATGGCTGACACAATCTCCTTAAGTTTATCCATAGAAAGCACAGCTTCGTAATTTTTCTCGGCTGCAGCTACCGAAGGCACCATTTTCTTCAGGCTGGTGAATTCAAATTCACTGAACAAAGACAAAAGTTTCAGCCAGTCAGGCTCTTTAAGCTTGAAATCCTTCAGGTCAAAATCCATAGGGACGGCTATATCTATTGTTGCAAGCCTTTTGCTCAGCCTTGCAATATCGGCATTTTCGGAAACAAGGCTCCGCAGCCTTTCCTTTTTTATCATCTCAGGGTGAGAAAGCAGTTCATCAAGCCCCTTAAAGGTCGTCAGCAGTTCTTTTGCCGTCTTTTCTCCAATGCCCTTAATGCCGGGGATGTTGTCAGCAGCGTCTCCTGTTAATGCCATAAATTCAGGGACTCTCTCAGGGTCAAGCCCGAATTTTTCTTTTACATATTTATCGTCAAGTATGCGGTCTTTCACAGGGTCGTATATCCTTATATTCTCATCAACAAGCTGGAGCATGTCTTTGTCGGCAGTAACTATAAAAACAGATGCGGCCTTTTTAGCTATTCCTTTTGCAACTGTGCCGATTAGGTCGTCTGCCTCATATCCCGGCATCTCAAAGATACTGATATTAAAAGCCTTTATCATTTCCCTTATGCGCGGCAGTTGCTGAACAAGTTCACCCGGAGTCTCCGGCCGATGTGCCTTATATTCCTTAAAAATCCTGTGCCGTTCAGTCAGCTCGGGCGTATCAAAAAAAACAGCAACACCGTCAGGCTTTTTCTCTCTTATGATTTTAAGTAGCGTGGTGGTAAACCCGTAGATTGCGTTTGTTGGAAAGCCCTTGGAATTTGTCAGCCCTTTAATCGCGTAAAACGCGCGGTATACGTAGGAATTGCCGTCAACGAGATAAAGATTCATGCAAGAATTATAGCCCTTTTAAATTGTTTTTTCACAAGGGGAAGGTGTTTCTTATTGACCATATCATATAAAATTAGGCCCTGCGGTTATGAGGTCTGCTGTCAATAGTGGACAGGACGTCTGCGAATCCATCGCAGTTTAAAGCCGGATCTTAAACGCAAATTTGTGCTCGAAATCCTTCAAAACAGACCCGCTAATTTGTAATTATGCCGAAATTATAGCTTTCGTCAAGAAAAATTCCTCCTCTGTGACTTTGTCACATGCACAAAGGCAGCTTAATAGGCTTTATGATTTAGGCGGGGCGCAGCCCCGCCTAATAGTTTCATTTCTTTGGAACCTTTTCCCAGTCTTTCAAGAACTTTTCAATCCCAATATCCGTTAATGGATGTTTTGTGAGCTGTGCTATCACTGAATACGGAATGGTTGCAACATGCGCTCCCATCTTTGCCGCCTCAACAACATGGAGCGGATTTCTTATGCTTGCGACTATAACCTGCGTATCAAACGCATAGTTTTCATAGATTGCCATTATCTCCTGAATCAGTCCCATTCCATAATGGCTTATATCATCAAGCCTTCCGACAAAAGGGCTTGCATAGGTTGCCCCTGCCTTTGCGGCAAGAAGCGCCTGGCTCGGAGAAAATACAAGCGTGACATTCGTCTTTATCCCCATGCCCGAAAGCTTTTTTGTTGCTCTCAAGCCGTCTTCTGTCATCGGTATTTTTACGACTATGTTTTTATGTATCTTTGCAAGGGATTCTGCCTCTTTTACCATTTCCTCTGCCTTCAAGCCAACCACCTCGGCACTCACAGGACCGTCAACAATGCTGCATATCTCTTTAAGAAGTTCTATCGGATCTCTGCCTTCTTTTGAGATTAAGGACGGATTTGTTGTAACGCCGTCAACAACGCCAACCTCCCATGCCTTTTTAATCTCGTTTACATTTGCCGTGTCAATAAAGAATTTCATCGTTCCTCCCTGTTATACATAATTCACGATACATGATACAGGATGCACGATAATAGTTTGATTTTCTATCAGGCATCTTGAATCTTGCATCATGCATCGTTCAAATTTTCGTCGTATATTATACCCCATCACTGTCACAGTATGCCTCCTCAATAAGCTCTATGATATGAAACACAGGCATCCCGGTAATTGCCCTGCCAAGCTGCATCATGCATGCAGGACACGCTGTAACAACAGCGGCAGCGCCTGTTTCTAAACAGCTTTCAGCCTGCTTTTTGAGAAGACTGCCTGGAATATCTTTATTTGTGAGGCTGAAAAGCCCTCCTGAACCGCAGCAGCCATTTTCTTTTTTCTCAATGATATTTGCGCCGATTTTTTTCAGCATCTTCCTCGGCTCATCTTTTATGCCGAGCCCGTATGCAAGATGGCACGGGTCATGGTATGTGACTGTCGCATACTTCTGTGAAAAGAGCGACGGCTGGGCAAAGTCTAATCTTTCAAGCAGAAAGCTTGACACATCCATTGCATTGCTTATTCCGCTGTTAATAATCTTCGGGTATTGGTTTTTTATCACTGAAACGCAAGTTGGGCAGAGGCTCAGGACTGCTTCTGCTTTTAACTTTCCGAATATCCGCATATTTCTTTTTGCAAGTTCGCGCGCTTCTTCTTCAAGCCCGAGAGCCCTCAGCGGCATTCCGCAGCATACCTCGCCCCCGGGCACAATCACCTCATAGCCTGATTTAAGCAGTATGTTTAACAATGACAGCCCAAGGTGAGGATATAAAAAATTGGTAACACACCCTGTGAATACAGCCACCCTTCCGCGTTTTTTCTGAACCTTATAAACCTGCATTCTTTCTTTAAAAGAACTTTCAGGAAGCTTAAAGTTAGGGGGGAGAATCCCTTTTTTCATAAGATACGGGAACAATATATACTGAGACATCTGAAGCATTTTATAGGTCAGGTCAGGATTACCGGTAAAAAATTTTGCGAGAAGCCTCAGATACTTCCTCCTTTTATCCCCCTGCCTGAGCATATTCCTTCCTCTGTAAATGTTCTCCGTTATATCAACTCCGTTCGGACAGAGGCCGGAACATGCCTCACAGAGAATGCAGCTGAAAATTTTTTCATTGAGCAATGGCGTGGGTTTTAACTCCTGAAGCAGAAGCCCTCTCAGAAGAGCGAGCCTGCCCCTTGCTCCCATCGCCTCTGTATTGTCTTCATCATAGGTCGGACAATATGCCTTGCAGCTTCCGCATCTGACGCATTTTTCAAGGTCTTTAATATCAGGCAGGTTTTTCATTTTGCTTATTTTCTATCCCTTCGTTCATCCTTCCGCTTCTGAAACCTTCTATGTCAAGGACAACAAATCTGTATCCTATGGATTTAAGTTTTTCTGCGAGGGCTTTTCTCGTCTCAGGTTTAAGCGCCATAGCCATATCTTCTTCTTTAAGCTCAATCCGCGCAATATCCCTGTGATGCCTCACCCTGAATTCCTTAAGGCCCAATAACCTCAGAAAACCTTCCGCCTCTGCAACCTGTTTTAATGACCCTGCGGTTATCTGTTCTCCGTAAGGAAACCTTGATGCAAGGCATGGAGAAGACGGCCTGTCCCATGATGGAAGATTAAGCCTCCGGGATATTTCTCTTATCTCTTTTTTGTCCAGCCCTGCCTCTATCAAAGGGCTTCTTATACTGTGGTTTAAAGCAGCCTTTCTGCCGGGCCGCCAGTCTGCCGTATCATCAAGATTGCTGCCATCAAGCACAAACCTTAATTCCTCATCACCTGCTATCCCCCGTATCTTAGTAAATAATTCGTCTTTGCAATAGAAGCACCTGTCATGAGGATTCTTTGCAAAATTCTCTATGTTTAGCTCCTCTGTTTTTATAATCATTTGTTTTATTTCTGTTTCTTCACACATTTTTTTTGAAAATAACAGATCATTTTCAGGCATGGTTTCAGAAACTGCCGTTACCGCAAGCGCCCTGATACCTGAAAGCTGAATCGCTTTTAACAGGAGCGTGCTGTCAACACCTCCGGAATAGGCAAGCACAGCGCTTTCCATCTCTTTGAGGAGACCGATGAGTTTTTCGAGCTTAGAATTTAACATGCCGCTCAAAGGGTTTACCGACAGACACAAAACCTCAATTCTTCCTTTACTTACAGCGAATTTATCTCGTACTTCTCCTGATGAAGGACATTGCTCTCTTTAATAATCACCTTAATGCCGTATCTGTTTTCAATCTCCTCAATGCCGAGCCTCTCTTCGTCAGACAGGAGTTCCGCGACAGAAGGGTGGGCAGTAACAATTATCTTTTCGCTGCCGTGCATCGCAAGCTTGCTTACATCCCTGAATATCTCATAACAGAGCGTGCGAGGAGACTTCACAAACCCCTTTCCCTCGCAGTAAGGACAAGGCTCGCAGAGAGTCCTGCCGAGGCTTTCCCTCACGCGCTTCCTTGTCATCTGTATAAGCCCGAGTTCTGATATGTGCAGGATGGTGTTTTTAGCCCTGTCTTTTTTCATCGCCTCAACAAACGCGTTAAACACTTTCCCCCTGTTTTCCAGTTTTTCCATATCAATGAAGTCAACTATTATTATTCCGCCGAGGTTCCTCAGCCTTATCTGGTATGCTATCTCCTTTACCGCTTCAAGATTTGTCTTTAATATCGTGTCCTCCAACCCGTCCTTGCCGACAAACTTCCCTGTATTGACATCTATTACAGTCATCGCCTCTGTCTGGTCAGTCACGATATAGCCTCCTGACTTGAGCCAGACCCTTCTGCCGAGCGCCCTTGAGATATCCAGCTCTACACCGAATGCATCAAATATCGGCTCCTGCCCTTCATAGAAAACTATCTTGTCAAGGAGCTTTGGGAAATATGTCCTGACAAATTCCTTTATCCTTTCATACTCCTCGGCAGAATCAATAACCAGCCTCTCAACGTCCTGCGTAAGCAGGTCTCTGACGCTTCTGAACACCAGATCAAGGTCGCTGTAAAGCAGAGAAGGCGCTGTTACCTTTTCTTTTTTCCTCTGTATGTTTTCCCAAAGCAGAATAAGAAAATCCAAATCCTTTTTCAGTTCTTCTTCGCTGCATCTTTCGCTGGCAGTTCTGATTATAAGCCCGTAACCTTTCGGCTTTATTGTTTCTGCGATTGTTTTTAACCGCGTCCTCTCCTGCTCATCGGCGATTCTCCTTGAAATGCCTACATGCTCAACATTCGGCATAAGCACCAGATAGCGGCCCGGCAGCGTGATGTATGATGTCACGCGCGCGCCCTTGCTGCCTATAGGGTCTTTTGAGACATGGACGAGGATTTCCTGCCCGGACTGGATAAGCTCTTCTATGGCAATATCAGACCTGCCTTTGCGCGAGATAAATTCAACGGAATCGCCTTTTTCTTCCTCTTCAATAAACGGAGCATATTCTTCGATGTCAGCTCTTATGTCCGCGACATAAAGAAACGCCGCTCTTTCAATCCCCATATCAATAAAGGCAGACTGCATTCCCGGAAGTATCTTGACAACCTTTCCCTTGTAGATATTGCCGACAAGGCTTGCATCGCGCTTTCTCTCAATATAGAATTCAACTACCTGCCCGCCTTCAAGGAGAGCTACTCTTATTTCTTCATGTGTTGCATTAATCAGGATTTCGCTAACCATGTTATATTCCTTTCCAGTCGTTGCGGCTCGATTCCGAGAGGCCGCGACCATTCGCCCTTCCAGCCGTACATCGCAACTCTTGTTATATCAAGCTCTTTATATGATACACCGAATATCTCAGGGAGTATCTCGCTGAGCTTTGGTTTTTTATCCTTGCCGTCAACAAGCGTAAGCCTCACGGTTTTATTATCCGTAATTGAAGCCTCTTCTAATCCTGCAATTCCTAATTTTTGTTCCAAATACCTTTTAGCAACTGCCGAGTCATCACACTTTATCTCGTATTCGTAACGCGATATGAAACTGCTCAGGGACTCCTCTTTGTCAGATATTAAAACAGCATCCTTTATTTTTAAGCCTTCCGGCAGAACAGAATTCATCCTCGGTATAAAATATTCTATATCAAACGGAGGTGTTATCTCCATATCAAAGTATTCTCTGATGCCTGCTATGCCCACGCTGAGAGCAGGCCCGAAAGCAACTTTTGGCGATGGATGAAATCCCTGCGAATACTTAAGCGGTATTTCCGCCCTCCTCATCGCACGGAATAGCACTGTAACAAGTTCAAGATGGGAGAGATATTTCAAAACACCTGCTTTTGAGAATTCAACACGAATGCGGACCGGTGATGCATGATGCATGATGCATGATGCACGATTTGAAAGTTCTGTCTTATCCTGTATCTTGTATCCTGTATCTTGCATCGTTTCTTCACACTTCAACCCGCACGCATGACAAACCTTTCTGCAGTCAGATGTTTTTTCTCCTGTTATTGCCCTCTGATATTCCTTGCAGAGGAAGTCTTTATTTACCCCTGTGTCAATAATGTCCCACGGCAGCCTTTCATCTGTCCCGTAAGTCTTTTCCGCATAGGCCGCTGCATTTATGCCTGTCTCTTCCATCGCCTGAGTCCATTTCTGAAAATCAAATGTCTCTCCCCATGCATCAAGCCTGCATCCCAGAGACCATGCCTTCTCTATTAAAGGAGCAAGCCTCTCATCTCCCCTCGCAAATACCGCCTCAAGAAAACTCATATCTTCCCTGTGCCCCTTAAACTCAAATCTCTTTTTCCTGAATATCTCTTTCAGATATTTCATCTTCCTTTTTATGCTCTCAATGTTTTCCTGGCCATGCCACTGAAATGGCGTATGGGATTTTGGGACAAATGGAGAGACGCCCACATTTATTTTTACATGCCTTCCCGTGTGCGATTTTGCGATTCTTAAAGCCTTCATTATCATCTCAGGTATTGTCTGTATATCTTCGTCGGTCTCGGTCGGAAGCCCTACCATATAATACAGTTTGAGATTCTGCCAGCCTTCTTCAAAAAGCGCATTAAGGCTTCTCTCGTAATCTTCCTCTGTGAAATCTTTGTTTATGACATTACGCAGCCTTTCAGTCCCGGCCTCAGGAGCTATTGTAAAGCCTGTTTTTCTCACGCTCTTTATCTCTTTAAGGATGTCTCTATCAACAGCGGCAACCCTTAACGAAGGCAGTGAGAGTGAAATTTTTTTATCAGAAAACCGGTTGTTGAATTCTTTAAGCAAAGGCAAAAGGCATGAGTAATCTCCTGCGCTTAAGGATGTGAAGGAGACATCTTCGTATCCTGTATTCCTGAGAGAATTCCCTGCAATTTTCAGGATATTTTCAGGGCTTCTTTCACGAAGCGGCCTGTAAATTATCCCTGCCTGACAGAACCTGCATCCCATTGTGCAGCCGCGCGATACCTCTACATTCACCCTGTCATGGACAATGGCTGTGTAAGGCACAATCGGAGACTCCGGATATGGAGATGAATCCAATGAATCTATATAACGGCGTTTGATAACAAATCCCCCCTCACCCCCCTTTAGTAAAGGGGGGATGGGGGGATTACTGTTAAAAGTTTTTAGTGAAGAGTGAATGAGAGGAACAAATACTCCTTCAATCTGTGAAAGGGCTTTTAAGGCAGATTCCCTTTTCCCGTCCCCTTCTTTTTTCCATCTTCTGTATGTCTCTAAAATTTCTATAACCGCTTCTTCCCCGTCTCCTATTAAAAATGCATCTATGAAAGGAGACATTGGAAGAGGGTTGACTGTGCAGGGGCCTCCTGCGATTATCAGCGGCCAGTTTCCTTTTGCCCTTTCTTCGCTCTTTATCGGGATTCCTCCAAGATAAAGCATATTAAGGACAGTTGTGTATGAAAGCTCATACTGAAGGCTGAATCCGACAACATCAAAATCCTTCAGCGCCCTTCCTGTCTCAAGTGAAGAAAGCAGGATGCCTTTGTGCCTCATCTCCTCTTCCAGATCAAGCCATGGGTGAAATACCCTTTCAGCAGAGGCGTATGGAAGGTCATTGATTAGCTTATAGAGGATTCTCAGCCCGAGGTGCGACATCCCGATGTCATATATATCAGGGAAGGCAAGGGCGGTCTTAATCTCCGCCTCTTTCCTGAGCGAGTTTACCTCGTTATCTATGTATCTGCTTGGTCTTTGAAAGAGTGATAAGTTCACATGTTAGGATAACATAATAGGCATCGAACCAGCATGGAAGCTGTAGAATACCGATTGCCGTCACAGAAATCCTTTGACAAAGGTAGCTACCACGGTATAAAATGTAGCCATGATAGCAGCAGGCGTAAAGGAACTTAAAAACAGGCTGAGCCACTATCTCCGCGAGGTTAAAAAAGGCGAAAAGGTCCTGATTACCGAGAGAGAGACTGTAATAGCAACAATCACTCCGGTTGAAAGGGCAAAGGAAGACTCGCATCTCTTGTCTCTTGTTAATGAGGGCTTTGCTTCGTGGAAGGGCGGAAAGCCCTCCGGCAGCAGAAGCCCTGTAAGGATTAAGGGGAAGACCGTTTCAGAGATAGTCCTTGAAGACAGAAGATGATCGTCTATCTGGACACGAGTTCTCTGGTAAAGCTGTATGTTGAAGAAGCAGGCTCGGCAATTGTCAGGGATGTAACCCAAAAAGCATCTGTTATTGCCACTTCAAAGATTGCATATGCCGAGGCAAGGGCTGCCTTTGCAAGAAAACAAAGAGATGACGGCTTCTCAATAACTGCCCTGAGAAAAATTGTAGAGGATCTGAACAGAGATTGGGAAAGTTATTTTATCATTGAAGTAACAGACGGGATAATAAGGGCAGCCGGAGATATTGCGGAGAAATATCTTCTGAGAGGCTTTGACTCCATTCATCTCGCATCCGCAGTCAACCTGAAAGGCAAGATTATGGGAGAAGTGTTTTTTTCAAGCACTGACTCCAAGCTCAACCGCGCAGCGGGAAAAGAGGGGATAAAGGTTTTGTAACAGCTTATAGAGGATTTTCGGTAAAAATTCGCTTGACAGTACCCTCTCCCCTTCTTATAATTCATCAAAAAGCAGATGCAGTATAAAATGTAATGTTAGCCATAAAATAATTTAAGGAGAGAATCATGAAAAATTCGATTGGCAAAAACAGGTTTCAGGCTGTGCCGAGTTCACGTGAATATGAAAGGTCAAAAAGTAAAACCTATGAGTGGGTTCCAAAGTATCAAATAATAGCTGCCTTTATCATTATTTTTCAGTGCATGTATTTCGCAAGTATTACAGAAGGTTGGAAAGGATATTTACTTAACGTTGTAGCAATAGTGGTTTTATATTTTATAGTCTCAGGAATATTCAAGCGGATTACAATGTACATTGAAGCAATGGATAAAGAAATTTCTAATCTTAGACATCAATTAACAGGGTTTGTTTGTGATACTTCGCTTGGTAGAGTCTCCGGAGCCGACTTAAAAAGAATTGCTGTAGCAGCAAATGATCTGCCATGGAGGACTAACCAAAATGATTTATCAAGAGATGATTTCAATTTAATTAGTCGTGCCTGGTTTTTTTGGAAGGACCAAAATGGCTTTAACTGGCAGGACGAGGCTGAATGTATTAACTGTGGTCAAGCACGTAAAGTGCATTCAAAAGAAGGAACTTGTCCAACTTCAACTGAATAATGGCTAACCAGGCGCTCCAGCCGACCGCTAATAGCGTCGGCTGACCTTCATCGTTCCTCATAATGAAAAATCCAAAATGAAACCGGTCTGTCCGCATTTCACTTTTCATAACCCTTAACTCTCGCTCTAACAGATACACTCCCCTTGTAATGTATAATAATCTTATGTTCATCGCAGGGCTGACAGGCAATTACGGCATGGGAAAGAGCGCTGTGCTTTCTATGTTCAGAGAGCTTGGCGCTGTTACGATTGACGCTGATTGGATTGTTCAGCAGCTTCTAAAAGAAAAAGCTATCCTCAAAAAGATAAAAACACTTTTTGGCGCAGGAGTATTTGGTAAAAAAGGCACTCTTGACAAGAGCAAAATCGCTCAAAGGATTTTCAGGAATAAATCACTGCGGATTAAGCTTGAAAACCTTCTTCATCCATTAGTCTTTGAAAGGATTGACGATTTCTTTAGAAAAACTAAAAACGGAAAGAAGGTTTTTATCGTAGAAGCTCCTTTGATATTTGAGAGGGGATACGAAAGCAGGTTTGATAAGATGATTGCTGTATTCACCAAAGAAATCACCGCAATTAACAGGCTGTCCATGCACGGCATATCGCCAAAGGAGGTAGTTGAAAGGCTCAAATGCCAGCTTCCGATAAAGGAAAAGATAAAGAGGTCGGATTATAAGATGGATAACAGCGGGCTTCCTGAAAAGACAAGAAAACATGTTACGGCTGTTTACAAAGAGCTCTTAAAAGAGGCAAAAACTAAAAATCTTATTCTTGAAGGCAGGGTGGACAGGGCTGCAAAAATCCTCGGAAAGCCTTTTTCAGTAGAAGGGACAGTCATTAAAGGCGCCGGAAGGGGAGAAAAGTTCCTTCATACTCCGACTGCAAATATTTCATTTAAAGGCTATTCTCCCAAAGAAGGAGTTTATGCCGTCAAAGTCTCCTATTCACCCATTCACCTATTCACCCATTCACCATTATATAAAGGCGTTGCAAATATTGGAAAAAATCCTACCTTCGGCGAAATGCCCCTTAGCCTTGAGGTTCATATCTTCAATTTCTCAGGGAATCTTCTCGGCAAAAAACTTAAGGTGCGCTTCATAAAGCATATCCGTGATGAGAAAAAGTTTCCAAATATAAAGGCGCTGGAAGCGCAAATAAAGAAAGACATTAAAAAGGCAAAAGCAATACTGAAATGAAAAAGCCTGAACTTTTAGCGCCTGCCGGAGATTTTGAGAAACTCAGAACAGCCATTCACTATGGAGCCGATGCAGTCTATCTTGGCGATTCAAGGTTCAGTCTCAGAGGCAAGGCAGGTAATTTTGAACCCGAAGAATTGAAAGAAGCAATAAGCTATGCTCACACCAGAAATAAAAAAGCTTATGTCACAGTAAACATCTTCCCTCACAATGCGGACTTAAAAGAGATGGAAGAATACATAGCGTTTCTTAAAGATGCAAAGCCTGATGCAGTGATACTGTCTGACCCCGGATTTTTCATGATGTTCAAAAAAAGCGCTCCTGAGATTGCAATCCATGTAAGCACACAGGCAAATATTACAAACAGCGAATCAGCAAGATTCTGGGAAACCCTCGGCGCAAAGAGGCTTGTGCTTTCAAGAGAACTCATGATAGATGAGCTTAAGGATATCCGCTCTAAGGTAAAAATCGAACTGGAGGTCTTTGTTCACGGCTCTATCTGTATTTCGTATTCTGGGAGATGTTATATAAGCAGTTTTCTTACTTCAAGGAGTGCTAATAGGGGCGAATGCACGAATTCGTGCAGGTGGAACTATACCCTCATGGAAGAAAAAAGGCAGGGAGAGCATTTCCCTGTATTTGAGGATGACAGGGGAACTTATGTCATGAGTTCAAAAGACCTCTGCATGATTGAGCATCTGCATCTTCTGAAAGATGCCGGTATAGACAGCTTCAAGATTGAAGGAAGGATGAAGGGGATAAACTATGTTGCAGGTGTCGTGAAGACTTACAGGGAGGCGATAGATTCCCTTGGAAACGGGAAATACGCTGTTAATCCGAGGTGGTTAAAAGAGCTTTCAATGTTCTCAAGCAGGGGCTATACAACAGGGATGTTCTTCGGCAAGCAGCCGGACAGCGATTATAATTTTGACGGAGAATCATACCGGATGAGCCATGAGCTTGTCGGGATTATTCTTGCGATTAAGGACGGGATTGCAAAGGTTGAGCTGAGAAACAGGCTTGATAAGGGAGATTCAATTGAATATCTTTCGCCGGGGCTTGAAGAGAAACTGTTTGCCCTTGAATCAATAAAAGATGCTGATGGAATGGATATTACAACTGCGAGAAATGAGAATATTGTTTTTATGCCCGTGCCCGATAGAGTAAGGGCAGGGGATTTAATAAGAAGAGAGAAGAATTTCAGGCTAAAACCGGATATAAAAAGGATTGTTTGAGCGGCATCAGAGTTTTTTCGGTAACAGTTCTTAGCGAAATGAAGCGGCGTAAGCCCCGACTGTTTGAGTTCCTAAATTTTTTGGAACGAGTTTCGGGGATGTAGCGCATAAGCATAGACTAAGGGTCAATCGCAATTTTTACATTCAAACATTTGTAGCTGCCGAGAAGCTCCAGAAAGCTCTTTACGGAAAAATGCAAATTCTTCTTTGACACAGCCTTAAAAAGCAGGGAATATTCCTTTCCCCCCTTTTTGGTTGGCGTGACTGAAGGCCCAAGAACCTCTAAAGCCTTATTGCCTGAAAGTATCTCCCTGATTGCCTTTTCTGTCCTGACTGCATCGCAATCTCTGCCATTAAAAGTTATTAATGCCAGCTTTGAAAATGGAGGATATAACATTTCTTTTCTCTTTTCTAATTCTTCATCGCAGAAGGAAGCATAGTCATAGTTTTTAAGATGCCTGAAGATATAGCTCTGCGGCATCCTTGTCTGAATGAAAAGCAAACCGCCGGGTTTTATCTTGTCGGTAATGCCGTACATCTCATGGAAGGTCCTTTCAGCAGAGCGGAAGTCAGGCTGATTCAGATAGCTGTCAGCATTCAGCACTGCCGCCATCCCTAACTTTTCTGAACTGTGCAGCCTTTTTGTAAGAAGCTTGGTCCCGAGTATTATGGGTTTGCCTTCTGTTATATCAGAGAGGTCTTCAGGAATGCGTTTTCTTTTAAGCATGTTGCTGTCAATTCTCAGCGGCTCAATATCGAACACTTTTTTAATATTTTCTTCCACCCGTTCTATGCCGGAGCCCGCTGGTTCAAGAGAAAAGCTTCCGCATCTTCTGCACTTCTCAGGAGAACCGGCTATCGCCCCGCAATAGTGGCACCGCAGAGACTTGTCATCCTTATAGAACATAAGCGGAATGCTGCACTTGCTGCATGTCTCGGTGCTGCCGCATTCCTTGCATGTGAGCATGGAATAGCCTTTCCTGTTTATCACAAACATTATTTTCTCGTTCTTCCTGATAGACGACAGCGCTTCATTTATAACTGTCTTTGAAAGATTAGGGGCTGGCTGGCGTTCATTCCTCATGTTAAGTATTCTTATCTTCGGGCGCTGGGAATATGCGTCAGGCCTGATAAGCGTGTATTTACTCCGTTTTGAATTATAAACGGATTCTATTGAAGGGCAGACGGATGACAATACAACCGCTGCTTTTTCAAGATAGCCCCGCATGACAGCAATATCCCTTGCGTTGAATCTCAGCCCTTCTTCTGTCCTGTATGAACTGCTGTGCTCATGCATAACCGAAATCAGAGATACATTTTTCAGAGGCGCAAAGACTGCCATCCTTGTGCCAAGCACTACATTGCACTGCCCTGAAATAATTTTTTCCATAGCCTCTGAGCGCTGCCCCTTGCTTAACCCGCTGTGCAGCACGCACAACCTCTCCCCTGCTGTTTCTTTGATAAAAGGAAGGACATGGCTTATATGTACGATTTCGGGCACGAGAATTATCGCGTTTTTGCCCTGCGGCAGGATTTTTGCAACCATTGCGCTTTCGTATAAAGGATTTGGGGCATGAACAAGAAAGGTTTTATATTCTCTTTTAGAAAGCGCTTCTTTTATTTTGGCTAAGATGTTTTCGTCTATCTCAATTATCTCTTTACTCTCCTTGTCTTCGGTTTTCCCTTTGCTCCGCGCCTTTACTTTTTTGAATGTTTCCTGCGGCAGCATGTTCTTAAGAACAATTCCTTTATTTGCGATGATATAATAATCAGCCATCCAGTTAAGGAGTTTCAACAATGGCGGTTCAAGCAAAGGCGATTCGCCGTGGATGTCGCTGATGTTTTTTATGTTGTCCGATATTGGGGTTGAAGATTTGCTCTCCTCGGCGAGTCGCCCGGGGCGACCGAGGATTATTCCCTTTGTTATCTGTTTTTTCAGAGGCGCTGAAACAAGCATTCCGGGATGCGCTTTATCAATCAGATGCTCAGGGCATTTGTATGTCAGCGGGCCAAGATTAATAGGGAAAAGAACATCAACAAATTCCATGTTGGATTTTAGCATAGAAGAGACTCTGCTTTTTCATTTAAATTTTTTCCCAAATCATTTATAATTATCCAAGCGCATGACAGCGATTGTTATTATCCCTGCCCGTTACGATTCAACCCGTTTTCCGGGAAAGCCCCTTGCACCCCTAAATGGCAAACCTTTGATACGGCATGTTTATGAGAACTCAAAGAAATCAAAACTTGCAGAAGATGTCATTGTTGCAACAGACAGCGATGCTATATTTAAAACCGTTATTGAATTCGGCGGCAAGGCTGTAATGACCTCAAAGGAACATGCATCAGGCACAGATCGCATAGCAGAGGTCGCCGCTTCTTTTGATTATGATATAATTGTCAATGTTCAGGGAGATGAACCTCTCATCAGAGCCGAGATGATAGACGATGTCATCAGGCTGCTTGACGACAAAAGGGCGGCAATGGGAACCCTGATAAAAAAAATAGAAGACCCTGAAGAAATCTTTGACCCCAATGTTGTTAAGGCTGTTTTTGATAAAGAAGGCTTTGCAATGTATTTTTCAAGAGCGCCGATTCCGTTTGACAGAGACGAATTCAGGATACAGGATGCAGGATACAAGATACAGGATAAAGACAATCGTGCATCATGTATCATGTATCATGCATCAGATATTCAGACTTCCGGACTATTGATGTATAAGCATCTTGGCATTTACAGTTACAGGCGTGATGCGCTTTTAAATCTTGCAAAAATGGAACCCGTGGAATTAGAGAAGACAGAGAAACTTGAACAGCTTCGGGCGCTCGTAAATGGATTCCGCATAAAAGTAAAAGAAACGACTTACGAGACTGTGGGTGTTGATACACCGCAGGACTTAGAGAGGGTAAAGAAATGGCTAAGTTTATCTTCGTAACAGGCGGAGTTGTATCGTCATTGGGAAAAGGCATTGCTGCCGCTGCAACAGGCGCCCTTCTTGAGGCAAGGGGGCTGAAAATCACAATCCAGAAACTGGACCCTTACATCAATGTTGACCCCGGCACGCTGAGCCCGTTTCAGCACGGAGAGGTCTTCGTAACAGATGACGGCGCGGAAACAGACCTGGACCTCGGGCATTACGAGAGATTCACTCATATAAGAACCTCTCAGGCAAATAATTATACGACAGGAAAGATATATTACAATGTCATAACAAAAGAAAGGCGCGGCGATTACCTCGGAGACACGGTTCAGGTTGTGCCTCATCTCACTGATGAGATAAAGCGAGCCATAAAATCCGTAAGCGATAATAATGATGTAGTCATAGTTGAGATAGGCGGCACAATCGGCGATATCGAGAGCCTTCCGTTCCTTGAGGCAATAAGGCAGATGCGCTATGACGTAGGAAGAGAAAACGTTCTTTATATGCATCTTACGCTGGTGCCTTATATAAAGACAGCCGGCGAGCTTAAGACAAAGCCCACACAGCACAGTGTAAGGGAGCTGCGCGCAATAGGTATTCAGCCTGACCTGCTCTTATGCAGAACAGACAAGCCTATTACTCCTGAGGCAAAGAAAAAGATAGCAATCCACTGTAACCTTGAAGGCGACGCGGTTATCACGGCAATGGATGTGGATACAATATACGAGGTGCCCATGGCGCTCAACGTAGAAGGGCTTGACCAGCAGATTATCAATAAGCTGAAACTCCCTGCAAAAGACGCTGACCTGATACAGTGGAAAGATATTGTAAGAAAATTAAAAGAGCCGAAGCATGAAGTAACTATCGCCATAGTCGGCAAATACGTAGGGCTTAAAGATTCGTACAAAAGCCTTACAGAAGCGCTGACACACGGCGGAATCGCAAATGATGCAAGGGTAAATCTACAGTGGATTGATTCAGAAGAGATTGAAGTCCATGGAGCAGATAAATATTTATCAGCAGCAGACGGCATCCTTGTGCCCGGTGGATTTGGTTACAGGGGGATTGAAGGCAAGATTGAGGCTGCAAAATATGCCCGTGAGAAAAAGATACCGTATTTTGGGATATGCCTTGGGATGCAGTGCGCTGTGATTGAGTATGCACGGAATGTATGCGGGCTTAACGCAAACAGCACAGAGTTTGACCTGAATGCAAAAGACCCTGTAATTTATCTCATGGAGAGATGGTTTGATTTCAGGAAGGGCAAGATAGAGGAAAGGACTGATGTCTCTGAAAAGGGAGGCACGATGAGGCTTGGAGCATATCCCTGTGTCCTGGAAAGCAATACAAATGCATTCAAGGCTTACGGCATAAAGGAAATCTCAGAAAGGCACAGGCATAGGTATGAGTTCAACAATGCATATAAAGGAATACTCTCACGGCACGGGATGAAGATAAGCGGGACAAGCCCTGACGGAGAACTCGTGGAGATTATTGAAGTCGAAGGCCATCCTTGGTTTTTAGGCTGCCAGTTCCATCCTGAGTTTAAGTCAAGGCCTACGGATCCTCACCCGCTATTCAGAGAATTTATAGCTGCTTCTTTGAGGGAAAAACGCGCTCTGTTTCAGTATGACGAGAGCGAAGTAGAAATGAAAAAAAATAAAGAGGGAAAACGCTCTTAATGGTTACGCTGACAAAAGAGGTGAATATAGCTGGTATAAAGCTTGGGGGAAACAACCTTCCCCTGATAATTGCAGGGCCTTGCGTTATTGAGAATGAAGATGTAACGCTTCATACAGCCCAAAAACTGAAGGATATATGCAGCAGCGCCGGGCTTTCCTTTGTATTTAAATGCTCCTATGACAAGGCAAACAGGACCTCAATAAAATCTTTCAGGGGCCCGGGAATTGAAAAAGGATTAAGAATACTTTCAGACATAAAAAGCAGATTGAACATTCCTGTTATTTCCGATGTGCATTCTATTGCAGAAGTGAAAACTGCGTCAGAGGTTCTTGATGTCCTACAGATTCCAGCATTCCTGTGCAGGCAGACAGACCTGATTTCAGCGGCGGCAAAAACAGGAAAGCCTGTGAACATCAAAAAAGGCCAGTTCCTTGCTCCGTGGGATGTTAAAAACATAATAGAGAAATTCACAGCAGAGGGCAATCATAATTTATTCATTACAGAGAGGGGGGCATCTTTCGGATACAACAACCTTGTTGTTGATTTCAGGGCCTTTCCGATAATGCGTTCTTTCGGCTATCCTGTGATTTTTGATGTTACTCACAGCCTCCAGCTTCCCGGCGGACAGGGCGCTTCATCAGGAGGCCAGAGGGAATTTGCAGAACCGTTGGCAAGGGCAGCAGTTGCCGTTGGTGTCGACGGCCTATTCTTTGAGGTTCATCCCGAGCCTGAGAAGGCATTATGCGACGGGCCGAATATGATAAAGCTGGATTCTTTTTTGAACCTGCTCAAAACCATTAAAACCCTGCATGGAATTGTTAAAGAGGCATAATAAAAAATGGAAAATATCATTGACATAGCAAAAAAGGTTTTAAGGATTGAGGCGGAGGCTGTCGCTGCTCTCGCGGAAAAACTTGACAGCACTTTTGAAAAAACAATAGATATTATATTCAAAAGCAAGGGCAGGGTTGTTGTCACAGGCATGGGCAAATCAGGGCTTGTGGGCAAAAAGATTGCAGCCACTCTTGCATCAACAGGCACTCCTGCATTTTTTATGCATCCTGCGGAGGCAAGCCATGGAGACCTCGGCATGGTAACATCAGATGACGTAATCATCGCCATATCCAACAGCGGTGAGACAGAGGAACTTTCAGGGCTGATACCTTTTTTAAAGAGATTCAATGTAGGCCTGATTGCAATGACGGGCAGCCGGAATTCAACCCTTGCAAAATCAGCGGATGTGCATCTTGATGTGTCTGTCAAGGAAGAAGCGTGCCCTCTCGGAGTCGTGCCGACAGCATCAACAACAGCGGCGCTTGCAATGGGAGATGCTGTTGCCGTTGCCCTTATGGTGAAGAGGGGGCTGAAGCAGGAAGATTTTGCATTCTTTCATCCCGGCGGGAATCTCGGGAAAAAACTGTTCATAAAAGTCAAAGACCTCATGCACACTGGAGACGCCCTTCCTTTTGTATCTCCTCAAACTGAAATGACGAAGGCAGTTGTGGAGATATCATCAAAACGGCTCGGAGTTGCGATTGTCAGCGATAAAGACAAAAAGATTTTGGGTGTTTTAACTGACGGCGACATACGCAGGGGCATAGAAAAATGGGGCAAGGATTTCTTTGATATGAAGGCCGGAGAGGTTATGACAAAAAATCCAAAGACAATCTCCGAAGACGAGCTTGCGGTAAAAGCCCTCTCAATAATGGAGACCCATTCTATAACTTCCCTTGCAGTCCCTGATTCAGATGGAAAGGCAATCGGCATCATTCACCTGCACGACGTGCTAAAGCAAGGGCTTGCTTAACAATAAGCAAGCAGGTTGTGGCTGGATTAAGGCAAGATTCACGGGTCTGTCAGAATAGGGGCTGAAGTCGCAACGAAGTGAAGCGGATAGCCCCGCCTGAGAACTTATAGGAGGTTAATCTATCGCACTAACATCGGCACTTTTAAGAGGTAGTTTAAGGTTGCCGAAGGACAGTCATAGCCTGCGACCTTTAATCAGAATTTTTTGATGCTTCTGAAAAAACAGGTTCTCTCTCCTGTGTGGCAGGCGCCTGCACCGCGCTGGATTACCTTTACAAGCAGGGTGTCCTCATCGCAGTCATAAAGGATTTCCTTAACTTCCTGCACATTCCCGGAAGTCTCTCCCTTCATCCAGTATTTCTGCCTTGAGCGCGACCAGAAATGCGTCCGCCCCGTTTGCAGGGTTTTTTCAAGCGATGTTTTATCCATATATGCCATCATCAGGACTTCATTGCTTTCCGCATCCTGTATGATTGCAGGTATTAACCCTTTCTCGTCAAATTTTAATTCCGGTACCATAGCTCCTCCGTTAATTGTTTTGATTTTAGCATAAAATAATAATATGTTGATATTTTGCATAACTTTTCAGATAATGAATAAAAATGACTGGCGACACTATCCATAGCATATTCTTAAATACAGCAGCTAAACACGGGGATAATATTGCCTTTTATTATCTTGACCGCACATGGAAGACAATAACCTATAGCGCATTTGCTTCAGATTCAAAAGCCATCGCATCCTGCCTGATAAAAACAGGCATCAACAAGGCTGACAGGATTGCCATATACTCAGAAAACAGGCCTGAATGGTGCGCCGCATACTTAGGAATCGTGATTGCCGGAGCAATTGCGGTTCCGGTTGACTCGCAGCTCAATCCTGAATCTTTAAGAAATCTACTCATTGATTCTGAGTCAAGGATTATCTTTTTCAGCTCAAAGACAGAAGCAAATGTAAATGAAGCAGCCGAGGGGCTGGATATAAGGAAAATAAACCTTGATTCTCCTGATTTTAGGGAGATATGCGGAGCTAAAGAAGCAATCCGTTATCCTGAGACGTCGCCTGAAGATATCGCCTCCATCATCTATACATCAGGGACAACAGGGATTCCTAAAGGCGTAATGCTGACGCACGGAAATTTCTGCTCTGATGCAGATGCTCTGATAAAGGCAGGCGTCATCACAAAATCCGATAATGTCCTTTCGCTTCTGCCTCTGCACCATACCTATCCATTCATGTCCACATTCCTTGTGCCGCTTTTTTTAGGCGCGGCAATAACATATTCCCCGAGTTTAAAGGGGCCTGACATTACTTCAGCAATGAAAGACAACGGCGTTACCATTCTTGTCGGCGTTCCTCAACTGCTTGAGATGATAAGAAACGGGATTCTTGATAAATTTAAAAAACTTCCGGCGCCCTCGCCATTGTTAATGAAAACGCTCTTGAAATTTTCCGGCAGCCTGAGAAAGAAAACAGGCATCAATATCAGCAAGGCAATACTCAAGCCGGTTCACAATGCGCTTGGAAGCAGGTTCAGGTTTTTTGCGAGCGGAGGCGCAAAGCTTGACCCCCAGGTGATGGAAGGACTTGAGGCATTGGGCTTTACAGTACTTGAAGGCTACGGGCTTACAGAGACATCTCCTGTTGTTACGTTCAACCCGATAAATAAGCGGAAGCCCGGCTCTGCCGGAAAACCGCTGCCTTCCGCGGAGATAAAAATAATAAGCCCTGCGGACGGAAGTGTATTAGGTTTGATGAAGGAAGGAGAGATTGCAATCAGAGGCCCTATGGTAATGAAGGGCTATTATAAAAACCCGACGGTAACAGAGCAGGCCATCAGAGACAATTATTTTTTCAGCGGAGACCTCGGATATATTGACAGAGACGGCTACCTCTTTATCACAGGACGCATAAAGGAAGTTATCGTTCTCGGTTCAGGCAAAAATATATATCCCGAAGAGGTAGAAAAAGAATATTCAAAGATTCCTCTGATTAAAGAGATCTGCGTCCTTGGCATTGAAGAAAAAGGCGGGATAGAAGCCCTTCATGCAATCATCGTCCCTGATTTTGACTATGCAAGACAGCAGCAGACAGGCAATATCCATGAGGCGCTGGGATGGGATCTGAGCCGTATCTCAGGCAAGCTGCCGCCTTACATGCGGATTAAAGGTTTTACACTGTCTTCCGAGCCTCTGCCGAGGACTCCTCTCGGGAAATTGAGAAGGTTCATGATTAAAGACCTGGTAAAAGTTAAAAGTGAAAAGTTCCCGCCTCGGGCGGGTTCGCCTGTGGCGAAGAGTGAAGATAAAGAACTCATGGCAGATGAAACAGGCAGAAATGTCATTGAATGCTTAACGCCTTTTCTTAAAGAACCCTTGCCGATTCAGTCTAAAGACAATCTTGAGCTTGACCTCGGACTTGATTCGCTTCAGAGAATAGAGCTTGTTGTAAGCCTTGAAAATAAATTCTCCATAAAACTCCCTGAGACCTTTGCATCGGATATCCAGACAGTCGGAGAGATAGTGGAAAAGATAAAGGGGTCAGCCATCAGCAGTCAGCTATCAGCAGTCAGCTATCAGCAAGCGGAAAAAGGGCTTTCTCATATCTTCTCACAGGAGCCGGAGGACGCGGAGAAGAAAAAAGTCGGGCTTAAACAAGGAATGATAGGATGGTTGTTTGTCTCAAGCCTGATGCTGTTATTCAAACTATTCTTCAGAATTTTCTTCAGGCTTGAGGCTAAAGGTGTAGAAAATATCCCTAATGTTCCTTTTATCATCGCCCCAAACCATTGCAGCAATCTGGATGGTTTTGCCATAGGCGCTGCCGTTCCATTAACCACCTATAAAACGCTCTATTTTCAGGGATTCCAGAAATATTTCACAGGCAGGCTGACTGCATTTTTTGCAGGGCTCGCGCATGTTATACCCATAGACCCGGAGACATATCTGGGCAAAGCTCTCCAGCTTTCTGCCTATGTATTGAAAAATAACAAGGCGCTCTGCATATTTCCTGAAGGCGGAAGGTCTTATGACGGAACTCTGATGGAATTTAAAAAGGGCATCGGCATTCTTGCCTTGGAACTCAACGTGCCGGTTGTCCCTGCATCAATAAAAGGAAGTTTTGAGTCGCTTCCAAAGGGCGCATACTTGCCGAGATTTAAAAAGATAACAATACGTTTTGATAAACCTTTTTATCCGTCATTGCTGGACATAACCGGAGAACAGGCCGGCAGAGGTAAATATCAGCTTTTTGCGGATAAGCTAAGGGAGCGGGTGAAAGAATTAATCCATTAAGCAATGCTGGATAATTAATTCTCAAATTATCTCGCCCTTACCTTTGCAACCCTTGATTTAAAAGTAAATTGGAGGCAATATAGAGATAACATTGAAAAGAAGATTATGTTTAAAAAATAAATAAATTATGACTAATCAAAATATCATATTGTATCTTGGACTAGCAGTTCTTGCCGTCTATTTTGTTTTATTCTTGAAGCTTTTAAACACACTGACTAAAGAGGAACAAATCGCCCTCCAGAAAATGCGCTCGAAATTTATGATGCTTACATCTGTAATTCCATTTATTATGCTTGTCTATTTCAATGGATTTTATCAGCGGCTGGGGCTGGGTGCATACATTGTTATATCAACTACAATAGAAACCATATTACACCATGCAAAATTGCGCAGAGCCAATTTCAATCCATCTTATGAGCAAAGGCTCTTGAAGATAACTTATCTGTCTGCTATAGGAACAATTTTCATAATCTCATGGTTTATAATTACATCGAGAACATAACAACAGGCTGTACGGCGACCGGGAATAGCCTCTTACTTTATCCGGTTAGGCCGGTTGCCCCGCGCCATTTAGCTGAGTCGCTATGTTCAAATTGCAAATACCCATCAAATATCTGCCACACCGCAGCCTAACCCAGTTAATTCATAAATTTTGATTGGAATGGAAGAATTAGAGCAAGGTGATAAACAGGACTTAAAAAATTATTTAAAGAACTGACAAAGGGGCAATAACCCCCTGCCCTTTATATTTCTTCCCCTGAAATGTATCCCTCTCAATAAACCTCTGCTGTATGTCGTTTGTAATCTGATGCCTGCTCCTGTCCCATCTCGGCGCAATAAGCATGTCGTCAGGGGTTGTTGCAAAGAGCCGCTGAAGAACAATATCAGGAGAAAGCCTCTCTATGAAATCCACAACAAAATCCAGATACTCTTCATATTCAAATGTATGAAAGGGATTTTCTTTGTACATCTGCGCCAGCGGCGTATCCTTCACAACCTGAAGCTGGTGTATCTTCAGGAAATCAAGGTGAAGTCCGGATACCTCATCCGCCATATTGAGCGTTTCTTCTCTTGTCTCTGTTGGAAATCCCACAATCAGATGCGCGCCTACAAAGATGCCTTTGCTCTTTGTCAGAGAAACAGCATCAAGAAAAGTTTTATAATCATGCCCCCTGTTTATGAACCTGAGTGTCTTATCATAAATTGACTGGAACCCGTATTCCACAAGAATAAAATGCTTCTTTGCTAAAGACTCAAGCAGTGCGAGCTTTTCGCTGTCAATGCAGTCAGGCCTCGTTCCTATGGCAAGTCCGATGACTGACGGCTCCTGCAATGCCTCTTTATAGAGCGATTCCAGTTCCTCAACAGGCGCGTATGTGTTTGAATATGGCTGAAAATATGCAAGGAATTTGCTTGCTTTGTATCTCCTGCTCAGATATGCAATGCCGTTTGTTATCTGCTCTTTTACTGACATTGAAGGCTTGCATGAGCTTGGCCTGAAGCTGTCATTGTTGCAGTAAATGCAGCCTCCAAAACCGAGACTGCCATCCCTGTTCGGGCATGTAAAACCGGCGTCAATGTTAACTTTATAAACATTTGTGCCGAACTGCTTTTTCATGTACTGCCCGAATGCATTATATCTCTGCGTCATGTTTAATTATTGACCTTTACAGAGCGCCGTGTCAATCAGCAGTCACAGGTGATATACTATCTCCATTATGACAATATTTTCTGTAAGTGAGGCAAAAGTAAGCGCATTAAAGGCAAAGATGCTCAGCCTTAACATCCGTGCTCGGGATATAGAAGAATCTTTCATCCGTTCAGGAGGAAAGGGCGGGCAGAATGTAAACAAGACTTCCACATGCGTTTATCTCAGGCATATCCCGACAGGGATTGAGGTTAAATGCCAGAAGGAACGCTCGCAGTCTCTTAACCGCTATCATGCAAGGATAATCCTTGTGAAAAAAATAGAACAGCTGATAAAAGGAAAGGAAAGCGAAGAACGGCAGATAATAGAAAAAATCCGGCGCCAGAAGAGAAAGCGTTCAAAAAGGGCCAAGGAAAAGATTCTTGCTGAAAAAAGAATCGTATCTGAAAAGAAAAGGCTCCGCTCTAAGATTGATACTCGTGATATTTAGGCGCAGTTTCCACGCCCGCTTATCTCTTCACCCTTAATACTCCGTCCATTGACGCTATCTTCTGTATGATGGCTGTAAGCTGTTTTTTGTCCCTGACCTCAACAATGAACGTAATCTGCGCTGTCTGGTCAGGAGTTGAAAATGCCTCAAGATGACTGATGTTTACATTCTCGGATGACACAAGCGTGCTGAGGTTCGCAAGCACGCCCGGCTTATCCACTGATTCAACCAATAATCTTGCAGGGTATGTTGTGTCACCGTCCTGCCTCCACTCAACATCAACAAGCCGCGCATTGTCAATTGCAAGCCTTTCAAGGTTATGACACTTCTTGTTGTGAATTGTCACCCCTTTGCCCCTTGTGATAAATCCTACGAGACCGTCTCCTGGCACAGGATAACAGCACTTTGCAGTATGGTAGAGGATGTTGTCTATTCCCTTTATGCTTATCCCTTTCTGTTCTGCTAAAGGCTTAACAGGCTTTGCAGCTATCTCTTCCGCGGGTTTTTCAGGCATCAGTCTATTTATTACCTGATGCGGTGACATCTTTCCGAATCCTACTGATACAAAAAGCTCTTCCAGTGAAGACACTCCCAGAGACTTTGCCGCTTGCAGTATCTCATCGGATTTCATGAGCGCATTGCTCATATTATATTTTTTCAGTTCACCTTCCAGAATTTTAATGCCAAGTTCCACGCCCTGTATCCGCTCTTCTGTATTTATCCACTGTTTTATCCTGGTCTTTGCGCGCTGTGTTACAACGAATTTCAGCCAGTCCCTGCTCGGCTTGTGCGTCTGAGAGGTTATTATCTCCAGCGTATCGCCGTTTTTCAGCTGGTATCTCAATGGCACAATCCTGCCGCCAACCTTTGCGCCTACACATTTGTGTCCGACCTGCGTATGAATGCTGTACGCAAAATCAACAGGGGTTGAACCTGAGGGAAGTTCTTTAATATCTCCTCTGGGAGTAAAGACATATACAACGTCAGGCACAACAGCGCCCTTTACCTCTTCAAGAAAATCCTTTGCATTGGAAAGTTCTTTCTGGGACTGCACCAGCTCTCTGAGCCACACTATATACCTGCTGTCTTTTTCAGTTAGGGCGCCTTTTTCTTTGTATTTCCAGTGGGACGCTATGCCCTCTTCCGCAACCCTGTTCATATCAGCAGTTCTTATCTGGAACTCAACTCTCTCACCTTTAGGCCCGATTACTGTCGTGTGCAATGACTGATACATATTTGATTTCGGGACGCCGATGAAATCCTTGAACCTGCCCGGCACAGGCGTCCAGAGCGAGTGGATAATTCCCATAATTGCATAGCAATTGGCTTTTGTGTCCGTTATAATCCTGATTCCGAGGACATCCTGTATCTGCTCAAATGTAATACTCTGCTTCTGCATCTTCTGATAGATGCCGTAGGAATGTTTTATCCTGTATGAGGCCTTCCCTGTTATATTTTCCTCTTTGAGCCTTGCTTCTATCTCCTTTACAACCCCTCTGAGATAAACTTCCTGTTCCTCTTTTCTCTTTGCAATCTTCTTTACAATCTCTTCATGCAGTTCAGGCATCATGAACTTAAAGCTGAGGTCTTCAAATTCCGTTTTCAGCCAGCCAATCCCGAGCCTGTTTGCTATCGGCGCATAAATATCAAGCGTCTCAGCGGCAATCCTCTTTCTCTTTTCTTCAGGGAGGTGCTCAAGGGTCTTCATGTTATGAAGCCTATCGGCAAATTTTATGAGTATGACGCGTACATCCTCTGCCATCGCCAGAAGCATCTTCCTGAAGTTTTCCGCCTGCGCCTCCTCCTTTGTCATGAACTCCATCCTGCTTAATTTCGTAAGGGCATTTACAAGGAATGCGACGTCAGTCCCGAAATGGGATTTCATGTCTTTTGCCGTTATGGTTGTGTCTTCGATTGTATCGTGGAGAAGCCCTGCGGCAATAGTGGTTGTATCCATTTTCATATCCGCAAGAATAGATGCTACAGCAAGGGGGTGTTCTATATACGGAGAGCCTTCTATCCGCGTCTGATCGCCATGAGCCTCGCTGGAAAAAATATATGCCTTTTTCAGGAGTTCAACGTCTGCATCAGGGTTGTAAGAGAGCACTTTTTTTATTAAATCGTCAATCGTTGCAACATCTTCAGCCATGAGTTTATTATACACCTTGAACTGCCAATTAAGAATTCGGCGTTAAGTGGAAAGTTTTGAAATTTTGAATTTTTCACTGACTTGGCCTTAGCGCCTTGAGACTTAACTGGATATAGCTGTTTCCGTTATATTCATTCAGCGCCGGAGTAAATACAGCATCTACTGCGCCGGACACCTCTGTGCTTCCCATATCAAACCCTATTGCATCCACTGAATGCGCGCCGTGTTTTAGTTTCATTTTCAGGTGATTGTTGCCTACTATCCTTGGATTTACGACCTCAAGTTTTCTGGCTGCAAGGAACGGTTCTTTATTAGAGCAGCCCACAGGCTCAAGCATTGCGATTTCCCTGATAAGGCTATGGTTGACCTCAGAGAGCGCCACATCCGCATCAATCTCCAGTGAGGGGACAAGATCTTCTTTAGACAGAGCTGTTTCAACTATGCGCTGCATCGCCTTTTCAAAAAGCGGGATGTTTTCAACCTTAAGCCGCACACCCGCTGCCTGCCTGTGCCCTCCGAAAGACAGGAGGAATTCTTTGCAGCCGGCAAGTCCGCCGCACAGGTCAAAAGAAGGAATGCTCCTTCCGGAGCCTTTTGCGATTCCATCCTCTATGGAGAGGATAACTGTGGGGCGGTAAAATTCCTCTGCTATTCTTGATGCGACAATACCGACAACGCCCTGATGCCATCCCTCTCCTGAGAGCACTATTGCACGTTCGTCATGCATAACTCTTAATGCCTCGCGGGCTTTTTGATAAACCGCTTCCTCTATTTTCTGCCTCTCAGCATTCAGCCTGTTAAGCCATGAACCAAGGCCTTCCGCTTCTCCTTCTGTCTCTGACAATAAAAGACGGACTACATCACTGGCATCAGAAATCCTGCCTGCCGCATTTATCCGCGGTATTAGAGTGAAAGATAAAAGCCCGGCTCTGAGCTCTCTTTTATCAAGGCCTGCTGCGCTTTTGAGCGTCCTTATCCCCTGCCTCCGTCCTTCATGAATAAGCTTCATCCCTTCTTTTACAAGAATTCTATTTTCACCTGTGAGAGGAACAACATCTGCCATTGTGCCGATTGCTGCAAGGTCTAAATAATCGTGTATCGTGCATCGTGCATCGTGCATCATAGACAATGCCTGTGCAATCTTGAATGCCAAACCGGCGCCGGAGAGAATTGAACATTCAGAATTGTAATTTGAGCTTTTAGGATTAATGATGGCCACTGCCTCCGGCAGTTCGAATGATGCATGATTTTCTTTATCGTACACCTTGCATCGTGCATCTTGTATCTTTTTTACCGGTTCATGATGGTCTGTTATGATGACGTCAATCCCTTCTTTCTTTGCGCAAGCAGCCGCGTCAAAAGATGTTATTCCGCAGTCAACAGTGATTATGAGGGTTGCTCCAAGTCTCTTTGCCTCCTTCACAGCGACAGGATTAAAACCGTATCCATGAGCAATTCGGTCGGGGATAAAATAATGGACGTCTATTCCGGATGTCCTGAGCGCATGAACCATTATCGCGGTTGCGGTAAGCCCGTCAGCATCATAATCGCCATGAACAAGGACAGTTTCGTTAGTATCAGCAGCGTGTTTTATTCTCTCAACCGCAGTTTTTACGCCGTCAATTTCAAAGGGGTCTGAAAGGCCGGAGATATGCGGGTTCAGGAAGTCATTGATTGCCTGCGGCGTCTTTATCCCCCTGCCTAGCAACACCTGAGCAAAGGCAGGAGAAACAGAGGCAGCCTTTGACAGATACTTGATATAGCCGGGATTGGTCCTGCTTACAAGCCATTTTCTATGCATTATGAATGATATGGTGAATCGCTTTCAGGTGAATCGGTGAATCGCAAAAACCCATTTACCTATTCACCTATTAACCGTTGCAGTTGTTATCTTCTTGCAAACGCCTTCTTCCTTCCCCAGAGCAAAACTGTGGGGCTTGCAATGAATATTGAAGAATAGGTGCCGATGACAACGCCCATTATCATAGCAAGAGCAAAGTCGTGTATAACTTCGCCTCCAAAAAAGAAGAGGGCAGCTGATGTCAAAAGCACTGTAAGGGAAGTTATAATTGTCCTTGAGAGAACCTCATTGATACTTGCGTTCATTATGCTCTCAAGCGGTTCTTTATGTCGCACTTTCATATTTTCCCGTATCCTGTCAAATACAACAACGGTATCGGTAAGCGAATAGCCTGCAATCGTGAGCAGGGCTGTCACGAGAATGAGGTTTATCTCGTGTCCCATAAGGTAAAACACGCTAAGAACTGCAAGCACATCGTGGAATGTCGCTATTGTCGCGCCCACTCCGAAATTGAATTTAAACCTGAATGCGACATATATGAGTATCCCCAAAACTGCAACTCCTATTGCCATTGCCGCGTCTGCCCTGAGTTTTCCGCCGACTTTCGGCCCTATCTCAGTCGTGGAATCAACAATATACTTATTGCCGGAAAACTTTTGGGTAAGAATTTCTGTTACCTCGCTTGACGTCTGCCCGAGCTTTTGCTCTGTCTTTTTCACCCTTATGAGAATCTTGTTTACGGAAGGCAGGTCCTGCAAGTCAAAATCCTTAAGTCCTCCGTCTTCAAGCGCCTTTCTCACATCATGGAGCACAACAGGTTTTTCAAATTTAAGCTGTATCGAAGTGCCGCCTGCAAAGTCAATTCCGAGGTTTGCCTTTCCGGTTGCTATCTGGATTATGGCGATTATTCCAATGATTGAAATAATCCCTGAAAATATAAATGCGATTTTCTTTTTCCCCATGAAATCTATTTTTGTATTTTTAATCAGCTCCAGCATCTGTCCTCCTATATGCTCAACTTTCTGACATCCCGCCTGCTCAGAATAAGGTCAAAGACTGTCTTGGTTCCTACAAGCGCTGTAAAAAGATTTATTGCAACGCCAAGGCTGAGTGTTACCGCAAAGCCTTTTATCGGCCCTGTGCCGAACTGAAAAAGCACTGCAGCTGTTATGAGGGTTGTAACATGAGAGTCAAATATTGTCCAGAATGCCTTGTTATACCCTGAATCAACCGCAACCCTCGGCGTTTTGCCTACGCGCAGCTCATCCCGTATTCTCTCAAACATAAGCACATTTGAGTCAACAGCCATGCCTATTGCCAGTATTATTCCGGCAATGCCCGGCATTGTGAGTGTGGCATTTAAAGACGCCATTGCGCCGAGAAGCAATATGATATTAAGGGCAAGCGCAAAGTCCGCAATAACGCCTGAAAGCCTGTAATAAACAATCATAAAAACTACTACAAGCAGTGTCCCTATAATTCCTGCCATCTTCCCTGCCTCAATAGAGTCTGTGCCGAGAGACGGGCCTACCGTGATGTTCTGAAGCATTTTTACAGGCGCAGGAAGCGCTCCTGCCTTCAGGACTATCGCAAGATCCTTTGCCTCTTCCAGTGAGAAACTTCCTGAAATCTGTGCGTTGCCTCCCCCGATTCTTTCCTTTATCTCAGGCGCCGAGTATATGGTGTTGTCAAGGACTATCGCGAGCCGTTTCTTGACATTGGCCGCTGTTACCTCATCAAAGAGCTTTGCCCCTGCATCATTGAATGATATAGATACATGAGGAAAACCCGAACCTGAAGAGTCTATATTCACCTTTGCCTCTTTGAGCAGGTCTCCTGTCAGCGCCGCCTGTTTTTTCACAAGTATGGGAATCTTTCTTACAACGCCTGTTTCCCTGTTAACCTTTTTCTCAAAGAGTATCTCATCATCTGCGGGAATCTTTTCCGCAAACTTCTTAAGAACGGCGTCTTCCTCGCCCGGCGCCGCTGTTGCGGGAATCTCTGCGGCAACAGGAGATGCGTCATCAACAATTTTGAATTCAAGCTGTGCGGTCTTTCCGATTATCTCTATGGCCCTTTTCGGATCCTTTATGCCGGGAAGCTGGACAACAATCTCATTTGTTCCCTGCCTGTGAATCGTAGGCTCTGCAACTCCGAACTGGTCAATCCTGTTTCTGATGGTTTCAAGCGCCTGATCAGCGGCATTGTCCTTAATCCTTTTTGCCTCTTTGTCTGATATCGTATAGACAATGTTTGTCCCTGTCTCCACAGGTGCGAGCACGGGATAATTGTCTTCTATGGCTTTTCTTATTTCCATTGAAGAGGGAGCAACTGTTATAAGCAGCCCTTTGCTTGTAATCTCTGCATTTAATTTCTTTTTTGAAATAATATCCCTTAGGGACTGGGCAATCCTTTCCGTTGTTATCTCAACAGCCTTTTCGCCTTCAACCTCAAAAACAAGGTGTATCCCGCCCTGAAGGTCAAGCCCCAGCGTTATGCCCTTGTCAGGCATATTCTTCGTCCACCAATCAGGCATTACTTTGAAAAACGGCGTGTTAGGCAGAAAAAATACTGCAGCCAGCATAAGTGTTGCGCCGATAAGAATAAATCTCCATTGAATCCTTTTTTTCATCTAAATCTAACCTCCAAAAAACTATTATGGTGAATCGCTTTCAGGTGAATCGGTGAATCGAAAAAAAATATCTGTCTATTTACCCTATCTCCTATTCACCATTAGCATTAATTTTTCATGCCAGTCTTGTGTCGTTAATATAAAGCTGGAATTCGCAGTTTAAAACCCTTGCTGCCTTTCTGCATGCAGTCATGCGCGACAGGAATATCTCAAAGTATTCTATTACCTGCGAGATCCTTGTATCTATTACAAGCGAAAGCGTAATGAGCCTCTTCTCCGCATCTATTGAGAGTTCCGACTCCGTTGCCGCATAATTAACCCTGTCGTGTATGTCCTCTGTAACCATAGCGGGATTTCTCACCCTGCTCCTGTGCACATCGGCCTTATCGGCAAGAACCAACGCTGCTGCAATCATATCAGGGATGACACCTTCGTCTTCCTCATGCATTACTATCGCCTGCATGGCCCTTGTAATGTCTTTGAGGTCATAGCCGAGTTCCTCGAGGACTTCTTTCGCAAGTATCGCGCCCATCTTATGGTGATTGCTCCTCCCGAGCATATTACCAATGTCGTGCAAAAACCCTGCCGCTGCCGCCAGTTCTGCCTCGCTTTCGCTGAATGAAAGTTTTTTTAGTATATTGTAGGCAGTTTTAGAGACAATATCCGTATGCCTGAGGCCATGCTCGGTATAGCCAATGGCTTCAAGATATTTGTCTGCCATTTCAATGTAAAGCCTTGCCTTTTTGTTATTATGCAAGGCGCTGAGGTCCGGAGCCAATTCAATCTTCCTCTGAAGCAGGCCTTATAGCCGCAATGAATGCCTTGCCGAATTTTACTTTTACATTTTCTGCAATCTTCAAGGTCACCGTAGTTGTGCCGACAGCCTCAATAACGGCATATATTCCGCCTGATGTAACAACCTTATCTCCCCTTTTCAGACTCTCAAGCATCTGTTTCTGTTCCTTGGCCTTCTTCTGCTGCGGCCTTATCAGGAGAAAATAAAAAACAACAAAAATTAATATTAACGGAAGAAAGGACATGATTGTTGATCCTCCGTCTGCTCCCTGCCCTTGTGCAGGCGCCATTGCCCATGCTATGTCATTAAACATTGTAACCTCCATTCTGCCTCCCCCGCTAATATCTGGGGAGGAGAGAAAATTTTGATTATTATACTAACCGTTCACCGTGGATTTAATCAAGATAAGGAATACGCTATCTTAAAATCAGATACTCGGCAACTGCAACGAGAAACACAATGGAGGATGCAGGGATTATCTTCTTGTAAACACCCCACATATCCGCCTTGAAATATTCCCTCGTAAGCACAAGGCAGATGTGAACAGGAGAAAGCAGAACCCCGGAGAAACCCGAAGCAAACGCAAAAGAAATTATTCCTGCAGACGATTCTCCCGCAATGCTCAATATCAGCGGGAATGTGCTTCCGACAAAACCGACCGTAAGACCTGTCAGCAGGCCGCTCACAAACGGCAGCAGAAAAAGCAGCGGAGCAGTAGGAATGCCTTTCACTCTCAGAAACTCGCTGAGGTTTTTTACCGCGCCTGAGGCCTCCATGATTTCCTTGAATATCATGATGCCAGCTATGAGCATAATGACGTCAAGCGACAACCCGTGCTTGACTGCCCTCACTGCATCTTTCAGCCCGAACCTGTAAAAGATAAAAAGCCCCGTGACTACAATGAGCAGGGCATAATGAAGTTCTATGTGAAAGAAAACAACCAGCAGAAGCACTATCGCTATTGGAACAAAACTGAAGAGCCCTTTTCTTGATATGTTCCCGGCCTCTGAAAATCTGCCTGAAGCGCCTTTCATACTGAACATAAATCCTGTTATCGCAACAAAAACAGCGTAGGGCATATTTGCAATAATTAAATTCCTCAGCTCTATGTTTGACACTGCCGAGGCAAGCAATATTCCGGGATAAAGCGGAAGGATATACTCCCACGGATGCCTGAACCAGTAATTTACAAATGCCTTTTCTTCCTGTGACATATTCATGTCTTTTGCGGATTCCTCAACCATAGGCGCTGAAAAATATGCGCCTCCCACAGAGGGCAGAAGCCCTATCAGCAGAGGCATTGAGACCACAACTGCCTTCTTTCTTCTTAACAGCAGCCGTGCTGCCGTCATCATATCTGACAGCACCTCTTTCTCTCTGAGTATTAACTCAAAAGTCCTTATAAAGGTCAGGGCCAGCGCAAGCTTGATTGTAACTTTATCCATAAATGCAGCCTTTATCGCAGACGCCATTGATGAAGGGGACATGAGATACAAAATCGCAAGGGCACCGGAGGCGATAAGCAGGACATAACCTATGTTCATTTTCTTTCTTAAAAGAATGAGTATTAGGGCAAAGACTGCGGAGATTTTAAGGATATCCGGCATTTTAAAAGCGCTTTCCGGCAAGCTCCATTAACCCGAAAAGCTTAAGGGTTGCGATTATTCTTGACTCAACATTGGCCATAAGAATAAAATCATGGTGGGCAGTCGCAGAATCGAACTGCGGACACGAGGCTTTTCAGGCCTCTGCTCTACCGACTGAGCTAACTGCCCGTATGATTAAGTTTAGAGTTAAAGGTTGTAGGTTAAATCTTAAATGCAACCTTGCTCAGATAACTTTTAACTTTACACTTTTAAGTTTTTTATTGTCAAGGCATGAGAAATTTTATAGCAAAAAAGCTTTATATTTACGGGCCTTCTGTACTTTCAGGCGCCCTCCTCATCTTTTGTTTCCCGACTTTTAATCTTTTCTTTCTTGCCTGGATTGCGCTTGCGCCGTTCTTAATTTCCATCGCGGATAAAAAGCCGTCCGAGGCTTTTCGTGCCGGGCTTTATCTCGGCATCCCTTATTTTCTTGGCACGCTGTACTGGATATATCATTCAATAAACCACTATGGCAATATCCCTTTAATCCCAAGCCTTGCGCTTGTCTTTCTCCTCAGCCTGTATCTGAGCCTTTATACGGGACTCTTTGCAGTGCTTTTTTCATGGAAGATTGCAACTACCCGTCTGCCGGCGCTTCTTATAGCGCCTGTTATCTGGGTAACGCTTGAGTTTTTGCGTTCCTATGCCTTAACGGGATTCCCATGGTCAAGCCTTGGCTATTCCCAGCACATGTTCTTGCCCGCAATCCAGTTTGCCGACATTACAGGGATTTACGGAGTATCTTTTCTAATTGTGGCTGTAAACGGAGCCATCGCCGATTTCTTCATAATCAAAAAACGCCTTCGCTCTATGCCACTATTCCCGCTTTCCCAGACAGTGATAGGCTTTGCCCTGCTTTCTATTTCTATTCTTGCTGTATTTTTCTACGGATTCTGGCGTTTAAATGAGGCCCCTTACGGCAAGCACGTTAGGGTAAGCGTTATTCAGGGGAATATAGAGCAGGACAGAAAATGGGACCAGGCTTATCAGCGGGAAGTTTTCGATACCTACAAGAACTTAACACAGGCGGCGGCTGTTCTTTCTCCCTCGCTGGTTGTCTGGCCGGAAACCGCGGCGCCTTTCTATTTTAATTCTGACCGGGCATTTACTCAGGAACTGCTCAGTTTTCAACAGGCATTGAACACTTCTCTTTTATTCGGCAGCGTACTTATCAAAGAACCTGCTGATGGGGATAAGAACAGCGGCAAAAACCTTCTGACAAACAGCGCAATCCTCCTTGCGCCGGATGGAAAACCTTCATTAATTTATGATAAAATACATTTAGTCCCGTTCGGTGAATACGTCCCCCTCAGAAGAGTTCTGTTTTTCTTAGACAAGCTTGTTTCCGGGATAGGGGATTATATGCCGGGGGAACACAATATAAGGGCTGAAACGCCGTACGGGAGCTTTGGGGTATTTATCTGTTATGAGATTATCTTCCCCGGACTGGTAAGGAAATCATACGTGCGCGGCGGGAATTTTATAGTGACAATAACCAATGACGCCTGGTTTGGAAAAACAGCGGGGCCCTATCAGCATTTCAGTATGGCTGTGTTCCGTGCCATAGAAAACAGAAAACCTGTAATCCGGGCCGCAAACACCGGAGTCTCAGGTTTTATTGACAGTAGAGGAAAAGTGCTGGGGACAACATCCCTGTTTCAGAGAACGGCCATGACAATGGATGTGATGACTGATGCACGAAGAAGTTTTTATTCACGCTATGGCGACCTATTTTCGTACCTGTGCATTGTGATAACAGTTTTATTATTAATAAATGTATCCCGGAGGTAATATGTTAGTGCAGTCTGAACTTGTAGAAGAACTTTCAGCCTTAAGTGCAAAAATCGAAGCCCTTAGAGGCTATCTTTGATGTCCCAAAGCTTAAACATGAGATAGAAGAGATAGACAAAGAACTCTCCCTCTCTTCCTCGTGGGATTCTCCCCGTAAAATGCATGAGCTGCAGAAGAGAAAGGCATACGTAGAGGATATACTTTTCCCCTTCGAAGCGCTGTCAGAAAAAACAGCTTACCTTAAGGACTCCATAAAAATATTGGACGAGGAGGAGGGCGCTGTCTTTCTGCAGGAGATTCAGGCAGAGATTACAGCCCTGAGCGCAGCGATCGAAGAACTGGAACTGCGGCACCTGCTGTCCGAAGAGCTGGACAAGAACAATGCCATTGTCTCCATTCATCCCGGCGCGGGCGGCACAGAGAGTCAGGACTGGGCACAGATGCTGTTGCGGATGTATCTGCGCTGGGCGGAAAAACATAAATTTAAGATTCAGGTTATAGACCTCTTGCCTGGCGAAGAGGCTGGTGTAAAGAGCGCAACATTTACAGTCAGCGGTCCTTATTCTTACGGCTTTCTCAAAGCCGAGGCCGGTGTTCACAGGCTTGTCAGAATATCACCCTATGATGCAAACAAAAGAAGGCATACTTCTTTTGCCGCAGTCATTGTTTATCCTGAAATAGAAGATGACATAAATATAAAAATAAAACCTGATGATATAAGGATTGACACCTTCAGGGCCTCAGGCGCAGGCGGACAGCATGTCAACAAAACATCCTCTGCTGTCAGGATAACCCATATGCCTTCAGGTATAGTTATTTCCTGTCAGAATGAACGCTCCCAACATAAAAATAAAGCTACGGCTCTGAAGATTCTTAAATCACGCCTTTACAATCTCTCGCTGAGTGAGCAGCAAAGTAAGATGAAGGAAATAGTGGGCGATAAGAAGGGCATAGCTTGGGGAAACCAGATCCGGTCTTATGTTCTTCAACCTTATAGACTTGTCAAAGACCACAGAACATCTGTTGAGAGCGGAAACGTTGATGCAGTTCTTGACGGAGAAATAAATAAATTCATAAGGGCCTTTTTAGAAAAGAGACTAAAGAATCCCTAAGCTCTACTACTTCTTATATATAAAATATTTTTAGTAGTAGTATTAGAGGGTGTTAGTAACTACAAATAAGCCTAAAACTACCTTTTTAAAAGAGTTTTTAGTGTTTATAAAATGCGTAGAAAAGTGATGATATATTTAACAAAAAAGGACGGCGGAAAGGACGAAGAAAATATGAACAGCAAACCAACAGTTTCCTTGCTTGCAGTTTAAGAGATGATATATAATAGTGCACCTCCCTGCTGGGGATACTAACGCCTGTTAATAAATTGTTAATAACTGAAGGGTCGGGGAATGATTTTAGAAGAGATTTGGGAAAAAAGCCTTTCAAAGATGGAAGAAAAAATAGGAACCAGCATATTTGAGTTGTGGATAAAGCCCATAAGGCCTCTCCAGCTCAAAGAGCAGCAACTCACATTAGAGGTGCCAAATAGGTTCTTTAAAGAATGGATAGAGGATTATTATCCAACCTTGATAACCGAAATACTGGAAGGAATGTTGGGCCACGCTGTAACATTGAAATACAGGATTGCCGAAAAACAGGCAGCAGAAATAAAGCGCATAGAAGCAAAGCTAGAGAGCAGAAAGACGCGGCTTGCAAGCAGAGGAATATACCTTAACCCCAAATATACCTTTGAAAACTTTATAAGCGGACAGAGCAACCAGTTTGCCCAGGCAGCGGCGAAGGCCGTGGCGGAAACACCAGGAAAAGTTTACAATCCGTTATTTATTTATGGAGGTGTTGGCCTGGGAAAAACTCATCTGCTCAGCGCAATCGGAAACAGCGTAATAGACAGCAAGCAGGACTTCAATGTGCTTTATGTGTCATCAGAACAGTTTACAAACGAGGTGGTATCGGCAGTGCGGCACGGGAAAACGGAAGAGCTTAAAAAGAAATACAGGAATGTGGATTTGCTCCTTATAGACGACATCCAGTTTGTAGAAAATAAAATGGCAACACAGGAAGAGTTGTTTTATACTATCAACACGCTTTATGAGAAACAAAAACAGATAGTCATTTCCAGCGACAGGCCGCCCAAGGAGATTAAGACTATAACGGACAGGCTCAGGTCCCGCTTCAGTATGGGACTCATCGCTGATATACAACCGCCTGAATACGAGACACGGGTAGCGATAATACATAAAAAATCAGATATAGAAAGACTAGGGCTGAAAGAGGATGTCGTAAATTTTATTGCGGCAAAAATAAAGACAAATGTCAGGGAGCTGGAAGGCTGTCTTATCAGGCTCGGCGCACAGGCAGCCCTTACGGGAAGCCCGATAGATGTGGAGATGGCAAAGAATGTCCTGAAGGATTTTATCCAGGATGAAGAAAAACCTATAACCTCAGAGCAGATACTGAAAACAATCTGTGAATATTTCGGCTTAAAAATCCAGGACATAAAAGCGAGGAAGAGGACAAAGGAGATAGCACAGCCCAGGCAGATAGCGATGTATCTGAGTAGACAGCTCACGAACGGTTCTCTGAATGATATCGGCAAGAGCATGGGAGGCAAAGACCATGCAACTGTTATATACGCCTGCAAACAGGTAGAAGACAAAAGGGCGAAAGACGAGAACTTTAACGGGATGATAGAAACCCTGTTGCGAAAAATAAAACCTTAAGGAGGGGTTATGAAACTGAGTGTTTCAAAAGAGGAACTGCAGGAAAAGCTTTCAAACATCCAGAATATTGTAGAAAAAAGGAATACAATGCCTGTGCTGAGCCACTTTCTTTTAGATGCCGGAAAAAAGAAGGCTCATATTGTCGCCACTGACCTTGAGACGGCAATAAAAGAACCGCTTCAGGTTAAAGTTGAAAAAGAAGGGAAGCTCTGCATCCCTGCGCGGAAGATGCTTGAGATAGTCAAAGAGGTGGACGGAGACATCACCATGGAGACCGAAGACGGACAGTGGCTCAAAGTCAGTGCGGGCCGCAGCAAATTCAAGCTTGCCTGCCTCTCAGCAGACGAATTCCCCGCATGGCCTGGTATGGAAAATGTAGAAGAAATGCAGATGGATACAAAAAACCTTATAGAGATGATAGAAAAGAGCCTTTATGCCGCAGGAGAGAGCGATACAAGATATACGCTGAACGGGCTGCTCTTTCATGCAAAAAAGGGGAGCAGTGAAATGACTGTTGTCGGAACAGACGGCCATAGGCTGTCAAGCATAACCGGCAAGATAAACACGCCGTTAAAGGAAGAGAAAAAAGTGATTATTCCACGGAAGGCGGCAGCAGAAATCAGAAGGTTTCTTGACAGGGATACGGAGAACCTCACAGTGGTCATAGGCAAAAACCATGTAATGTTTAAGATAGAGGAAGTGGAGTTTTTAACAAGGCTGATAGAAGGCACATACCCTAACTATGAACAGGTGATACCGTCAGGCAACGCGAAGAAAGCCATAATAAGCAAAGATGATTTTATAAAAGCGCTGAGAAGGGTCTCTGTAATGAGCAGGGAAAAGAGCAATGCGATTAAGGTTGATATCACCGACGGATCGCTTGTCCTTTCTGCCTCAAATCCGGACCTCGGCGAAGCAAAAGACGAGGTGAAGATTGAATATAAAGGAGAAGCGCTTTCTCTTGGATTTAATGCAAGGTATTTGATAGACGCTTTGAATGCCATGAGCGGAGAAAAGATTGTTTTTGAACTTCAGGATCCGTTAAGCCCTACTCTTTTAAAAGAAGAAAAGGATGACAATTATAAATGCGTGATAATGCCGATGAGGGTGTAGAAAACAAGATGCAGATATAGGATGAGAACATAAATAATGTATCGTGAATCGTGCATCATGAATCGTGAGTGAGAGAGGGAGTAAATGGAAGAAAAAGAACACATAAATAATGAGGCAGAGTCCTACGGCGCAGAGGACATTAAAATACTAAAAGGGCTGAACGCTGTAAGAAAAAGGCCTGCAATGTATATAGGCTCAACAGGGCCGGAGGGGCTGCATCATCTGGCATATGAGGTCGTTGACAACAGTGTTGACGAAGCCCTGGCCGGTTTTTGTAAGGACATAGAGGTAATACTCCACCACGACGGAAGCTGCACAGTGATAGATGACGGAAGGGGCATACCTACAGACCAGCATCCGGGCGACCCTGAAGGAAGGACGGCAGCAGAGATTGCGCTTACAGAACTTCATGCCGGAGGGAAATTTGAATCAAAGGCGTACAAGATATCAGGAGGGCTTCACGGCGTCGGGGTCTCTGTTGTAAATGCCCTGTCCGAATGGCTTGACGTTGAGATAAAGCAGAACGGAAAAGTGTTTCAGCAGCACTTTGACAGGGGCGTGCCTGCAGGAGCGCTTTCTGTTGTCGGAAAGACAAAAGGCAGGGGAACCAAGGTTACATTCAAACCAGATGGAGAGATTTTTGAAACAACAGAATTCAGCTATGATGTCCTCTCACAGAGATTAAGAGAAATGGCATTTCTTAACAGCGGGCTTAAGATTTCCATACAGGATGAAAGCACAGACAAAAAACAGGAGTTCCTCTATAAAGGGGGGATTGTTTCTTTTGTTGAACATCTTAATAAAAACAAAACGCCGCTTCATCCAAAGCCTGTATACATATCAGGAGAAAAAGATGGAATCACAGCAGAGATTGCGCTTCAGTATAATGACGGCTATGCAGAGAGCATCTTCACCTTTGCAAACAATATAAATACAAAAGAAGGCGGAACGCACCTCATAGGATTCAAGTCGGCCCTTACACGGACAGCGAACAGCTATTCAGCATCCTCAGGGCTTTTGAAGAACGGCAAAGAAGGGCTCTCAGGAGATGATATAAGAGAGGGGCTTACAGCGGTTATAAGCGTTAAGCTTCCCAACCCTCAGTTTGAAGGCCAGACAAAGATGAAGCTCGGAAACAGCGAGGTCAAAGGGATAGTAGAGTCAATAGTCAACGACACGCTCGGCGCCTATTTTGAGGAGAACCCCTCTGTTGCCAAGAAGATTATAGAAAAGGCGGTGCAGGCAGCAAGGGCCAGAGACGCGGCTAGAAAGGCGCGGGAACTGGCAAGGAGAAAAGGGATTCTTGACGACACAGGATTACCCGGCAAACTTGCGGACTGCTCTGAAAAAGACCCGGCATTATCCGAGATATTCATTGTTGAGGGCGACTCTGCAGGCGGCTCTGCCAAGCAGGGACGCGACAGGCGAGCTCAGGCAATATTGCCTCTCAGGGGAAAGATACTGAATGTTGAAAAGGCGCGGTTTGACAAGATGATTTCCTCAGAGGAAATAAAGATTCTCATAACAGCACTCGGTACGAGCATAGATACAGAATTTGACATATCAAAAATCCGCTATCACAAGGTAATCCTGATGACAGACGCTGATGTTGACGGCGCGCATATCAGGACACTCTTACTGACATTTTTTTACAGGCAGATGCCTCAGGTTATAGAAAACGGCTATCTTTACATTGCACAGCCGCCCCTCTTTAAGGTCAAGAAAGGAAGGACAGAGAGATATGTCCAGAACGAGACAGAGATGCAGAACATGCTCTTTGAGCTTGCGGCAGACGACCTTGCGATTCCGATAAAAGGGCAGATTGTAAAGGGGAAGGCGCTAATTCCGCATCTAAAGAGGCTTTCCAAGTTTGAACGGCTCATGGAATGGTTCGGCAGACGGAGAAAGGACACAGATGTTTTAAAGATTATCTTAAATGCAGGGATAAATAAAGAGCTGCTGAAAAATGAAAAGGCGCTTGAGAAACTGGTAAAGGCAATAGAAAAAGCGCTGCCTGACATTTCATCAGGCGAGATTAATCCTGATGAAGAGCATCAGGCATACAGCGTTGAGATAAAAAGGCAGAACAGGAAAGTTCTGATAGACATGAACTTCCTGATGTCTCCTGAATTCAAAGAGCTTGAAAATAGCTACAGCATTGTAAAAGACCTTGGGGAGCTGCCGTATAAGGCAGAGACAAAAGAAGGGATAAAAGAACTCGGCTCAAGCTCAGAGCTTCAGGACTATGTGCTCATCGTTGCCAAAAAAGGGCTCACGATTCAGAGATACAAAGGACTTGGAGAAATGAACCCGACACAGCTCTGGGAAACGACAATGGACGCCGAGAAAAGAACGCTCCTTCAGGTGAAGATAGAAGACACAGTGCAGGCTGATGAGATATTCACCATACTTATGGGCGACCAGGTTGAACCGAGAAAAGATTTTATTACTAAACACGCTTTAGAGGCAAGGAATATAGATATATAACTTGTGGTGAATAGGATTTCTCACAGTACCTCGCATTTCTAAGAAGACGACATGTCTGAATGTTTCAATTGGGAACTAACGCAGACATCAGCGGGAGCCGGGTGCAACCCGGCGATCCGCTGGATGGACTTGTTGGCGGCCTCTATGAAGAAGTTATTGTTTTACTAACTCCACCCGCCGGTTTTTTGCCCTGCCTTCTTCAATTTTATTGGCTACAACCGGGGATAAGGGGCCTACCCCAGCCGCGTAAAGGCGTTCTGTGCCTATGCTGTATTTGGAAACAAGCACTTTTACCACAGCTTCAGCCCGACGTTTTGAGAGATCCATGTTCGAGGCTAACGTTCCTACATTGTCTGTATGCCCCACCACATATAAATTCAAAGTGCGATCCTGTGTGAGGAGTTTGGCAATTTCCGCCAGAGCCTCCTCCGATTGTGGCTTGACATCGGTTTTGCCCGTATCAAAGTAGATGCCGTAGATCGAGACATGTCCGGTTAGTTCTATCTCCTTGGCCATCGCTTCGGCATTCACTTTTACCAGGCCGGTTTCCATGGGTTTGGTTTCGATAATATCAAGCTGTACTAACGGGTACTGATACCAGCCGAAACCCGCTACACAAAGGGCCACATAGACATCCCCTTCGGCCCTTGTCAGCTTGGCGGCCATAAAACGGAAATCGCTCTGACTCAGCTGTGTGCCCAACGCTGCCTCACCATAGCCAACAGGCCGCTCTGTAGCCCCGGTGAATTTATCCAGCCATTTATCCCCCAGTTCATTTTTTTTCCCGCTGAACAAAGTCACAAAACCGGCATTTTTCATGGCTGATTCATAGTTGCGGAATATCTCAAGAACCGACCTGTCTTTCGGAGCGGCATAGGTTATCTGGGTCACCGTTCCCTCCAGTTTTTGGCTCTTTGTCAGCGCGCCTTTCTCCATTTTCCCCAACGGAACGGCATATTCGTTGAATTGTTTCATGTCGTACCTTGTTATTGAAGAGCCGGGAAACCTTGAAATCAACGGATGATCCTTGCTGCCCCCTACATCTTGTGCAAATACACTGCCGACGGTTAATAGTGTCAACAGAACTACACCTAACAGATAGACAACCTTTTTGTTTTTGACTCCCATGTTAATCCTCCTTTTTTTGTAGGTATTGTATGTTCTAAATTTTAGCTGAACCTCAGTTTACTGCCAACAATTGCTATGCGAACTGTCGTATTTTCCCCTAAATGTCTAAACTGTAGCATATCCGGAGGATTTTTCAAATGAAAAAATCACGTAAAATCAATTGCATGGTATTTCCACTATTTCGTATTTTGCGGTAATATGGACTAAAAGCGAACGGTCGTAAAATATGGGAAAATTGTCTCCGTTGATTTCTTTTTGGCGAAACACGCGGGATATGACGATACATCACAAGCCGCGAGTTACGTGTAGAAATCCGCATTCCGTATCTGGCAAACTACAGCCGTTCCTGGGAATACTTCTGGCCGATATTCCGGGGACACCATACTTAATTCCTGATTGCTAATTCTTTCCTCCGCTCCCAAATTTCCGATAGAGAAAAACGAAAACAGGCTACTTTTTCTCATCCTTCTGCAACAGGTATCCTCACCTCTACCGAGTGTTCCTGACGGTCGTCAACAAGGGGAATAGCCTTGTTGTGCTGCTCAATGCCATCGACGGTCACACTTGTCTCGCCGCTGTCGGCGGGCGTTTGCAGCACGGTGATATGATAGGTAGTTTTCCGGTATCGGTAATGCACCTTGAACGACTCCCAATCCGCAGGGAGGCACGGCTCAAAACGCAGCTTGTCTACCTCAAGCCTCAGCCCCAGGAGTGATTCCACGATAAGCCGGTACATCCATCCGGCTGATCCCGTGTACCATGTCCATCCACCACGGCCAATGTGCGGCGAGACCGCATATACATCGGCTGCGACAACGTAAGGTTCTACTTTGTAGGTTTCAATTTCTTCCGGAGATTTCCCATGGTTCACCGGGTTGATCATTTCCAGCAGTTCCCACGCGCGGCGGCTGTTGCCCAATGCAGCGAATGCCATTGCTGTCCAGATAGCCCCATGAGTGTATTGTCCGCCATTCTCCCTGACGCCTGGAACGTACCCTTTGATATAACCGGGATTCAAATCCGACTTATCGAAGGGCGGGTCCAGGAGTTGGATCAGTCTATGATCCCTTCGAACAAGGCGCTTGTCCACTGCTTCCATTGCCATGCGCGAGCGTTCGGCATCCCCGGCGCCGGAGAGAACAGACCAGCTTTGTGCAATGGAATCAATCCGGCATTCGGGATTACCCGCCGAACCGAGTGGCGAGCCATCATCAAAGTAAGCGCGGAGGTACCACTCACCGTCCCAGCCATTCTGCTCAATGTTCCGGCGCAGTTGGGCCGCCTCCCTCTGACAGCGTTCGACAAAGGGCAGGTCTTTATGCAGGCGTGCAATCTCAGTGAACCGTATCAGCACTTCATAAAGGAAGAATCCCAACCAAACGCTTTCGCCTTTGCCGTGTTCGCCCACCATATTCATGCCGTCGTTCCAGTCCCCCGATCCTATGAGCGGTAGTCCATGCTCTCCAAAGCTAAGACCCCTCATGATTGCCTGCACACAATGATAGTACAAACTGGCCGCTTTCTCAGACCGGATGGGAAGATCATAATACGAGTCCTCGTCAGAGTTTACCTGTCGGCTCTCGATGAAGAGGATAGGTTCATCCAATACCCCGGTGTCTCCGGTATTCATGACGTAGCGGGAGACCGCCAACGGCAACCAGAGGAAATCGTCCGAACAGTGCGTGCGCACGCCCCGGCCTGACGGAGGATGCCACCAATGCTGGACATCACCTTCTTTGAACTGATGGGCCGCGCACAGGAGGAGATGGTCACGTATGAGGCCCGGTTCTGCGTGGAGGAGTGCCATCACGTCCTGCAACTGGTCACGGAAACCAAAGGCGCCGCCTGACTGGTAATATCCGCTCCGGGCCCAAAGACGGCACGCAAGAGTTTGGTACAAGAGCCAGCCATTGGTCAGAATATTGACGGACTGGTTGGGTGTTTCCACCTGCACTGCGCCAAGCGTGTTATTCCAGTACTGCCACACCGCTTCAAGCGCGCCGCGCGCGGTAGCGGATCCCCGGAAACGATGCACTAATTTACCGGCGTCATCAACATCCCGCCCTGCGCCGAGCCTGAAGATGATATCACGCTCCTGACCGTCCGCCAGCTCGAATGGAACCTGGATAGCAGCGCAGGGGTCCAAAGCGGTCCCCACCTTGCCGGAGAGGCGCAGCCTGGTCATCGCCGCGGGATTACGAAGCGTGCCGTTGCGGCCGAGGAACTCAGTCCTGTCGCCGGTTAGGGTCCGGGATACATCGTCAACATCAAAGAAGGCAACCCTGTCTGCGAACTCCGTGTTGTAGGAATTCCGCGCAAAGAGAGCGCCGCTGTTAGGATCAAGTTCAGTAATCACATGCATTGCTGTTTTTGGACGCAGATCTCCCAGCACCCATTCCGCGTATCCGGTGGCGGAGAGGCGGCGAGATCTACCCGACTCGTTTCGTATTTTCAGCACCGTGAACTTGACCGGTGCATCCAGGGCCACGTAAACCCACAGCTCCGAGCGGATGCCGCGCTCCGTGTGCTCGAAGACGCTGTAGCCAAATCCATGCCGTGTGACGTAAGGCGTTGCCCCGCGGCTGGGCAGCGGCGTTGGGGACCAGAAGTGGCCGCGCTCTTCATCGCGAATGTAAAACGCCTCTCCGCCCGAATCGCTCACGGGATCGTTCCCCCATGGAGTGAGACGGAACTCGTGGGCATTCTCGCTCCAGGTGTAGGCAATCCCGCTCTCTGAAATGACGGTTCCGAAGTGCGGATTTGCCAGCACATTTACCCACGGCGCCGGTGTCACCTGCCCGTGCGTTGTCGTAATGATGTACTCGCGCCCGTCAGGCGTGAATCCGCCGAGTCCGTTGAAGAACGTCAGATCGTGGCGAGGCAACGCGGCAATTGTTAGGGGTTCGGATAGGTGGGTTCGGGTCGGTGTGAGGTGTGGGATGATCACTCCCACAGGGCTGCGACGGTTGATCTGGTCCGCCAGTATTCCCCTGCTGTCGGTGATGATGGTGCGGGCAACGCTTTGGATAAGGATACGGTCCTCATTCGATATCTGGTCTGCAGGTCTTACAAAAATGCCGCCTGGCTGATCGGTCACGTTGACTTCGACGCCTGCGGCAATGAGCCCCATGATCCGGTCTTGCAGAAGCTGCCGGTAACCGGCGTGATCTTCGTTCCAGATCACAAGGTCCACCGCCAGTCCTTTTAATCGCCAGTATGCGTGGGCCTGCACAAGTTGGCGCACCAGGTCAATATTGGCCGGATCTTCAATCTGCAGCAGAACGATCGGCAAATCGCCTGAAATGGAGTAGCCCCATAGGCCGGATTGCCCCCGGCGGTTGTTGTTGATGACACCCGTTTCGGCGCGCAGCGAAGAATTAGCATATATCACAGAGCCGGCAAGGCGCCCATAGAGTTGTGCATCTGCCTCTGTGGCATTGAGCTGCCGCAGGAGCACCTGGCTATGTGTCCACGCCAGATCAAAGACACGGTCTGCGAGACGCCGGTCCTGGTATTTCTCCACAAAGCCCAGGCACACGTCGCGGGTTTCGCCGATGCCGGAGACAATATTGATTGTTGCCGATTCTTCCGGATCAAGGGTTATCCGATACCGCACAGCAACAATCGGATCGAGCACTGAGCCCTCACTGCCGGAGAGCGCCCCTGTAAAAAAACCAGTTGCCCCGCGCATTGCTTGTGGGTCGGCGATAGTGCCTCCCCGCCCGATAAACTGCATGCGGTCAGTCTCATAGGAAGCCTCTCCTATATCTGCCCCGTGCACTGCCATGAGATGGAACATCCACGGTGGCTGCTCGTCCAGAGAACGGGGACGGCGGGTGCAGAGTATGGCTCCCTGCTGGCGGATAATTTCAGTCTGAACAAAGAGATTGCTGAACGCCGGATGCAGTGCGTCCGCGGCAGACGCTGCGAGGACTATTTCCGCGTAACTTGTGACGTCAATCGTCCTTCGTATCCGAGCGCGATTCGTGATAGTAATCCGGCGCAGTTCGATATCATCCTCGGGCGAAACAGCGATCTCCGTATGGGTGTCAACGTCGTGGTCCCTGCAGCGAAATTCCGCTTTAGCATCCGAAAAAATTGCTTCGTAGTTATTCGATCGCTTAAGTGTCGGCTGATATGCGGTTGACCAGAACTCTCCGCTCGCCACGTCGCGGAGGTAACAGAATGTGCCCCAGTTGTCGCAGGTGCTGTCTTCGCGCCAGCGTGTCACTGCGAGGTCCTTCCATCGGCTGTAACCGCCGCCAGCGTTCGTGACCATTACGTGGTATCTGCCGTTAGACAATAACTGCACTTCAGGAATGGGCGTATCAGGGCTGCTGAAAACGCGCACCGGTATATCTGCACCGCTGGAAGTTTCCTGCATGTCGGAGAACTCGGCAATGTGAGAATAAAACGCCGTAGCCTTTGGCAGTCGCTCCTGGAGCAGCAGCATGGTTGCCTGGAACACCGGCTCCTCCTCGAATCGTTTCTGCATCGGACGGTCCAGAAGCAGATAGGCCAGCGAGAGTAAGCTCATACCCTGGTGATGTGCCATAAAGGACCGGACCACGGCACTCGATTGTCCACGCGGCAGACGTGAAGGTGTATAATCTATCGCTTCATAGAAGCCATATTTCCCTTCAAACCCTTCAGCAGCGAGTCGCTGCAGATTCAGGCACGCTTCCTCGGGCGCCACCATCAGCGCGAGCGCCGAGGCATAGGGCGCAATTACCATATCCCCTGCGAGCCCACGCCGCAGCCCGAGGCCGGGCACGCCGAATGCCCGGTACTGATAGTTAAGGCGGACGTCTATCGTATTGTAGCCGGATTCCGAAATGCCCCACGGTACTCCGCTCTTCTTTCCATATTCGATCTGCCTGGCCACAGCCGCCTTATAGGTCTGGTCAAGCAGCGTGTTTTCATACGTCGGCATCACCAGAAGCGGCATCAGGTACTCGAACATAGATCCGCCCCACGAAAGCAGGATTGGCTCTCCACTCGTAGTGGTGAGCAGCCGCCCCAGTGTGAACCAGCTCTCCTGCGGCAGTTGCCCCTGTGCAATCCCTACGAAACTGTACAGTCTCGCTTCTGAAGCAAGCAAATCGTAATAACTCGTGTCCTGCCGGTGTTCACCCACGTTGTACCCGATGGTCAATAGATGGCGCTCCTTGTCGAACAGAAAGTCATATTCCATGCGGCTGAGTTCGATTGATTGCAATGCAAGCCGTTCGATAGCAGCGATTCTCTCAATGGCGCGTTGGTTGCCAAGTACTGCCAGTTCACGCAGCGTTGGTATCTCGTCAATACCAGGAGCTGTCGACAGAGTGAGAAATGTCAACTCGTGGAGGGCATCCCGGCATTGACGGGCAAAGGCACGCGCCCACCACCCGGCCCGGTTCTCATGGTTGGCATCAATGCCGGAGACCACTTCCTCGGCAGAAGTTGTTAGTTGATCAAGGCACGACCGCGCCGCCATAAGCGTAGTTGGCGGGGACTTGAGCGCAGACTCCAGATGCTTCTGTAGTTGAGTAAGCCCCACCGGAGTGACTACTCCTGTAGTGTCCGCGAGAATCTCTACGAGAATTATTAATGTATCGCTGAGGCCGTCGAACAATCTCTCTCCCATGATTTTTTGATCGGGAAGCGCGAGCAGCCCTGGCCGTAATGTCAGCAGATGGCCTGCAAGGTTCCCGCTGTCCACCGTAGAAATATAGAGGGGCGACAGTGGCTTCAGGGATTGTGTGTCATACCAGTTGTAGAAGTGGCCCCGGTATCGTTCCAATTTTTTCATTGTCTGGAATGTATTCTCAGTGCGCTTGATGAGCTGTCCCGTTGAAATATAACCGAAGTCGTGCGCTGACAAATTCGCAAGCAGCGCAAGTCCCATGTTGGTTGGCGATGTGCGATGAGCAACCACGGCAACTGGATGTTCCTGATAGTTGTCCGGCGGCAGCCAATTATCTTCAGGGTCAACGAATGTCTCGAAAAACGTCCACGTTTTTCGAGAAAGCTTCCGGAGAAAAAGGGTCTGCTCAGCAGTCAGCCTTGCTCCACGGCGGGTGAGCGGCCGACTTATCCACCACGCGATAGCAGGGGAAAAAAACCAGAGGCAGAGTATAGGGATAGCCTCAGCTAAAACCGCCCGCCCCGAAAGCGACAGGCAGATCACCGCGGCAATGGCAATGACCGGGGCAATCCACATTACCCGATACGAGATGACGAGTCCCTCCTTGTTATTATGGCTCGTGCGCTCCGGCTTGCCCGACGGATTCCATTCAAGCAGCAGCCTGTGCGTTACCAGCATCCGCCATGTGGTGCGCACAATCGCATCCAGACTGTAAAACGCCTCGTAAGGCAGACAGGCGAGCGAAAATGCAGCTTGAGCGAAACGCCTGCGCGCAGAGCGTACTGAGGCAGCAAGGTGCTGCCTCAAAAGCACATCGCCCGGCTTTTGAAGCACATCTATGACAGAGGCAATCAAAGAAGGAATCAGGATGATGCCGATCATTGACAGAGTCCAAAGCCATGCCGATGGCAAGACCGTCCAGCCCAGCAGCAACAGCAGTGTCGACGCTGCAGATACGAGACTCCGCCGAAGGTTATCGAATATCTTCCATTGGGACAGTCCAGAGAGCGGATTCTTTTGAAGGCGCACATCTGGCTCGGAACCAGGCACACCCGACAGCAGCCACCGCGCAATCTGCCAATCCCCTCGAATCCAGCGGTGCTGGCGGCTCACATCCGCGCTGTAGCGGGATGGATATTCCTCGTACACCATTACATCGCTCAACAGTCCTGCCCGCATGTAGCATCCTTCCAGAAGATCGTGGCTGAGGATTCGGTTCTCGGGGAAGCGTCCGTTAAGCACCCGCTCGAATGCATCGACGTCATAGATACCTTTGCCGATGAACGAGCCTTCATGGAAAAGGTCCTGGTAGACATCGGATACAGCGCGTGTATACGGATCTATTCCCGGCTCACTCCCGCACATGCGCGCATACCGCGATCGGTTTGTGCCCGGCAAGCTCACAGCCACGCGTGGCTGAAGGATACCGTAGCCGGCGACCACACATTGCCTATTTTTGTCGTACTGTGCACGATTCAGCGGATGCGCCATGGTCCCCACAAACTGCCACGCCGAATCACGGGGTAGTTGAGTATCTGTGTCAAGGGTGATTACATACTTCACGTCCGATAAGATTCCCGTTTCACCCACAATGAGCGAAAAGCGCTCCCTTGAGCCGCTGCGCAGAAGGGAATTCAATTCCGCAAGCTTCCCCCGCTTGCGTTCATAACCCATCCACATCCGCTCCTGAGGATTCCATCGGCGCGGACGATGAAGAAGGAAAAAAATGTCGTTTTTTAAACTCTTATACTTTTCATTCAGATCTTCTATCCGCTGCCGAGCCAGCAGCAACAGCGATCCGTCCT
>Ga0154567_107_pt1 | contig 112670 bp, 109 predicted proteins | sample RifGroF2_FD_105710 | JGI IMG/M metagenome (GOLD analysis project Ga0154567, IMG submission 105710) | Nitrospirae bacterium GWF2_44_13
CGGACGGCTGAAAAGAAAGCGGCCCGATAGACAGCCATCTTTGCGCTCCCATGCCTGTTTTCCCTGCGAAGAGGACGATCAAGAGCAGGCCTATGCCTATAGCATATACCGGATAAGCAAACCTGCTTAGCCAGATATAATCAAAGCTCACAATAGAAAATAGCGCTGTGATTCCAAGCAGCAGCCAGTAGATTTGCTTCATGTGATAATTTGGCTGTTCATGAGGAAGCAAAGGACGTGTGGCGCTATATATTGTCATTATGCCTATAATAGACAGAAGGATCACTATGAAGAAAGTGCCCCAGTCAAAATTTTTAATCAACCGCCTGTTTATCTGCATATGCATGGAGAATGCCGCCTCTCTAATTTTTAGCTTTTAATTTTTCACTTTTCAGATACGCTTCGATTGCCAGCTTTGCAATAGGAGCTGCGGCTCCGCCGCCGTGGCCGCCATGCTCAATAAAAACACATAATGCAATAGCGGATTTTTCTACAGGCGCAAATGCCACAAACCATGCGTGGTCACGATGTTTTTCGGGCAGGTTATGTGAACTTTTTCTTATGCTTACTACCTGTGCTGTGCCTGTTTTCCCTCCAACGGTTGCAATGCTTGATTTTGCCGCGCCGCCTGTCCCGCCGCCTTCATTTACAACACCGTAAAGGGCGTTTCTTACAAGGTCAAGAACCTGAGGTTTTATATCCGCACTCGCAACGGGCTGCAACGGAGCCTCTGCCTTAACCATCATAGGCCTGTATATTATACCTCCATTGGCAACCACGCTCATAAGTTGAGCCATCTGCATCGGGGTAGCGGCTACATAACCCTGACCGATGGCTGCATTGAATGTCTCGCCGAGATACCACTGCTGGTTTTTCTTCTCATGCTTCCATTTAGTATCAGGTATCAGTCCTGAGCGCTCTTTTACCAGTTGTAACCCTGTCTCGCTTCCGAGGCCGAGTCTTCTTGCATACTCTGCAATTTTATCTATTCCAAGCCGTTTCCCTACTTCATAAAAATAAACATCGCATGATTCAACTATGGCCCGGTGCAGAGAGACTGTTCCGTGCCCGCCCTTTTTCCAGCAGCCGAACTGCCACTTCCCGTAGGTTATTCCTCCGGTGCAGGTAACTTTTGTGTCGGGCGTGATTACTCCCTCGTTGAGCGCCGCAATTGCCGTGACAATCTTGAATGTTGACCCCGGCGGATACTGGCTCTGGAGCGCCCTGTTAAGCATAGGCATTTTTTTATCCTGAAGCAATGCCGTCCATTGGCTGTAATTTACGCCGCGTGCAAACAGATTAGGGTCAAAAGACGGCCTGCTCACAAGCCCGAGTATTTCTCCTGTGTCAGGCTTCAAAGCAACCACTGCTCCTGCTCTTCCTGCAAAGGCCTCTTCCGCAGCTTTCTGCAGGTTAATGTCAATGCTCAATTTTAAGTCAGCACCCTTAACAGGGGGATTCTCCTTCAGAAGTTTTATCTCCCTTCCAAGGGCGTCAATTTCTATAATCCTTTCTCCGGGTATTCCGCGCAGAGTCCTGTCAAAAAGAAGTTCTGCTCCCCATTGCCCGATAAATGCCTCCGGCGGCACATCTTTAAACTCAGGATTTTTTGACTGGGAAGGGTTTAGTTTACCGAGATACCCGATGAGATGGGCTCCGATATCTCCGTACAGATATTCGCGGCTCATATCAATGTCAATTATCAATCCCGGAAAATCTGAGCGTCTTGCTTCCATTGCCGCTATCTCTTTGAACGTGAGCCCTTCCTTAAGTTTTATAGGCTCAAACGGACTCAGTCCTTTTTTGTTTATTCTGGCATAAATATCACCGGCGTTAATTCCAAGAATATTAGCTAAATACTGTATGTTTACCTGTTTTAAATTCTCGGGCATGAGCGAGGCGTAAAAATACGGAGAATTTTTTACAAGGGGCACGCCGTTTCTGTCATATATTATTCCTCTGGGAGCGGGGATTTTAATTATACGGAGCATGTTCCCCATGGATATTTTACCGTATTCTTTTCCCTGAAGAACCTGAAGCTGCCACAGCCTGATTGCAAACAGCGCGAATAACCCGGCGATAACATAACTTGCCAGCAATATCCTGTTTCTGCTGTTATTGCTCATTTTGAGGCCTCATAAATATGCCGAGTAAAGAATTTATGAGTGCAGCGGTAAATATTATGGACATTGCGCTTGGAATAGAAGTAGGCATATGCTCAAATATTGTTTTAGAAAGGAATACAATTATGCCGTTGATGGCAGTCAACAGGGAAATGCCTATTACTCCGAGAACCGGCGTCCACCTGAAAAAGCTTCCGCCAGAGGCGGATGACATAAAAGCTGAAAGAAAGCCTACCATGCCTTTCCCTAAGATATTGGGGCCGAGAATACCTCCGGAAAGACTGTCGCCTATAAGCCCTACAAACGAACCGAACAGCAGGCCCTTGGTTTCTCCGTTCTTTAATCCGAAATAATAGGCAATAGCTGCTGCCAAATCGGGCTGTGCGCCAAAAATTGATATTCTGCTCTCAAGAAGAAACGCTGAGAATATGATGAGTAGCAGAAGGATTTTCCTCATCGTCCTATTATCACGACTTCTTCAAGTGTTGTGCTGTCCTGAAACGGAGTAACCTCTATGTTCCGGAAAAGGCCCATGCCTTTTTTTGCGGTTCCGGTTACAGCGCCGACAGGTATGCCCGGAGGGAAAAGAGAGTCAAGCCCTGATGTAAGCGCCATTTCGGTTTCTTTTACTTCATATTCGTGAGAGACATATTTCAGCATACAGGTTTTTGAACCCGTTCCGGAGATTATTCCTTCAGTTCTGCTTTCCTGAAGCCTTATTGCCGCCGAGAAATTCACATCGTTGAGCAGAAGGACATATGAGTAAGAGTTCAATGCGGAAAAAACCTTGCCTACAAGCCCTTTGCCGGTTATCACCGTCATATCCTTTTCCACGCCGTCATGCCTGCCTTTGTTTATTATAAGCGTGTTGGTCCACTGGTCATTGCCTCTGGAGATAACCCGCGCAGCAGTGACGTATTTTTTTTCTTTTTCTTTCAAGGCCAGCAGTTCTCCGAGCCTTGCATTCTCAAGAACTGCCTCCTTGTATTTATGCCGCTCCATAAGCAGCTTATCAAGCTCCAGCTTCAATCTCCTGTTTTCTTCATCTCGCAGTTGTATCTTTTTGAAGGCGCCTTTTATTTTTGAACAGACAGAATTGATGGCGTTATTCGCAATGTTGACAGGGTAGTTTATAAGGCGCAGAGGATTAGGCAGTCCCCTATTGCTCTGGTATGTCATCAGAATGAATGACGCAATGATAAGAGAAAAAAAAAGCAAAAACCTCTTCTTGGGCATTAATTAATAGATATCTTCCTTAGAAGTTCAAAATCGTCAAGCATCTTTCCGACCCCTCTCACAACTGCGGTAAGAGGGTCATCAGCCACTATTACGGGAAGTCCTGTCTCTTCTCTTATATATGTATCCAGCCCCTTTAAGAGCGCTCCGCCGCCTGCAAGCACGATCCCGCGGTCCACGATGTCTGCCGCAAGTTCAGGCGGTGTGTTCTCAAGGGTGACTTTTATCGTGTCAAGAATTGTATTTACAGATTCGCTAATGGCCTCCCGTATTTCATCCTCGTTTATGGTTATGGTTTTCGGAATACCTGATATAAGGTCTCTTCCTTTTATCTCCATTTCACAGTGGCCGTCTCCGTCTGAAGGGTATGCGGACCCTATCTCTATCTTTATATGTTCTGCTGTCCTCTCGCCTATCATGAGGTTGTAACGGCGTTTCATATAAGCGATGAGTTCTTCATCCATCTTATCTCCGCCTACCCTTACAGCCTTGCTGTATACGATACCGTCAAGCGAGATGACCGCTATATCAGTGGTGCCGCCGCCGATGTCAACGATCATATTCCCTGACGGCTCACCCACAGGCAATCCCACACCGACTGCCGCAGCCATCGGCTCTTCAATCAGGTAAACTTCCCGCGCGCCCGATGCCTGCGCCGCATCTTTTACGGCGCGCTGTTCAACTTGTGTAATGCCTGACGGGACTCCTATGATTATCCTCGGCGATACAAAGCTCCGCCTGTTATGCACCTTTGCAATGAAATACTTGAGCATCTCTCCTGTGGCGTCAAAGTCTGCTATAACGCCATCCTTCATTGGTCTTATAGCCATGATATTTACAGGGGTTTTGCCAAGCATTTTTTTTGCTTCGGTGCCGACCGCAATAGTTTTCTTAGTGTCTTTCCTTATAACAACGACAGAGGGTTCATCGCATACGATCCCTTTGCCTTTAACAAATACGAGAGTATTTGCAGTGCCAAGGTCTATGGCAAGATCATTTGAGAATAAACCAAGAATATTATTTAAGAACATTTCTTCTCTCCTTCTGTATTGTAACTCTTAATTTCTTCTATGACAGTTGTCCTGGCAATCTCATCGCCAAGCCTCATTCCTTCTTTGCTCCCGAGAAGCATTACGAACTCGAACGCAATTATTAGCAGCGTAATAACCCATCCGATTAATGGAATTCTCCATAGCGCGGCGCCGATGCACAGCACAAGATTTCTCAATATTGACTCTCTGACAGAACACGCCTTGCCGGCTGCAATGGAAACAACCTTTAATCCTGTAAGCTGTTTCCCTATACTCTTGCCGTTAAAAAGCCCATCGCTGATTAACAGATAAGCAAGTCCGGCAAAAAATCCTGCCTTTGGTATTATCTCTGTTGCTGCAGCGACAATTATAATATCAATCGTCTTTGCAACACTTCTGAGAAGCAGGCTTGCTCTTTTGGGTTCTTCCAACATTTTAAATTTTAACAAAAAATGGTTCATTTTTCAATTATAATTAACTATAGATGGTTAAGCTTGAACAGGAACTCAAACATGCGGAAAAAAATAAAACTTCAAAGATGCGGATTTTCCTCGTGCTCCTGTCTGTTTTTTCTGTGGCTGCCGGCATAATTATAGGTTCCATCTATTGGATGTTGTCCGAACTTCCGCAGATAAAGGCGCTTGAAGCGTATAAGCCGATAGAATCTTCGCGTGTTTATTCTTCCGAAGGAGAATTGCTTGCAGAGTTATATCTTGAAAGAAGGACCTTTATTCCCCATTACAGGATACCGGAGCATGTGAAGAAGGCCTTTGTATCTATTGAGGACATAAGATTTTACAAGCATCATGGAGTTGATGTTACAGGGATTATAAGGGCGCTTTACCATGATGTTAAGGCAGACAGCATTGTTCAGGGAGGAAGCACGATAACCCAGCAGCTCGCAAAAATGCTTTTCCTTAAGCCGGACAGGAGCATAAAAAGAAAGGTCAGGGAGGCAGTAATTTCCATACAGATAGAAAAGCGCTACACAAAAGATGAAATACTCGGCCTGTATCTGAATCAGGCCTATTTCGGGACACGGGCCTACGGCATCGAGGCGGCTTCACAGACATATTTCGGGAAATCAACAGATGAGCTTAATATAGCTGAAGCGGCGCTCCTTGCATCCCTGCCCAAAGCTCCGTCGCTGTATTCTCCTTTTAAAAATCCTGATAAAGCTAAGGAGAGGAGAAGAAAGGTTCTGAAAGAAATGCTGAAGAATAAATTTATAACAGAGGCTCAATTTAAAGAGGCTGACAGGTTTCCCCTGCCTGTGACCCCCAATTTTAGAAAATATAATGCGCCGTATTTCATAGAAGCCGTCAGGCAGGAACTTGAGAATAGATACGGAGACGAGTTGTACACTTCAGGATACAGGATATATTCCACCTTAAGTTCCGCTATGCAGAAGGCTGCGGAGGACGCGGTTAAAAAGGGGCTTTCCTCTATAGGAAAAAGGGCAGGGACAGGTGTAGAGGCAGCGCTTGTTGCCATAGACATTAAAACAGGCCATGTAAAGGCTATGGCCGGCGGCTCTGATTTTTGGAAAAACCAGTTTAACAGGGCCACTCATGCATTAAGGCAGCCGGGTTCTGCATTTAAGCCGTTTGTTTATGCTGCGGCAATTGAAAAGGGGATGACGTCGCAGGGAAAAATAGATGATTCTCCTATTTTTCTGAAAGGTTCAAAACCCGGGAAACTATGGTCCCCAAAGAATTATGACGGCAGATATTATGGAAGCGTTACTCTTAAGACTGCCCTTGCCCAGTCTCTGAACACCGCTACTATAAGGCTTGCAGATAAACTGGGGATAAAAAATGTTGTAGAAATGGCAAAGAGGCTTGGCATAAAGAGTGAGCTTCAGCCTTACGCATCTCTTGCGATTGGGGCTTCTGATGTTACTTTGCTTGAGATGGTATCGGCATACTCGGCGTTTGCTTCCGGCAAAAGAGTAAAACCTGTTTTGTATGAAAAGATAATTGGCAGGGATGGAAGAATCGTAGAGGAAACAGCGGCAGCGGCCCCGAGCGGCTCGGAGCTTTCAGAAAAAACCGTAGAAGAGATGAAAGTGCTTCTCAGGGCTGTTGTTGAAGAGGGCACCGCGCAGAGCGCGAAGGAACTGAAAAGGCCTGTTTACGGCAAGACAGGCACTACAAACAATTATACTGACGCATGGTTCATAGGTTTTGATGACAGGCTTGCGGTTGGCGTCTGGGTCGGAAGGGATAACCACAAGCCAATCGGCAAAAAAGAGGCCGGTTCAAAGGCTGCGCTTCCGATATGGATTGAGTTTATGAAAAAAGCGCCTCTACAAATTCCTCAGGAACAAAATCCCTGAGGTCGTCAATCCCTTCGCCGATTCCTATAAGCCTCACAGGTATGCCGAGTTCTTTCCTTATCGCAAATACGATTCCGCCTTTTGCCGTGCCGTCAAGTTTTGTGAGCGCAACACCTGTAACGCCGACTGCTTCGTTGAAAATCTGCGCCTGCCTTAACGCATTCTGTCCTGTGGTTGCATCAACAACAAGCAGCACTTCCTGTGGCGCATGAGGCATGGCTTTCTGCACAACGCGTTTAACCTTTTTCAATTCCTCCATCAAAGGGCTTTTTGTGTGAAGCCTGCCTGCTGTGTCAATAATAACAATGTCAATCTTTTTATGTTTTGCGGACTCTATCGCATCATAGGCAACGGCAGCAGGGTCAGAACCGCTCTGGTGTTTGACGATAGAAGCGCCTGATCTTTCAGCCCATATCTCAAGCTGCTCTATTGCAGCAGCCCTGAAGGTATCAGATGCTCCAAGCAGGACTGAATGCCCCTCTGACCTGAACCTGCTTGCAAGTTTGCCGATAGTAGTGGTCTTGCCCACGCCGTTAACGCCAACTGTCAGGATAACAAAGGGCTTCTCACCGAACAGGACCACAGGCGAAGAGGAGCCGAGCAGGGAAACCATTTCCTTTTTTAGAAATTCCTTTGCTGAAGCGCTGTCTTTGACTGCGCCTTTTTTTATCTTGTCTTTCAAGGAGTTGACAATTTCTGCCGCAGCATGCACTCCGATGTCAGATGTTATAAGTATTTCTTCAAGTTCATTGACAACTTCTTCATCAATCGCTCCATACATGAAAACAGATTCAACTTTTTCAATAAAGCCTTTTCTTGTTTTTGCAAGCCCTTCTTTTAATCTGTCAAAGAAACTCATCAACCCTCCACTGATTTTCTTTTCTACTGATATAATACACCATGAACTTCTATCAATTCATAATCTCCCGCCTTAACGGCAGGGATATTGAGAAGGAAGTTGACTATTATCTGGGGCTTGTTAGAAAGGGCATTGCCGGGTTCATTATTTTCGGAGGGGAACTCAATACCGTAAAGCAAGGCATAAAGAAACTTCAGAGGGAAGCAGATAACCGTTTGATAATTGCCTCTGACCTTGAGCGGGGATTAGGACAACAGCTTGAGGGAGGTACGATATTTCCGCCTGCAATGGCAATTGCGAAGGCAATTAAAAATTCAAAATTAAAAGTTCAAAATTCAAAATTGAAAATTTTAAGAGATGTCTTCAAAACGGTTGCAATTGAGGCAAGATATGCAGGTATAAATACAATCTTTGCCCCTGTTCTGGACATAAATACTAATCCCAAAAATCCGATTATCTCGACAAGGGCGTTCGGAGAAAGCGCTGAGAGCGTTTCTTTTTTCGGCTGCGAGATGATAAAAATATTTCAGTCCTATGGCATTACTGCCTGCGGCAAACACTTTCCGGGACACGGCGATACGGAAACAGACTCGCACATAAAACTCCCGAAGATAAAAAAAGATATCAAAACCCTGTCAAAGACAGAGCTTGCGCCATTCAGGAATGCAGTTAAAGCAGGCGTAAGGATGATTATGCTCGGCCATCTGAATGTCCCTGCATTAGACCCGTCTGGCGTCCCTGTGTCGCTCTCGCAAAAGGCGGTCAGTTATCTCAGAAACAAACTCGGGTTTAAAGGCGTCATAATTACGGATGCTATGAATATGGGAGGCATAGGGAAATATTCGGAGGAAGAGGCATCGTTTATGACGCTTAACGCAGGTGTTGATATACTGCTTCACCCGACTGACCCTGACAGGGTTGTTGCTTATCTTGAAGGAAAAGATGCACGATGCAGGATACAGGATACAAGATTTAAAAGGACAAAGACTCGGCAGTTTATCCCTGATTTCAGTGAGCACAAAAGACTTGCTGAAAAGATTACAAAGATGGCTATAAAAATTGACGGCCGGTTAAAACCTTTGCATTTTTTCGCCCCTTTGCTGATAATTCTCAGCGACGATGCTGATAAGAAGGGAATTACACTATATACCGGGTTAAAATCCGGATACCACTCTTTGAAGTGTTTGCATTTCAAGCAGGGGGAGGATTTAAAGTTGGACAGTGTTTTGAAAGGCAGAGATGTAATAGTTGCTGTTTTTTCATGTATCAGGGCGTGGAAGGGAGGGGCAAGCCCTTGGCTTTTAAAGTGTATCACGGAATTAAAAGACAAGGCTGAGATATTTATATCTTTTGGAAGTCCTTACCTAATTGACAATATCAGAGGAGATGTGATAAAAATATATGCCTATTGGGATTCTGATTCTGCTCAGAAGGCAGTGGCAGAAGTTATTATGAAGGGGTAACATTTTGGGTAAGTTGTTACTCAAAGACAATCGTATGGTTATCTAACCGCCTGATTTTAAGGTATTATTTTCAGGCATGGACATTGCTTATTAAACACATAGTCTTTTTAAAAATTTTTGTTATAAGGGAGAAGCAAGATTATGTTAAGAAACGAAAAAGGCTTTACGCTCATTGAACTGATTATGGTTATAGTCCTTCTTGGAATTCTGGCAGCTATTGCTGTTCCCAAATATGCAGACTTGCAAGGAGAAGCGAAGGATGCTGTAACAAATGCAACGATTGGAGCTGTAAAATCTTCTGCAGTAATATGGTTTGCTAAAAAGCAAGGGGTAACGAGCACACACACTGCAATTTTTGCTTCGACGGAGTACGATCCCGTTGTCACCCTTGGCGGGTCTGCCTGTAATGCCCTTACAGCAACATATACAGGTCGTCCAGTAATAAATTTCAGCATAAGCTCTACATTCTGTTCTCCATAGGAGAATAAAAAGATAAATTAGGCAGCAAAATAAAAATAAAAAGGAGGGAAAAATGTTAAGAAACGAAAAAGGCTTTACGCTGATAGAGCTGATTATGATTATCATCATCCTCGGGATTCTTGCGGCAATTGCTGTGCCCAGATATGTTGACCTGCAAACAGACGCAAGGAACGCTGTACTTGACGCATCAGTTGGAGCAATCAAGTCCGCAGCTATAATTCAATATGCAGCGGGGATACCCAATCCGGCTGCAAACACATTGGCTTCAATTATTGCGCAGACTGATTTGGACGCTGCTGTGCTTTCTACTCCTATCAGTCCGACCACGTGTGCTGATGCCAATACATTAACAATAACACATTCAGGAGGGGGCACTAGGACATTTAGCATACAGTCTATCTACTGTTCAGGCTAAGAGAATTGGGAAAATGAGCTAAATGGCACGATTATATCTCTCAAAAGGGGCAGCAATGCCCCTTTTGATTTTTCTTGTCGGATTTATATTTATCCTTCTTATATCTATCATTTCAGGATGGATACTCTGGTGGGCAGGCGCAGCATGTCTTAGCCTGCTTTTTTTAAGGAAAGCAGGCCACCCTTTTCCATTCACCCCTTTATCCATTGCATTCACGATATATATCCTTGTCCTCTTTATTAACGGTATTGTCCTTAACGATATTTACCACGGGGAGATCATATTTTATATCCTTTTTTTTATTCTGCCTTTTACTGTGTTTTCGCGTCTGGATACCTTAACTGTTGAGCGTTTTTTTAAAGGCGCGGCATTTATATTTGCCCTGCTGGTAATATGGGGGCTTATTCAGCATGTTACAGGTTCATGGTATATTGTTTCTGCGGGGACAAGGGCGAATGCGATTTTTTATACGGCTAATACCTTTGCAACCGGAATCAATCTTTTTTTGCTTTCATTCATAGCGCTCTATCTTTCAGGTGTTAGTCCTCGTCTTACCTATGGGCTTTCCTTATTGTTTTTTGCTGGGCTTATGGCCACTCAGAGCCGCGGAGGTTACTTAGGGCTTACCTCTGGAGCGTTATTTTTAGCATTGTTTAATTTCATCGGACACGGGCAATTGAAGTGGAATCGAATTCGCTGGGCAAAACTGGCGCTGGGGCTTTTAATTGTTATTCTTATTTTTCAGTTTTCCCCTGCATGGAGCGGTGATAATGTGAGGGCAACAATTATGGAGGGGCACACTTCTGATCGCCTTGCGCTATACAGTAGTGCATGGCAGGCAATCAAGAACAATCCATTATGGGGCTATGGTTATTTTAATTTCGGTTATATTTTTGAAAGATATAAAATACCGCCGTTTACTGACAAGATAGCATTATTTGTCCATAATGATTATCTCCAGATATGGCTTGAGACTGGACTGATTGGTTTTATTGCATTACTTGCTGTGATTGGTGTGTTTTATCTAAGCCTCTGGAAAAAGCGTTCGGATATAAATTTAAATTCCATGCGGAATCCTGAATGGCTGCCTGTGACTGGCGCTGCCATGACCTCTCTCTTTGCTCATGCGGCAGTGGATTTTCCTCTTTATATTCCGGCATTGCAGTTCCTATCAGGCGCCTATCTCGGCGCTCTTAACGGTTTTTTTCGAGATACGTCTATTCCAAAACCGAAATTTATTCCCCCTATAACTCCTTTTTTAGAACGCATAGGCGTCAGATTAGTAGTAGTAAAGGGGATGGCGGTATTTGTGCTTTTATTTTGGCTGCTGCAGCCTGCGATTGCTCAGTTTGCCTCTGAACAGGGACTCAAAGGCTTAAAAAAAGGAGATGTTAAATATGCGCTAAATAAAATTACACTGGCACAGCGGTTAGTTCCCTTGAATGCATCTTATTACTGGTATGAAGGGATAATCATGAGGGATCAGGCAGTTGAACTTCAAAACCGTGAGTTAGCTGTTTTTGCTGACAATGCCTTCGCAAAAGGTACAAAAATAAATAAATACTATCCGGATAATTGGATTGAGCGCCTGCGTCTTCATCGCGACCATCGCGCGTTAATGGAGAATCCGGCTAATCCCGAAACGCTTTTGCAATGGGCGGAACATATGCGGACATGGAATCCGCACCTTTTTCCAGTCAAACTCGAATATGCCCGCACCCTGGCCTTTGCAGGCAAAAAAAAGGAAGCAATGCTGTTTGCAAAGCAAATGCAGCATAAATACCCCGACTCTAAGTTGGTAAGGAAGTTAATAAGTGATATAGAAAAAGGGGTTTTTTAAGTTACATTTTTATGGCTGGCATGATTAAAGAGACCACGTCTGTGTTTTTACAATATTAAACTGCCAATATCCCTCCTACGCCTCACGTATCCAAAATAGAAATTGCAGTATAAGAGACTAAATATCATTGTCATTTACTTGACACAAGTTGACTCACTTGTTATTATATGAATAAGCTAATTAAAGGCTGCTTGTTTTTGGGTATTTAAATTAGGTTTAGGGTTTGATAAGGTTATTGTAAGGACAAAATCGGAGGATAGATGGCACCTGCAGTTAAAGACTATTATGAGATACTCGGCGTAAACAAAACCGCCTCTCAGGACGAGATAAAAAAGGCGTACAGAAAGTTTGCGCGAAAATATCACCCTGACCTTAATCCCGGCGACAAAACCTCAGAGCATAAATTCAAGGAGATAAACGAAGCATACAGTGTGCTCGGCGATGAAAAGAAACGGGCTGATTATGACCAGTTCGGCAAATCTCCTTTTGAAGCGGGCGGACAGTGGTATGAAGGAGCAAGGCCTGATTTCGGCGAGACCGCTGATTTTGGCGGATTCGGAGATGTTTTTTCCGACATCTTTGGAGCAGACAGAAGATATGAACAATTCGCGAGAAAAGGCGCTGATATGTTCATGGCTATTGAACTTTCCCTGGAAGATGCATTCGCAGGCGTTACACGTTCTGTTGCCATTACAAGAGAAACCCCGTGCAGGATATGCAATGGAACAGGCGCTGAGTCTTATCAAACATGCGATAGGTGCAAAGGAAGCGGAAAGCTTCAAACATCAAAAGGTTTTTTCAGGATGTCCCAGTCATGCACATCCTGCGGAGGAAGCGGCAGAAAGATTACGAAAACATGCAAGGCGTGTAACGGCAGGGGGAAAACACTCCGGACAGATACAATAAAGGCTAAGATACCTGCCGGTGTTGATACCGGTTCCATAGTGAAACTTAAAGGCATGGGAGGAGTTGGCGAGGCAGGCGGCCCTCAGGGAGATTTGCGCATAGAGGTGACTGTCAGGCCGCATCCTGTATTTACGCGAAAGGAAAATGACATTTATGTGGATTTGCCAATCACATTTGGCGAGGCAGCGCTCGGCGCAAAGATTGAAGTCCCTACAATAGACGGAAGCGCAGTGATGACTATTCCATCCGGAACGCAGGGGGGACAGAAGTTTAAGCTTTCAGGGAAAGGTTTCCCTTCACCAAGGACGGCAGGGAGGGGCAATCAATATGTGATTGCAAAGATAGTTGTGCCGAAAGATATAAACAGCAAGGCAAAAGAGGCGATAAAAGAGATAGAAGCATTATATAAAGAAGATCCGAGAAAAGATATTATCGGGAGAAGGCAATGACCGAAAGGGACAAGAAACAGCCTGTATATGTGATAAGCGTTGTGGCTGAGATGCTCGGAGTGCATCCTCAGACACTGAGGATGTATGAAAGGGAAGGGTTTGTAATACCCCGCAGGACAAAACGGCTGAGGCTTTATTCAGAGGAGGACGTAGAAAGGCTTAACTTTGTGCTGAGCCTTACCAAGGAACTCGGTGTGAATAAGGCAGGCGTGGACATTATTTTGAGGATGAGGCATAGGGGCGAGGCGCTGCAGCATGAGATGGAGGAGATGATGCGCCTGCTTGATGAAGATATGAAACATGATTTTGAAGAAAGGATACGAAGGATTTTTCAGGAGGAGGAATAAATAATGAGGATGGATAAATTGACAATAAAGAGCCAGGAGGCTGTGCAGGAGGCGCAGAGGCTTGCCGAAAGAAAGGGGAATCAGGAACTCCAGCCGGAGCATCTCTTGATTGCTCTGCTTGATGATAAAGAGGGGATTGCCCTTCAGATATTGACAAGGCTTGGAGTTGATTTAAATGCTCTTCAGAAGGATGTTGAAGATGAGATAGAAAAATTTCCGAAGGTTCTCGGCGCAACTCCCGCGGGACAGATATATATTTCACAGAGATTAAAGGATGCAATCGAAGGGGCTTTCAAAGAGGCAGAACATCTTACAGATGAATATGTGAGCGTTGAACATCTGCTGCTTTCTCTTATATCAGCAGGAGGCCCATGCTTGGAGCTGTTAAAAAGATACGGCGTTACCGCTGATAAGGCAATGTCTGTGATGCGGGAAATCAGAGGCGCGCAGCGCGTAACAGATCCGAACCCTGAGGATAAATATCAGGCTATTGCCCGTTACAGCCGCGACCTGACAGAGCTTGCAAGGAAAGGAAAGCTAGACCCCGTTATCGGAAGGGATGATGAGATACGGCGCATCATACAGGTGCTTTCAAGAAGGACAAAAAATAATCCCGTTTTAATAGGAGAGCCTGGTGTTGGCAAAACCGCTATCGCTGAAGGACTTGCGCAGAGGGTTGTGGCAGGCGATGTGCCTGAGACATTAAAAGATAAAAAGGTCGTTGCACTGGATATGGGAGCGCTTGTTGCCGGCTCAAAATACCGTGGCGAGTTTGAAGAAAGGCTTAAGGCAGTCCTTAAAGAGATTGAACAGGCAGAGGGCAGGATAATACTTTTTATAGACGAACTGCATACAGTTGTGGGCGCCGGTGCGGCAGAGGGAGCGATAGATGCATCCAATATGCTTAAACCCGCACTTGCAAGGGGAGAACTGAGATGTGTCGGAGCAACGACACTTGATGAATACAGAAAACATATAGAAAAAGACCCTGCTCTGGAAAGAAGATTTCAGCCTGTTTACATAAAAGAACCCACTGTTGAAGACACAATATCAATACTCCGCGGGCTCAAGGAAAAATACGAAGTGCATCACGGAGTCAAGATAAAGGATTCGGCGCTGATATCTGCCGCTGTTCTTTCTCACAGGTATATTGCCGACAGGTTTCTTCCTGATAAGGCGATAGATTTAATTGACGAGTCAGCGTCAAAGCTCAGGATGGAAATAGACAGCATGCCTGTTGAGCTTGACGAAATCGAGAGAAAGCTCCGGCAGCATGAGATGGAAAAACAGGCTGTTATGAAAGAGGATTCAAAAGACACAAAGGAAAAGTTGAATAAGATAAAAAAGGAGATGGCGGAACTTCAATCAAAAAGGGACGAACTCAGGGCGCAATGGCTTAGCGAGAAAGAGATTATCGCGAGGATAAGAGACATTAAAGAGCAGATGGAAAAGACAAAGATAGAATCAGAGCGCGCTGAACGCGAAGGAGACCTGACAAAGGCATCGGAGCTGAGGTACGGCAAGCTCCTTGAACTCCAGAAATCGCTTGAGGGTGAAAACAAAAAACTTGCCGGTGTTCAGGCAAGAAGAAAGATGCTCAAAGAAGAGGTTGATGAAGAAGACATAGCAGAGGTTATCTCAAAATGGACAGGCGTGCCTATATCAAGGATGCTTGAAGGAGAGATTCAGAAACTTCTTAAAATGGAAGAAAGGCTCAGGCTCAGGGTTGTGGGGCAGGATGAGGCAATAGTGGCTGTTTCAAATGCGGTCAGGCGTTCAAGGGCAGGGATTCAGGACCCGAACCGTCCAATCGGTTCGTTTATATTCCTCGGCCCTACAGGCGTCGGCAAGACAGAACTTGCAAGGGCATTGGCGGAATTTTTGTTTGATGATGAAAATGCAATGGTGCGCATTGATATGTCAGAGTATCAGGAAAGGCATACAGTATCAAGGCTCATCGGAGCTCCTCCGGGCTATGTCGGATATGAAGAAGGGGGACAGCTTACAGAGGCAATCAGGAGAAGGCCTTATGCCGTGGTTCTCTTTGACGAAATAGAAAAAGCGCATCCGGAAGTCTTTAATCTTCTTTTGCAGGTGTTGGATGACGGAAGGCTTACAGACGGGCATGGCAGGACAGTTGATTTCAGAAATAGCGTTCTGATAATGACGTCAAATATCGGGAGCACGCATATACAGGAACTCCTTACAGAGAGGACGAAGAGGCCTGTTGCATACTGGGGTTCTGCCGAAGAAGAGGATAATAAAGAAATGAAGGATAAGGTAATGGCAGACCTTAAGGCATTCTTTAAGCCGGAATTTATCAATAGGGTTGATGAAATTGTGATATTCAACCCCCTCTCAATGCAGCTTCTGAAAGAGATTGTAGAGATACAGGTAAGCAGAATGAAAAAATACATTATGGAGAAGAATATAGATATAACTCTGACAAACGCAGCAAAAGAGCATCTTGCAGAAACAGGATTTGACCCTGTTTATGGTGCAAGGCCGTTAAAGAGGGCCATTCAAAAAGAGATACTCAATCCCCTTGCACTCGGGATCCTGGATAAGACGTTTAAAGAAGGGGATATTGTGGGGGCTGATTTTAAGAACGGCAAATTTGTATTCAAAAGGGCTGTGAAAACAAATAAGGAAAAAACAGCTCTATCTTAGGTAGAAAATAGAGGAGAGGCTTTTGCCCCCCTTCATTCCCTCTCAAGAAGCTCTCTGTAGATATACGGCTTTGTGGATGAAGGGACGTCTGGCGCTGCATAAAGTTCTTTGAGGTCTGTTGTTTTCATATCCTCAAGAAATTTCACGACACAGGCAAGCGGAGCATGTTTGTTAATGATAAGCGCCCATCTGATCTGATACCGCGCCGACCATCTGGGATGTTCCGCAATCATCCTGATTACCTGTATGGATACTTTTTTCATGCTTATGATTTTGTATATGTCCCCCTCTGTCATGTAGGGGCTGTCAAGGCAGACAGCAACAACCTCTCTCAGCCCTTCTTCAATAAGTTTCATGAGCACATTGCTGCTGGCCCTTTTTGCGAGGGCTATCTTGATGCCGAGGGCCATTGCCGGAATCTTCTCGCCGATTTCTCCCTCAATTCTAACTCTCACATTTACAGGAAGCACATTATTGCGTGTTAAGCCGGCAAGGTCAAAAACCCTCAGAAACTTGATGAGGGAGAACGTTATCTTTTGCGGGGTCTTGGGGTTCTTGCAGAGTGCAAGCCGGACTTTGTAGCTGTCTTTCCATCTGATATGATGAGATAAAAATTCAAGTATTCCGGAGTCAATATTTTTCCTGCCTGCTATTACGGCGGCGAGGTCTTCAGTGAGGTTTTTGTTGTTGATGAGGATTGCAATAACCTCAGAGGATTTGTGATATACAAGCGGTTTTAGTTCTTCTTCTCCTGCGGCAGATGCAAGCTGCCTGTCTCTGCTTAAATCGCTTCCCATGAATATATTTTAACTCAATATAGCCCATTTATCTTTCCACATTAAAATGCTCTCTCAAGAGGATGAGGCTGTCTTTCGGCAATATTGAACTATCTTTGTAAAAGTGCAGAGCGTTAGTACGAGATATCAAGTTAATAGTAGGTTGTTATGCGGGGCTATCCGCTCCACTGCGTGGAGACTTCAGCCCCTATTCTGACAGACTCGTGAATCTTGCCTCAATTCAGCCGCAGCCTCTTACATATGTGCGGAATGAAGGTTGTATTTGCGGCAAGAGGAAAATTATAATAAGAGAAGGCTCTGAAGACAAGATGGTAAAAAGATATTTCGGCCATATAGAAGTCCCGCTCAAGAGAATCCATATAGAACTCACAAACATCTGTGATTTTAACTGTGTGTTCTGTCCGAAGTCTGCAATGGAGAGGCCGTATGGCTATATGGACACGAAACTTGCCAAAAGAATAATTGATGAGATTCAGGAAAACAAGCTGAGCGATAAGATTACCTTTCATGTGATGGGAGAGCCGACACTGCATCCTGATTTTTTTGAGATACTGTCTTACAGCCAGGATAAAGGAGCGAAGGTGGGACTTACCACTAACGGAAGCAGGCTTGGAGGCGAGACGGGAAAACGGCTTCTGGATTATAACCTGCATCAGATAGACATTTCCCTTCAGACGCCTGATGCAAAATCTTTTTCCCTCAGAAAGGCTAATGCGCTTACGTTTGATTCGTATCTCAGCGGCATTCTTAATTTTTTCTCCTCCTATATGGCAAAGAGAAGGGGCACCGTCTTTAAGTTCAGGTTTCTGAATACAAGGTTCCCGCAGAAAAACATAGAGAAAAAAGCCGGTCCCGTAAGGGTTATATCTTCAACAGAAGAATTGCGGGATACCTTCAGCTACTGGGCTCGTAGCATATACGACATTTTAGGAGTTGAAGCAGAAAAGCGAGAGAAAGCAATTAGGCGTATAAAATCCCTTGTTTCGTATAAATGGAATGTCGTGGAGATTTATCCTGATGTTTTTTTTGAGACATATATGCTTGAAGACTGGGGACACGCCTTTGACAGCGGAAAGGTTTACAATGCATGGGGAGGGTATTGTTTCGGAATGAGAGACCATTTCAGTATTTTACATAACGGCGATGTTGTACTGTGCTGTGTGGATTTTAATGGACGGACAAAGGTGGGCAATCTAAATAATTCATCCCTTAAAGAAGTCCTTTCGTCAGAGGAGGTGGGCAAGATTGTGAGAGGGTTTAAGAAGTTTCAGCTTGTTCATCCGTATTGCAAACGCTGTCTCGGAAGCAGTTCGGCCTTATCGTGGCTTTTGAAGCCTGTTATGTCAGTCACGGTTCTCAAAACCCTTAAGCCTTTCTTCTATAAGCGGACAAAGGTTTTTTGACATTGCTGTTTATATTCTGCTATTTTAGTATCGGCGATGGAGTTCGCCATTAACTCCGTTAAAAAATACGGAGTAAACCGTCCCGATCTTATCGGAACTGATGACTCCTACTCTCACATTTGTTGAGGGCAGGAGTTTTTTAGCTTATGGAGGTGCTGAGTGACAGTAAGCCTTGCATGGATTATCCTTCTAGGGCTGTTTTCTGATTATCTGTTCAGAAAGCTGCGGCTTCCGGGTCTTATCGGTATGCTGTTTGCAGGAATATTACTGGGGCCTTATGTCTTTAATCTTATAGACCCTGTTTTGATGAAAGTATCATCTGACTTAAGGATGATAGCGCTGATAGTTATCCTTTTAAGGGCAGGGCTGGCTACAAAAAGAGATACGCTTAATAGAGTAGGCAAGACAGCCATTCTTATGGGGTTTCTTCCTGCTGTATTTGAAGGTGCGGTCATTACACTTGTAACACCATTCTTTTTCAAGATGAGCATTCTTGAATCTGCCCTGCTCGGTTTTATTATCGCTGCTGTGTCGCCTGCGGTTGTTGTGCCCGCAATGCTGAAATTTATTGAAGATAACAAAGGGACAAAGAAGGGGATACCAACTTTGCTTCTTGCATCGTCATCTCTTGATAATGTGTTTGCAATAGTTGTTTTCTCTGGACTAATCAGCTTATTTGAAGGGAAAGGCGGGAATATTTTCCTTAAACTTCTGGAAATCCCCATCTCTCTCGTGGCAGGCATTACCCTCGGAGCGGCAGCAGGTTTCATGCTTTATTGGGTATTCAAAAAGTATCAGCCAAGGGCAACCAAGAAAGGCATGATAGTTATCGGCACAGCCATTCTTCTTACCTGGCTTGAAAAATTCTTAAAGCCGTTTATCCCTGTTTCTGCGCTATCAGGTGTAATGACTATAGGATTTATCCTCCTTGAAAAATCAGAACCCATTGCGCACAAGGTGTCACAGAAGCTCGGAAAGATTTGGGTCTTTGCAGAGATTATCCTTTTTGTGCTTGTCGGAGCACAGGTCAACATCCATGTTGCAGGTGATGCAGGGTTTTCAGGCATTGCAATAATACTTATCGGTCTGGCTGCACGGAGCATCGGGGTTTATGTCTCTCTCATCAAGACTGATTTTATCCTGAGGGAAAAACTCTTCTGCATAGTATCATACATTCCAAAGGCAACTGTTCAGGCTGCGATAGGCGCAGTTCCCCTTTCTGTTGGTGTTAAGGGAGGGGAAGTAATACTTGCTGTCGCTGTCTTGTCCATACTCTTTACCGCGCCGATAGGAGCAATGGCAATGAATGCTATCGGAAGGAAATTTCTGAAAGAGAGCTGACATTTATCCTGAACTTTGAAAGCAATGCCTGATAAAAAAATCATTGGCTTAGAACGAAATGTCTTTTTCACAGGGCTTGTGAGCTTTTTTATGGACATGAGCTCTGAGATGATATATCCGCTTGTTCCAATGTTTTTAAGTTCTGTCCTTGGCGTAAATAAATCTGTTATAGGCCTCATAGAAGGGATTGCAGAAAGCACCGCAAGTTTATTAAAGGTCTTTTCAGGATGGTTCTCTGACAGAATCGGCAAGAGAAAAATCCTCCTTATTGTTGGTTATGGCATCTCAACATTGAGCAGGCCGATAGTTGCCCTTTCTACTTTATGGAGTCATGTCCTTGTATTCCGCTTTACCGACAGATTTGGGAAAGGCATAAGAGGCGCTCCGAGAGATGCCATAATTGCTGAATCAACCCCGCATAAAGACCTCGGGCGCTCTTTCGGATTTCATAGGGGGATGGATACGCTTGGAGCAGTTATCGGCCCTGCGATAGCATTCATCCTGCTTTTGCTTTTCACAGGCAATTACCGCCTTGTCTTCTGGCTTTCTATGATTCCGGGAATAATTGCAGTGCTGATAATTGTCTTCTTCATTAAAGAACAGAAGGGCAAAAGAGCAGAAATTCAAGAGTCTGACGCTTCCGAGCTTCTCGCCCCGGGCGAGTCGCCGAGGAGACCAGCCTCCCGAGCTAAATTCGACTGGCGTTTCAAGGCATTTGTGGCAATTACAACGCTATTTGCAGTAGGCAACTCAAGCGATGTGTTTCTTATTCTCAAGGCGACAGATTCGGGCGTTAAAGAAACGCAGATACCAATAATCTACCTCTGCTTCAACCTTGTTTATGCCTTTACCGCAATCCCCGCCGGGATATTATCAGACAGGATTGGAAGAAAAAGGATAATCCTTGCAGGCTTTATTCTTTTCGGATTTATCTACTGGGGATTTGCTTCTGCATCAGAACAAAAACATATCTGGGGATTATTTCTTTTATACGGTGTCTTTATGGGATTGACAGAAGGGATTCAGAAGGCATATCTCGGAACTATAATCCCGGATAAATTCAGGGCTACGGGATATGGAATCTTCAATACATTTACAGGCATCGCAATATTTCCCGCAAGCGTTGTAGGAGGATGGCTCTGGGATAAGTACGGCTCGCATGCAACTTTTTATTACGGCTCTATCACGGCATTCCTTTCCGCATTTCTCTTTATTCTTTTCATCATCACGGCAAGAAGAAAGGGTCAGAGATGAGGTATTCCTGAGTGCGATGAGGAGGGGAGGCTTAGACCGATACCCTCTCCACTACCTCTTCCACTTTCACCTTCACTGCCTCTTTTGTCCTTCTGTCCTTAATCTCAACAAGCCCTTCTTTGAGATTTTTTTCGCCGAGGATGATTTGGGTCGGGATGCCGATTAAATCAGCGTCTTTGAATTTAACACCTGCCCTTTCATTACGGTCATCCATCAAAACCTCAATGCCCTTTTCTTTCAACTCCCTGTAAAGCCTCTCTGCAATTTCCACTGTCTTTGAATCATTCATATTCAGGGGCAGAAGTTCTATGTCAAATGGCGCAATGCTTTTGGGCCAGATTATTCCGTCCTTGTCATTGTTCTGCTCTATAGCTGCTGCTGCTATTCGAGCAGGGCCGATGCCGTAGCTTCCCATGATAAGCGGTTTTTCCTGTCCGTTTTCGTCAAGAAAAAATGCCTTTAACGGCACTGAGTATTTTGTCCCAAGCTTAAAGATATTCCCTATCTCAATGCAGCGTTCTATTCTTAATTCCGCTCCGCACTTGGCGCATGTATCGCCACTTTTCGCAAGGTGTATGTCATGCCACTCTGCTTTAAAGTCTTTCTCAGGCTTAATGCCTTTTGCATGGCAGTGCTGTTTGTTTGCTCCGCTGATATAAACGCCTTCTTTCAAATACGAATCAGCAATGATTCGTATCTTCTGGTTCATGGGCCCGATGAACCCTGCCTCAACGCCGAGAATTCCCTTTACCTCTGTTTTTTGTGCAGGCCTGTGACTGCCGATAATCTTTGCAAGTTTTTTTTCATGAAGTTCCTGATCTCCCCTTACAAGCGCAAGCACAGGTGTTTTGTCAGCTATAACAAGTATGCTTTTTATAAAGTATTCAGGTTTAATTTTTAGAAAGTTTGAAACTTCCTGAACTGTTCTTTTTTCAGGAGTGTGGACCTCTTCAAATCCCCAGTCTTCACTCTTGATTTTTGAGGGGACTGATTGTGCAAGCTCAACATTGGCAGAATATCCGCATTTGTCGCATAGCGCTACCTCATCTTCGCCTGCGGGACTTGGAGCCATGAATTCATGCGATACTGCTCCGCCCATCATGCCCGGGTCTGATTCAACCTGATGAAATTTCAAGCCGCATCTTTGGAATATCTTATGATATGCATTTGCATGAAGCTGATAGCTTTTTTCAAGGGACTCCGCGTCAGCATCAAAACTGTAGCTGTCTTTCATTATGAATTCCCTTGTCCTTAAAACACCGCTCTTGGGCCTTGCCTCATCCCTGAGTTTTGTCTGAATCTGATACCATATCTGCGGCAAATCCCTGTATGAACGAATCTCTCTTGATGCAAGCCATGTCATTATTTCCTCATGCGTCATGCCAAGGCACATGTCCCTGCCTGTCCTGTCTTTAAGCCTGAACATCTCATCCCCGATTGTATTCCATCTTCCGGTCTGCTGCCAGACCTCTGACGGATGAAGCACAGGCATTGATATCTCCTGTGCGCCGATTGACTCCATCTCCTCTTTTAAAATTGCATCTATCCTGTCAAGCGCCCTCCAGCCCAATGGAAGAAATATATACAGCCCGGCAGCAAGCTGCCTCACATAGCCTGCCCTGAGCATCAGCCTGTGGCTGACTGCATCTGCGTCTGCAGGAACTTCTCTCAGTGTAGGGATGAACATTTTTGAAAAACGCATCTATTCCTCCTCATTACGATACATGATACATGATTCACGATTCATGTTTTTTATCCTGTATCTTGCATCCTGCATCTTGTATCTTGTATCCACAGCATTTTGTTAAGTTAGAGTAATTCATAAAGCTGGTTTAGTCAAGAAGGAAGACAGCGGATTCTGCCCCTCCCCCTCTATACTTCCATAATGGTTTCTGTATGGTGTAAAATTAAAACATGGCAGCCAAATTAGGGCAGATACTCATAACATCGGGTGTAATCACCGAGGAGCAGTTGAATGAAGCATTAAAGCTGCAGAAGAGGGGCGGCGGAAGGCTCGGGACGAATCTCGTGAAATTGGGGCATATGACCGAGGACAATCTTATGACATTTCTGAGTAAGCAGTATGGGATGTCAGCGATAAATCTGGCTGAATTCAAGATAGACCCGGCTGTATTAAAGCTTATACCTGCTGCCATGGCAAAGAAGTATATGATAATGCCGCTTACGAGGGCAGGCGCTAAATTGACGGTAGCGATGGCTGATCCTTCAAATGTGTTTGCTGTGGATGACATAAAGTTTATGACGGGGTATAACGTTGAGGTTGTTATAGCAACGGAATCTGCGCTGATAAATACCATAACCACATATTACGGAGGCAAGGGCGAAGGCATCGTTGCGGCAAAGGCAAAGGCGCAGACACAGACTCAGGGGCAGGCAACAACAGCCACTACCGCGGAGATACTTCAGGCAAAGGACTATACCCTGTCAGATGATGGAGGCGTTGAGGATGCCTTTGGCGCAGATGAAGGGCCTACGGTTGATGTAGATGAGTTTGATCAGGTTGTCGGCAATGCGCTTGGCGATGTTGAGGTTATAGAAGATAAAGGTGATTCAGAGGTTATAAGAGAGATTGCAGCGCCCATTATAAAACTTGCTAACGGAATCCTCTTAAACGCAGTAAAGGCCGGCGCAAGCGATATTCATGTGGAGCCTTATGAAAACTCTGTAAGAGTCAGATACAGGGTTGACGGTGAGTGCCGTATAGTCATGAACCTGCCTGCCAAGATAAAAAATGCCCTTACATCAAGGCTCAAGATAATGGCGCGCCTTGACATCTCAGAAAAAAGGCTTCCGCAGGACGGCAGGATTAAATTAAAGCTCGGGAAGAAAAGGGAAGTAGATTTCCGCGTCTCCACTGTTCCGTGCCTTTTTGGCGAAAGGACTGTCCTGAGGATTCTTGATAAAGCAAATCTGCAGGCCGACCTTACAAAACTTGGGATAGGAGGCAATGCGCTGAATGATTTGATGGCAGCCCTTGATAAGCCTAACGGCATGATACTTATAACAGGGCCTACAGGCTGCGGAAAGACAACAACCCTTTATTCCGCGTTGAACCATCTGAACAAGATAGATGTGAACATATCAACTGCCGAGGACCCTGTTGAATATAACTTTATGGGCATAAATCAGGTGGCTGTGAAAGAGGATATCGGACTTACATTTGCCGCTGCCCTGCGGTCTTTTTTAAGGCAGGACCCTGATATCATCATGGTTGGAGAGGTGCGTGATTTTGAGACAGCTGAGATTTCAATCAAGGCAGCTTTGACAGGGCATCTTGTTCTCAGCACCCTTCATACAAATGATGCCCCGGGCACTATCAGCAGATTATTGAATATGGGCATTGAGCCTTTTCTCGTAGCAGCTTCGGTTATTCTCATTGCATCGCAGAGGCTTGTCAGAAAGATATGCCTCCAGTGCAAGGAGGACGAGAAAATTCCAATGCCGGCATTGATAAAATTAGGGTTTTCAGAGGAGGAGGCAAATTCTGTAAAATGCTACAGGGGAAGGGGCTGCCCTGCGTGCGGCAATACAGGGTATAAAGGCAGAATAGGCATTTATGAAGTGATGCCGATGAAAGATGAACTAAAGGAACTTACGCTGGAAGGGGCGTCGTCGGATGAGATACGGCGGACTGCCGTAAAACTCGGCATGGAAACATTAAGGATGAGCGGTTTGACAAAAATAAAAGATGGGATTAGTTCTGTGGAAGAAATAGCGAGGGCAACATTTGGAGACTAAGAGATGGCTGCTAAATTAGGGCAAATCCTCATAGCATCGGGTGTAATCACCGAGGAGCAGTTGAATGAGGCGTTAAAGCTGCAGAAGAGGGGCGGCGGAAGGCTCGGGACGAATCTCGTAAAATTAGGGCATATAACCGAGGACAAGCTGGTTACGTTTCTGAGCAAGCAGTATGGGATGTCAGCGATAGATCTGGCTGAATACAAGATAGATACAGCCGTCTTAAAGCTTATAACAGCTGACATGGCGAAGAAGCATATGATGATGCCTCTTACGAGGATAGGCGCAACATTGACAATAGCGATGGCAGACCCTTCAAATGTGTTTGCTGTGGATGACATAAAGTTTATGACGGGGTATAACGTTGAGGTTGTTATAGCAACGGAATCTGCGCTGATAAATGCCATAACCATATATTACGGAGGCAAAGTTGCAGGGGTTGTGGCTGCTGCCCCCGAGCGGCTCGGTGCAGCGCAGAAGGCGATGAAGCTTGAGGCAAAGGATTATACCCTCTCTGACACCGACATTGCAGGCGAAGAAGAGGCAGGGTCTTTCGGAGAAGGGCCTACGGTTGATGTTGATGAATTTGACAGGATTGTCGGTGATGCACTTGATGACGTTGAGCATGTCACTGAAGATGATATGCTGGGCGCAAGAGGTGAGATTGAAGAGCCGATTGTAAAACTTGTAAGCGGTATTCTTATAAATGCGATAAAAATAGGCGCAAGCGATATTCATATCGAGCCTTACGAGAACTCTGTGAGGGTCAGATACAGGGTTGACGGCGTTCTGGCCCTTGCAATGAATCTGCCCTTACGGATTAAAAACTCCGTAGTCTCAAGGCTGAAGATAATGGCTAAACTTGATATCTCGGAAAGGCGGCTTCCGCAGGACGGCAGGATTAAGCTCAGGCTGGGCAAGAAAAAAGAAGTGGATTTCCGTGTTTCTATCCTCCCCTGTCTTTTCGGAGAGAAGGTAGTTATGAGAATTCTTGATAAAGCATCATTGCAGGTAGACCTTACAAAACTTGGCTTTGAGGAAGAGGCGCTGCAGAAATTTCTGGAATGTCTTAACAGGCCTTACGGCATGATACTTGTTACAGGCCCCACAGGAAGCGGAAAGACAACGACCCTCTATTCAGCATTGAATTATCTTAATAAACCCAATATAAACATAATGACTGCCGAAGACCCTATAGAATATAATTTTCTCGGTATAAATCAGGTTCAGATGAAGGAGGAGATAGGGCTTACATTTGCATCTGCCCTGCGATCTTTTTTAAGGCAGAGCCCTGATATTATACTTGTCGGCGAGATACGTGATTTTGAGACCGCTGAGATAGCGGTTAAAGCTGCCTTAACAGGGCATCTTGTTCTGAGCACCCTGCATACAAACGATGCTCCGAGCAGTGTAAGCAGATTGATGAATATGGGTATTGAGCCATTTTTAGTGTCATCATCTGTTATACTTATAATGGCTCAGAGGCTGGCAAGAAAATTATGCAAGGAATGCGAGAAAGAGGAAGAGAAGTTCCCTTTGCCGACCCTTATAAGCCTGGGGTTTTCGGAAGAAGATGCAAAGACTGTTAAGTGTTACAGGGGCAAGGGGTGTTCAGTATGCAACAACTCAGGTTACAAGGGAAGAATAGCGCTTTATGAAATAATGATTGTCAATGAGGAGATAAGAAAACTTATACTGGAAGGGGCATCGGCGATTGAACTTAAAAAGGCTGCTATAAGAGGCGGCATGAAGACGTTGAGGATGAGCGGGCTGACAAAAGTAAAAGAAGGCGTTACTACAATAGAAGAGGTGTTGAGAGTTACTTTCGGAGATTAGGAGGAATAGATGGCAACACTGTATGACCTGCTTAAGGTAATGATAGAAAAAGGGGCGTCTGATCTTCACATAACAACAGGAAGCCCGCCTCGTATAAGGGTTGACGGTAAACTCGTTCCCCTGGACCATCCGCAATTAGCCCCGGCTGAGACAAAAGCGCTTTGCTACAGTGTTCTCACAGACGCACAGAAACATAAATTTGAAGAAAGCAATGAGCTGGACCTGTCATTCGGGGTGAAGGGGCTGAGCAGATTCAGGGGGAATGTCTTTATGCAGAGGGGAGCTGTTGCCGGCGCATTCAGAACTATTCCTTTTCAGATAAAGACATTTCAGGAGTTAGGACTGCCTGAAATTGTCAACGATCTTGTCAAGAAGCCGCGCGGCCTGATTCTTGTTACAGGGCCGACAGGGAGCGGCAAGTCTACGACTCTTGCCACTATGGTTGACAGGATAAATTCCGAGAGGCAGGACCATATAATAACAGTAGAAGATCCCATAGAATATATTCATAACCATAAGAAATCCCTGATAAACCAGAGAGAGGTAAATGCTGATACATCATCCTTCAAAAATGCATTGAAGTATGTCCTCAGACAAGACCCTGATGTTGTGCTTATAGGCGAGATGCGCGACCTTGAAACCATAGAGGCAGCCCTTACCGTGTCGGAGACAGGGCACTTAACGCTTGCAACACTCCATACGAATTCTGCCGTCCAGACGATAAACCGTGTAATAGACGTATTCCCGCCGCATCAGCAGGAACAGATACGCACTCAGTTGTCATTTGTCCTTGAAGGAATACTGGCGCAGCAGCTTATAGCCAAAAAATCCGGACAGGGAAGGGTTCTTGCAATGGAGCTGCTTATACCAAACCCCGCTATAAGAAATCTGATAAGAGAGGACAAGGTGCATCAGATATATTCCATGATGCAGACCGGACAGGCGAGGTTCGGAATGCAGACGATGAATCAGTCTTTATTTGATCTGTATACCAGAGGATTTCTATCCTACGAAGATGCGATAGGGCGTTCGTCTGTTCCTGAGGAGTTGATACAAATGCTCCAAAGGGTGTCTGGAACTGCCGCAAAAGGAAGGGGGTAATAACAAATGGCAACAGTATTTCAGTGGTCAGGTAAGACTGCGAGAGGTGTTATAGAATCAGGCGAGATTACTGCGGCTGCAAAAGAAGAGGTTGTAGCGCAGCTCAGAAGAAAAAATATAACAGCCACTTTGATTACTGAAAAAAAGGCCGGGAAAAAATTATTCGGCGGCTTTGGCGAGGGTAAAGTAGGCGACAAGGACATAGTTGTATTTACGAGGCAGTTCTCTACAATGATAGATGCAGGGCTTCCGCTTGTGCAGGCGCTTGATATTCTTTCAACGCAGGTTGAAAATAAAACACTTGCCAGAGTGCTGGGAGAGATTAAGGAAAATGTTGAGGCCGGTTCTACTTATGCCGATTCATTGAAGAAGCACCCGAGGGTCTTTTCAGAACTTTATGCAAATATGGTGGCGGCAGGCGAGGCTGGCGGTATCCTTGATACAATTCTTAACAGGCTTGCAGCGTATATAGAAAAGGCAATGAAATTAAAGAAGAAGGTTAAAGGCGCGATGGTATATCCGATAGTTGTTTCTACTGTTGCTATTTTGGCAATTGCAATCATAATGATATTTGTGGTCCCGACATTTGAGAAGATGTTCGCACAGCTTGGCGGGACACTTCCGCTTCCCACGCAGATGATTATCAGCCTGAGTAAGTTTCTGGCAGGGATAGGCGGTATTCTGACAGGAGGCGCAATAGTCGGTTCTGTTGTTGCGCTAAAGCAGTTCAGGCGCACAGAAAAGGGCACGCATATAACAGACAGGGTACTATTGAAACTGCCGATATTCGGGGCTCTTCTGAATAAAGTTGCCGTGGCAAAGTTTACGCGGACACTCGGGACGCTTGTCAGCAGCGGCGTGCCGATACTGGATGGGCTTGAGATAACAGCGAAGACCTCAGGGAATAAGGTGATTGAATATGCAATCATGGAGGTAAGAAAGCAGGTTACAGGAGGAAAGACCCTTGCTGATCCCTTGACCAAAGCCAAGGTATTCCCTCCGATGGTTACCCACATGATTTCTGTAGGCGAATCAACAGGCGCGCTTGATACAATGCTCAATAAGATTGCTGATTTTTATGATGATGAGGTTGATGCGGCAGTCAACGCCCTGACATCCATGATGGAGCCCATGCTGATGGTATTCCTCGGCGGGTCGGTAGGTTTTATAGTAGTTGCAATGTATCTGCCGATATTTAAGCTCATTACGCTGATAAAATAGAAAAGGAAGCTGTCAGCTATCAGCTGTTAAGCTGAATGCTGAATGCTGAACGCTGAATGTCAGATGATATCCTGCTTAAAAAGGTAAAAGCCCTTATTTCCATAAGGGTTGTTTTTATCACAGCCCTTCTGGGTTCGTTTTTCTTGCTTCAGGTCGGATACGGGAGTTTTCCTTATCCACGCGCCACTTCAAACCTTATAGTAGCGCTTTATTCCCTGACAATAATTTATGTTTTTCTAATTGACAGAATAAAAACGTATTTTACATTTGCATACTTCCAGATTTTTATGGATGTTGCGGCCATAAATGTCCTTATATATCTTACAGGCGGGATTGAAAGCTGGTTTTCGTTCATTATGCTTCTAACAGTGATGTCGGCAAGCGCAGTCCTTAACAGGAAGGCAGGTTATGTTATTGCCACATTCAGCAGTATTCTCTATGGAGTCATGATAGATCTTCAGTATTATAAACTCCTCCCGATAAAGTACGACTCTGCGCTTAATGAAAAAGATTTTCTTTACAATATTTTTGTGCACATAGCTGCTTTTTATATGATGGCATTCCTGAGCGGTTATCTCTCTTCAAGGCTTGAGAAGACAACGACAGCCCTTGAGCAGACTGATTCTGACCTGAAGGAGCTTTCGCTTTTCAACAAGGAGCTTATTGAGAGTATTCCGAGCGGGATATTTACAACTGATATTGATGGGCGTGTCTTAATATTTAACAGAGCTGCTGAAGACATAACAGGCATCACGAGAGAAAGAGCTCAAGGAGTCGGGATTGCTGAGGTGTTGCCATTCATGGGTTCTATCAGTGAAATAGACATGATAGAAAACACGATAAAACACCATCGAGATGGGGAGAAGGTTATCGGATTAAGGGTTTCATCGCTTGAGAGCATTGCTGGAGAGCTAACAGGCTTTATAGGCGTATTTCAGGATATCACCATGCTTAAAAAGATGGAGATGGATATAAAGCATAAGGAAAAATGGGCAGCTATAGGCGAACTATCTGCGAATATAGCGCATGAGATAAGGAATCCGTTAGCCTCTCTTAAAGGGGCGATAGAAATGCTGAGAGAGGACAGGGCGGCAAAGGAGCAAAAAGAAAGGCTGACAGAAATAGCATTGAAAGAGATGGATAGGCTGAATGGGATAATCACAGATTTTCTTATGTATTCAACGCCGAGGGCTGCCGAGTTCAGCGCTTTTGACCTCAATCTTGTGCTTGATGACACGCTTGAATTGCTAAAAAATACAGCATCCGCAAGGAAGGATATTTCTATCACAAAGCATTTCGACGGGCCGCTTTTTGTTAATGCCGACCGTCAGAAAATGCACCAGGTTTTCTTGAATCTCGGAATGAATGCCTTAGAGTCAATGCCTGACGGAGGAGAGTTTTCTGTCAGCAGCAGGCGCACAGGCAGTTTTTTTGAAGTTGTTTTTAAGGATACAGGCATCGGTATTCCACAGGAAAATATCGTAAAGATATTTTATCCTTTTTTTACTACAAAAGATGAGGGCACAGGGCTCGGGCTGGCTATTGCATACAGAATTATTGAAGAACACGGGGGAAAGATGACTGTTGTAAGTAATCCAGGCGGAGGCGCAATTTTTAAGGTTATAATACCTGACAATGGAAAATCTTAATAAAGGCAAAATTCTGGTTGTAGAAGATGAAAAAAGCATGAGGGAGGTGCTCGGCATCCTCCTTGAAGGGGAAGGGTATGAGGTAACCCTTGCCGCTGGCGGCATAGACGGCATGGCTCTTCTTAACAGGGACATATTTGACATGGCAATCACAGACATCAACATGCCGAAGGTTAATGGTTTTGAGATACTCAGAAAAGTGCGTGAGACTTCTCCTGACACACTTGTAATCATGATAACGGCATTCGGCACAACAGAATCTGCAATAGAGGCAATGCAGCTTGGCGCCTATGATTATATACACAAGCCGTTCAAGATAGATGAAATAAGGCTTGTAGTTAAAAAAGCGCTTGAAAAGCGCAGGCTGAGAGAAGAGGTTTCGATACTCCGCGAAAAGATAAAGACAACATACGAATTCGGCAATATTTTCTGGAAGAACCCTAAGATGCAGGAACTGCTTGGCATCATACCGAGGATTGCGCAGAGCAATTCCAATGTCATAATAACGGGGGAAAGCGGCACTGGCAAGGAATTGGTTGCGACAGCTGTTCACAACCTCAGCACGAGAAAAGGGAAAAAGTTTGTTGATATAAACTGCGCTGCATTTCCTGAAGGCCTTCTGGAGAGTGAACTCTTCGGGCATATGAAAGGCGCATTCACAGGCGCGGCATATAATAAACAGGGCCTTTTTGAGATAGCTGACGGCGGGAGTGTTTTTCTTGACGAGATATGCGAGATGTCAATCAACCTTCAGGCAAAACTGCTGAGGGTGCTTGAGAACAGTATGTTCAGGAGGGTAGGCGGCACTGGTGATATAACGGTGGATGTGCGAATAATATCCGCTACAAATCAGGACATTAAAGAAGAAATTTCCGCAGGCAGATTCAGAGAGGATTTATATTACAGGTTAAATGTGGTCCCACTGCATATTCCTCCTCTGAGAGAGAGAAAGGAAGATATCCCGATGCTTGTAGAGCATTTTCTAAAAAAGTTCTCATTTGCAGAGCGGAAGGTATCTCCCCAGGTCATGAAGCTTTTCATGGAATACCCGTGGAAAGGAAACGTCAGAGAGCTTGAAAATGTAATAGAGAGAATAGCGCTTTTAACGGATAGGGATGAGATAGCAATTGAGGATGTGCCACATGAGATGTTTATGTTTTCTGAAGACGCTAAATATATGCAGGATCTCACTAAAGACGGGGTAGACCTTGACAGCATCATTGAAGGTATGGAAAAGAAATATCTCTTGAATGCGCTGAAGATTACAGACGGAAATAAGACAGAAGCGGCAAGGCTGCTGAACCTTTCTTTCCGTTCATTCAGGCACAGGCTGTCAAAGTATGGTATAAAATAAACATATGAAACTTGGCGAAGTATTAGTTAAAGAAGGGCTTATTACAAAGGAGCACCTGAGGCTTGCGCTTGAAAGGCAGGTTATCTTCGGAGGCAGGATAGGGACCAATATTGTTGAACTTGGCATTCTCACAGAAGACGAATTCACAAAATTCCTCAGCCGCTATCTCAAGATTCCGGTTATTGAGCCTGCTCAGCTGGCAAATATAGATGAAGAGACAATTTTTTCAATAAGCAAAGAGCTGGCGGAGAAATACAAGGCGATCCCGTTTAAAAAAGATAAAAACAGGCTTCATATGGCAATGCTTGACCCGAAGGATATGAAGGCAGTGGACGAGTTCAGGTTTATCAGCGGCTATGACATAATCCCTTATGCCGCATCTGAACTGAGGATTCTCTATGCTCTTGAGAAATATTACGGGATTAAAAGAGATCTCAGATATATAAGTATTTTTGACCGGATTGAGGAAGAAAAACAGGTCGTTGTCACGGATTCAGAGGAACTCAAGAAAATAAAACAGGCATTTGCAAATGTAACAGAAAAAGAGGAGATTGCAGGCATTCTCATAAGCGAGGCTCAGAAAGTTGTAAAAAGAGCAGCGCTGTTTGTAGTGAAGGGCAGTGGGGTTTCAGGATGGAAGGCCAAAGGATTAACAGTTGAGGGAGTTGATATCAGCGCATTGTCTTCAGGGGGGGCTTCATCTATATTTAATGATGTTCTTGTGAAGAAGGCTTATTACAGGGGCCCTGTGCTCAAGACGCCCGGCAATGAAGAGCTTATAAAAATACTGTCAGGAACGCCGCAGGACAGCCTCACAATCCCGATAAGCATAAGAGAGAGGGCAGTGGCTCTGCTTTATGCGGACAACGGGGTTGATGCGGTTCTGGACGCTAATGTGAATTATCTTAACACGCTGGTTTCAATGGCTTCCATGGCTTTTGAGATATTGATACTGAGGAAGAAGATGATGGAGATGTAACCGCATTTTTCAGCTTGACAAAATATATTCTTCTTGATAGTGTTACTGCATTCAGTTATTAATCCAAGTTGAAAGTGAAAAGTTTTAAATCATTTAACTCTCAACTTTAAACTCTTAATTTTTAACTTTTACAATGAAAGGGGGTAAGTTAATGACAAAGGCGGAGCTTATTGACAAGATAGCTTCGGGTGCGGGGCTGAGCAAGACAGATGCTTCAAAGGCGCTGGATTCAACTTTAAATGCGATCAAGGCATCATTAAAAAAAGGGCAGAAAGTTACACTTGTCGGTTTCGGAGCATTCTCAACCGTGAGGCGTAAAGCCAGAAAAGGGCGTAATCCAAAAACAGGACAGGTTATCAATATTCCGGCTGCAAGAGTGCCGAAATTCATATCAGGCAAAGCGCTTAAAGATGCAGTGAAATAATTTACTATTTACCCTGTTAGAGAAGATAATTTCTAACGGGGTATTATTTTTTTAGATATTTTTCTATGATAAATCTTTCTTCGTCTTCTTTATTTTTCAGCCTGCCCCTTAGTTTTTCGTCAAGCAGTTCTGAAAAAAGTTTAGAGTAAACCGGTCCGGGTTTGACGCCTATTTTTTGCAAATCCTTACCTTTCAGAATCGGTTTTACTTTTCTTAACTCGATCAGATATTGAGATATAGCTTTCTGTTTCTGTTTGCTTTTGCTCTGAGCCATTGAGAACAGAAGGATTTCAAGGCTGACGCCATTAAGAACATGATACAGCTCCGCGGGGTCATTTACGGGAAGCTTGTTCAGTATATCCTTTGACTGTGTTATGCCTTTTATTATCATCTCTCTTATCCTGGGCGGCGGTGACAGCCTTTCAATTGCCGCGTTCCTTTCTTCCTCTTTGAGGGTGGACAGCAGAGCCGTAAGGTAAAGCGCTCCTCTCTCAGGACTTTCCTCAAGAAAAAGCAGATTAAACCATGCGAGAGTCTCAAACATAGACTGCAGTGTTGATTCAAGCGCATCATTGAATAAGAGATTAGGATGAATTACCTTTAACAGCCCGAATTCGGAAAGTCTCTTAAGTGTCTTTATAGGTGCTGTTTCGCTGAATGCAAGCAGAAGTTCCTCGTAGAGCCTTGCTCCTGAAAGCCTGCTGAAGAGATCCAGTTTGAGAGCTGACCTGATAAGGGTTTCCGTGTGTTTGCTGAGCTTAAAGCCGAATCTTTCTGAAAACCTTACTGCCCTGAAGGCCCTTGTCGGATCCTCAATAAAACTCAGATTGTGTATAACCCGTATGATTTTTTCTCTGAGGTCGCGCTGCCCTCCGAAGAAGTCTATCAACAGCCCGAAATCCTTTAGATTGAGTTTTACGGCAAGCGTGTTGATTGTAAAATCCCTCCTGTAAAGGTCTTTCTTTATTGAAGATGTCTCCACTTTCGGAAGCGACGCCGGAGATTCATAATACTCTGTCCTGGCAGTTGCCACATCTATTTTGAGTTTTGAGTTTTGAGTTTTGAGTCCTGCCCCTGAACTCTGAACTCCGAACTCTGGGCTCAAAATAACCTTGGCTGTGCCGAACCTCTCATGCGTTCTTATCTTTGCATTCAGTTTCCTGCCAAATGCTTTTGCAAAGGAAATTCCGTCTCCCTCAACAACAATGTCAATGTCAAGATTTTCTTTGCCTCTTAGCAAATCTCTTACCGAACCGCCGACAAGATATGCGTTAATACCGAGCTGATCCGCAATCTCTCCTGCAAGTTTGAGGATGGAGTATATTTCAGCCGGAAATTTTTCCTTAAGGAGTACGGCTATGTTTCTCCCTATAGATGGCGCCTCCCTTGCATCTGATTTATCAAGCCTGCGCCGTTTTAAAAATTCCTCGTAGATGGTTCTTAAAAGGTCAGTTCTTGTTATTGCGCCGGCGATATTGCCTTTCTCTGTTACCGGCATAAATCTCTGATTATGTTCTATCATCATCTGTTCTATTTGCCTGATAGATGTGTCAGGGCTGACGGTTGCCGCATCAGTTGTGCAGAAATCTATAGCTTTGCTTTTGCCAAATCCGTGAAAAAGCGCTTTTTCAACAATTTCCCTTGATATTAAGCCTGTATACTTTGCGTTTTTTATAACAGGCAGGACGTTCACGCCGTATTTGGTCATTATTGTTTCTATTTCCTTTACACTGCTGTCCCAGTTTATGCTTACGACAGGGCTTGTCATAATATCCGATGCAACTTTGCCCGGCTTTACATTATCAAGTATAATTCTCGTCAGCTTTTCTTCAACTATCTCAAGAGATTCCTCTTTTACAGTAGCCGCGGCTGCCGTAGAATGGCCTCCGCCGCGGCCGTTGAACTCTCTCATTACATCTGCGACATTGAGTTCAGGCGCACGGCTTCTTGCCACTATAAGTATTTTCCCTTCCATCCTGAGGAGCACGAATAATGCATCAATGTCTTCCATATCCATTATCCTGTGTGCGAGATGCGCGGCATCACCCAAATAACTATCACTGGAGGCTTTAGCTATTTTTATCCGTATCCCGCTGATGACGATTTCTTTTGACGACTGGATAAGTTCATTGAGGATGTTAAGTTCTTCATGGCTCATTTCCAATCTGAGAAAACTTGAGACTATGTTCAAATTTGCGCCGCGTTTGATGAGATAGGCGGCGGCAAGGAGATCCCGCTCTGTCGTGGATGGGAAAAGCAGCGAGCCTGTCTCTTCATATATGCCGAGACACAGGATGGTTGCCTCCATTGGCGAGGGGTGAAGTTTTTTGTCTTTCAATATCTCTGAAAATATAGTCGCTGTAGCGCCTACTTCCTCAATAATCTCAAAACTGCCGCGTATATCTCCTTTTGCAAATGGATGATGGTCGTATATGTGTATGCTTATCCCGTGTTTGGAAATCAGTTCTGCAAACTGCCCTATCCTCGGAGGATTCTTCGTATCAACAATAATCAGCCGCGTAATCTTCGACAGGTCAATGTCTTTAATCCGCTTGATCTCGACAGGCTCAAAGGCCTCTATGAAATCCCTTAGTTTTTTTTCCTGGGAGCCCGCAAAGACTATCTCTGCCTCAGGGTAGAGTTTCTTTGCAGCAACCATTGAAGCGAGGGAATCAAAATCAGCGTTTATGTGGGAAGTTATTATATCCATCTTATTTATGCCCTGTAGTTAACGCTCTGCCAATTATTGCGGACCGCAAAGAGGCGCCGGCTTTACAGAGGGCTGTTGTAGAGAACCGTTCTATTTCTGCCGTCAGCCTTTGCTTTATAAAGAGCATTGTCTGCTGCTGTGATAATATCTTCTTTGTTTTTTATGGTGCGGGCAGGAAAAGATGATATGCCAATACTGACAGTAAGCCCGTTCTTATCTTTAATTCCGCGAAACCTGTGTTTTTTGATAAAATTTTTTATGGTTTCAGCTTTTGAAACAGCTGCCTCTATCGATGTCTGCGGGAGAAGCATGATGAACTCTTCGCCTCCGTATCTTGCAAGCACGTCGCTTTTTCTTGTATGTTTTTTCAACAGTTGTGCAAATTCGCCGAGTACTATGTCTCCGGCTCTATGCCCGTAGTTATCGTTTACTTTTTTGAAGTGGTCAATATCAATCATAAGACAGCTTAAGTGGAGTTTATACCTCTGTGCCCGGCTGATTTCCTCGTCAATGCGGTGATAAAAGTATCTGATATTATGAAGTCCTGTCAAGTAATCGGTTATGGCAAGCTTTTCGAACTGAGATTTTTCGGTTTCTATTTTTTCGTGGAGAAAGGCATTATAGAGGGAATTTGCAGATGAGTTTGCAATGGCTGAGCAAAGCCGTATCTCCCTCTCTGTAAAAATATAGCTTGACTTTGAAGTCCTCAGGAATAAGGTTCCTATAACCTCGTTTCTGAAGATTATAGGGATAACAACAATAGACCGAATTCCGATTGGCGCTATATGATGCCTGATTTTTTTCAGCAACGGGTCTTTTAATGCATCTCTTATAACCACAGGTTTTCTGCTGCTGAGTGCTTTTCTTATCTCGGGGTATTTCTTTAGATCTAACTTTATGTTTGCTATCTTCGGGTCTTCAAATGTCGAGATAACATAAGCGTGCCTTTTCTCTTCAAAAGGGATGCTCACTATGGAGCACCTTGTAACATTTATGATTTCTGCTATCTTGCTTACAACAAAATACAGCGCTTCTTTAGGATCAAGAGTTGAGGATATAAGGTATATCAGTTCAAGCACTGTTTCAAGGTCTTTTTTCTCTCCGTAGATGTTTTCCAATAAGCCTTTTTTGCGGAGGGCTGTTTTAAGTTTGTATTCAAAGTCTTCCTTGTAAAATGGGCGGACAAGGTAGTGCTCGATATCGCTTTTCATGACAGAATGTATGCCGATGGTGATATTCCCGGACACCATCGCTATGACAGGGCATTTTATATCCTCGGGTTTGATTTTTTCGAATACGTCAGGACTGCTGACAATGACGTTAGGGTCTTTTTTAAGAGTTTTTAGGAGAGTTTTTTTGTCTTTTATAAAGGTTGCAGAGTAATCGTCTCTCCTCCTGAAGAAACGCCTCAGAAACTCAAGGGTTTCCTTGTTTTTGTCATATACGAGTATCTTATTTTTCATGATGCTCTTACCCCTAATACTACCAGCAATTGAATTATAAGTTCAAATTAAATAAAAAATTCAAGCTTTCGATTATGCACCCATCCGGGCGCCTATTATGGCGCCAGCAGATATTTTATTTTTACTGTAGGGAATAGCTCAGAGAGTTCTTTGGGAAATTTGCCTCTGAGGAGGTCAGTTATGGAAAATCTCTCTTTTTTGGTTACTACCTCCGGCTCTCCTTTTATGCCGGCAAGCCTGCCCGCAATGGTGATAGCGTCTTCAAGGGTGCCGAGTTCATCAACGAGCCGCACTTCCATTGCCTGCCTGCCGGTGAATATCCTGCCGTCAGCAAGTTTTTTAGCTTCCTCAAATGGAATCTTTCTGCCGTCAGAGACAGCCTTGATAAATTGTTCGTGCACATCATCAAGCACACCCTGCAGTATCAGCCTTTCCTCTTTTCCCATTTTTCTGAACGCAGATGCAATATCCTTGTGCCTGCCGCTTTTGATGACCTCTGTTTTTACGCCGATTTTATTCATAAGCCCCTCTATGTTGGGGATCTCCATTATTACACCGATAGAACCTGTTAATGTCCCGGGATTTGCAATGATCCTGTCAGCAGGCGCCGCGATATAATACCCGCCGGAGGCTGCGACAGAGCCCATTGATACTACGACCTTCTTTTTCAGCGTTGCTTTTTTAACCTCTTCGTATATTTCCTGTGACGGCGCAACAGCTCCGCCGGGACTGTCCACTCGCAAGACAATAGCCTTTATTGATGCGTCTTTAAGGTAGCCCTTTATTTCATCGGTAGTGTTTTTTGAATCCATTATCGGGCCCTCAATGCGCACAACTGCGACTTTTTCTCCGAGGGGGACATTTTTCTGGAATACGGCAAATAGCACGCTTATCACTAGCAAGAGTGTCAAAAATCCCGTGATGATAAGACAGGCTTTTTTCATTCCTCCCCCCTTTTAACATTCTTCATGCTGAGACCTATTTTTCTCTCTTCAAGGTCAGTCTTTATTATCCTGGTCCACACAATGTCGCCCTCTTTAAGGGGTTCTTCTGCTTTTACTATCTCTGATGTGTAAATCAGCCCCTCAACTTCATCTTCTATTTCTACGAATATCCCAAAGTCGGTCAGCCTCAGCACCTTGCTTTTCACCTCATCTCCGAGCTTGAATCTTGCCGGTATATCGGTTAGCCAAGGGTCAGATGTGAGCTGCTTTACGCCTAACGCTATTCTCTCCTTCTCAGGCTCTATGCTCAGGACCACAGCATCGATTTTCTGTCCTTTTTTTATGACCTCTGACGGATGTTTGATATGCTTGGTCCATGAGATGTCTGATATGTGCACAAGCCCGTCCACGCCTTCCGGAAGCCCGATAAAAACCCCGAAATCAGTAATGCTTTTTACCTTGCCTGTTATCTGCTGTCCTGCGCTGTAGCGCTGTGAAACAAGCTCCCAAGGGCTTGGTTTAAGCTGCTTTATGCTTAATGAAAGGCGGCGCTCATTTTTATCAGCCTTCAAAATAACCGCCTCTACGGTTTCTCCTATAGAGAGGTATTTTGACGGATGTTTTGGTTTCGGCAGCCAGTCAATCTCTGATATGTGGACCAGCCCTTCAAGTCCCTTTTCAAGCTCTATGAATACGCCGTATTCCGTTATGTTTACAACATTGCCCTTTATTTTCTGGCCTGCAGGGTATTTCTCGTCTATGGTGCCCCATGGATCAGGTTTTTTCTGTTTGTAGCCGAGGGTGACTCTTTTTTGTTCTTCGTCATATTTGAGCACAAGGACTTCAATCTCGTCGCCTATCGCAAAGAATTCCGAAGGATGAGCTATTCGCCCCCATGATATGTCCGATATGTGAAGGAGCCCGTCAAGCCCTCCGAGATCCACGAAAACTCCGTAGTCTGTAATATTTTTTACAGTGCCCGTAAGGAGAACTCCCTCCTTCAGCTTTTCAAGAGTCTCTATCTTTTTCTTCTCTCTTTCTTCTTCCATGACAGCCCTGTGTGATACTATGACGTTTGAGCGCTTGTTATTCAGTTTCAGAACTTTAAAAAGCATCCTCTTGCTGATAAGGCTGTCCATGTCCTTGACTACCCTTACATCTATCTGAGAACCCGGCAGGAAAGCAGTGACCCCAAGTATATCTACTGAAAGCCCGCCTTTTGTTTTCCCTGAGATTACGCCTTCAAGAGCGTCGCCTTTTCCCATTGCAGATTCAATAATATCCCATGCCTTTATCCTGTTTGCCGCTTTCCTTGACAGATTAACCATGCCATTGGAGTACTTCATGGTGTATACGTACACTTCAAGCGCAGTTCCCGCCTGCAGGTTTGAAAACTCTTCAGGAGAAAACTCTTCAGCTGGAATAAAGCCGTCGGCTTTATATCCTATGTCAATTATGGCTCCTTCCTGTTTTACGGCTATAACCTTTCCTTTTAATATTGAGCCTTCTTCAATGCGGTGAAAGGTCTCGGCATAAAGCTGTTCCATCTCATTGTTTTTAATTTCCATCACCCTTTTATCCTCCCATTTCCCTTACTTTTTTTATGATATCCTCAATTATCCAGTCAGGCGTTGACGCCCCTGCTGTTATGCCCACGCTTTTTACGTTGTTCAGCCACTCAGGAATAAGTTCGGCGTCTGTCTCTACATGATAAGTCGGAACAGAAAGCGACCTGCACAATTTCGCAAGCTGGGTCGTGTTTGCGCTGTTTTTGCCTCCTACAACAAGCATAATGTCCACCTTTTTAGCCATAGCCGCTGTTTCTTTTAACCGCAGCGCCGTGGAGCTGCATATTGTATTATATACCTTTACATTCTTTGCCTGTTCTATGACCCTAGAAAATAGTTTTTTAAGCGCTTCGACCGGTTGTGTGGTCTGAACAACAATCCCGACATTATGCTTTATTTTAGGAAGCGCGCTTTCACTGTCAACAACTATTGCGTCATCTCCAGCATAGCTCATCAGGCCCTGCACTTCAGGGTGTTCCCTGTCCCCGAGTATTATTACCTGATACCCTTCTTCTCTGAGCAGTTTAGCATAATGCTGGGCTTTTTTCACAAAAGGGCAGGTTGCGTCAATTATGTTGAATCCTGCCTCGGAAATCCTGTCCATAACCTGTAAAGGAATACCGTGCGTCCGGATTATAATATCTTTTATCCCGGGAGTAGTTATGTCTTCAATCGGCAGAATCCCTTCCTGTTTGAGTTTTTCTATGACCTGGGGATTATGTATTATAGGGCCGAGAGTGAAAATGCCTTTCTGTTTTTTCTTCGCAGTCTTAAAAGCCATATCAACGGCTCTCTTTACTCCGAAACAGAATCCGGCTGTCTTAGCTGCTATTATTTTCATAACTTTTAACTTTTCACTTTCAACTTTAAATTTTTAATCTCTTTCATTATATCATTACCGATTCTTTCCTGAAAATCCTTGCCTGATTCTCTGTCTCTGCCATAGGCGGATGTTTCTATCGGGCTGCCGAATATAATTCTAATCTTTGAGAGGCTTATGAACTTAGCTCCGGCAGGCAGAGCCGTGTCCGTGCCGTCAATATAAGCGGGAATAACTTTTGCCCCGGAAAGCGCTGCTATAAGTCCTGTCCCTCTCTTTGCATCAAGAAGGCTGCCGTCTCTGCTCCTGCCGCCTTCAGGAAACATAACAATGAGTTCGCCATTTTTTAACCGTCTTACCGCTTCTTTTATCGTAGAAGGCTGCGGAGCATCTCTGTCAATAGGGAATGAGAATGTTTTTACAAAGGCGCCGACAAACGGTATCTTAAAAAGCCCTCTTTTTGCCATGAAAGTTGACTGCCTTTTCCCTATTGCCGCTCCTATCACCAGGGGATCCAAATGGCTGATGTGGTTTGACACGACAATAACGCCGCCTTTTTGGGGAACTTTTTCGATGCCGTCAATCTTAAACCTGAAAAAGATTTTAAAGAGCAGGAAGAAAAAGGTTGTGGCAAACCTGTATGCTAAAGTCAATGGCTCGTCCTTACGACTTTCATGATATTTTCCAAAACCTCGTCTATGGTAATGCTTGAGGAATCTATAAGTGCCGCATCGTCTGCTTTCCTGAGCGGGGCAATGTCCCTGCCCGAATCCCTCGCGTCTCTTTCAACAACATCTTTCCTTGCCTCTGATTCGGTTATGTTGATTCCTTTTTCTTTTAACTGGAGGTAGCGCCTTTTTGCCCGCTCTTCAACAGATGCGTCAAGATAAAATTTTTTCCACGCGTCAGGAAACACGACTGTTGTCATATCCCTTCCCTCAGCTACAAGGTCGGCATTAAGGGAGGCATTTCTCTGGATCTCAAGAAGAAAGTCCCTTACAATTTTTCTTGCGGAAAATACAGATGAGTAATGCCCTATCTCAGTAGTGCGTATCTCTTCTGAGACATCCCTGCCGTTCAGGAAGATTGTCCCATTTTTAAAGCTGACATCAGTAACTGAAAGCGTATTTTTTAATTTCTCGTCGCGGTCTTCAGGATTGATTCCTTTTTCCCTCAAAGCCAGCGCAACCGCCCTGTAAAGCGCGCCTGTGTCAAGGTAGCTGAATCCAAGTTTTCCGGCAAGGAGTTTGGCAATGGTCCCCTTGCCTGCGCCTGAAGGGCCGTCTATGGCGATTACTTTTCCCATCAAGTAGTTATTTTAACCTAATTTTAAGGTATAGCTCAATCGTTGCAGGCAGTTGCGTGAAGCGGCTGGAAATTTATCCATTGCTCTGATTATGCTATACTTCAAAGCCGCGCAATTACTTGATGAAAGGATATGAAAGAAGATGAGCAGCGAGCCGAATAAGGTAATTTACTCCATGGTCGGGGTCAGCAAGCATTATGATAACAAAACGGTTTTAAAAGATATCTATCTCTCCTATTTCTACGGGGCAAAGATAGGCGTCCTCGGCCTGAACGGATCAGGGAAGAGCTCGCTTCTCCGCATTCTTGCAGGAGCTGATAAAGAGTTCAACGGCGAAACAGTCCTGTCGCCCGGACACACCATAGGTTTCCTTGAGCAGGAGCCGCAGCTTGATAACAGCAAGACAGTGCGTGAGATAGTGGAAGAAGGCGTGCAGGAGACGGTTGATGCTCTTAAAGAATATAACCTGATTAATGAGAAATTCGCAGAGCCGATGCCTGACGATGAGATGAGCAAGCTTATTGAACGTCAGGGAAAAGTACAGGAGAAGCTCGATGCAATGGATGCATGGGATATGGATTCGCGTCTTGAGATGGCGATGGAGGCCCTGCGCTGTCCTTTAGGAGATACATTGGTTAATGTGCTGTCAGGAGGAGAAAGGCGGCGCGTGGCGCTTTGCAGGCTCCTCTTGAAAAAGCCGGACATCCTGCTGTTGGATGAACCGACCAACCATCTTGACGCTGAGACAGTGGCGTGGCTGGAGCATCATCTGCAGAGCTATGCCGGCACTATTATTGCGGTAACTCATGACCGGTATTTCCTTGATAATGTCGCCGGATGGATACTCGAACTCGACAGGGGACAGGGGATTCCATGGAAAGGCAATTACTCATCGTGGCTGGAACAGAAGAAGAACCGTCTGGAGCAGGAAGAGAAGTCCGAAAGCGGAAGGCAGAAGACCCTTCAGCGCGAGCTTGAGTGGATACGGATGTCTCCAAAAGGACGCCATGCAAAAGCCAAAGCGCGCATCACCTCATATGAGAATCTCCTCAGTCAGGATATTGAAAAAAGTTCAAAGGACCTCGAAATCTATATCCCGCCGGGTCCCCGTCTTGGCGATGTAGTAATCAAGGCTGATAACGTGAGCAAGGCATATGGCGACAATATCCTTATGGAGGGCATGACCTTCTCCCTTCCACCCGGGGGAATTGTCGGCATAATAGGGCCTAACGGAGCGGGAAAGACCACGCTTTTCCGTATGATAACCGGAAAGGAAAAGCCTGATTCAGGCACATTTAAAATAGGGGAGACGGTAAAATTTGCATATATTGACCAGAGCCGCGACGACCTCGACCCAAAGAAGAGCATTTGGGAGATTATCTCTGACGGGCTGGATGTCGTTCAGCTCGGCAAGAGGCAGCTCAACTCACGCGCCTATGTTGCGCGCTTCAATTTCTCAGGCAGCGATCAGCAGAAAAAAGTTTCCATGCTGTCAGGCGGAGAGAGAAACCGCGTGCATCTTGCGCGTATGCTTAAGGAAGAAGCCAATGTGCTTTTGCTTGATGAGCCTACCAATGATCTGGATGTTAATACAATGCGCGCGCTTGAAGAGGCTTTGGAGTATTTTGCGGGCTGCGCAGTTGTCATCAGCCATGACAGATGGTTTCTTGACCGTATCGCTACGCACATACTCGCCTTTGAAGGCGACAGCAAAGTAGTCTGGTTTGATGGGAATTATTCAGAATACGAAGCGGACAGAAAGGCGCGTCTCGGCGCAGCAGCAGACCAGCCGCATCGCATCAAGTACAGGCATTTGACGAGAGGGTAAGATTTCTTCATTTCAATTTTTAAGTCACACCATCTATACCCGCGTCGTCCTTCTATTGCAAGAATCAAGACCCGACCCGGTGACCCTGTCACAATCGATCTTATATACGTTATGCGATTTTTTCTTAATCACCGCGCCTCGCTGTGCTAACATATCAGCAACAAAAGACAGATTGGCATATTAAGTGTTAGGCGATAAAAGGGAGACGAAATGGGTATCTACGCAGCAATTATCTTGGGAGTATTTTTTCTATCGGGTATCATTCTTCACCATTGGTTACGTTCTGGTCGCTCGTTAAAGATTGAAGCATGGGGATTGAAAGGCGCCAATGCATCCGCCTCCTTGCACTGGATGCTTTTTGTAATAGCATCTATTGGGTATGTGACGTTTACGGTCCTACTCCTTACTTCAACGGGTGAAGATCAAGAAACGGGCGTGTTATTCATACTTAATGTTATTGCGCTTATCATCGGTGGCATATTAGCAAGAGCAAATAAGGCGTCACTATCGAAGGTCTACGGCGTCGGAGCCTCTATTCAGTCGGTTATCTTGATCATAATGCTGATAAAAGGATATGGCAACGCCGAGATAGTTATGGCAATAAATATTTCCATTATTGTTGGGTTTGGCCTGCTGGCGTGGCTATACAATAGAAACCAACGGGTCAATGCCTAACCATGTCTTCCTTTAAGCATATCCCTAAGAAAATGAATATACCAAAAGAACTACTCGATAATGACTTTTTATTCCACTACTCCAAGTCTTATGTTGCAATGGAGAAAATTCTTTATGAAAAGAAAATACGATTTTCCTCTCTCATTAATATGAATGATCCATATGAATATAAACTTCCTTCGTTAGGTGTAATGGGTAAGGGTGGCGTAGCAGAGGCGACTGCTTCAGAACTGACAGGTAAGTTGAGAAATACCATTTTATATAAGGCAAAAATACTATCGCTGGTTAGAAATAAAGAGGTCAATTCGGAAACTGATTTTCAACTGGTGTTCGCAAAGCCAAGATTATGGGCCCAATATGCTGAAGCCCAACGTGGGGTCTGTTTAGTCTTTAGCCTGACAACATTTCTTGAAAAAATTAGAGCCGCATATTCGGATATTACAATTTACAATAATTTCGTTGAATATGACTTGCAGAAAGGCCGGAGAAGCTCAAAAAATCATCTAAAGTACGACAAGTCGAAGAGTCCAGATGAAAATATCCAGTGTCATATCCATACTAATCAAAAGGATATTTTTTTTCGCAAGCACGAAGATTTCGGAGATGAGAACGAATACCGCATTGTATTAATCAACTGGACAGATAAAAGCAATAACGATATTTTTATCGACCTGCGGGGAATACTCAGAGCCGTAATTTTAGGGGAGCGGTTTCATCGTACATATGAAACTCTAATTAAAACTCTTACTGAACAATTGAATGTTAATTTGTATAAAATTGCGTATGCTTCAAATGTTTATATTCAAAAAATAATATGAAAGACAAAAACTGGCCCGGCACACTTATCCCGCCAATATATCTTTTCCGGTAGCTGCTAAAGCGACCCGAGAGCAAAAGTCAAAAGTGAAATAGTCATTTTCTTTTTCTTTCCCTTCCATCAAGATATCTTTTAAGCGCCTCAGCTTTCTTAATATGGTATGTCCCTTTTATCGCGCTATACCATATTAAGAACTTTCAAGGCAGTTCTCTCAGTGCGTCGGCGGATTAAAAGGCAAGGCATCAACGGGTCAGAGAATAAAAGTGCAAAAGCAGGCGGTCGGCAAAGTCTGTGGGGGTCTGTAAGAACACATCCCGTATTCCACATCCCCCTTTTCTCCTTAATTCAGTGCGTTAACCTTTTCAACATCTCAAAAAATCCCGGAAATGATATGTTTACAGACGATATGCCGTTTATAGTAGTTTTACCTTTGGCAATCAATGCCGCAATTGAGAACGCCATTGCTATTCTGTGGTCTTTATAGCTGTCTATGGATGCGCCTTTAAGTTTTGCATTGCCTTTTATGCTTAAGCCGTCTTTGAATTCTTTTACTTCAGCGCCCATTTTTCTCAATCCTTCCGCCATTGCCTGTATCCTGTCGGATTCTTTAAACCTTAATTCTTCAGCGCCTTTTATCTCCGTTACACCTTCAGCCTGTGTTGCGAGCACACAGAGGATCGGGAATTCGTCTATCAAGGAAGGCATTATATTTCGGCCTATTTTTACGGCCTTTAAATTGCTCGTAGTCTTGCAATGAATGTCTGCCACAGGCTCTCCGGATACGTCCCTGATGTTTTCTATTTTTATATCAGCGCCCATCTCTTTTATAACTTTCAAAAAGCCTGTGCGCGTAGGATTCATTCCTACATTCTTTATCAATATCTCTGAATCCGGGACAATCAATGCCCCTGCAATGAAAAATGCGGCAGATGAGAAGTCAGACGGGATTGTTATATCAATCGGATTTAATTTTTTATTCCCGAGTCCTTGAACCCTTATGTTTAAACCTTTTACTTCAATATTTGCTCCCATTGCCTTGAGCATTCTTTCCGTGTGGTCGCGGGATTTCTGAGGCTCTGTTATAGCAGTGGTCCCTTTGGCATATAATCCGGCAAGTATCAGGCATGATTTTACCTGTGCAGATGCAACAGGCATTTTGTAATTTATTGCTTTCAAAGGCCCGCCTTTTATTTTCATAGGCAGATACTTGTCTCCATTGCGCGCGGAGATTTCGGCTCCCATCTCCTTTAAAGGATTAATAACCCTTGCCATGGGCCTCTGCCTTAAAGAAGCGTCTCCCGTAAGCGCTGAAAAAAACGGATTCCCTGCGAGTATGCCTGACATAAGCCTTGCTGTTGTGCCTGAATTTCCGCAGTCAATTATGTCTGCCGGCTCTTTAAGGCCATGAATGCCTTTGCCCCCTATAATTATTTTTTTGCCTTTATCCTCTATTTTGACGCCGAGTTTTCTGAACGCATTGAGGGTGCTCATTGTATCTTCCGCCCCGAGAAAATTCCTGACGATGCTTTTCCCGTCCGCTATTGAGGCAAGCATTATTGCCCTGTGCGAAATGGATTTGTCGGGCGGAGGAGTGATACTGCCTCTCAGTTTTTTCACTCTCTCGAGAGAAATCCTATCTGACATTTTCTCTCAGCGCCTTGGCTTTTTTGAATTCTTTTTCAATAGCCTCAGAATCTGATTTCTTTAAGCGGCTGCTGAGGCCGTCAAGATTTTTTTTAAAAACTTCTATGAACTCAAGAATATTTTCTCTGTTCATCAGGGATATATCGCGCCATAGTTCAGGGGAGCTCGCCGCAATCCGTGTTGTGTCTTTAAATCCGTTGCCTGCATATCCGAGATACGAATTGTTTATATCAGCTACTGTATTGACGATTGCATAGGCAATAATATGGGGGAGGTGGCTTACGGCAGCGTATATCCTGTCATGCTCATCCGCATCCAGAGTAGAGACTTTTGCGCCGAGCGACTCCCACAAGCCCACGATTTTTTTAAGAGCAGCCGTATCCGTCTTTTCTGTCGGTGTTAATATGCATCTTGCGCCTGTAAATAAATCTGCTGCTGCCGTGTCTATTCCTGTTTTGTCGCTTCCTGCTATCGGATGCCCGCCTACGAAACTTACGCCTTCAGGCATCAGGGCTTCCATATCCCTTACAAGTTTTCCTTTAACGCTTCCGGCATCTGTTACGACGGCGCCTTTTTTAAATGAGCCGTTTATCTTTTTTGCCGTTTCTGTAAACTGGCCGACAGGAATAGCGAATAAAACGAGGTCGGAGCCAACGCATGCCTTTGATGCGTCAATCTCAAAAGAATCAATTATCTTCATCTCCACTGCCTTTTTGAGGTTGTTCTCTTTTCTGCCGCAGCCTGTGATGTGGCTGCACAGCCCTCTTTTCTTCATGGCAAGGGCAAATGATGCGCCGATTAAACCTACGCCGATAATAGTGACTTTATTAAAAATAGGTTTTGTCATAGAAATTAAAATATAAATTCCATAATTTTGAACTTTGAATTTTGAACTTTGAATTTTAGAATCATATCTCTCTTCCCACAGCCTTTGCTATCAGTTTTAATTCAGCCATCAGTTTTTTGAAGGCATCAGGCTTTAAGGACTGCTCTCCGTCTGACATTGCATTTTCAGGGTTCGTATGCACTTCTATGAGAAGGCCGTCTGCGCCGACTGCAACAGCAGCCTTTGCCATAGGAGCAACCAAGTCCCACTTGCCGACGCCGTGGCTCGGGTCCACTACAATAGGCAGATGCGTTTTTTGTTTCAGCACAGGCACAGCGCTGAGGTCCAGAGTGTTCCTTGTTGACGTCTCAAAGGTCCTTATGCCTCTTTCGCAGAGTATAACTTCCTGATTGCCCTTTGACATTACATACTCGGCTGCCATAAGCCATTCTTTGATTGTGGCTGAAAGCCCCCTTTTGAGAAGAACCGGTTTATTGCACATTCCGACCTCAAGCAGCAGCCTGAAATTCTGCATATTCCTTGCCCCTATCTGAATTATGTCTGTATATTTAAGTATCGTCTCCAGATCTCTTGGATCCATTATTTCTGTGACAACAGGAAGCCCTGTTTTCCTGCTTGCCTCGGCAAGGTACTGAAGTCCCGCCTCTCCAAGGCCCTGAAAAGAATAAGGCGAGGTCCTTGGTTTATAAGCGCCTCCTCTTATAAATGACGCCCCTGCCGCTTTGACCTTCTCGGCAATGTTCATCATTACGGCTCTGTTTTCAACAGCGCACGGCCCCGCAATAACAGGTATTTTTTTGCCTCCGATAACTTTCCCTTTGACTTTTATTATCGTGTTCTGCGACTTGAAATCCCTGCTTGCAAGTTTATACGGCTTGAGGATTCTCACCACATCCTCAACGCCTTTCATAACCCGAACAGCATTTTCTTCTTCTTCTGTTATACGTGATGTGTCGCCTATTACGCCTATGACTGTTTTTTCCGTGCCTCTTGAGATAGTTGCCTTAAGCCCTTTGGCTTCAAGTTTTTTGAGCAGATTGTCGATATTTTTTTCAGTAGCTTTCCGGTTTAAAACTATTATGTCCATTTATTCCTCCAGACTCTCAACTCTTAACTTTTAACTCTTTCAAAGCTTTTATAAATCGCTTGTTCTCCTCAGGCAGGCCTATGGTCACCCGTATTGCATCAGGCCCCATGGGCCTGACAATAACGCCGGCATGAAGAAGGTTTTTATAAATATTCATTGAATCGGCAACAGGCATATAGATGAAATTTGCCTCTGTGGGCACATGCCTTATTCCGAGTGAAGAAAGTTCTTTGTAGAGATATTTTTTGCCTGTGTTGTTTATCTCCTTTGATTTTTTGATGTGGCCTTTGTCCTTTAAGGCCTCTATGGCGGTTTTTTGCGCAACGGAGTTTGTGTTAAACGGCGGCCGCACCTTGTTCATCTCGGTAATTATTTCCTGAGGCGCAATGCCGTAGCCGATCCTGAGTCCTGCAAGCCCGTAAATTTTGGAGAAGGTCCTAAGGATTAATATATTCCTGCATGCCCTGAAGTGTTTAAAGCTGTCTGCATATCCGGCATTCATAACATATTCATAGTATGCCTCATCAACAACTACAAGTATGCCGTCCCTGATATTTATCATCAGCCTGTCAAATTCTTCCTTTGTATTCATTGTGCCTGTCGGATTATTCGGATTTGCTATAAACAGCATCTTTGTCTTTGGCGTCACAGCATTCAGCATTGCGTCCAGGTCATGCTTGTAATCTCTGAGCGGCGACTGAATTGCCTTTCCTCCTGCTGCCTGCACAGCCATAGAGTAAACAACGAAAGAAGGATGCGCCATAACAGCCTCATCACCCGGAGCCAAGAAGGTCCTGGCCGCGATGTCAATAAGCTCGTTTGAGCCGTTTCCGAGTATAATCTCTTCAGGTTTGACAGAGAGTTTTTTTGCCAGCGCAGTTTTGAGGTAATAGCCGCTTCCATCAGGGTATCTGTTCAGTGTTTTTTTTAATCCGGCTGTTATGGCCCTGACAGCCGCGGGAGAAGGGCCTATCGGGTTTTCATTTGAGGCAAGCTTTACCGGGTTTTTTATTTCGAGTTCCCTTTCAAGTTCTTCTATGGGTTTGCCGGGCATGTAAGGACTGAGCGCACTGATATGTTCCGGAGCCTTTATCACTACTGGCCACCATGCGGATAAGAGCCGAGGAATTTGAGATAGAGGCAGCCGTCTTTTATATTCTCTATGGCTTTTTTGACTTTTTTATCCTCTATATGCCCTTCCATGTCCACAAAGAATATGTATTCCCAGGCCTTTCTTCTGGAAGGCCTTGATTCCAGTTTCGTAAGATTTATCTTCGCCTTCTTAATGGGCTGAAGGATATCGTAAAGGGCGCCGGGTTTATCCTTAATAGAGAACATAATTGACGTCTTGTCTTTTCCTGTTTTCGGGGCGATGTTTTTTGAGATTATAAGGAACCGTGTGTAGTTGTGCTTATTGTCTTCTATGTTTCGCTCCACAAAATTAAGGCTGTATATCTTTGCGGCAAGTTCGCTTGCAATTGCGGCTGATGACTGGTCTTTTGATGCAAGCTCTGCGGCTTTGGCCGTGCTTGTAGCTTCAACTATCTCTACATTAGGAAGGTTTCTTTCAAGCCAGCCCCGGCACTGCGCTGTCGGCTGCGGGTGCGAATATATTTTTTTAATGTTTTTTTTGCTGCCTGTCAAAGAAAGCAGATTATGCGATATCTCAAGCATAACCTCGGCTGTTATCCTGAGGTCATAATCCATGAACATATCAAGGGTGTAACTCACAACTCCTTCCGTGGAGTTTTCTATCGGCACAACCCCGAATTCCGCTTTCCCTGATTCCACTGCTTCAAACACGCTTTTTATGCTTTCAACAGGCACAAAGCCGGCTGAAGAGCCGAAATGCCTTATTGCCGCAAGGTGCGTGAATGTGGCAACAGGGCCAAAATAAGCTATCTTTAGAGGTTCTTCAAGCGATAAAGAGGCTGAGAGTATCTCTCTGTAAATGGACTTCAGCGCATCATTGGGAAAAGGCCCTTTATTCAGGGATGTCAGCCTTTCAAGTATCTGCCGCTCACGTTCAGGCGAGTAAAACTTTGACTTGGTATTGCGTTTTATATTTGCAATATCAAGGACAATCCGCGACCGTTTATTGAGAAGTTTAAGTGTCTCTTCGTCAATAGCATCAATCTCATTTCTTAGCTTTTCAATCTCTCCCATAAGTCTCCCGCTGAAAATCGCTCTTAATACGAGTAATTCTACTCATTTTTTCTTATTTTTTCAAGAGTTAGAATTTGAGGTGAATTTGAGGACAGTGGGACGGGTATCAGAAAATTAAGCAGAAAAGGCTAAACTCTATTTTTAAACTCTCTTCCCTTCCACAGCATATAGATCGCGGGATAGATAACCAATTCCAGAATTGTTGAAGTAATAACTCCGCCCACCATTGGGGCCGCAATGCGTTTCATAACATCTGCGCCTGTTCCGTGGCTGAACATTATCGGGATAAGGCCCGCAAGTATTACGCTCACAGTCATTATCTTCGGACGGATTCTTTTCACTGCGCCGTACATTACTGCTTCTTTTAAATCAACAATGGAATTCAGCTTCCCTTCTTTTTTCCATCTTTCATACGCAAGCTCAAGATACAGGAGCATCACAACGCCTGTCTCGGCGTCAAGCCCTGCGAGCGCTATTATGCCCACCCATACCGCAATGCTCATGTTGTAATTTAAAAAATAAAGAAGCCAGAATGAGCCTACCAATGAAAATGGCACTGCAAGGAGAACAATGAACGTCTTTGTGACTGACTTTGTGTTCAGGTATATAAGCACAAAGATTATCAGCGCTGTGAGAGGGATGACAATCTTAAGCCTTTCATGTGTTTTTACGAGGTGCTCGTATTCACCGCTCCATTCAATGCGGTAGCCTTCGGGGATTTTCATAGAGGCAACTTTCTTTTTCGCCTCGTTGACATAACCTCCGATATCCCTTCCCGTAAAATCTATATACACATAGGCTGTCAAAAGCCCTTCTTCACTCTTTATCTGTGTGGGGCCTTTTACAATCTTTATGTCAACAAGCTCTCCGAGAGGAACCTGAAGTGTTTTCATGGATACGGGCTGCACTGCTCTCATACCTGACTGACCGGCGGATGCTGAAGGCTGATTCATAACAGGCACGAGAACCCTTTTGAGTTTTTCAATGTCATTTCTCAATTCCCTTGAATAGCGGACATTTACAGGATAGCGTTCCCTGCCTTCAACAGTAATTGTCAGGTTCATGCCTCCGACCGCAGTCTGCACTACTTCCTGAATGTCATCAACACTTATCCCGTATCTTGCGGCTTCTGCGCGTTTAATAATAAAGTCCAGGAAATAGCCTGTTGTCACTCTTTCCGCATAGACGCTTCTTGTGCCCGGAATATCTTTAATGATGTTTTCTAACTCCAGTCCAAGTTTCTCTATTTCCTCAAGCTTTGGGCCTAAAACCTTGATTCCTACAGGCGTTCTTATGCCTGTAGAAAGCATGTCAATGCGGGCTTTTATCGGCATAGTAAAACCACCCTCAACGCCAGGCAAATTTACAGCATCTAATAATTCATTTTTAATAGTTTCAATTGTCATGCCTTTTCGCCATTCTTTTTCGGGTTTAAGATTAACAACTGTTTCGAACATCTCAAGCGGTGCAGGGTCTGTTGCCGTCTCCGCGCGGCCCGCCTTTCCGAATACCTGTGCAACTTCCGGGATTTTCTTCAGGAGCTTGTCCTGTATTTGAAGTGTTCTGGAAACCTCAGAAATAGAAGCAGCAGGCACAGTCGTTGGCATATATAAAAGCGCACCTTCGTTTAGAGGAGGCATGAATTCCGAGCCGAGTTTTATAGGCAAATCAAGTGTGATGTCAAAGAGTGACAATAAGCCAGGTAATATGAATATAATAAAAGTAATAACCATGATAAGTGTAGTTAGAACAATTACCCCCTTCTTGAATCTTAATGCAAACTTTGCAATCGGTTCATATATCTTATGAAGCACAATACTCACGGGATTCTTATCCTCAGGACGAATTTTCCCCCTTATAAAAAGCGTCATCAACACAGGCGTCAACGTAATCGCAAGGAAAGATGAGAAAAGCATTGCAAAGGTCTTTGTGTATGCTAATGGTTTAAATAATCTTCCTGCCTGCGCCTGAAGCGTAAATACAGGCAAAAATCCTACGGTAATTACAAGCAGCGCAAAGAAGAGGGAAGGGCCGACCTCCTTCGCTGCATCAATAATCACTTCCACCCTGCTGCCATGCCTGCCGTGCGCTTCCCAGTCTTCAAGTTTTTTATGTGCATTCTCTACCATTATTATTGAGGCGTCCACCATTGCGCCGATTGCAATTGCAATGCCGCTTAAGCTCATGATATTTGAAGTGACGCCGAGATAATACATGCATATAAAGGAGATGATGATTGCAATAGGCAATGTTAGTATGACAACGAGCGCGCTTGGAAGATGGAATAAAAATACTATGCATACGACGCTGACTGCTATGGAGAGCTTTATTATCTCTTCTTTGAGTGTGTCAATGGAGCGGTGTATGAGGTCGCTTCTGTCATAGGTTGTGATAATTTTCATTCCCTTCGGAAGGCTCGGCTCAATATCATTTTTTATCTTCTCTTTTACCCTGTCTATGACACTGAGGACATTCTCGCCGAATCTTATAACTACAATGCCTCCTGCCACCTCGCCTTTTCCGTCAAGCTCTGCAAGCCCCCTTCGTATCTCAGGCCCGAGCTGTATATTCGCAATGTCTCTCAGGAATACAGGCGTTCCCGCGCCGCCTGTGCCAATAGGAATATTTTTGAGGTCGTCAAGCGTTTTGATATAACCTCTTCCTCTTACCATATATTCAATGCCTGAAAATTCAAGCACTCTTCCTTCCACGTCCTTATTGCTTTTCCTGATTGCATCCATAACTGTGGTTATCGGAAGGTTATAAGCAAGAAGCTTATTAGGGTCTATTGTTACCTGGTACTGCTTTACGAACCCGCCAATGCTTGCAACCTGAGAGACGCCCTGCACGCTCTCAAGGGCAAGTTTTATGTTGTAATCCTGTACAGAACGGAGTTCGGAGAGGTCGTGCCTGCCTGTCTCGTCAACTACAGCATAAGAGAATCCCCATCCCACGCTTGTTGCATCAGGCCCGAGCACAGGGTTGACATCAGAAGGGATTTTATTTTTTACTGACTGAAGGTATTCAAGAACCCTGCTTCGCGCCCAGTAGATATCCGTGCCTTCTTCAAAAATCACATAAATAAACGAGCTTCCAAGATAAGAAAAACCTCTTACAACCTGAACCTTTGGCGCTGCAAGGAGTGTTGATGTTATCGGATAAGTTATCTGATCTTCAACGAGGTCAGGACTTCTTCCCGGCCATTCTGTATAGATGATAACCTGAGTGTCGCTGAGGTCAGGTATTGCATCCAATGGAGTATTCTTAAGCGCCCAGTATCCCCATGCTGCGAGGAAAAATACCAACAGAAAGACGATGAATTTGTTTCTTGCGCTGAGTTCTATTATTTTAGCAATCATGATTTATAAATGATGCACGATTCACGATGCATGATTCATGATTCATGATATTTTTCTTGCATCCTATATCTTGTATCCTGCATCTTGCATCTTGTATCATTTCAGTGCTTATGCCCGCCAAGCGGCTTTATCCCTTTTAACTGCGCCTCAGAGTCAATCAGAAAGTTGCCTGATGACGCCACTTTCTCTCCTGCCTTTATTCCTTTGAGAACTTCTACCATTCCCTCTGCCTTAAGCCCTAACATAACCTCTCTTGGTTCAAAATATCCTTCACCCTTGTCCACATAAACTATCTGCCGTATCCCGGTATCAATCACAGCGCTTTCAGGGATAGCGAGCTTATTCCCCAAATTGATTTTTACCTCCACATTGGTGAACATCTGCGGTTTAAGCTGTCCTCCGGGGTTTGCTATTGTGAATCTTATTTTTGCTGTTCTTGTGTCGCCTGCAAGAGCAGGATAAATATAGTCAATGGTTGATGAAAATTCCCTGCCCGGGAAATAACTCAGGCTGATTTTTGCTGTCTGTCCTGTTTTCATTAAATGCACTTCATATTCATATATATCCGACACTATCCAGACCGTTGACAGGTCGGCGATATCAAAGAGCCTTTCTCCGGGCATGACGCGCATTCCCTGCAGAGCCGTCTTCTGCACAACATAGCCGCTTGCAGGGCTGAATATGGTTAATGTCCTTATCGGTTTTCCTGTCTCTTCAATTTTTTTAATCTGGGCGTCACTTATATCCCATAACCTAAGCCTCTGCTTTGCCGCTTCAGTTATTGCTTCAGCATCCTTTGAAAGCATTTTGCCTACAGCGCTGTCTTTGTCTGCGCCCTGTTTTGTCCACTTGAGCACGTTTAAAAATTCCTGCTGTGTTGCGACAAGCTCAGGGCTGTAAATCTCCGCCAGCGGCTCGCCTTTTTTGACATACTTTCCTGTGTAATTAACATGGAGTTTCTCAATCCAGCCTTCGAATTTTGTATTGACAGTCGCAATCCTTCTTTCATCGTATTCAATACGGCCCACGGTTCTGATAATTTTCTGCAGCGGCTTTACAGACGCCACAACTGTTTTTACGCCTATCAACTGCTGCTTGTCTAAATGTATCTCCACTGTTGGAGTCTCCTCTGTCTGCTCTTTCTGCTGTGTTTCAACCTGAGCCTGAGGCTCTTTACTTTCTGAGGTATGCCCCTGATGTGCCGGAGCAGACGTTTGCGTAGATGCCTGAGGTTTGCTTTTTGCAGGGCTTTTCAGGAACTCCGGCTTTAAGAGATAGAATATTAATCCCGCTGTCAAAATCAGCCCGATGATTATGAGATTTCTTTTTTTCATTTTTCTTTTTCTCCCTGAATGACGCTCGCCTCAATTTTATTCTGAAGAGCAGGGCGTACTGAGTGCTGATTGTCCGCCCCGGCGGATCCGCCAGAGGCTGGACTGACTGCCGTTATAGCCTCAAGCCGTGCAACTGCCTTTTCCATTTCTATGAACTGCCCCCAGTATAAAAGCTCATAGTCAATGAGTGATTTAAGCCTTGTTATGACGGTTATTGCCTCGACTTTTCCGGTTACATATCCTGAAATTGCGAGTTCAAAATCCTGATATGCCTTGGGTATAAGGCCATTCCTGTACAGCTCCGTTAATTTTTCTGCCGTCTTAATCATAGAGTAGTTTTCTCTTATATTGGAAGACAGCATTAGCTTAACCGCCTCAAGTTCGTGCTTTGCCTCTGAGAGGGCCGACTCAGCCTCAAGCACAGCCATCTTTTGTTTTGTTTTATAAAAAATAGGTATATTGATTGTCGTTGTGAGGCTCCACATGTCTTTAAACTCTCCCCTCCGCTCAAAGACGGAGCCGGCAATGGTGAAATCAGGATAATACTCTTTCTCAGCCATGTTAACCTTTGCCTTTGCCGCGGCTATCATCTTTGCTCTTGATTTTATCAATGGAGAATTTGAGTGCGACATCTTAATAAGCTCGTCAATATTATAGATGTATGAGGCATGGGCAGGCTCAACCGGCATTCCGAGAGGAGAATTGACATCTCTTCCAACAGCCGTGTTCAGCATTGCCTCTATTGATTGCAGTTTTTGCTTCAGCATTTCCTCTTTTTCAAGGAGCATGTATTTCTCTGTCTGAGCCATTAATACTTCCTGCTGCGGCGCCATGCCTGATGAATATCTTGCAATGGCAGCGTCTTCTATCCTTGAAAAAAGTATGGCCTTGTCGCGTATAAGGCCGATATTTTTATGGGTAAGGAACAGGTCGTAGTAAAGTTCTTTTATCCTTGCTATTGTTGCGAGTTTTGCAAGCTCATACAATGCCTTCAGGCTTTCGGAATCTCTTGTTGCCATTTCTTCTTTTAATGAGAGTTTTCCCGGGAACAGGAATGTCTGCGACGCAGAATACATCCATTGGGCATCAGGGGATTTCCCATAGTTAAACCTATCGTATCCTTCATTCTGATAACCGAACATAAACATCGGGTCGGGAAGGCTTCCTGCCTGAGGTATCTTATATTTCGAGGTGGATACCTTTAATCCGGATACAATTAGGTCTTGATTATTCTTCAGCGCCTCGTCTATCAGGGGCTGAAGTTTCAGTTCCTCGGCAAGGGCACTGCTAGCGAACAGCAACAACGATGCAAGATACAAGATGCATGATACACGATATTTTTTTTGTCTGAATCCTGAATCCTGCATCCTGTATTCTGATTTTTTAGTGTGCGTCCACATTGAATTTTACCGTTGTTGTCTTTCCGCCGCGGGTTATCTTTACGGCAACATTCCATGCGCCTGACATTGAAAGGTTCATCTTTGCCTTATACTCATAACCTTTGAGTTCTGCGTCTGCCTTATAGTTCATTGCAGGCATCCCAGGCATCGCCGGCATGGAATATTCAATCCTCACCTTTGCATCTGTCATATATTTGCCTGATGCATCTTTTATTTCTATTTCGATATTGTTATCACCGACAACAGGAGGGTTTTTGTCGATTTTTATCTCTACATCGTATTCCCCTGCCTTTTTCTTTACCTCATAGTCCTTTGCATACGCGATTCCTGCTATTAAGAGCAGTATTATCGTTAATACAGTTAATCTTTTCATTTTTTTCCTCCTTTTTGACTTTTATTTAATGGTTATGATGGTGCTGATGATTTTCATGACCTGAATGTCCTTTGCTTTCTGCTTTTTCCATTTTCTCAATATATTTCTCCGGGTTCTTCTTGAACTCTTCAACGCACCCAGGGCAGCAGAAGCTGTAGATTTTGCCTTTATATTCGTATGTTTGTTTCATCTTTTCATCAATCTTGTCGCCGCTTACCGGACATATTTTATTCCCAACCACTTCTGCCATATCTTCCATTGGTTTGTCGGACATTTTCACCTTCGTATCCTGCTTGTCTGACATAGCTTTTTCTTTTGCATTATCATTCTGTTTATCATGCTGGTTTCCATCAGACTTGTCGTCTCCCATTTTACCGCCCATCATTCCGCCCATCATAGCATCTGAAAGTACGGGATAACTCACCAGAAAACCGACCACCAGAATGCTTAAAAATATACCAGATATCCTTTTCACTATTCAACCCTCCTATCGTTTGTATTCTTTTTCTACAATCTCTTTTATCTTTTTTACCGGATAACCTTTTTTGTAAAGTTCGGAAGCCCGCAGGGCCTCCCCGATACAAATGTCTCACATTGCCGCATGATTGTCAACATAACAGCTTAAAAGGCTCTTGTGTTTGAATGCCGGAGATTCTTCGCAATAACAATAGCAGTATATGCTGTCAAGAACCCATGGAATCTCTTTCGCAATCTGATACGCCTTTTTAATTTTAGCGTTATCGGAAAAGATGTTCGGGTCAAGTGTGGGCCTTTTCTCTCCCATCCTCAGAGATTCGTCTTTCACAGGCTTTTGAGCGAATGTATCGCTTGCCGCTGTAAATAGAATTGTCACAGAAATCAGCACTAAAAATGTACAAAACTTTTTCATTAACTCACCACCTCCTTATCTATTTTTATGTTTATGTTAAACTGAAACTTTGAAGGAATTATGAATTCTTACTCCTTCTCGGTCTTTTTCAGACTTTTTATGTAATTAACGAGATGCCATCTTCCATTTTTTGTTATCTCCTTTTTAAATCCCCTCATGGCCGTTCCTTTAGTTCCGTCTGTTATAACATGGAATATCTCGCCGTCGGTGTCTCCATGAATCCACAGCCCATCCGTGAGATAGGTTTTTTCGTTGCCTCTGCTCGATTCTCCATGACATGAAATGCAGTGTTCTTCATAAAGCCTCTTCCCTTTGGCGATGGACTCTTCGGTCTTTGGAATAGGGTTCTTGACCTTTGCGTATTCCTTGTGTTTGTGCGTATGGGGCTTATGTACGTGTTCGTCCGTTTGAGCAAAGGCATTGCTAAAAGCAAGGGAAAACACTACAGATATAATCAAAGCTGCTATCTTTTTCATTATTCCTCCCTGCAGGTTTAATGAACGATGATTCATTTTAATGATGATGTGTTTTTATATCGGATGTGGCATCTTTTGGATTGCTATCGCCTTGTTTTGTGTTTTCGCTAGTTTTACCGTTAAAATCGGATTCCTTATGCTGGGGTGCTGTCACGTTGTTAGCAGAATCTTTTTCCTGATGCTTCTCCATAGTTTCCTGCTTGTTGATATTATTGTGTCCACCCATCATTTTATTGGTGAATCCCCCAAAACCGATAAGCATACCAACTATCATAATCGCCATCACAATTTCCATTGCATCAACCTCCTCAGTAATTAATATATGGATCTTATCTTTCCTGTTTTGCAGTCGAGAACAATCCTGTCAATTAAATCATTGTCTTTGTAAACGTCTGCTTCTATGAACCGTCCCTCTTTTTTAGTTACGGTAATAGTCATGCCTTTCTCTTTGTAATACTTTTCAAGCGCCCTGACAGCCTCTTCATGCTTTACCTCTTTTTTGCAATATCCGTATTCACCGCACAATGGGCATGAAACGCCGTAGGGTGTAACGCCTTTCTCCGGCGCGTCTTTTTTCGTTTCTGCATAGGCATCGCCTGTCAGGATTCCTGTCAAGACAACTATAAATAACCATATTTTCATGATTAAAACATAGCATTCAATAATGAAGGAATTATGAAGAGAAAAGAAAGATTCTGATGGAGAAGGCTATGGCTGGAAATTTCTGATATGAAAATCTGCAAGGAGGCTGTGTTTGGATTAAGGCAAGATTCACGGGTCTGTCAGAATAGGGGCTGAAGTCGCAATGAAATGGAGCGGATAGCCCCGCATAACAGAGGTGAAGAACAAAATATATTGTATAAACATTTATACTTTTACAAAGGTAGTTTAATATTGCCGAAAGACAGATGCAGCCTCCTGAAAGGGCTAATATGTTAAATATGCTCCCAGGCGCTTTTTATCGGCAGGGACACTCTGAATGTTGTTCCTTTGTTTATTATGCTTTTGACCTCAACCCTGCCGGCCATTACTTCAACAAGTTCTTTGACTATTGCAAGGCCAAGCCCCAGACTCTCGGTATCTGCTTTGGCCCCTCTGTAAAAACGGTTGAATATCAAAGGAATCTCGTTTTCAGGTATTCCCCTGCCTGTGTCCCTTATCTCAATAAAAAACATTTCTCCTTCGGTTCCGTAGTCAATACTTACACCGCCTTTTTCCGTGAACTTCAGGGAATTGGAGATTATGTTTCTTGTTATCCTTTCAAGTTTTTCAATATCCGTGGAAATAAAAAGGCCGTCTGCCCTTAGAATCTTTATATCAAGCCCTTTTTGTTTAAATGCAGGAAGCATCTCATTGCAGATTCCCGTAAGAAATTCCATGAGGTTTATCTCCACGGTTTCTCCCTTTGTAAAGAAACTCGCCTCTGCCATCGTAATATCTTCTATGCCTTTGACAAGCTTTATCAGCCTGTCAATCTCGTTTTTGATGTTCTCCAGCCCTTTTTCTCTTTCTATCACTCCGTCAGCTATAGCCTCTGCATGGGCCTTGAGGATTGTCAGAGGCGTTCTTAGTTCATGCGCAACATTTGAAAAAAGATGTTTCCTCAATTCCTCCTCTCTCTGCAGAGATTCTGCCATTTTATTGAAAGCTGCCGACAATTTCCCTATCTCATCATGGGATGTAGTACTTGTCCTTGCTTTGAAATCTCCACCTGCAATCTTATCCGCTGCCTTTTTTAAGTCCATTACGGGTTTTGAAAGATAGCGGCTCAGGAGGAAGGCGATTAACAGCGAGCCTCCGCCTGCAATCAGGAATGAGACATAAAGGAAATTTTTTGTCCTTTTTTTGAATATGGATTCTTTTTCTTTTATTTCCTGTTTCTGAAATGGCTGTGAAAGGAGTGTCCCGATTTTTTTGCCCTTTGCATAAAGCGGGTAGTCAGTGAATTTTCCCTCTGCTTCGTGCGCGTGAACATGGAAGTGCTCATCCATCCTTAGCTTCATGGATTCAGAAAGGGATTCCATCACATCGTGAGATGAGATGATTTCCTTGTCGGTATTATCAAGAACCTTTACGTTAAGTCCGAGCATCATGGCCCAGTGTATGGATTCAGAGAGAGAGCCCTTGTTCCATTTACCGTCAGAATAGCTTCCCTCAACAGATGCAAGTGTCCAGTAAAACTGGTCTTCCCTCACTCCGCTGACATAATTGTCAAAATCCCTGATTATCAGCCATTCAAAGATGAAGTTAGAGAGGAGCGCTGCGAATATTACTACCATGAAAGCAAGAAAGATTTTAGTCTTCATCAATCCCGCACTCCTATAAATTTATATCCAGCCCCATAAACTGTTTTTATGAAAACAGGCTCTTGGATGTTATCCTCTATCTTGTGTCTGATATTCTTTATATGTGCGTCAATGACCCTGTCATAGCCTTCAAAGTCATATCCCTGAACCGTATTTGTAAGCTGGAGCCTGTTCAGGACAGCGCCGGGCCTTTCTGCAAGGCAGAGCAGTATCTTGAATTCAGTTGTTGTAAGGGAAACAGGCGCTTCTCGTTTTTTAACCTCCATTGAGGTGGTGTCTATTTTAAGGATGCCTTTGTTAAAAGAAAGAATCTTTTTCTCTCCTTTCTTTGTTCTTCTTAGATGTGCCTTTACTCTTGCAATGAGTTCTCTCGGGCTGAAAGGTTTGACAATATAGTCATCGGCGCCGATTCCGAGCCCTTTCACTCTTTCGTCTTCCGAACTTTTTGCAGTGAGCATGATTATCGGGACGTCTGATATTCCCCTTATTGAACGGCAGACCTCTTCGCCTTCAATGTCAGGAAGTTTAAGGTCAAGGATTATGAGGTCAAATCTGTCTTTAATTAACTTAAGAGCCTCTCTGCCTGTCTCTGCAACTTTAACGCCGAAGCCCTCTCTTTCAAGATAGGTCTTCACAATATCGGATATCTTTCTTTCGTCTTCAACTATGAGAATTTTTTCGTTGTTCATTGGTTTCATTATAAGTGCTGAGGCAGGTTTGGGCAAGGGGAGATTTTTGCTACTTTATCTTATACTCTTTAATCTTTGTCCTCAGAGTGTTCCTGTTTATGCCGAGAGTCTTTGCTGCCTTAAGCTGATTGCCCTTTGTCTCCTTAAGGACAATGCTTATCACAGCCTTTTCAACTTCGGACATTACAGTTGTGTGCAGGTTAGCGGTCTCAAGCTGTGTTATGTCTTTCAGGTATCTCTTTAATTTATCCTCAAGGAATTCCATTATTGAATAAGAATTCCCTTCCTCCACATGGAGGTCACGCTTTTCTATTGTTGTCCCGTTTGACAGGATACAGGCGCTTTTTATTGCGTTCTCAAGCTCTCTGACATTGCCGGGCCAGTCATACTTTGCTATGAAATCTTTTGCCTCTTTTGAGAGTTCTTTCTGTCCTGTATTGAATTTTTTCTGTGCCTCTTTAAGAAAATGCTTTGCGAGCATGAGTATATCTTCCCTGCGGTCTCTTAATGAAGGCAGCTTAATCTGCACGACATTGAATCTGTAATAGAGGTCTTCCCTGAACGTCCCTTTGCTTACGGCATCTTTCAGGTTTTTGTTTGTTGCGCCTATTATCCTTGCGTCTGCCTTAGTCACCTTGTTGCTCCCAAGAGGACTGAATTCATTGTCCTGCAAAAACCGCAGAAGTTTTGCCTGAAGGTTCATATCAAGTTCCGATATCTCGTCAAGGAACAAAGTGCCGCTGCTTGCTGATTCTATCTTACCGATGCGCTTGTCTTTTGCTCCTGTGAATGCGCCTTTTTCCCATCCGAAAAGCTCTGCCTCGATGAGGTCCTTTGGCATTGATGCGCAGTTTATGGCTACGAAGGGGCCTGAACTTCTTTTGCTGTTATGGTGTATTGCCTTTGCAACAAGCTCTTTGCCGGTTCCGCTTTCGCCTGTAACGAGAACTGTGATGTCCTTTGCCGCAACCCTTCCTATCTCTTTGAATACTTTAAGTATTTTTTCGCTTCTTCCCACTATCTCAGGCGCTTCGGCCTCAATCTCCTTGAACTTTTTGAGTTCTTCCCTCAAAGCCATATCCTTAAATGCCTTTTCAACGACTATCTTGAGTTCCTCAATGTCAAAGGGCTTTTCAATATAGTCATAAGCTCCTTCTTTCATCGCATCTATTGTGCTTTCCATTTTCCCGTGAGCTGTTATCATTATCACTGTTGCGTCAGAATTGGATGATTTAATTTCGCGGAGTCCGTCAAGGCCGTTTCCATCAGGCAGGATAAGGTCCAGCAATACGACCTGCGGCCCGTCTTTTACGGCTTTCATTCCTGAAAAGAGTTTTGTGTGCGAGACGATAGTATAGCCCTGCGGTTCAAGAGCCTTCTCTATGACCCACGCTATGCTTTCATCATCGTCAATTATAAGAACTTCTTTGCTCATGCGCGTTTCTTACTCCCCCTCAAATGGTATATAAATATTAAACGCAGCCCCTTTTCCTTCATGGCTTTCAACCTTAATGAATCCCTTGTGGTCCAGGATAATTTTTTTTGACAGGGCAAGGCCTATGCCTGTTCCGTGCTTCTTCTTAGTATAGAACGGAAGAAATATTTTTGGTATATCCCCGGAAGGAATTCCTTCTCCCGTATCCTTTATGGAAGTGACAGCCCAGCGTTTTGGTTTGCCCTTCTGCCGCACATATTCACTTGATACTCCTGTCAGGACTGTCAGGCTTCCTCCTTTTTTCATCGCCTCTATGGCATTTTTTATTATATTCAGAAATACCTGAAGCAGTTTCCCTTCATCGCCCCTAACTCTCGGAAGGCTCAGGTCATACGTTTTCTGCAAGATGATGCCCTTGTCTTTCATTGGAAGGTCCATAATGGACAATGCTTTTTCCAGGACCTCATGGATATTAAGCGGGTGAAATGACGGTTTTTTGCAGATTGTCAGATAATTCTGCAGCACTGAATTCAACCTGTCCGTTTCTTTGATTATAAGATTAGTGTATTCACCGATGCCTTCTGTCTGCGTCTTTTCACGCAGGAGCTGTGCTGCTCCTTTTATGCCTCCGAGCGGATTTTTAATCTCATGGGCTAAAGTGCCCAGAAGGTATATCAGGGAATCAAACTGGTAATCCTCTCTCTCTGCAATGGCGATATTTTCCTTAAGCGCAAGGACAGCGCCCTGAGTTTCTCCCTGAACAAAAAACGGCGAGATGTTAAAGTCAGCGTTTATCGTTCTGCCGATATTTATATTTACCCCCCTGCCGCTGAAAGAACGCTCTTCGGATATGGACTTTCTTATCAATCCTGCTATGGTTTTTTCTTCCGGAAATAATTCTTTGAACTTTTTTCCTGTTATTTCTTTCAGGCTTTTCCCCAAAAGCTCCTCGCCGGTTCTGTTCACGAATTTTATCACAGCCTTTCTGTCAAACAGAACAATGGCGTCTTCAATGCTGTTTATTAGCGCTTCAAATGGAAACATTTTTAGTGTTAGTGCCTGTGCCAGTGTCAGTTTTCAGTCTCAGTGTTTTTTACTGACACTATTCACTGTCACTCTTTTTATTTAATCCTCTGCGGATGGGTATAAACGTTGAGCCTTTCCCCCCGGACAAATCCGACAAGCGTAATCCCTCTTAATTCTGCAATCTCAATCGCAAGATGAGTAGGCGCTGTCCTGCTTGCAACTATCGGGATGCCACATCGGGAGCATTTTGACGCAATCTCAGATGAAAGCCTTCCGCTTGCGAGCATCAGCTTCCCTGCGAACCCTATGTTTTCAAGCACAGAATACCCTATGACCTTGTCAACCGCATTATGCCTTCCTATATCCTCTGCGAATGCAATAATATGTTTCCCGTCCGAGAGTGCGGCGCTGTGAACGCAGCCCGTAAGCCTATAAAGGTCTGAGCGAAGCTGAAATTCCTTGAAGATGCCGAGAAGGCTCTTTGCCTCGATTGAAAATTCATCCGCTATCTTTTCATTCTCTATTTTTTTTACAAATGTGATGCCGCCTGCGCAGCCTGATGTTATAATTCTGTTCTCTTTAGGAATGACTGCGTCTGCCGAATTTATGTTAACAACAATATCGTCACCGTATTCTATGCGCATTCTATCGGCGCACCATTCACCTTTAATAATTCCTTCTGTCATGAGTATGCCGACCACAAGCTCTCTAATCATGAAAGGGGTGCAGTAAAGGCTTATAACCTCTTCCCCGTTTATAAGTATCCTCAGCCTTTTTTCAACTGCTATAGCGTCATCCGCCTTAGTGGCAGAATTTCCGCTAATCTTGAGTATTGTCTTTTTTGTTGATGCATTCATTTTAGTATGCCTCTAAGCTGTCATTGCGAGCACAGCGTGGCAATCTTTCGCTTTGTCATCCCTAAGACTTAGGGGATTCCTCGCAATGACAACATGAAGGCTGTTTTATATTTGATATCCTCCGGTCTTGCCGCAGGGTTTTTCATTTTTAAAAGTATAATTGTTTGTAAACTATTTCGTCAATTAGTGTAAAATATAAAAATCATGACCTACAGTAATGTTGTAAAAAACGGATTCAAACTTATATACAAGAACTGGCAGCTTGTGCCGATCCAGTTTGGCATGATGCTTGTAAACGGCATAGGGTTTTTTGTATTTGTCGGTATCCCGCTTGCTGTTGCGTTTGTGATATTCGGACTTGACTTTACAGAGATGACAGAGCTCAAAAATCTTATGGGGACGATGAGGGACCCCTCGGAAATCATAACAAAATATATCGGATTGATTGTTGTGCTGCTGGTGAGCTTTATTGTCTATTTGCTCGTTGCAACAGCTGTAGGGCTTTATGTTTTTGGCGGTTCCGCAGGCATTATAGGCAGGGCTGTAAAAGACGGCGTCAAGAGATTTAATAAGAATATGTTCTTTTCCGAGGGTAAACGTCTTTTTTGGCCGCTGGTAGGATTCACGGCGATAATAGGAATTATATTTTTAGGGGTTGCCTTTGTTATTGGTGTTTTTGCAGGAGGAATAGGAATTATCATATCTATTGCCAAGGGGTATGAAACGACACTGGCTGTTGTCCTCGGGATATTCTTTTCACTTTTGTTGTTCTGTATAGGATTTGCTCTTATTATTTCCTCAATTGCCCTTGCATTGTATGGGACTGCCGTTATTGTCCTTAAGGGAACAGGGCCGTGGCAGGCAACAAAAGACACCATAAAATATTTATATCGAAACCCAGCCGCATTATGGCTTTATTGTCTTGCCTTCGGAGGATATTTCCTTGCAACTTTTCTTCTTATTCTTCTTGGCACGCCGTTTAACCTGATACCTATAGTTGGCACCATAATAGCTATTCCGTATCAGATTTTTTCCTATGCGCTCCAGAGTTATTTAGGCTTGGTTATAGTTGCCGTAATATTTATCTATTATTATTCTACTGAGGTTAAGCCCTCTGAAACGCTTCCTCCGCTTTTGGCGGATGAGGGGACTGAACCTATTTCCGGAAATTCCACTCCTCTGTCCGATACTTCTCAGAATCAAACTCCTGAGCCAAAAGCTCCTCTTCCTGAGAAGGGATAGCTGAGATAAATTCTATATTGAATGTCTCTTCAAAAGAAATCTTTACTACATTTCTGAACTTTTCATCGCTTAAGTCGGGAACTGCCTCCATAAGTCCTGCCATTGCGCCTTTTATATCCTTAATAGAGTGAAGCCTGAAGATTTTTAATACTTCGGGCTCGTCAATGCAATAGGGTATAGACCCCTGTTGCAAAAGTCCGTCAGTCCAGCGTTTTTGAGCAGAGCCTATAACTTTTTTGCTGTTAATGGTTATCTCGCCATAGGATGCTGATTGAAAGCATAGCGGGCTTTTTGAGTGATGAGTGATGAGTGATGAGTGATGAGTTTCCCTGATTAATTTTAATTCTGGCAAAAGACCTATCTTTGAGAGGGCAAGATAAAAAGCCGCGCTTATTTTTTTATAACTGTCAAAGATGCCTTTCGAAAATAAATCATTATCATTTTTTACAGAGAAGCTGTAAGTAAGTTCTTTATTATGAAGTATTGCCCTCCCGCCTGTGGGCCTTCTTACAACAGGGATTGATGCATTACTGCAGTATTCAATGTCTATGTCACTGATTCTCTGGAAGCAGCCAAGTGTTACGGATGGCCTGTTCCATGAATACAGCCGCAGTGTCGGAGGCGAACTGCCTTTTCTGACAGAAATAGCAATAGCCTCATCCAGAGCCATACTATATGATGCGCTGCCCTGTCCTGAATTGATAAGACGCCATGTTTTGTGGTAATTTATCATGGTTTTTTTGTGCTGTTATTTCAGGTATAATTATAGCAGGATTCAGGATGCAAGATAACTGATAAAAAAAGTATCATGTATCGTGCATCATACATCTTGAAGTGGAGGAATTGTGCTTAGATATATAAATGTGAGAAGCAGCCAGAGAAGCGAATTTATTGACATAACTGAAAAGGTTAATGAGGTTATTAAAGAGGCAGGAATTGTAAGCGGAATATGCTATGTCTATGTGCCTCATACAACAGCGGCGGTAACAATAAATGAAGGCGCAGACCCCTCAGTACACCGCGACATACAGAATGCATTGGCCAGACTTGTCCCGCAGGAGATGAATTACTCCCACAGGGAAGGAAACGCCGATGCGCATATAAAATCGAGCATTATCGGGGCATCCCAGCTTGTTATTATTGACGGGGGCAGGCTCGTTCTCGGCACATGGCAGGCAGTTTACCTCTGCGAGTTTGACGGCCCCCGCCACAGAAGATTAACACTCAAACTTATAGCAGACAGATAGGGCAGATAGAATGGATGATGAAGAAATCCATGCCCTGCGCAGCGAGGTAAAGAGATTAAGAAAGACCCTTTCCGAGCTTACACCGTCGCTTGAGACGCTTCTTAAACGCCGCGGATTCCGAATATACAAAAAAGAACCCTCAGAAGACCTTGTGCTTCCTGCAAAGAGATTCCTTGATGATTTTTATGAGATGCTGAAAAAATACTCTTTCCGCCTTTTTATCAGAGATGTGATAAAGCATCAGGAATATTTTATGAAAGAGCAGGTCACAAAATATGCGACATCCGGTGTGACGGAGGCCTATGTTGATTTTCTTCTTTCTGTGAAGGTGGTTGAACCGGCAGGCGATGGCTTCAGGCTGATAAAAAGGCAGATAAAGAGTTTTGGCGAGACGCTTGAATGGTTCCTTTGTGAGATATTCAGGAGAGAATTTGCCGCTGAGGCAGTATGGGGAGTAAAATTCAAAAGGCCGAGGGTCGGCGGTGATTATGACGTCATTGCGAAGATTGACGGGTCAATCCTGTATATGGAGGTGAAATCTTCCCCTCCGAAGCAGATTTATAACAGCGAGATTGCCGCCTTTCTTGACAGGATATTTGACCTTTCCCCTGAAATAGCGGTATTTTTCATGGACACGGAGCTGAGAATGAAAGATAAGATTGTGCCTATGTTTGAGGAAGAACTGAGAAATAGATTTTCGAGGGGGTCTGCGGGGGAGATGCAGTCTCCCCCGCAAGTCATGAGGGTTGAAAAAGAACTCTTCCAGATATGGAATAAAACCTTTATAATAAACTCTAAGGACAGCATCGCAGGTAATATAGGAAAGGTGTTAAGCTGGCATTTCAGGAAGTAGCGGCAGGAGGATAGATGGACATATGTGCGGTCTGCGCATGGCGTGAAACATGCAAAAAAAAATTTTCCATCTCAGGCAAAGATCTACGGTGTCCTGACTTTGCAAGGGATGTAACCATTAAAGAAAAGACAGAGGAAGATAAGGAAGAAAAAAAGAAGGAGGGCAGGGGGTGATATACAATAAGTTCTTCGGTTTCAGGGAAGAGCCGTTTGGCCTGACGCCTAACCCTAAGTTTCTCTACATGAGCAAGAAGCATGAGGAAGCAATTGCTCATCTTAATTTCGGCATATCGGAGAATAAAGGTTTTATTATGCTTACGGGAGAAGTGGGCTCCGGAAAGACGACATTGATAAGGTATCTCCTTAATACCCTTGGACATGATACTCATACCTCTCTGATAATCAATCCCAAGGTTGACCCTCTTGAGCTTCTCAAACTTATAAACTATGACTTTGGCGTCACCGCCGCAGGCAGTACAGAAAAGGACCATCTTGAGGCGCTGAACAATTTTCTTCTTGACGTATTTTCAAAAAATGAAAAGGCAGTTCTCATAATAGACGAGTCGCAGGAATTGAGTCTTGAAAGCCTTGAGTTTATCAGGCTTCTATCAAACTTTGAGACTAATACAAAAAAACTGTTGCAGGTGATTCTTGTAGGGCAGCCTGAGTTAAAGAGGATTGTGGCGAGCGAGCCGCTGAAACAGTTGGACCAGAGGATTGCTGTCAGATATCATCTTGAGCCGTTGAGCCGCGATGATACAACTATATACATAAATCACAGGCTGAGGATTGCAGGCGGCGGGATGATAATATTTCCTCCAAAGGGGATAAAACTTATTTACAAACACAGCCACGGTATTCCACGGCTTATTAACCTTGCTTGTGACAGGACCCTGCTGTTTTCCTATTCAGAAGGTACGATTAATATTGATGCAGGCATGGTGAGGAAGGCTGTAAGGGATTTGAGCTTCCCTGACAGCAAAGGAACAACAGATTTTTTAAAGCCTGCAATAATCGGAGTATCCATATTCCTTCTTATCGTAATCCTTGCATACGGCAATGTATCCAGAGAAGACAGTTATTTTGAGAAGATAAGCAGCATGTTAAAAGGGGTGAAAATAGAGGGTGATTTTTTCATAAACGACGGGATATATATGGTTTCAAATGAAGAGCTTTTTGAGGCAGCCTGTACGCTAAATCTCCTGAACATCTGGGGAGAAAAAGATTTAAAAGGCAGCGCTGAGGCTGCTAAGGAGCCGACGAAGAGAGGTTTTTCTGTTTATAAACTCGGCAACGACATTGATAAGGCAATAAAATTCAATATGCCGTCTATCCTATATATGAAGCATGGGAAGACAAACAAGTGCGTGGTTCTCAGATGGGTTGTGGGAAATGATGCAATGCTGATAGACCCAAGGGAAGGAAAGAATATCCTGCCGCTAAAAACATTCAAGAATATGATTACAGGTGGAGTGGTATTTTACAAAAACAGATATAGAGGCAATAACAGGGTTTTATTGCTCCAGCAGGAATTAAAGGCGCGCGGCCTTTACGATTATCCTGCAACGGGAGAATTTGGGACTAGGACGAAACAGGCGTTGATGAAATTTCAGGAAAGGGAAGGGATCGGGAAGACAGGCGAACTTGATGATGAGACAGCAGTCATGCTTTCAAATATTGAAGGCACGCCAAAACTGGCACCGGAATAATTTGCTGAACTTTGCATATTATGATAAAAGTAATAAATGTTTTTACATTGTTATTGCGAGCGACTAACAGGAGCGTGGCAATCTTACTGAAAAATTACGAGATTGCTTCGTCATTTCGCTCCTCGCAATGACACCTTATTGCCTTTGTATTAGTTAATAATTTATTTCATAAATTTGCAGGAGGATAAGATGGATCTGAAAGGACTGAAGGGCATTCTCTCTGTCAACAATGGCATTCTGGAATTGAAAGATAAGGCAGGACTGAAAAAAGTAATGGATGAGCTTATATATGAAGCTGTATTCACGGAAGATAAGGACAGGCAAATAGCGTTTTTTCTTTTAATAAAAGAGACTGCAAAGGCAGCAGGCGCTGTCCCTGCGTCAATACAGGGGCTCTATGAAGAAATGGGAAGAAGTTATCCGGGCTTTACCGTGCCTGCAATCAATATCAGGGGGCTTACCTATGACACCGCAAGGGCAATATTCAGAAAGGCAAACGAGATGAATGTTGGCGCAGTCATATTTGAGATTGCCCGCTCAGAGATAGGGTATACAAAACAGCGGCCGCTTGAATATTCCACTGTTGTGCTTGCCGCTGCTGTCAGGGAAGGATTTGCAGGGCCTGTATTCATTCAGGGCGACCATTTCCAGCTTGTAAGAAAAAACTATCTTGCTGACCCGAAACCTGAAACCGATTATGTGAAAGGTCTGATTAAAGAAGCGATTGAGGCTGAATTTTATAATATTGATATTGACTCTTCAACACTCGTTGACCTTGAAAGGCCCACGACAAAAGAACAGCAGAGGCCGAATTTTGAAAAGACAGCGGAACTCGGGGCATATATCAGGGGCATTCAGCCGAAGGGTTTTGATGTTTCTATCGGCGGAGAGATAGGAGAAATAGGAGGCAAGAACAGCAATCCTGATGAGCTCAGGGCATATCTTGACGGATTTAAGGAAACATTTAAAGCAGGCAAGGGATTGAGCAAGCTCAGTGTGCAGACAGGCACAGCACATGGAGGAGTTGTGCTTCCTGACGGGACACTCGCAAAGGTAAAGATTGATTTTGAAACTCTGAGAACGCTGTCTGATAGAGCAAGGAAAGAATACAATCTTTCAGGATGCGTTCAGCACGGAGCGTCAACGCTTCCCGAAGATGCATTCCAAATGTTCCCTGAAACAGGCACATCAGAGGTGCATCTTGCGACAGGGTTTCAAAATATCATGTATGACAGCAAGGCGATGCCTTCAGAATTCAGGAATGAAATATATCAGTTTATAAAGACCGAATACGCAAAGGAATGGAAAGAAGGACAGACAGAAGAGCAGTTCATGTACAGCACAAGGAAGAAAGGGTTCGGCCCGTTAAAGAAAAAGTGGTGGAACTTGCCGTCAGGCGTAAAAGGCCCGATAATGAAAGAGCTTGAAGACAGGTTCGGGCTTCTTTTTGACAAGCTGAAAGTTGGGAACACAAAAGAGATAGTCAGCAGGACGGTAAAGCCTATGAATGTAAAGAAAGAGATTCCTGAATTATTGGGGAAAGAGTTATGAAAGAAACAATTGCAATAATCGTAGGAGGAGGTCCGGCGCCGGGCATTAACGGCGTTATCAGCGCTGCCACGATTGAGGCTATAAAAAAAGGCAAGAAGGTCATCGGCATAGTTGGAGGATTCAAGAGCCTTTTTGCAGGAGATAAGAAGAAGGTTTTAGAACTTACCTTTGATAACGTAAGCAAGATACACATCACAGGCGGTTCAATCCTCAGAACATCAAGAGATTTCCCTGAGAAGGCTAAAGAGCATTTCAGGGTTCTTATGTCAACATTGAAAGCATTCAAGACAAGGCATCTTATTACGATTGGTGGAGAAGGAACTCTCTACATGGCAAGATGGATAGAAAAAGAGGCGAAAGGGAGCATTGCAGTTGTCCATGTTCCCAAGACCATAGACAATGATCTGCCTATGCCCGGTGGAATCCCGACATTCGGATATGAGACTGCGAGGCACTGGGGAGTTGAAATCGTAGAAAACATCCTTGAAGATGCAAGGGCAACAGGAAGGTGGTATTTTGTGACAACGATGGGCAGGTACACCGGCCATCTTGCACTCGGCATAGGAAAGGCGGCAGGAGCAACAGTCACCTTAATCCCTGAGGAATTTAAGGAAGAAAAGCTTTCATTTAAAAAAGTCGCTGATATACTTGAAGGCTCTATCATCAAAAGACTTTCAATAGGCAAGGATTACGGCGTTGCTATTCTTGCGGAAGGTATTGCAAATAAATTTGCTCCAGAAGAACTGCTGAGGCATGAATGCATTGAGAGGGATGAGACAGGCAGGGTAAGGCTCTCAGAGATTCAGCTTGGAAGGGTGATGAAGATGCTTGTGAATAAGAGTCTTGAAAGCCGGGGCATAAAAGTCACAATCGTTGATAAATATATAGGCTATGAACTCAGAGCTGCAAACCCGATTCCGTTGGACGCCGAATATACAAGAAACCTCGGATACGGCGCAGTGAGGTTTCTTCTGATGGGAGGCACAGGCTCAATGATAGTGTTTTATGAGGGCAAGCTGAAATCAGTGCCATTCTGTGAGATGTTTGAGCCTGAGACAGGAAAGCCGAAGATAAGATATGTTGACATAACCTCCGAGCCGTATCTTGTCGGAAGGGAATATATGATGAGGCTGGAGAAGGAAGATTTCAAGCCGGAGAATATCAAAAAAATAGCAGCCTCGGCAAATATGAGAGTGGAAGAGTTTAAGAAGAGATTTTTGTATATTGCGTGAGTTATGACCATTCGTGAGCAGACAGAGGAGATTGAGAGAAAGACCCTTCATCCAAAGGCATCTCTTAGCGCAAACAGCAAAGGCAGGACGAAGCCTGAAAAAGAAGGCGAGATACGGACCTGCTTTCAGAGAGACCGTGACAGGATTATCCATTCAAAGGCATTCAGAAGATTAAAACACAAGACACAGGTCTTTCTTGCGCCGAAAGGTGACCACTACAGGACACGGCTAACCCATGTGCTTGAGGTGTCACAGATTGCAAGGACAATTTCACGCGCATTGAGATTAAACGAAGATTTAACAGAGGCGATTGCGCTCGGACATGACCTCGGCCATACGCCTTTCGGGCACGCAGGTGAGGCAATATTGAGGGAGATACATCCTGAAGGCTTTGACCATTATAAACAGAGCCTGAGGGTTGTGGATTTTCTTGAGCAGAACGGGAAGGGGCTGAATCTCACTTATGAGGTAAGGAACGGTATTGTAAAACATTCAAAAGGCAAGGGCATGATTATTCCTGAAACAAAGGCAGACAGGGCAGAGACACTTGAAGGGCAGGTTGTGCGCGTCTCTGATATCATTGCCTATGTCAACCACGACCTTGACGACGCGATAAGGGCAGGAGTTATAAAAAGAGCCGACATCCCCAAAAAGATTGTAACTATTCTCGGAGAGACACACTCAGGGAGAATAGACAGGATGGTAAAGGACTTTATATATCAATCCCTTGAAACAGGACTTGAAAAGCTTTCTATGAGTTCTGAGGTGTCATCGGCAACATATATGCTGAGAGATTTTCTTTATGAGCGTGTGTATGAGAGTGATACTACAAAGATAGAGTTCAGGAAGGCAAAAAAGATACTCGGAGATTTATACGAATATTACCTTGAACATATTGAAGAGGTCTTTAAGAATATTCCCGCTGAAAAGAAGCTGAACAAGCACAGGATGGTCTGCGACTTTGTCGCCGGCATGACCGACAGGTTTGCGATGATGACGTATGAAAGATTGTTTCTTCCCCAGCAGTGGATGGTGGTGTAGGGCTTATCTTAATCACTGAAAATTAAGTGGTAAAAAATTAACGCTTTAAGGCTGTTGCGGCAACGGAACCTTTTCTGTTATATTAGTCTTAATTCTGGTCAACCAGAAAGGAGGTTAGATTCAATGAAAACATTATCACTTTCCGAGGCGAAGATGAAGCTGAGCAGTCTTGTGGATTCGGTTTATAAGACTGACGAGGAGGTCGTTATAACCAAAAATGGCTCTCCTGCTGCTGTGCTGGTCAGCCCTGACGAGTTTGAGGGCTGGAAAGAGACTGTCTCCATACGATCTGATTCTGTCTTTATGGATGAGATTAAAAAAGGCTTGGCAGCTTTAAAGAAAGGCAAGGCAAAGCTCTATACACTTGAGGAACTGTTCGGATAAATGAATATCCGCAGGCTAAAAATGTCTGATGAGACAGCGGAATTAGTCCGCACTTTGCACCCTGAGCTAAAACGTAAGATTAAGGCTGCATTGCAGTCTGTTTTAAGTGACCCTCTGTCTGGAAAGGTATTAAGGGATGAACTTGAGGGGCTGCAAAGCTATAAAGTCGGAAAATTCAGGATGGTTTATAAAACTGTAACAGACAAGGGTATTATTGAAGTTGTAGCCATCGGGCCCAGAAAGACTATATATGAAGAAACTCTGAGACTCTTGAAAAAAGAAAAATGAATTCATGCATAAGTTGAAACGCTTTCTACTCCTCTTTCTTATCCAATCCGTAAAGTTTTCTGATTGCTGCGATGAGGATGTCTCTGTCTTCGGAGTCTTCTTTTAAAGCAGCAGTAGGTGGATGTATGAGCTTGTTTATGATTGCATTTGCCATGTATTCAACAGCCTCTCTCTCTTTCTCCCCAAGGCTGGGCAGTTTGTTAAGGAGTTTTTCAACCTCTTCTTTTTTAACGGCATCCGCCTTGTCGCGCAGGGCAACAATGGTCGGAACAGAATCAAGCGATGCCAGCCATTTTTGAAAGGTTTCTATCTCTTCTTCTATTATCCCTTCAGCCTTCTCAGCCTCTTTCTTCCGCTCAAGCTTGTTTGTATCAACAATCCCATGCAGGTCATCAACATCATAAAGATACACATTGTCTATGTTATTTATCTCTGGGTCTATATTCCTCGGAACAGATATGTCAATGATAAAGACAGGCTTGTGTTTTCTCTCTTTAATTATCTTCTGCATCTGCTCTTTCATGAGCACGTATTTTGATGCGCCGGTCGAACATATCACAATATCAGTATTGACCATCTCATGCATAAAATCTTCAAATCTTACAGCCCTGCCGTTAAATTCTTTAGCAAGTTCGCAGCCTGTTTCATAGGTTCTGTTTGCTACAATGACGTCTCTAACACCGCTATTGGTGAGATGCCGTGCTGCAAGCTCTACCATCTCTCCCGCGCCTAAAAGCATGAATGATTTTGTTGAAAGGTCTGTAAATATTTTTTTTGCGAGTTCAACTGCGGCAAAGCTTATTGATACCGCATTTTCGGCAATCTTTGTCTCCGTGCGTATCCGTTTGGCAACTGATATTGCTTTTTTCATGAGTTTGTTGAGGAGGATTCCCGTTGCCTTTTTTCGGAGAGAAAATTCAAATGCATCTTTTATCTGGCCGAGTATCTGGGGTTCTCCTACGACCATTGAGTCAAGGCTTGCAGCAACCCTGAAGATATGTTTTACGGCGTTTGTATCCTCATGGGTATAGAGCGCTGTTTCAAGGGAATCCCTTTCTATGCCGTGAAATTCGGAGAGGAAGTCCTTTATGGACTCATAGGCCTTTTGGGGATTATCAACATTGGCGTACATCTCAACCCTGTTGCAGGTTGAGAGGATTACAGCCTCCTTTATCCCTGAGATGGACTTAAGCCTCACGAGCCCGTCTTCAAGTTTCGGGCCATTAAAGGCAAGGTTTTCCCTTACATCAAGGTCGGCTGTTTTATGATTAACCCCTACAACAAGAATATTCATAGGAAAACATGAAGACCTTTTTTGATTAATTTAATCCCGAAGAAGGCGATAAGGATTGTAATAAACCCGATGATAGACAGTATTGCAGCCCTTTTCCCTCTCCATCCCGCTAAAAGCCGCGTGTGCAGGACTACGGCGTATGTAAGCCATGTGACGACTGCCCATACCACGCGGAAATCTCCTCTCAGGTAGCTTCCCCATGCGCTCTGTGCCCAGAGCGCTCCGGTTATGATTGCAAGCGTAAGCAGAGGGAAACCGATTGTTATCAACCTGTAATTTATCTCGTCAAGGATCTGAAGGCTCGGCAGCCTCTGAAAAAGCCCGCCCGGATGTTTTGATTTTACATTATGTTCCTGAATCAGATACATGATTCCTATGCCTGATGCCATTGCGAATGCAGCATTGCCTATGAACGCGAGTATCGTATGAATGCTGAGCCAGCAGCTCCGGAGTTCAGGGCTTAGGGGTTTTATCTCTCTTGGCAGCATTGCGGATGAGAGCATCAGGACAAAGACGAGAGGCATAATGAATGAGCCGAGAAGCCCGATCTTGTATCTGAATTCAAGGATGAGGAATAAGAGTACGGTGCACCATGAAAAGAAGGATGTTGCTTCATGAGGATTCACAGCTGGCATGCGGCCCGCATCAGCATAGCGCAGGGCGATACTTACAGTGTGCAGAACAAAACCGGCTGCAACAAGGATGACCATCATCTTTGTCGTTGTCTTTGAACTCCTGAAGAGTTCAACAACGCTGATAATCATTGCTGTAAAATAAAACGTCAATGCGAGTTCAAAAAAAAGTGTACTCATCAAAAACAACCGAGCTGGCAGTTTGCGATTTTTATTTTGAGCCTGTCAGCCGCATTGCCGACAATCTTATATGCCACTCCGGCCTCCTCTGCGATTTTTCTTGCGGCACTGCATGAAAGCCTGCCCTTGACTGCCTTTTTTTTAATCTCTTCTTCTATTTCTATCCTGTTTTTCATTTGCCTCTCATTTCAGCAATTTCTGTACATAATCCATGCATTCGTCAAATTCCGCTGTCGGCGTAAAAGCAACTTTAAATCTCTTTGCCTTTGCAGGCAGCTTCGTGGAAGGCTCGTCCTGGTATAAAATTATATCAGCCGTCTCAAGGACTCTTTCAGCGCTTTTCTTCAAAGCTCTGCCCTGCCTTCCAGATACAAATATTACAATATCAGGTTTTAAAAACTCAATTGCGCTGTTGCCTTCAACAATTATCCCCGCGAGATGGGAGAGCCTGTCAACAGCCAGGGGAAGAACCTCCTTGAGTTCTTCCGGAGGCGACTGGACCCACAGCACTTTTTCTGCTCCTGCGTTGATGAGCCTTGCGGTATCTTTGCTTTCCTGCGTTAGTGTCTCTGGGTCATCAATTATGGAAGTGTAAATGGCAGTTTTTGTATATTTGATTGCGCCCCATCTGCCCTTCGGTGAATCGGCTGATGGCTGATAGCTGATAGCTGACAGCTTTTTTGTTAAGTGTCTCAGAAGCGCTTCTGCCGCAGTTGTCTTACCTGCTCCGCTGTGGCTGCCGCCGATGCCTATAATGAGCGGTCTTTTATCAGTTATGCCTTTGTCTCTTCTAATTGATGGGCCTCTTTTCGTTGCGAGTCAATTCCGACTTTGTATCCGCAATGTTTTTTATGGCAATGGAGTACATTGCCTGTCTTTTTGAAGTATTTTTCCACAAGGGGAAATTTATTTCAGCAGGCTGTTTTTCTTATCCCGCCTTGCGGGTTTTGACTTTAGTTTTTCCCTTTGTTCTTGCAGCTTTGGATTTTTTCTTTTCCTCGTTTAATCCCGCCAGGGCAAGGCATTCATCCAGCGTAATATCCTGCGGTTTTTTGCTTGCGGGGATGCGGAAGAATTTTTTCCCGGACTGGATACACGGGCCGTATCTGCCGTTCACCACGCGCACCCGCGCATCCTCATTCCATGATTTAATGATTTTATCCAGCTCTTTCTTCTCCTTCGCTGTCACCAGTTCAATGGCGCGATCCAGCGTTACACAAAGCGGGTCCTCCCCTTTGCCGAGGGATGCAAAGATGTTTTTGTATTTCACATACGGGCCGAATCTCCCTTTGGCTGCGATGATGTCTTCACCCTGAAACTTGCCCAATATCTTGGGCAGACGGGGTTCGTTCAGGATTTCCTTCACCCTTTTCATAGAAATCGTGTGCGGGTCTTCGTCTTTCGGGAGGGACACATATTCGCCCCGATATTTTATATACGGGCCAAAACGGCCGATATTAACAATCACCTCATCGCTTTCATGCGTGCCGAGGCTGCGCGGCAGATTAAATAGTTCCATTGCCTGTTCAAAGGTGATGGCATCCATGCGCTGGCCATTGCGAAGCGAAGCATAGCGCGGTTTCTCCTTGTCATCCTGATGCCCGATTTGGACTATAGGCCCAAACTTTCCGAGCCGCACAATCACCTGTTTTCCCGTTACAGGGTCTTTGCCGAGTACACGCTCGCCGCTCTGGCGCGCTGATGTTTCCGCTGTATGTTCGACGGTTTTATGAAAGGGTTTATAAAACTCTGCAAGCATCTTGGTCCACACTAATGTTCCCCTGGCAATTTCGTCGAATTCCTCCTCCACCTTTGCCGTAAAATTGAAATTCATAATGTCCTTGAAATTATCCATCAGAAAATCATTCACCACCATGCCGATGTCAGTGGGAAAGAGCTTTGATTTCTCAGCGCCTGTGTTTTCGGATTTTTCTTCTGCAATGATATTCCCGTTCTTCAACGTGAGACAACTGAAATGCCTTTTCACGCCATCTCGGTCTTCTTTCACCACATAATTTCTCTTTTGAATGGTGAAGATGGTTGGAGCATAAGTGGACGGCCTTCCGATGCCGAGTTCCTCCAGTTTGCGCACCAGCGTGGCTTCGGTGTAGCGGGGCGGATGATAGGTGAACCGTTCCGTGGCAGTTATTTCTCTGTTTGAGAGCTTCTCGCCAATCTTCAAAGGAGGCAGGATGCCTTCCGCATTTTCCTCATCTTCCTCGTCTTTTCCTTCGAGATACACTTTGAGAAATCCCTCGAACTTCAGAACCTCTCCCTGGGCAGCGAACTTTTCTTCGGTTGTTGACACGCGGATGGTTGCTGTGGTTTTTTCAAGCAGCGCATCGCTCATCTGCGAGGCAATCGTTCTCTTCCATATCAGGTCATAGATGCGCTGCTCCTGAGCCTCGCCTTCAATTTTGTAAATGCCGAGATCTGCCGGGCGGATGGCCTCGTGCGCCTCCTGCGCGCCTTTGCTCTTAGTTTTGTAACGGCGGATATTCAAGAAATCTTTTCCGTACAATTTTCCAATCTCGTTCTTCGCATGACCCAGCGCAGTGTCGGAGAGATTTACCGAATCCGTGCGCATGTAGGTTATCTTTCCGTTCTCGTAAAGCCCCTGCGCGATCCGCATGGTTTGTGCAACCGAGTATCCGAATTTTCTTCCCGCCTCCTGCTGAAGTGTTGAAGTGGTAAAAGGAGCGGATGGAGATTTCTTTGCGGGTTTTGTCTCTATGTTGGCGATGGAGAACTCCGCACCTTTGCATTTTTCGAGGAATGATTTCGCCTCTTCTTTGGTTTGGAACTTTTTCGGCAGTTCCGCTTTCACCATCTCGTTTTTCTCATTCAGAAAAACAGCCGACACTTTGTAAGATGAAACGGATTTGAAATTTTGTATCTCTCTTTCCCTCTCCACAATCAATCTCACGGCAACGCTCTGCACCCTTCCTGCCGATAGCGCAGGCTTCACTTTCTTCCAAAGGATTGGTGAAATCTCATAGCCGACCAATCTGTCCAAAACTCTGCGCGCTTGTTGAGCGTCAACTAAATTTTTATCAATTGTTCTCGGATTTTTAATCGCTTTTTGAATTGCGTCTTTCGTAATTTCAGAGTAAGTAATGCGTCTCGTTTTATTCTCGCTCAAATCCAGCACTTCGGACAAATGCCACGCGATGGCCTCGCCTTCGCGGTCTTCATCTGTTGCGAGCCACACCATATCCGCGCCTTTGGCAATTTTTTTCAATTCGGCTACCACCTTTTTTCTCTCGGCGGGAACCTCATACTTGGGCCGAAAATTGTTGTTCACATCCACTCCAAGTTCTCCCTCCACCAAATCGCGGATATGACCAATGGAAGACTTCACCGTGAAATCCTTTCCAAGAAATTTATTTATTGTCTTTGCCTTCGCGGGTGACTCAACAATAACTACGGAATTCATTTAACCAGATACCTCCAACATATTCATGCAAGAAAAAATTTCTTTCCTTCTGCTTGCTTCGCAATCCCTTTTAATTCAAGGCTGAGAAGGATCCCAAGCACCTTTTGCGCAGGCATCTTGCTTTCCCTTGAAAGCATATCAACATGCTTAGGTTCTGCCGTCATTATATCACAAAGTCTTTTTTCTTCAACCGGAAGCTCTATGTTTGCCTTTTCCCTTGTCCGTATGTAACCCCTCAAAACAGGCGCAAGTTCTTCTATTACATCCTCTGCGCTCTGCACGAGTTTTGCCCCTTTCTTAATCAGGTCATTCGTGCCTTTTGAGTTTGCAGAGTTTATATTGCCGGGCACTGCAAAAACCTCTTTGCCCTGTTCTACGGCATAAGTTGCCGTTATCAGTGAGCCGCTGTCAGCAGTTGCCTCCACAACAAGCACACCGAGGGATAATCCGCTTATTATCCTGTTCCTTTTCGGGAAATTTTCTCTTTCAGGCAGTGTGCCGGGCGGAAATTCGCTTATCACACATCCTGAGCCTGATAGTTTTTCCATTAACCCTCTGTTCTCGGGAGGATATGGCACGTCAATCCCTGAGCCCAGAACAGCAATGCTTCTGCCGCCGGATTTAACGGCAGCGGTGTGCGCCAGCGTATCAATCCCCCTTGCCATACCGCTCACAATGGTAAATCCCATAGAGGAAAGCTCGGAGGATAATTTTTCAGCGGCAAGTTTTCCATACGAACTGTATTTTCTTGAACCGACAACTGCAACAGCGTATCTGTCTTCTTTCTGGATTGTCCCTTTGATGTAAAGTACAATCGGAGCGTCTTCTATATTCTTCAGCGTTTCAGGATAATCCTTATCGCTGAAAGTAATTATTTTTATTCCGGTGGCGTCAAGTTTTTTAAGCTGAGCATCTATCTTTCCCCATTCTGAATATCCTTTTATGTTTTTTGCTTTTGCAGTGCCTATGCCGCGGATGTTTGCCAGTTCTTTATACGGCGCTTTAAAGACTGCCTCGGGTTTTTTATAGATAGCGAGCAGTTTTTTTGCCGTCACAGGCCCGACATCAGGCACATCGCTCAGCGCAATCCAGAATTTAGGGTCAGACATAGATTAAGTTAAAAGTTTATGATTTTTAACTCTTAACTCCTAACTCTCAACTTTGAGTTTATTTTTAAGCGTAATGCATTCAACTTTATAAATCCCTCGGCGTCCCTCTGGTTATAAACCTTCTCTGCCTCAAAAGTCGCAAGTTCGGGCTGATAAAGGGACCCCGGCGATTTCCTTCCGACAACCTGACAGTTTCCCTTATAGAGCTTAAGCTTCACAACGCCTGTGACATTTTCCTGAGCTTCATCTATCATCGTCTGGAGCATCTTTCTTTCAGGGGAAAACCAGTATCCGTAATATACAAGCTCGGCATACTTAGGCGTCAATGAATCCCTGAGATGCATAACCTCCCTGTCAAGAGTTATTGATTCAATCGCCCTGTGTGCGATGTGAAGGACTGTGCCGCCCGGCGTCTCATAAACACCGCGTGATTTTATTCCGACGTATCTGTTTTCAACTATATCAGCCCTGCCTATTCCATTCTTGCCGGCAATTGAATTGAGTTTTTCAAGAAGTTTTGCCGGAGACATTTTTTTGCCGTTTATGGCAACCGGGTTTCCTTTCTCATAACTTATCTCAATATGCGTAATTTTATCCGGCGCCTCTTCAGAAGGGACAATCATGGTAAACATATCCTTTGGAGGCGCTGCCCATGGATCTTCAAGAATTCCTCCCTCATAACTTATATGAAAGAGATTTCTGTCGGTGCTGTAAGGTTTAGCCTTTGTCACGGGAACAGGAATATTTTGTTTTGCTGCGTATTTTATTAACGATTGCCTTGAATTAAAAGGCCATTCACGCCACGGGGCTATTACTTTTATATCCGGTTTCAGCGCATAGTAGGTTAGTTCAAACCTCACTTGATCGTTGCCCTTTCCTGTTGCGCCGTGTGAGACGGCATCTGCCTTTTCTTTTTTTGCGATTTCTATTTGTTTTTTAGCAATCAACGGCCTTGCTATTGATGTGCCAAGCAGATAGGCCCCTTCATAGACTGCATTTGCCCTCAACATGGGGAAGACATAATCTATGACGAATTCTTCTTTCAGGTCTTTAACGTATACTTTTGACGCGCCTGTTCTCAACGCCTTTTTTCTTACGGCGTTAAGGTCTTCTCCCTGGCCAAGGTCTGCGCAGAAAGCAATGACTTCTGCATTATATGTCTCCTTAAGCCATTTTATGGCAACAGAAGTATCAAGCCCTCCGGAATATGCGAGAACTATTTTCATAAAACCTCCACCCCGTTAAAAATTTCTACGGGGTAAATATAACATAATTCTGTGTTTCATTCTATCTTCAACAATTTTCTCAGCCTTTTGTCCGCTCGCACAACTTCATCGGTATCATCTCCTGAAAGCTCCCACGAATATTTCCCTTCAGTGGAGCGCTTCAGTTTTATCTTAACAGGTTTCTTCGGTTTTACCTGTTGTATCTCAGGCTGTTTCTTTATCTGAAAGCTGTCTTTGTCTGCGGAGAAGGCAGGACTAAAGACAAGAAGAATAGACAGGACTGCTAATAGAAAGAATTTTTTTTGCATGAATAGCACCTCTCATTCTGCCTGTCTGCCACAGGCAGGTCTGATAATTTTAAGACATTATAGAGTTTAAGATGAGAGAGGTCAATAGGCGCAAGAAAAATGGTGGACGGTAGGGGATTCGAACCCCCGACTTCCACGTTGCGAACGTGGCGCTCTCCCAACTGAGCTAACCGCCCTTTAGTGTTGTTTTGTAACAACGAGATTAAATCTTAAGCTCTATCGCATGGGCGAAGTGATATTCTTTGCCATGTCTCTTCGTCTATCTCGTCAAGATACTCTTTCAGCGGATATTCTTTGCCGCATTCCATGCAGCTAAGAGCCGATGTTCTTCAGTATGTATGCAGTTTTAAATCACTTTTACATTCTCTGCATTTCATTTTACATTATATACAATCAGCTGCGGTTTTGTCTCGGATTGTGTTAAAAGTGAGGGGAAAATTCCTTGACAATCTAAAATGGGAATAGCTATACTTTTAAAGTAAAACTTTAAGCAGGAGGATAAATGTATGAAATTAGCTGATTATTCTACGGGTATAGGTATTCTTGCCGGCATAATGGGGCTTTTGCTGCTGTTTACTCCCGGGGTTCTAAGGAAAATGAATGAAATGTCTCAGAGGATGATAGCCCGGATAGACACCGCTACATTTACCTATAGAATTGGCTTTGGCGTTTCGCTTTTAATCGCCTCGCTCTTTCTGGTTTTCATGGGATATTATTTTAAGGTCAAGGGGCGTTAATGTTCGGATTGTTCAGGCCTGCTCCATTAGGAGTGGATCTTGGCACCGGGTCTGTTAAAGTTATCGGACTTAACGGCAAAAAAATTTCCCTCGCCGCATTTATGGATATTCCCTCCTCTGATTGGGAAGACGAATCTCTCCTTACAGGCAGATTGAAAAACTTTTTCAAAGAGATAAATATTGCAGGCAAAGACGCTGTAGTTCACATGCCGGGGCACCTCTCATTTGTAAGGACGATAAACCTGCCTCCTATGCCAAAGGGCGAATTAAAAGAGGCTGTTAAGTGGGAGATAAAACGGCAGTTGCCTTATCCTACGGAAGAGGCTGTCTATGATTATATAGCAGCCCCGGCTGCGGATGGCATTGTTGTAACCTTTGCCTCTGCCGAGAGGAAAAATGTCCAGCGGTATATATCTCCTTTTAAGGAAGCAGGCATTAAAGTTGTTGCGGTTGATGTAAATCCTTTGTGCCTTATAAGGGCGCTTCCATTGCACGGTTCAGGCAACATAATAGTGCTTGACATAGGCGCACGAAGCATGGAGATAGACATAATTAGGTCGGAATCCGTACGACTGACAAGGACGGTCGAGCTGGGAGGCGAACAAATAAAAAACCAGCTTATAAGCGAAGGTTTCTCTGAAGGAGATATTGATGATATCATGATGAACGGCCCTGCAGAGAAAATGAAAGAGGCGCTGAATCAGTTTTTAAGAGAGATTTTCCTTTCAATAGATTATTACAAGGCAACTTTTAAAGAGAAGGTATTTTCTGAGGTTATTCTCACAGGCGGTGTTGTGATCAATCATGCTGTTCGGGATTACTTTTCTCAAATGCTTGATATCCCTGTCGGCGTTCCAAATCCGTTTGATAACCTTGTTATGAAGGACGAAAGCCTTAGGCCGCTTGGCCCCCGATTTTCTGTTGCAATCGGCCTTGCAAGGAGGGCTGCATGAAAGCAACATTAAATCTTTTTCCTGTAGCGGTGATGGTAGGCGCTGCTAAGAGGAAAGGCCGGTTTTATTATCTGCTTGCAGGGCTTTCAGTTTATATCGTTGTAATTATGGGACTCTGGTTTTTGAATATTATTGACGCCAGGAAGCTTGGCGCCGAGATGGACAAGCTGAACAAACAGAAAATAGAACTGCAGCAACAGATAAAGCCCCCCCCTGCTGTTACTGTTGCCCCGTCTTTGTTGGTGGACAAGGAAATATTAATTGCAATGGAGAAGGCTCCAAAATGGAGTCAGACACTCAGCACTATCTCAGTTGTTGTGCCGCAGGATGTGTGGCTCTCCGCTATTGAATCCCGGGAGGAAAAGGGTGTAAAGAATATGAGCATAAAAGGCTTCTCAACAGCACAGCTCGGAGTTGCAAGCTTTATATCCGCGCTTGAGCTGTCCCATCATTTCTATGATGTTGAAATTGTTTTTGTGCAGAAGGGCGCCAAGGATATTTCTTTTGAACTGAAGGCAAAGACGAGATGGAGATAATGAAAGTTAAGAGTTAAAAGGTATAAATTAAGAGCCAGAGATATGAATATAAAAGCAATTAAAAGTAAGTTTGAGAGCCTTTCGCAGAGGGAACGGTTTATCATTCTGATAAATCTAGTGGCAATAGTGGTTGTTGTTCCGTATATGCTGCTCTATTCGCCTTCATCCGTAAGTGTTAAGAACAAAAAACAGGCTATTCAGAATTTAAAGAAAGAGATAGAAGCATCAAATGCAGCATTGGCATCACAGGCTGCTATTCCGAAGAAACCTGTTGTGGAAAAGATAACACTTCCGGAGGCAGAAGACCTTTCAGGGATGTTAGCGGCTATAAGCCGTGAGGCGACTATTGCAAATGTTGATTTCGTATCCATAGCGCCTGAAGGTTTTGAGCATAAGAACAAATTTATAGAATTAAAGGTAAAGATTGAACTGAGGGTAAAGTTCAGGGAGTTGTATGACTTCATTAAGAATGTTGAGGCAAGGCATAAATTATTTCTTATACAGGAACTTAAATTTGAGACAAACGCTTCGCTGTATCCTTCAGGCGTAGCTTTGCTGAAGGCAGTGACATATCTGAGGAAAAAGGAATGAGAAATTCAAGATTCAAGATGCTAAGGCACAGGAGTATATTGATACTGTTATCAGCCTTATATCTTGTATCATGCATCCTGTATCCTGAATTTGTGACTGCCGTGAGCCTTTCGGATATAAAACTTGACGCGCTGGATAAACCGATAAAAGAAAAGTGGGGCAGAGACCCGTTTGTCCGTTATGGAGACAAGATGGCAAAACTAAAAGGCAAGACGTTCAGAGAAGATATGCCTGTAGGCTTGAAGATCACCGGTATAATTTCTGACGGGAAGAAGGCGGTGGCAATAATAAACGGCGGGTTTTACAGGAAGAATGAAAGAGTCGATAATTTTCTTATAGTGGATATAGCGAAAGACAGGGTCTCACTTGAAAAAAACGGCAAAAGGTTTTATCTTGGAGTAGAGAAGTTTGCGATGGATACCCGTAGAGATAGCGCTATGGATGATGATAAGGTGAAAGACAAAAAGGATGACAAAGGTAAAGATAAAAAAGAGGATAAGGAGGCGAAGGAATGAGAATGCATAAAAAAGTGTCAGAGTGTCAGAGTGTCAGAGCGTCAGGATGCATGAAGCAAAAGATATTGCTTCTGAGTTTTTCCCTGATTTTAGCCCTTGCATTTTTAAGCGCTGATTCTTACTCGGCTTCTAATTCCTCCTTAAATGAAAAAGGCGCTCCTATATCAATGGAATTAAGGGACGTTGAACTGAGCGATGTTTTGAGGGCGCTGGGACAGGAACACGGCATAAACATAATCATTGACGAAAAAGTTACGGGCAAGGTGACAGTCAGTCTCAGGAATGTCCCCCTGTGGGATGCTATTGACTCCATATTAAAGGGCAAGGGGTTTGCATACATAAAGGACGGAAATGTTGTGAGAGTGATTTCTTCAGGAGCAGACGAAGACCTTGCGACCTATACAGCAACTGTTAACTACGCTAACGCTAAAGACATTGAGGGTATTATTACAAAGGTCTTAAGCAAGAGGGGTTCCATTGCCTCTGATCCGAAGAGCAATATGGTAGTTATAAGGGATATTCCGTCTGCAATAGAGAGGGTTACGCAGCTTTTGAAGCAGGTTGATGTAAAGACAAAGCAGATTATGATAGAGGCAAAGATTGTTGAGGTCAGCACAAATGCAAGCAGGGAATTGGGCATACAGTGGGGGGCTCAGTATACAAGGGGTGATGTAACGGTGAAGGGAGTCGACACAACAACATCGTCAACCACTACAGGGACAACAACTGGAGGATTAACTGGCAGTACGGGCATTAGCGGGAATCCATTTAGTGTAAATCTTCCGGCAGCGGTTGGGCTTGGATCTGGCGGAGTAATAGGCATAGGTATTCTGGCGAAGAATGCGATACTTGACCTCCAGATATCAGCCCTTGAGACACAGGGAAATGCAAGGACATTGTCAAACCCGAAGATAATGGTTCTTGACAATCAGGAGGCTTATATAAAGAGCGGCACAGGCATACTTGTAGCTACTACACAACAATCAGGGGCTACACCAACATATACAGAAAAAGAAGCTACCTTGCAATTGAAAGTTACTCCAAGGGTGATAAATGATGACCAGATATCTTTGAAGATTTTGACATCAAGGGATAGCTTTGATTTCAGCCGCAGTGTTCTGGGGACTCCGCCCAAAAATACCCGTGAAACACAGACAAACCTTATTGTCAAGAATGGCGAGACAATAGTAATCGGCGGTATCTATACAGAGACAGACTCAGAGAGTGAAGGCGGTATTCCTCTGCTTTCCAGGATTCCTCTGATAGGTTGGCTGTTCAAAAAAGAGACTAAAACAAAGGATAAAACAGAACTCCTCATATTCATAACCCCGCGGATTAAAGTGGATTAAATTTGACAACAAAGACACTAAGGAACATATTCAGCGTTAACCTAAGTGTCAAAAAATCAGAGAGTGTTCTTGTATTCACAGATGTGCCATTCAATGAAGAGTTCATAGAGAATTCAGACAGATGCAGAAGGGAAAGACTGTGCGATATAGCTATTCTTATTGCTGAGACAGGAAAAAGTTTCTGCAAAAAGATTCTTTATCATGAATATCCCGCCACAGGCAGTCACGGCGCAGAGCCTCCTAAGGAACTATGGGCAAGGGCATTCGGCGAAAAGGCATTCAATGAACTAAACGCGCGAAAGCTGTTAGCCCGCCTCATAAATAAAAAGGCTAAGGCTTCAGATATGAAGAGAGTAGAAGAGATTGTAGCCCGTAATAAAAGACATGCCGTGGATGGTGTCATTGCGCTTTCAAATTATTCTACAAGCCATACGAGGTTTAGGGACCTTCTGACAGGGATATGCAAGACACGCTATGTCAGCATGCCTTTGTTTGATGCGGCGATGCTTGAGGGCGCAATGAACGTAAACTGGAGATTGATTGACAGAAGGACAAGGGGCATTGCGAGAATTGTAGATAAGGCGGAGGCTGTAGAGATAAAAACGCCGAATGGCACTTCTATTTCATTTTCAAAAAAAGGCAGAAAGGCAGAATCAGACACAGGGATTCTCACAGCGCCGGGAGCATTCGGAAATCTTCCGGCAGGAGAGGTATATCTGGCGCCGGTGGAAGGCACGGCAGAAGGTCGGCTGATCCTTGAGTTTGCGCCTACGAGGCAATTGAAACCACCTGTGGCATTGACAGTAAAAAACGGATTTGTTGAAGAAGTGTCAGGGGATGATGAATACGCCGGTTATCTGAGAGCAAAACTGTCAGAGTGCAGGGAAAATGCAAATATAGCGGAACTCGGCATAGGTACCAATGATATGGCGAAAAGGCCTGACAATATCCTTGAGTCAGAAAAAATCCTCGGCACGATCCACATTGCGCTCGGAGACAACAGTTCATTCGGAGGGAATGTCAGCACGCCGTTTCATCAGGACTTTGTGTTCTTTAAGCCGACTGTGATACTTGTTGATAAAAATGGCAAAAAAGCTTTGCTTATGAAGGATGGAAGATTTATTTCATTGTAATGTCATTTCCGCTTGTCGGGAATCGTTTTTTGAAGAAAGATTCTGGACGAGCCAGAATGACAGATGAAAAAGGGGAGCTAAATGGAAAATATAGTGGTTTTTATAACTGTCTCTAACGAGAATGAGGCAGCGAATATTGCAAGGGCGCTTGTTGAGGGGAAGCTTGCAGCTTGTGTGAATATAGTAAGGAATTTAAGGTCAATATATAGCTGGCAGGGAAAGATAGAGGATGAATCGGAAGTCCTGATGATTGTTAAGACTCAAAAGAAACTTTTTAACAGACTTTCTCAGAAAGTAAGGGAAATGCACAGTTACTCTGTGCCGGAGATTATTGCCCTGCCGATTGTTGAAGGGCCGGAGGATTATCTGAAGTGGCTGAAAGAGGTTACAGACTGAAACTTATCAAATACTATGCCCTCTCAGGGTTAATCATCGTAAGTTTCCTGGCAATAGCATGCGACAGGGAATTGGCAGCACAAAAAAATGTAGAGACAAAAGAGGCAAAATATGCTATTGCAGTCCTGCCAACTCCTGTTTTGAACACGCCTGATTTTCAATCCGTATTCGGAGGCCGTGACGGAAGGACATTAAAGCTCACCGCAAAAAATCTTATAGAAGAGGTTGAATTTGTTGCTCTGCCGCATACAGTGTTTGTTATAGAAGATACAATCATGAAAGGCAGCCGTGAAATACTCAAAGTAAGCACGAAGGATTATCCGTATCATGCAGTGAGCGGCTACTATATTGACAGCCGGTTTGTTGAAAAGAGATTTGAAAAACCGCAGGAACGCCAGAGGAAACTGCCTGACAAAAACACGATAATAAAAAGATTGCTTTCCCCCGAGCAGCTCGGGGCTATATATGTGTGGGGAGGCAACTATTCAAAGGGAATTCCTGAGATGCTCGAGTTCTATAAACCGTCAGGGACATTGTCCGGTGATGTATTGAAGAGATGGACATTGAAAGGCGTTGATTGTTCAGGGCTCCTTTACGAGGCAACCGGCGGCTATACGCCTCGCAATACAGATTCCCTCTTATTTTTCGGGATGCCTGTTGATGTAAAAGGCATCTCTCCTGATGAAATAGCAAAGAAGCTCAAGCCGCTGGATATTATTGTTTATAAAAGGCATGTGTTAATAGTCCTTAACAGCAGAGAGGTGATTGAGAGCGCTATTTCACAAGGGGTGCATGTCAAGAATCTGCTAAGCGCAGTCAGGGCTGTCAGCGAAATAATGCAGCCTGCCAATGATTATAAGGGCGATGGCAAGGGAGATAAATTCGTTGTAAGGAGATGGTATCCTGAATAGCAGGTCCTGAAAAATGAAATTCCTAAGACGCCTTTTCTTTGGCCTGCAGTTCAATCACGTTTGATTCTTCCCTGATCATTGAAGAACGGCCGTCAAACATTGCGCCTTCTGCAATGCTGAGTTTGCTTGTCGCAAGCTCGCCCGTAACCTGCCCTTTAGTCTTAATCTCTATAATTTCTCTGGCGGTTAGATTGCCGTCAACCCTGCCTCCGACAATAATGCCTTTTGAGACGGCATTGCCCTTAAGATGCGATGTCTCTCCGAGAATAAGCCAGTCAGTTTCAATATTGCCTTCAACTGTGCCGTCAACGCGCAGGGTCCCCTGTGTTTTTATGTCGCCTTTAAAGTTACTGTTGATGCCGATAAATGATTCAAGCTTTTCTGTGTTTTTTGAAAACATTGAAAACATCTGCTAATTCCTCCCTTCTATATAAGATTTAGGGTTAACAGGACTGCCGTTTTTCCATACTTCGTAATGAAGATGGGGCCCTGTCGTATTTCCTGTTGAACCTACATAGGCTATGACGTCGCCCTTCTTTACCCGCTGGCCGACCTTAACCGCATTCATTTTGCTATGAGCATAAAACGTTGAAAGTCCGAAGCCGTGCTCAACAACTACAAGATTGCCGCTGCCGCCGTTCCATCCGGAAAAACTCACTATGCCGTCAGCAGTGACTGTAACAGGATTGCCCGGAGAGGCGCTTATATCCATTCCGTTGTGGAAATCATCGCCTCCTGTTACAGGATGTTTTCTTTTGCCATAATAGGACGTTACATTTCCTGTAAGGGGCCAGCCTTTGGGCGTTGCCATGAAGAGGTCTCTTTGCTGGCTCAGATAATCCTTTATATCACCAACGTCTTCAACCGTCTTTTTAATCTGCTGTTTCAGAGCCTCTATGTCAATTGCGCCGCTGTCTGATGTGTCCATATTTTCAATGACCTTCTCTTTGGATTTCAGAGAAAAGAGTTTCCTGAACTCAGCCTCCGCCTTTTTAAGCGCTGACATTGTTGTCTTCATTTCCATAAACTGGCCGGAATAATACTGAACCTTCTCCTGCATCCTGTAATATTCAAGCGTGTCAATAGCTATTGAGAAGACATAACCAGTTCCAATCAGCCAGAGGAGTATTGAAATGAATATGCCTATAGAAGGTATCTTGAGATTGAACGGTTTTCTATTGCTGTGAGGTATTATCATTATAGTTATAGGAGTAAAGGCCTTTTTAAGCAAAAATCTAATTCTATGCATATCTTACGCCATGACCTCCTTTCTCAATATTGCCTATCACAAAAGAATCAACCCCTGCTGCGTTTAAAATAGATATTGCATTCTTCGTTTCAGCCTCGGAGATGGCAATAATATACCCTATTCCCATATTAAAAGTCATCCTCATATCGTCAAGGGGCACATTGCCCATCTCTTTTATAATGTGAAATATAGGAGGGGGACACCATGAGCGTTCATTGATAACGGCGCTTACTCCCTCAGGGAATATCCTCGGCAGATTCCCTGAAATGCCTCCGCCTGTAATGTGAGCCATGCCTTTTACCTTGATTTTATCTCTGATACTGTTAAATGCCCTTACGTAAATTTTTGTTGGCTTAAGGAGTTCTTCTCCGATAGAGGTTCCGAGTTCAGGGATATATGCAGAGGCATCCATTTTCTTTATGTCAAAAAACAGTTTTCTTGCAAGGGAATATCCATTGCTGTGAAGCCCGCTTGACGCAAGCCCTATGAGAACATCTCCTACGTTTATAGCAGAGCCGTTTATTATTTTATCCTTATCAACCACTCCGACAGCAAAGCCTGCAAGGTCATATTCGCCTTCAGGATAAAATCCCGGCATTTCCGCAGTCTCTCCGCCTATCAGAGAGCAGCCTGCCTGTCTGCATCCTTCAGCTATTCCCTTAATGACCTCTGCTGCTTTTTCAGATTTAAGTTTGCCTGTCGCAAAATAATCAAGAAAGAACAGGGGCTCTGCGCCGCTTGTAAGGATGTCGTTTACGCACATGGCGACAAGGTCAATGCCGACCGTGTCGTGTTTGTCCATCATGAATGCTATCTTCAGCTTTGTTCCAACGCCGTCTGTGCCGCTGACAAGCACGGGTTGTTTGTATTTTTTTATGTCAGGTTGAAAGAGAGCATTGAATGAGCCGATGTCTGTAATGACCTCGGGCCTGAAGGTTTTTTTTGCCAAGGGAGAAATCAGGTTTATAAATCTGTCTCCCTCATCAATATCAACACCAGCCTTTTTGTAGGTAAGTCCATCCATTAAATGTAAAGCCCCCCTGTTTTGAATTAAGCAGGAAAAGTATTTTTAATGCTATCACATCCGCACTGATTTTGGAAGAAGAATTTTAGGCCTTCCCGAACTCTTTCATCTTCAGCTCTTTTCTCTTTATTTTTCCGCTTATGGTTTTAGGCAGGTCATCGACAAATTCAATCTTGCGCGGATATTTATACGGCGCTGTGCGGTTTTTTACAAATTCCTGCAGTTCTTTTATGAGGGTATTCGAGGGCCTGAATCCCCGTGTTAAGACAATAAATGCTTTCACAACCTCTCCTCTTATCTCATCAGGGCTTGCAACAACTGCGGACTCTTTGACAGCAGGATGTTCTATCAGGATGCTCTCTATCTCAAAAGGCCCTATCCTGTATCCTGATGCGAGTATAACATCATCCGACCTTCCGACAAACCAAAAGTATCCATCCTCATCTTTATAGGCCCTGTCGCCTGTTATATACCATTGGCCCCTTACTGTTTTAGCTGTCGCCTCAGGGTTTCCGAGATATTCCCTGAATAATCCCACAGGCCTTTCCGGTTTTATTTTTATTGCGATATCGCCCTCGGTATTTAAAGAAACCTGATTTCCGCTGTCATCAATAATATCAATAGAAAATCCCGGAACCGGCACTCCCATGGAACCGGGCTTTACAGGAAGACATCTGAAATTTGCCAGAATATTCACTGTCTCTGTCTGCCCGTAACCATCATAAATATACAACCCTGTTCTCTCTTTCCAGATTTCAATTATCTCTTTATTCAATGGCTCGCCGGCTGCAACGAAATGGCGCATGGATTTAAAGGTGAAATCTTGGGATGCAGGGATTTCTTTTACCATCATCCTGTAAGCTGTCGGAGGCCCGCAGAATGTTGTTATGGGGTATTTCTGCAGGATTTCCATTGTCAGTGAAGGATCAAACTTTCCTTTCTTGTAAAATGAAAATATTGTTGCTCCCATATGCCACGGGCCAAACAGGCTGGACCACGCCGCCTTTGCCCATCCAGTATCTGAGAGATTCCAGTGGATATCGCCGGGTTTAAGGTCCAGCCAGTATTTTCCTGTTATCAGGTGCGCAAGCGGATAGGACGCCTGCGTATGAAGCACCATTTTCGGCGGGCCTGTAGTGCCGGATGTAAAATAGATTAATGCCGGCTCTGATGAGAAAGCTCTTTCTCCTTTGAAGGCGTCTGCTTTATCGCTTTCTTTAATGTAATTATGCCATCTCTGTCTTTCGCCAATAATGATAAGAGAGGGATGAGCAGAGGAATTATTTACAGCGGTTTCCACTTTTTGTGCATCTTCATCTGATGCGATAATTGCCTTTATGTCTGCTGATGCAAGCCTGTATTCTATGTCCTTAGATGTCAGCAGGGTTGTCGCAGGTATCGGAATAGCGTTTATCCTCATAAGCGCAAGCATTATTTCCCACCATTCCGGAATGCCGGGCAGCATTACAAGGACTTTATCACCCTTTCCAATCCCCCTGTTTTTGAGAGCGCCTGCGCCTTTTGATGAGAGAAGTTTTAATTCAGCGAATGAAAATTTTTTATCATTAACGCCGTCTGTCCAGTAAAGCGCCGACCTGTTTTCCCATTTATCAAAGACATCAAGCGGAAAAGAAAACTTTTCAGGCGCTGAGAGGGAAAAATTTCTGTATTCTGACGGATAATCCTTCATATTTTTCTTTGTTACAATGCTACCATAATTCATTCACGGAAGCGATGACAATATTCCCTTCGCCTTTTGACATTTGTGATTTCTTATGTTAAATTTAAAAGCTTTGAAGCAGCAGGGAGTTTAATATTCAAAAAGTAAACCCAGTTAGAAAGGATGGTGCTTTCTAACTGGGCAAAAAGGATGTTTTTTAATGTTTAATCCATTCAAGTTGCTAGATAAGTTAATTAAATGGTATTCAGAGAAGTATTCGCGTAAGGCAAAAATAATTACTGCCATAGCTTTTTTGTTTTTTTTAATAGGCGCAGGTCTTGTCGGGTATAAAATAAACGATTATTTTGAGAATGACCCGAATGCCTGCATGTTCTGCCATGTTCATTACGATGCTAACAAGGCATGGGCAAAGAGCAAACACAACATGGTCAACTGTCATGAATGTCATCATTCCTCCAAGAAAGATCGGGTTGTCCAGCTTTACAGGTTTACTGTTTTAGGACAAAAGACAGTGGAGCCGAGACACGGCAAGATTATTGTTCCATGGGCACTCTGTATCAAGTGCCACTGGGAAACAAACGAGAAATATCCCGAAGCGCATAATATCAACCGCTCTGCATACCATGCAAAGCACATGTTTACAGAGCAGGTGGAATGCTCTAAATGTCACGGCTATAAGATACACGAGTTTCTGCCTGAAGAAAGATTCTGCACAATGTGCCATCAGGGCAGGGAGGTTCATGGAACAGGGATGGAAAAACTCCCATGCCTTAACTGTCATACAGACCGCACAAAGGATTTAAAACCCGGAAGGAAGAAATGCCTTTTCTGCCACGGCGGAGAAAATATAAGAAAAGAATTGATTGAAGACGGGACGATAGACGTGAAGTTTTTCCAGCCTTCGCCTTCTATGGTTAAAAAGGCAACAAAGATAAAGGTGCCTGCTGACGCTCCTATGCAGTTCCACTGCTATGAGTGCCATAAACCTCACAAAAAGGTAAGGCCTGACTGGGGCAATTGCCTGAACTGCCACGCAAATGTTCCGAATGTAGGCAAGCACGAACTGCATGTGAAGAACATGGGGATAAAGTGTAAGGAATGTCATAAACCGCATTCATGGCGCGTGACAAATGAGATAGCTAAAAAAGTCTGTGTGAAATGCCATGAGTATAAAGAACCCGAAAAATTTATAGGGCTATAACAGGATTGGTTTGATAGCGCATTGATGCCTTAAAGAGGCATCGGAGGTTTAGCATCTGATGAGGAGTCATATCTGGCGGCCGCTTTATGTCGTAATCGGCATAATTTTCTTAGCGCTGGTTATAAGAGGATTTGTTGTGCCTAAGAGTTTTGGCATACATGAGAAAGGCTACATATATGGCTGGTATAACAAAGCCGATGAGAATTTCTGGAAGGAAGTTAAAGTAAAATACAGGTCTTCAGAGTATTGTAAGGACTGCCACGGCAATAATCTTTCTTTAATAAAACAAACGCCCCATGCAGTTATCCAGTGTGAAAACTGCCATGGCCCTGCAATAGACCATCCTGAGAATCCGGCTAAGCTTGCAATTGATAAAAGCAGGGAACAGTGCCTCAGGTGCCACTCATATCTGCCGTATCCTACAAGCAACAGGTCAAAGATAAAGGGAATAGATCCTGAGAGGCATAATTCAGGGGTTGAATGTATTATGTGCCATAATCCCCATAAACCTTCGTTGAATTCTTTAAGAGGATTGAAATGATAACGAGAAGAGACTTTATAAAATATTCTATGCAGGGCATAGCAATAACGGCAATTCCTTTTACAGCGATGGAACTCCTCAAGCCGTCAGGCCTATTAGCCGCAAAAGATATAAAGAAGATCAGATGGGGGTTCCTTGTTGATACCAGAAAGTGTGTTGGATGCGGCATGTGTGTAAAGGCATGCCAGCTTGAGAACGAAATACCTTGTGATGCGAATGTTTCGCGCACATGGGTGGAACGCTATGTGCTTCTGAAAGACGGCAGGGTGCTTGCTGATTCGCCAAAGGCTGCAAGAGACGGATTCATCAGCAGCAGTATTGAGATGGGCCATGGAAAATATGAAGATGTGAAAAAAGAAGATATAGAAAAGGCTTTCTTTGTCCCGAAACTCTGCAATCAGTGTGAGAATCCGCCTTGTGTTCAGGTCTGTCCTGTGGGCGCAACTTATCAGACTACGGATGGTGTTGTGCTTGTTGACAGGAAGTGGTGCATCGGATGCGGCTACTGTGTTATGGCATGTCCTTACGGCGCCAGATTCTTTCATCCTGTGCATCATACGGCTGAAAAATGCAATTTCTGTTACCACAGGATAACAAAGGGCCTGAAGACAGCATGTGTTCAGGCGTGTCCGTTTGGAGCCAGGCTTATCGGAAATATCAATGACCCGAATGATGAAGTAGGAAGGATTATAAGAACCGAGAGGGTTTCTGTGTTAAAGGATGAATTCGGCACAAAGCCGCAGGTATATTATCTGGGGCTCAGCAAGGAGGTAATATAGATGGTTCACGGTGAAATCTGGACGCTTAAGGAACTATTCGTCTATCCGAATGAATACATCTACTGGAGCATTCAGATTGTAATGTATCCGTTTATGACCGGCCTTGTTGCAGGGGCTTTTGTGCTTTCATCGCTTTATCATGTCTTTGGCATAAAGGAACTGAAGGATATTGCAAGGTTTGCGCTTGTGTTTTCATTTGCTCTTCTTTTTGCGGCTCCTATCCCGATAGTCCTGCATATTCAGTATCCTTTCAGAAGCATGAATGTGTTTTTGACTCCGCACTTTACATCTGCAATAGCTACTTTTGGTATAGTGTTTTTTTCATACGGAGCAATTGTTGCCTCTGAACTTTGGTTTTTATACAGAAAGCACTTTGTTGAGGTATCGCTTCCGCTGAAGGAAAAGAAAGATAAGACACTGCTTGAATGGATAAAGTTTGTGATATTCCGTACTCTTACGCTTGGAGTCTATGACATAAGCGAGGAATCACTTAAGAGGGATGAAAAGGCGATAAAAATACTTGCAGGAGTGGGAATCCCTGTTGCCTGCTTCCTTCACGGCTATGCAGGTTTTATATTCGGCTCTGTTAAGGCTAATGCGCTCTGGATGACCCCGCTGATGCCTGTCATATTCATAATGTCTGCAATAGTATCGGGAATTGCGCTGTGCCTGCTTACGTATATCATTGTAATGGAGATCAGAAAGATAAAGGTAAAGGTAAAGTCTCTGAGGAAACCCTGGATGCCTAAACTGGAAGATGTAAAAGGCATTGAGATGAGCGTCATACGGATTACGGCAAAATACCTCCTGCTGTTTATGATGTTTGCCATAACCCTTGAACTCCTGGACCTTGTGTTCAGGGGTTATACTGCCGTTAAGCACTGGGATATACTGCGGACTGTTATCTATGACAAGGAGTTTACGAACATATTTATTCTGCAGTATGGGATGGGAACCCTTATCCCTTTTATAATCTTTCTGGTTCCCGGGCTTACAATAAAAAGGGCTGTTGTGGGATTGGTTCTTGCCCTGATGGGCGTATTTATGATGAGATGGAATGTTGTTATCGGCGGACAGGCCTTCTCGTTAACGCTGTCAGGTTATATGGAATATGTTATGCCGATAATTCCGCACGACTGGGAAACGTTTAAGGAAGGGCTGGGCGGAGCTGTCAGTATTTTTATCCTGCCGTTTGCGCTTTTTTGGGTATTTGCCAAGATATTCCCTGTCTTTGGCACTGATAAATAAAAGCGTGTAATACATTAACCCGAAAAGACGAAGTCTATAACAAAAGCATGATTATAACTCCGGACAGGCCGAATCCAGGTAAGGGCAGAGAAAGGCTTGTGGCGGCAGGGGTATCGCTCAAAAATAATATTTCACTCTTAATTCCGCCCTGTAATCGTTCTGCTTTTCGCCGTATTCGCTCAGCCTTTCTCCTGAGACGAATGCAGTCTTAAGCCTGAGTTCGAGGTTTGTTATTCCTGTGTATAAAAGTTCGGGAGAAAAAGAAAAGCTTTTGTCATTTATATTAGTTATCAATGTGACTGAAGGCGTGAAATAGAGTATATCAAACGGCTCTTTCTGGCTCACTCGTAAATATATGTAGTCCCTCATCGGATTTATCTTTCCATAATTGCCCTCTGTGACATTTGATGCATTTTTAAGCAGTGTGCTGCTGCCTGTCGAAATATACGAATCATATCCTTTGTTGATGAAAGAAAAATAATCCTTCATCTCGCCGGATGTAAAGCCGCTTCCGTCTCTGTAGTATTCAATAATATAAGTTGTATCTTTTTCGGTGAGATAGCGCATGCCTATCAGATAGCTTTTTGCGTCGTACTCTTTTTCAAAATTCGTTCCGTTGCTGTCGATGAATTTCTTTTTATAATCGTTTATAAAAGCGAATTCCCCGTGTATCTCTAAATTGGTGGTGATATTCCTCGAAAAATCTACCCCGTATCTCGTTGTCTTGCTTCCACCTGTGAGGACTATTAAATCGATGTCAGTGTCGTAAAATAGAAAGTAGAGCTTTCCCGCGAAATTGAGCTTGTCTATATCTCCGAAGGTATTATTTACATGATTGTAGACAGGTATTAACACAGGCGTAAATGAAACAGTCTTTAACGGCCCCTGAAAGCTTTTTATGTAGTCGGCTGATGCGACTAAAAAGCCCTCAAGGCTCAATTCGGGGTCGTCAGGGTCTTTGGGCCGGTCTATAAAGGCCGCGGGGTTCCACGCATAGCCCTTGCCCCACTTCAGGGCCTTTTTGCCGATGTCAATGCTTAGTGATGAAGAAGGTTTTATAGAGAGAAATCCCTCATAAACAGCTGTCTGCTGGTCTTCGCCAAGATAAGATTTTTTGTAGTCGGTGTTTGTCTTTACGGAGAGTTTTGCGATTCCTTTTTCAAGACTGCCTTCCAGTTGCAGTTTGGCATCGTATTCTTCAAGAGTATTTCCTTCATCACGGTTGTAGAATTTAAGCTTGTAAAGAGATGCGTTCTTATCCAGCCCGAAAAGCACTGGTTTTAATTCCAGATTGCCTCCGATATGATACGGCTTTTTTTCTATCTCGGAAATGTCAAAAGTGTGTTCTTCTGCAAAGGAGGAAGAAGCGATACCAAATGCGAAGAACAGGAACGCAAGGGTGAGGCTGCCATGGAGTTGTTTCACCTCAATGACTCAAGGTTCGGCATGAAGGTGAGGGTGAAGACCTCATCTTTGAAATCCCTTGCCTTGACCTTGGCGAATATCATGACGGACTTGTATCCCTTGTAAAGCGGGCTGTCAGTCTCTATAACGGAGGGCCTTACGAGTCCGCCTCCGAAGTCCTTAACATCTTTGAAATATAGAGTCTTAATAAGCATATTCGCCTCTGTGAGACACTCTATCTTTGTCGGGAGCTTTTTGCCTTTGTCCGCCCATATCTTCAGCCTGTCATACGCCACTGTTTTTGTCTTTGCCTTCAGATAAAGGAGGTATTCGCCTCCCTTTTCCTCAACCTTCTCCACATTATATTCCGCGGCATAATCAAGCTGAAGAATATCTGCGTTGTTGAATACGCCGCCTACTACGGACTGGATGCTTGTTATCCTGATGGGCTTGCCCACATTGGGTATGTAAAGCCACATATTGTCACCGAGACGCAAGGTGCTTCTGCCTTTCTCGCTTGCTGGCGCGAGGAATAATGAAGCAACTTTGTCGACTCCCTTCTTGACAGTAAAAAGGGTATATTCCTTTTTTCTGCCATTGGGCTCTATATTTATAAGTTTTCTGTATGACTCATATGACTCAGGACTAAGGTTTCTGTCCACCTGTTTTAAAAGTGCCGTGCCGTCTATGGCATAAACCGGAAGGGCGATAAGGAGTGATAAAAATGCTATGATAATTTTCAACATCAAAGTCCTCCTATACATGTCTCAGCGCCTTTATAGGCTCCATGCGCGAAGCCTTGAACGCTGGCTGTAGACTGGCGATTATAGAGACGATTATTACGGTTACAGATATGGCGGCAATATCGGCAGGGTTTACATTTGCCTGAAGGATTAAGCCCTGCTGCTGCCCGAAATTGAAGGTAATTTTTAATGTATTGAGTATAAAAATCAAAACAATTCCCGCAACATTGCCGATGACTGCGCCGACAATGCCGAGACAAAATCCCTCGATCACGAACATGTTCAAAATCTTCCCCGGCAGAGTCCCTATGGCTGCTATTGTGCCTATCTCTCTTATCCTTTCATACACAGCCATTATCATCACATTCATTATACTGATTAAAACAATGGCGATGAGCATGAGCTTAATGAAGAAAGTCATTACATCTATCATGCGGGCTATGTTGTAAAACGGAGAAAGCTTTTCCCATGTATGAAGCTCAAAGACGGGTTTGTCCTGCTGGTTAAGCTCTTTTGAAAGCAGTCCGTCCAGCTTTTTACTGAAGGAATTAAGCTTTCCGAAGTCCTTCAATCTAATGGCAATCTCGCTTATTCCCATTTCTTCCATCCGGAGGACTTCCATGGCATCATCTATGTGGATATAGCCGTCCCTGCCGCCGGGCCCGGTTACGCTTTCAAGCACGCCTGACACAATGAACTGCTTTCCATTGACAGAGCCGTCTTTGTTGGTCGCAACCACCACTATCGTGTCGCCTACCTTTACTTTCATGCCTTTAGCCAAAAGTTCTGGTATCCATATATCTCCTTTGTCGAGAACCCTTTTGCCGTCAGTTACTCTTGAAGCAAGAAGCGGGACAGTTTTTAATTCTTTGTCTGGATAGATGCCGTTTAACCTGATGTTAGTGGTCTCAACAAAATTACTGAACATGCCGCCGAATTTTATCCTTGGGGAATACGACTCAATTTCCAGTTGTTTGTTTAGTATGTTTTCGAGTTTAGCCGCGGCGCCTGCTTTCAGATTTAGGTTCAAGGGCAGGTTCTCTATGGAAGCCACATAGCCTTTTCGATGAACCTGAAGGTGTCCTATCACTGAATCGGTTATTTGCCCTATCATCATATTTTTGAATGAGCTAGAAACAGAGATGAACACAAGGACAAAGACCACGCCTACTGTTATCAAAGAGGCTGTAAGCAGGGTCCTTCTTTTGTATCTCAAAAGATTCCTGATTGCTATTTTGAGGAGATTACTCATTTCGCTTACCTCCTTCAACATGTCTGTCCAACAGATTTCCATCCTCCAGCGTGAATATAATCTCAGCCTCTCCTACAATCTTCTGGTCATGGGTTGAAAATATGAAGGTAGTCCTGAATTCATCCCTCATTTTTTTCATAAGCTCTATAACCATATAAGCTGTTTTATGATCTAAATTGGCAGTGGGCTCATCCGCAAGCACGAGCTTTGGATTTGTAACCAATGCCCTTGCAATTGCAACCCTCTGCTTCTGTCCTCCTGATATCTGGTCGGGATATTTGTCTTTCTGATCAATCATGCCCACAGCGTTCAGAAGGGCAGTGACTCTCTTTTTTCTTTCGGAAGCGGGTGCGCTCTGCACCATGAGCAAAGGATATTCGATATTTTCATAAACAGTGAGCACAGGGAGAAGATTGAAGTCCTGAAAGATAAATCCGATGTTGTTTCCTCTGAACAATGCGCTCTGTTTCCTGTCAAGATGCAGGACATCAGTATCTGCAACCTCCAATTTCCCTTTTGTGGGTTTGTCTAAACACCCGATGAGGTTCAGAAGGGTGGTCTTCCCGCTCCCCGACGGCCCTATGAACGAGACAAAGGATGCAGGAGCTATCTCAAAGCTAATCCCCTTTAATGCCTTCACTGCGGCCTCGCCGGTCTGATACTCCTTATCTATTCCCTTGGCGGCTATTAATGACATAATCTCCTCCTTTTCATAAAGCCCTGCCCCGGCTCAAAGCAGGGTCGTTAGTTTAAATTTACCTTCTCCATCCGGACCATACCGGAATGCCTGTGCTGTCCCTGAGTGTGAGGACATTATCGCCTTTCTTCACCTCTGCCGCGATAATTGCCAGTTTGCCAGCAAAGGTTACCCTCGAACCCTTGACCTCGACCTTGTCACCCTTTTCGATATTAGTGTCGAGCCTTTCGATATACCACCCGGGACCGAGGTGGACGGATATGGCTTCCTTATCGGTCTTCACAGTGATGTGAACGCCGTAATTCATGCCCTTCATTGGAGTGATCTTATCCACAGACTCAACCGTGCCTGTAATGGTTTCCACTGTTTTGGGATTATACATCCTCTGATACTGCGTTCCCATGCCCCATCCGCCGCTTCCTTTCCAGCCTTTCATTCCACCTCTCATTGGCTGGGCAAAGGCCAGCGAAGCGGCCAAGACTAATGATAGCGCCAAAACCAATCCTATGATCTTTTTTGTTCTCATGACTACCTCCTTGAGCCGGTTTTGTCATATACCATATCGAAAAATTGTGAAAAGCTAATGAATAAATTATGAACAATTGTGAACTTTGAAAATTCAAGAAAATCGGTGAGCAAGTTTGAGAATTTATTGATCTCATCCTGCATGAGTTTACCTGTGTCCTGCCCAGGAATATAAGTTCTCTGCCCCATTTGAGAGTGGCTTTATTGACCGGGACGATTTTTCCCTTATATGATTCTGTTAAGCTTTCTTCTCTTTTTTTATCCATGTGCAAATCCTCTTGATTGATGTCTTTGTATTACTATCCCTTCTCGCATGTCTCCGGCGTGATACGCTAATCACTTTTACCATCGTGCTCTTTTATTAATATGTTCATGCTCTCTCTATCGACTCTTCTTATTTTGATGCCGGCATTGGCAAAGACATATTCCGGACCTTTGCCGTCGAAAGACTCTCTTGTATAGAGGATATCTATCTCTTTTTCTACGAGGAATGTCGCCAGACTTATCCCCTTCCTCTTTTCCAGGGTTCGGAAGGGGTTTTCGAGTATCTCTTGTGATATCACCGCTTCATCCGGCCCCTTATCCCATACGGCAATAAACGGGGCGCTGCTGAAATGCTCGGAGACGGCATCATCTCTGTCGGCAAGGGGCACGGCATACCGTGTGCGGTCCTTCTTCTCCGGCTCATAATGGATCGTCACTTTCTCCACAAAGGGGATTCGGCGTTCTATCTCCCCTTCGATACGGTCCGCGAGTTCGTGGGCGTCCTTAAGTCTTTTCGAAGAGAGGCGCACATCCATACTTATGAATATGAATTTGCCCGAGTTCCGTGCATGCAATGAAACGACCTCTTTAACCCCATGGAATTCTCCCAGGACAGCCTTTATCTTGTCCAATGTCACTCTGTCCACGGATGCATCCATAAGGCTCTTCATGGAATCCCTGAATATCCCATAACCTGCTTTGATGACTACGAGAAGAACTGCAAAAGCCGAAATTCTATCCATAACAGGGTAAGAAAGGCGTGCACTGGCTATGCCTATCGCCACTGCAACAATGGGTGCGATATCCGCCCTCCAGTGCTCTGCATCAGCCATCAATGAAGGGGAATTTATCGCTTTTGCCCTTCTTGCTTCATACCTTGAAAAAAGGATAATTGGAACTGTCATCAAAAAAAGAACGATCAACGTCATGTCGAGATTTCTCATGCCTTCAGGAGAGGGATGATATATCATCTTTGCGATCTCATAAGCGGAAAGAAATATCAAACACGCCGAAAAAAGCGCTGCAATGTTTTCGACCTTATAGAGTCCCCACGGGAATCGTTCTGATTTCTTTTCTGAAAGGTATATGCCGCCCACAACAAGGAGACTTCCTGTGACATCAGCGAGAGAATGCGCTGTTTCAGCCAAGAGGGAGAAACTGCCGGAGAGAAGATAAAGAGAAAATTTAGCAGCCGTAAAAAATATATTCAACGCTACGGATAGGATAGCTAACTTTTTACCTTCGTCGGCAACTATCTGTCTTTTGCCCGTATTTCGATCTCCCACAGTAGTTTCCTGGACCTCAAAAAGTATGCTTGACCGCTTTTATGACGACAAATGAACTTTCGCCACAGCCTTCTTTGCCGGCTCAATTTCCCTTCCCCGTGCGATTTTTCTCATCTCTGCCGACGGCTCTACTTTAATGACCGCAGCCCTCTCCTTGTGTATGTCCGCCGCAGGTATTCTGAGGCACAAACTCGGGAAGGGATCCGGTTGTAAATATATCGATATTTCCTTGCACTGTTGCTGCCTGCGCCTGATAGACTCTGATACCGGACCGATTCAGCCCGCTTAGAGCGCCTGCTCCTATGCCTCCCACAACAATTGCGTCAACATTCTGTCCATCAAGAGCCTTAATGGGATTACAGGCTCCATGCACATGATGCATGTCTCTGTTATTGATTGCAGACATCTGGTTCGTTTCTGTATCAACAACGAGAAACATTGTTGCAGTGCCGAAATGGCCGTAAACCTCACTTTCAAAACCGTCATTTGCCTGTACTGGAAAACATACTTTCATTTTATTTTTCCTCCTTTTTGCATATGGTTTCTTCAAACACAAGGGCCTTGCATTCAGCAAGAGCCGTTGCTACCTTTTTCCGTGCACTGGAAAGAATCCTCTGGACGGTCCCTCTAGATATTTCCATTCGCTTGCCTGCCTCTTCCTGAGTAAAGCCCTCCATATCACAGAGTCTCAAAACCTCAAGCTCGTCTCGATACAATACAATCTTTTCAATCTCGGTCATGGGAATGCCTGTCGGTTTAAAGGCTTTTCCCTTAAATTTGCATTCACAAAACCTCGATTTCTTATATCTCGGCGACATTTTCCTTAATACCATTTTTGTGCATATGCACATTATAAGGTTTAAATTAATAATATGTCAAGCCGGCGATTGCTTCAACAGGCACCTTTGTTTCAGGGCAGTATTTATGCATTCATCAAGGCCAATATTCTCCTTCCTCGGCATTGGTCGTGCCGAAGAAACCAGAGAGCGACGAGAAGACGACAATGAAGGCGGTAGTGGCAGACGCCTTCTTCGGATCGAAGCCCAGCCACACAAGTACACAAGGCGGGTACGATAAAGTTTCCGCAGCCTACGCCTGGAAGGCCCCTCAGTAAGCCCTATGTAGGACGCTGTATTAACGACTATAGGCCATGGAAGAGTCTGGCACAGGGCATGTGCTTAAAGGAATCTTCATCAATTTATTTATTTTTGTTTACCGATAGTTCTTTTATGTAGGCAATCATTGCAAGGCCGCCAAAGGCCGTTAAACCGAGCCTCAGAAAGGACAGGAACAGGTGAATAATGGAAGGCCTTCTGCTAATTTCGATTTTATTATTCATTTGTATATTTTTTACCTCCCGTATTCAAAGGGCTTTATATTTTTAAGCCTGTAAAAGAGCGTGTAGTTTATTGCGAGGAACACCAATAGAAACGCGATGCTCAGAGTCGCAAATGTCCACCAGTCGTAATGAACCGGGATAGCGGCCTGCACAATGCGCTCGATGCTGTTCTCCTCCGGCAGGAAATGCGGCTTTGCCGATATGTCCCAGGGCAGTTCCATTGAAACGGTCTGGAGGCTCAGAATTTTCAGTATTGCAAAGGCTAATATATTGCCCGCTGCCACTGAAATCAACAACAGTATAAAGCTCTCTGCAATAAAGTGTCTTTTGATGTCTCTTATCCTCCAGCCCAGCATCCTCAAAAGGGATATCTCCCTTTCCCTTGACTTCATGCCTGATATTACCATCAGACAAAATGCCGACAGAAGGACCATTCCCATTACCGCAAATATGGTTCTGCCTGCTCCTGAGATCAGAGACAACTGTTTGGCTACCTCTCCGGTAAAGGTATTTTCGCTGAAGACAATGAAGTCCTTGCTAATAGCCTTAATCTCCTTTTCCTTGCTGCCTTTCCATAAAGAGTCTGTTCTGAGCAGGATTACATTGGCGAAATCGCCATTGGGTAATTGATAAACCTTCTTCATCTCTTCGGAATTTTTGGCAATCTCCACTGCCCTTCGCATGTTCATATAAACATCTGCCGGGATAATGTTTCCTGTCAGGTTGGCCTTGAGAATGCCTCTTACTTTATGACCGGCCCCGGATATTGTAATTTCGTCCGAGAGTGAAATGCCATGCTTGCGCGCAAAGTCGTCCGTGATAACGATGTTTTCATTCGCTATATTGAACTCTCCTTGCAGAATGTTTTTTCTCAGTATTTCCGCGAATATCACGGACTCTGCTTCTATGCCCATCGTGGACTTGAAATAGGAGTTATCGAAATGCCATAAGTAAAGCCCTTTGTCGTAACCCTCTACGAATTCGAGCCGCCTTAATTTATCCGCTTCTTCCGCGCTTATCGGGGCATTGGAATGCGGGAAAATCGCCCCCAGCATCCTCTCGGGAATTTTGCCGTTTTTCTGCACTACACTCTGAACTCCTATACCCTTAAAAGGCAGTGCGGCAATCTCCGGAATACTTTTATGAAGGGTAAGCGCCGAAACAGCAAGGGCAAAATAAACGGCAATGCTCAGCACGAGCAAAGACAGCTTGGTCTTATTGCTTTTTACAAAAGAATAAAAATATGCCTTCATCATAGCGCCACCCCCGTATTAAGAAGCGGTGTGTTCGCAAGATTTGGCAATACCTGCCGGTTCAGGATAAAGGCAAGGACAACGGCAATTATAACGGCACCGGCCGCTATGACCGCGGTATCGTAGAAGCCCCATAGAAAGATATCCTTCCTTCGCCAACCGATTGTCCTCAGGATGTCAGTCTGATACCTAAAATCGAGCCTGTGCATTTTAAATATCCAGAGCATCAAAAGGAGTGAAACCGTGAATACGATCAGAAGAAAATATTTTCCTGATTGATAAAGAAGTTTGTTTATGCCTGAAAGGTTCTTGTAAAGGCTGTCCTTTGTTATCAGCGATACGCCGGGGAAAAGTCCTTCAATCCTCTTTGAAGCAGGCGACATATCCTTTGCGGACTTAAGGGAAAGAAATGCCTGATTGACAACAGGCTCTCTCAGTCCGGCAAGCCTCAATGCCGTTACATAAGGCAGAAATATCGAGGCGCTGCTCAGATTGCTCTGTTCCTTAAAATCCACCAGTCCAACGACCTTAAACCTTTCTCCTCTTAGCTCAAAGTCCTTGCCCGTATCGTATCCGAACAGCTTCGCAAAATGGCGCTCAAGGATTACTTCCCGCGCGTCATTATCCGAGAAAAAACGGCCGCCCTTCATGAGCAGTGATTCTATCTTTCTCATGCCCGTCAGCGGCTCTTCCTTCCTGACTGCGATCAATGTCTTGGTATTCTGTACGTCGAAATCCCACAGGACAAGCGCTGTCGAAAAACCTTTTAATTCCTTTATGTCTGCAAGCTTTTCCGATACTGTATTCAGCGGCATTGGATTCAGGTTAAAAGGCAGTATTATTCCCTGAGTCCTGACCTCTTTAGAATCCCTGTTGACCCTGTCATACTGAAGTATCAACTCGGTCTCAAGAGTCTCAAGGGGTTTTTCCGCAAGCCCCTTAGCATGTTTAACCAGAATGACGGAAGCAGCAGGCAGGAAAAACATAAGCCCTATAAGCATAACAACCAAAAGCACCTTTTTCAGATAGAACAACTGGTTGCTTATGACCATTCTCAGGAGTTCCATTATTTACCTCCCGCTGCGGATTTCAGGATTTGTCTCAGGTCTTCATAACTCCAGTTGCCCTCAAACATCGGGACAAAGGCATTGCCTTTTTGGAAGTTCTTTAGAATGACCTGTCTCTTTCCAAGTGAAAACTGATTTTTGCCGTTTACGAAAATCATTACTGGCGAATGCTCTTTGATATTGTATTTTGCGATATGTTTGCGGCTCTCAGGCGATTCAAAGCTGTACTTTTTCACCGCTACGCCTTTAAACTCTTTAATGACCGATTCTACATCTCTCACCACTGCTTCGGCAGGAGGATGCGGGAGATAAAATATCTCAATCGTAACCGAATAAGCGTTACTCATTGCCGCAAACAAGAAAGCTGCAACCGCCAAAAAAGAATATATCATTAATTTTATTTTCATGACCTTATTTCTCCTTTCTGTAAAACATATGTTTTGTCCGTCTTTTGCGCTATGTCTTTATCGTGGGTAACGATTATGAATGAAGTGAGCATTGTCTGATGGAGTTCCCTGAAAAGCGCCATGATGGAATCGGACGTGGCAGAATCCAGATTGCCGGTCGGCTCGTCCGCAAGCACGATAACAGGCCGGTTCACAAGGCTGCGCGCGATTGCCACCCTCTGCTTCTCTCCTCCGCTCAGATTGTCCACCTTTTCTTTCAGTTTGTGTTTTAAACCGACCCTTTCCGCAAGCTCATTTACACGGCTTGTTTTGTCGCTATCCTTAATGTCCTTTCGCGGATAAATGCCGAGGAGAATATTGTCGGATAGGGACAGGGACGGTATAAGCTTGAAGTCCTGAAACACGATGCCGATGTGTTTTAATCTGAAAGCGGCAAGCGACTCCTCGTCAATAGCGGTTAAATCGTTGCCGTTAAACAGCGCCCTGCCGCTGTCGGGCTTTATAAGACCCGCCATAATATTGAGAAGAGTGCTTTTGCCCGCGCCCGATCTGCCCATAATGCTGACCATCTCTTTTTCAGCGATAGAGATAGATGCATTTATTAAAACTTCCTGGCCTTTGTATGATTTTTTAATATTTTCCAATGCAAGCATAATTACTCCTTCATTTATAGAAATAGTTAGGTTTGTAAATTTATACCGCGCAAGCTATCCTGAACGTCCTCAGACAGGATTCAGGAATCCATCAGCAATGCGTGGGCATTGAGATTTCTTGTGGCTAAACAGCCGGAGGTTTTGTGGCTGGTTCAGAGAAGATATTTTTATAAAAATGCATATCTGGAGAAGTGAAGGCTACTTCAGGGAAAGGCATCGGCGCTGCATTTATTGCGCAGCCGACGGTGAACACGAAAGTCTGGCCTGTCTGAAACATGGCTATCTTGGCAGAGTCATCTGCGTCTGCTTTTGTTGGTGAGTGTTTTTTTAGAGGGCAGTGATGTACCTCTTTTGCCGTAAAACCGGTCTTTGCAGCCAGACCATAAGGACAGGTGTTCTGGATAATGAGAGAAAGTGCCAAAAACAATAAGAACATTCTCATGAGTTTCATACATGTATTATATAGAAGATTATGAAGGAATTATGAAGAAATGGTGAATCTCACCTATTTCCTGTCTTGCATCCTAGTTGGGCTATTTTATCAGATTAATATCTCAGAACACAAAAAAAATATCCGAGAGTAAAGCGCTGTGTCGGCATGTCAGGGATTGTGATACAATATTTAATGGCTGTTATCCTTGTCACAAATGATGACGGAGTGCATTCGCAGGGGATTATTGCGCTTTTCAGGGCTATGAAGGAACTCGGAGACGCCTATATTGTTGCGCCTGACAGGGAAAGAAGCGCTGTAAGCCACGCATTAACATTGCACAGGCCGCTGAAGGCTGAAGAACTAAGTGACCATATTTATGCAGTCAACGGAACTCCGACGGACTGTGTTGCAATAGGCGTTAACAAGATACTGCCTGAAAAGCCCGCGCTGATTGTCTCAGGCATCAACAAAGGCGGCAATGTCGGTGATGATATTACCTATTCAGGCACTGTCGCGGCGGCTATAGAGGGCACCATAATGGGAATACCGTCATTTGCCGTCTCGGTTGTCGGCGATAAAAAATTCCATTTTGATACGGCGGCTTACTATTCCGTTGAAATCGCAAGGTATGTGCTTGAGAAATCTCTGCCCTACGATACCCTTCTTAATATTAATCTGCCGAATGTAAAAAAAGAAAACATTCACGGCGTAAAACTCACAAGGCAGGGGAAACGCATATATGACAATGCCATACAGGAGACATACGACCCGAAGGGAGAGAAGCATTTCTGGATAGGGGGAGGCACTCCTTACTGGGAGCACGGAGAGGACACGGATATTAATGCTGTCCAGAAAGGCTATGTCTCCATAACGCCCATACACCTTGACCTGACGAATTACAGCGCGCTGGAGTTTTTGAAGAAAACCTTGTTCTCAGCATGCAAGCAAGCATGAAATTCAAATATGCGATGCAGGATACAGGATGCAAGATACACGATAAGCTTATGATATTGTTTTTCCATCATGCATCATGAATCGTGCATCATGAATCTTTGAGCATGAAGAAATACGATGTCATAATAGTAGGCGCAGGCCCAGCAGGTATTTTTTCCGCGCTTGAACTTGTCAGTAAAAAGAAGAATGCAAAGATACTCATCATAGAAAAGGGCAGGGATATAGACCAGAGAAAATGCCCGATGATGATAAAAGATGTATCCTGCAAGGCATGCCCTGAGTGCGCTCTCCTGAGCGGATGGGGCGGAGCAGGCGCATTCAGCGACGGCAAGTTGAACCTCTCGCCTGATATCGGCGGCTTTCTTTTAAGATATACAGACAAGGACACGCTTCAGTTGTTGATAGACTATGCTGACAGCATCTACATTAAATACGGCGCCCCTAAAAAGGCTTACGGAGGAAGCAGAAAAGAAATTCAGAAGATAGAGAGGCTTGCATCCAAAAACGATATTGTATTCATACCTTCAAGGATACGGCATATAGGCACTGACAGGTGCAGGGTTTTGCTTAAGAAGATTAAAAAATCTCTGAACGGCAAGGTTGAAACGTTATTCGGGGCGGATGCTGAAAGTGTTCTTACAGAAAAGGGCAGGGCTGTTGGAATCAGGCTTAAAAACAGAGATAAAGCCTACTCTGATTATGTGATACTGGCTCCGGGCAGGGAAGGTTCAAGATGGCTTGAAAAAGAATCAAGGCGTCTTCATCTTACCCTGCTTCAGAACCCTGTTGACATAGGAGTAAGGGTTGAAATCCCAGCCTCTGTTTTTGAACATCTTACGAGCATTACATACGAGCCGAAATTAATATTCCATTCAAAAAAATTTGACGATAAGGTAAGAACCTTCTGCGTTAACCCTTACGGCGAGGTCGTAAAAGAATATCTGAAGGGCCTCTGGACAGTGAACGGGCACAGCTACGCAGACAGAAAAACCGGCAACACAAATTTTGCCCTCCTTGTAAGCACAGTATTTACAGAGCCGTTTGATGAGCCCATATCTTACGGAAGATATATTGCGAGGCTTGCTAACTTCATCGGCAAGGGCGTTATTGTGCAGCGGCTTGGAGACCTGCAGGCAGGAAGGCGTTCAACGCCTGAGAGAATAGCAAAAGGAAGGGTACAGCCCACTCTGAAAGATGCAACTCCGGGAGACCTGAGTTTTGTCCTGCCTTACCGTTATCTCTCGGATATTATGGAGATGATTGACGCCCTTGATAAGATTGCGCCGGGAGTGAATTCAAAACATACGCTTCTTTACGGGGTGGAGGTTAAATTTTATTCCATGCAGTTAACCCTGACCAAAAACCTTGAGACAGAGGTTAAAAATCTCTTTGCTGTCGGAGACGGCGCAGGTGTGAGCAGAGGGCTGATTCAGGCGTCGGCGTCAGGAGTGATGGCAGCGAGAGAAATCTTAGAAAGGATGCACGATTCATGATGCATGATACAAGTTGTAAGAGTAGAGACAAGACAAGTATCATGAATCCTGTATCCTGTATCTTGCATCGTGAACGATATGGAAGATTTTAAGAAACTGAGAGACTTGATGGTTGACGCCCAGCTTATTCCAAGGGGAATAAAGGATGAGCGGGTCCTCTCTGCAATGAGAAAGGTGCCGAGGCATATTTTTGTTGATGATTATATGCAGCACAATGCTTATGCTGACATGGCGCTTCCAATCGGCGATGAGCAGACAATATCACAGCCGTATATGGTTGCGATAATGACAGAACTCCTTGAGCTTAAGGGGAATGAAAAAGTCCTTGAGATAGGGACAGGTTCGGGTTATCAGGCGGCAATCCTTGGAGAGCTTTCCAGAGAGGTTTTTACAATAGAGCGAAAAGCTTTGCTTGCTAAAAAGGCAGAGGAGAGATTTCAGGCGCTGGGATATATTAATATCTACGCCATAACGGGCGACGGCACGCTCGGCTTGCCTGAAAAGTCTCCTTTTGACAGGATATTGATAACAGCGGGCTCGCCTAAGATTCCGGAGCCTTTGATAGAGCAGTTGGCTGATGGAGGCATCATTATTGCCCCTGTTGGAATACGGTTTTCGCAGCAGCTTCTGATTGTAAGGAAATCCAAAGAGGGCGTCTCGGAGCAAACTCATGTGCCGTGTGTATTTGTGCCTTTGATAGGCAAGCATGGATGGCCGGAAGATGAAGACTCTTAGAGGACTCTATTAGCAGATGTCAATTCACGGACTGATTGAATCCCTCGAAAAAAACAAGAGATTCAGTGAAACAATAGCAGGCCACAAATACATCCATCCTCTTGAGCCAAAATACATAAGGCTCAGCCTCAATGAGAAACTTAGGGATATTCTTTCCGGACAGGGGATAAGGCTTTTTTACAGCCATCAGGTTGAGGCAATTGATTTAATCAGACAGGGCGAGAACGTTGTTGTAATGACTCCGACTGCAAGCGGGAAAAGCCTCATCTATAACATACCTGTTATTGAATCCATAA